>Ga0182005_1000439_pt1 | contig 22059 bp, 21 predicted proteins | sample Sormic07211103_1_FD_123021 | JGI IMG/M metagenome (GOLD analysis project Ga0182005, IMG submission 123021) | Rhizosphere microbial communities from Sorghum bicolor, Mead, Nebraska, USA - 072115-103_1 MetaG | ecosystem: Host-associated > Plants > Roots > Rhizosphere | place: USA: Nebraska...
CCATCTGCGACAGCGCGGCCGGCGTCAATGCGTTGCCGCCGCCGAGCAGGCCGGCGGCCTGCTGCGCCTGCCCGGCCGCGCCGGTGAGCCCCATCGCCGACGCGAGCGACGACTGGCCGGCCAACACCTGCTGGTTCGCGCCGACGTACGCCTGCAGCAACTGCGCGACGCCGCCCTGCGACGGCGCGGCCTGCTGCTGCCCGCCGCCGAGCAGCGACGATCCGATCGCCTGCAGGTCGAGTTGCGCATGCGCGCTGCCGTTGACGCCCAGCAGGATGCCGAATGCGATGCCCGCCGATGCGAGGTGCTTGCCCGTCGCGCGAATCTGCTTCATCTGTTTCCCTCGTGCCCGAATTATTGATGCGGATATTGTCGAAGCGCGTCGCGCGCCGCCGCAACGACTGAAACACATCGAAACGAAATCGCGCGCCGCGGCCGCTTGCAATTCCGCCGCCGTCCGGGCTCGCCGCGCGCATTCGTCCGCATTTGCCGCGCGATCTCGGCGGCGCATCGGGATTCGTTCCTTGCCTGCATCAATATTGCTGGTCGCGGGCGCCCGGGATCGGAGCCGCCGCGTGCGTCACGCAGCCATCCAGGCCGGCAGCCGTCGGCCGACCCAGTCGGCCGCCTGCTCGTAGCCGCGCGCGAGCTGCAGCACCGCGAGATCCGCGCGCGGCCGGCCGATCAGCTGCATCCCCATTGGTAGCCCCGCGTCGTTGAAGCCGACCGGCACGCTGATCACCGGGCAGCCGGCCAGCGTCCACGGCACGACCGTTTCCATCCAGCGGTGGTAGGTATCCATCGCGCGGCCCGCGATTTCCTTCGGCCAGCGCTGCTCGACGTCGAACGGGAACACCTGCGCGGTCGGCGCCACGATGAAGTCGTAGCGATCGAAGAAGCTCAGCACGGCCTGATGCCACGCGGTGCGCTCGATGCTCGCGTCGAACACGTCGGCAGCCTGCATCGCGAGCAGCCCTTCGACCTCGTAGATCGCCTCGGGCTTGAGCAGCGCACGCCGTGCCGGGTCGCGATAGTGCGCGAGCAGCCCGCCGCCGGACAGCAGATGCCGATGCGTGAGCCAGAGGCGCCAGATCCGCTCGGGCGCGAACGCCGGCAGCGCCGCATCGACGTCGCAGCCGATCTCGCGCAGCGTCGCGAGCCCCTTTTCGCACTGCGCGAGCACGCCCGGCTCGGTCGCGAGATAACCGTTCCAGTCGCCGACCCACGCGATGCGCTCGCCGCGCAGGTCCTTGTCGAGCGACTTCGTGAACACCGCGGGATCGTCCGCGAGCGACAGCGGATCGTTCGGGTCGTAGCCGGCCTGGATCGACAGCAGGTGCGCGACGTCGCCGACCGTACGGCCCATCGGCCCTTCGATGCCGAGCTGCTGCATGAACACGTCGACGGCCGGCCAGCGCGGCACGCGGCCCTGCGACGGACGCAAGCCGTAGATGTTGCAGAACGCGGCCGGATTGCGCAGCGAGCCGCCGAAGTCGCTGCCGTCCGCGACCGGCAGCATGCGCGCGGCGAGCGCCGCCGCCGTGCCGCCGCTGCTGCCGCCCGCGCTCTTCGTCAGGTCGTACGGATTGCGCGTCGCGCCGTGGACTTCGTTGAACGTGTGCGAGCCGAGACCGAACTCCGGCGTGTTCGTCTTGCCGATGAAGATCGCGCCCGCCGCGCGCATCCGCCCGACGCCGACCGAGTCGGCCTGCGGCACGTTATCGCGGAAGATCGGCGAGCCGTAGGTCGTCCGCAACCCTTTCGTCATCGCGATATCCTTCGGCGCCTGCGGCATCCCGTGCAGCCAGCCGTGATATTCGCCGCGGGCGAGCGCCGCGTCCTTTTCCGCGGCTTCGGCGAGCAGCGTCGCGCGATCGCGCAGCGAGACCAGCGCGTTCACCGCGCCGTTCACGCGCTCGATGTGATCGAGATACGCACGCATCGTCTCGACGCAGGAGACCGCCTTGCTGCGGATCGCCGATGCGAGCTCGCCGGCCGACAGGCGCACGATCGGGTCGACGGTGATGGAAGCGGGGGCGAGAAGCTGCGGGGCGCCGTGCGGCATGCGAGGTCTCCTGGAACTGGAAGGGAATGGCGAGCCGCGTGGTGGGCCGCACTCCGTCCCGAGCGGCCGGCAATGGGCCTGGAATGGGTTGGAGGGGCCGCGCCGCGACCGATGCCCTACTCTACGCGACGCCCGATGGCCGACCTTCGATATTTTCCGCCGCGATTCATTGAGGATCCGACTAAATCGGCATGCCGCATGGCAGCAGGTATTTGGAGACAACAAAGTCCGCTGCAAAAAGCGATCGAAACGCCGCAGCGATCCTTGCGCCAATAATCTGAGGAAATTCACAAAGTCTGCGCATTGCTCGCCAAGGATGAGCTAACCTTTGCTTCCACATCCACAAAGTCTGCTGCAGCCGCGTTCCGGCGAACTCGGCGGCGACACATAAAAAACGGGGTGGGATGGAAATCCTCGCGCGTCGCGTCAAGTGAAAGACTGCTAAAGGCTCACCGAGCTTATAAAACAAGCGCGCCGCAAGCCAGCTGACTTTTTCGGCACGCCCTCTCTCTGAAGCCATGAGAAGGACAGACGACGTCATGAATTTCCCTCCGATATATCCTCTTGAAAGGAAATCGTTCACTACGGCTCGTCCCTAACGAAAACCTCCATCGTCAGCATTCAATGATAGAAATTCTCGAATCCGCACTCTCTGCTCTTTTGTAAACCTGTGAAGCTGCAATCGAGCAAACCGAACAGCCTCGCCAGAATTGCGGAAATTTTGTCTCGTTGCCTGAACGGCAAGCCAGGAAATGACCCGTTCAAGATACGTCTGTCGCGTCTCGCTCAATTCCGCCAAAAGCATTGAACGAGACTCATTTCTTTTATTTGGTTTTGACACCACCCCTGCTTTTTCGAGAATAGCAGCCTGCGTCGCCCGTATCGGAGGCTCTGCCTTCATGAGTGCAAGCCAGGCCTCTCGAATCTGGTCACACGTTATTTTTCTTCCTTCTCGGAAGGACCGATGTTTCATGTTAAAGGTGAGCAACCACGCGTGATCGTCTCGATACAATGCATTGAACAAATGTGGGTTGGCTCGATGCGCCGAAGTAATCCGACGCACTGACGGCGCGCTCTCGACCAAGCGGCGCCACTCCGAGCGCAACCTCCAGATTTCCGCCCGAGACAGGGTCGCAGCGTTCTTATATCCCTCTTTTCGCCTCCAGCGTTTTGCGGTTTCTACGCCGATATGCAACTCGCGTCCGGCATTCTTGGCGCTAGCACCTTTTGCTATCAGCGAACGAAAGCGTCGGCGATATCGCGCCCCATATATTACTGGGACCAGTTGAGGCGAGCCATGTTGGGACTCGTCTAACACTCGATACGTTATTCCACAGGAACAGAGCAGTTTCCAACTACCTGAACTTCCAAAGCGGGTGGTAAATTTCCAATCATCACCAGCACGATGCAAAACTCCATCGCACGCTAGCGACTCCAACGTCACGGCGGTCAATCCCAACTCACCTGACGTCGTCACATTCTCCCGTACCTTCGAGCCATTTCGAGTGGCGGGCACAAATGATCGAGGCAATGCGCTGCGATTTTCAAGAAATGACTCCGCCGCGATGAACATGAATGGATTCAAAAATTCGCCTGCGTTTGTAAAGTTCGAGATGTTGACCAGCCACGTTGTAATTTTACTTGCGCTTATACCAGTCAGGTAACAATACTCTGGTCCGAAATAGGCTAACCACTCCGAGATTAATGCTTCACGCTTCAACGTCGCATCTGGTCGAAGGAAGCCTGCGCTCCGCAGCAGATCGCGATACTTTTGCAACGTTGCGACCTTGTCCCCCATCGCTTCTTGCCGGGCACTTCGTTTAGCAATGTCCTCTGCAGCGTTTTTTTCGGACAACGAAACCCGCTGCAAAATGAGTTCATCAGAACGGTCTCTCAAACTTACGACCGTTGCGTCTAAACGACTCTCTACAGGTTGCTTCACCGCCCTCAATACACTAGAATGCAGGACACAGGTGTATACGCCCGGAAATTGGTGGGAAATTTTCCAATATGGCGTTATCTTTCCCTCTCTCCACTCTGCCAAACATTCTTCACAGTATCGAAATCTCGTGACACGCTCGCCTACAGGGCGACAAATGTTGGCTGGCAAGCCCTTTATCGAGGGCGGATTGAGCATATCCGATAGTAGTGTCTCTCTCATCACCGGCGATACCATCATGGTTGTGTATCGGTATTCGGTATGGTCCCTTACTACCGTCTCCCCCTTCATTCCCCAATAGTCGCGCGTTTGTTCGACGAGGTGAGAGATTCCGCTCGGCAGTCGCGTACCCGGTACACAGGCATAGCCAAAAAGCCGCCGCCTCAGAAGCAACGTAGATTTGAGACCAACAAAATCCGCATAGCGCCCGATGTTGCTCCCAATGGTCTCGCCTTCACTAAGTGGAAACAGCGCAATTGCCATCGCATTGCTCCTTGCCGTCTATAGTCATATTACTGGACCGTGCAACTTCGACGTCCGCAACTCTTTCCGTTCGTGAAACTACTGGCGTGTCTCAATGCCCTCCTTCTGTACCCTCCTGAACTTCGGTAGTTTCTTACGTTGGTTCCGTGTGCCTTTCGGCACTCCAGCGACCATCAACATGCTGATTCCGCTTACCTACCTTGGCGGTGTTTCGGAACGAATTGCCTCCGCAATTGCTCGCAGCATAATTACGCACAAGCTGTCGCGAGGCGTCCAGTCGACCCTTTGCGAAAATGAACGTGCTACATTCGTGCGACGGCTATCAAGCCATTCCCGGTCGTACCTGAGAAGCGCTCGTTTTTCTGGCCATCCGGCGCGCCGATGTCAAGGAACCACAGCCAAGCAACGACCGCAGGAATTGGTCCCGGTGAGCAACCTTTTCGTCCGCCAGATATTCGACGATGAGCGTAGCCAGCAATTCGTCAGCATACGGTCGTCTCAACGCAATCGCCATCTTCCCCCCCACTTCCAGATTCCATCTGCATATTTCGGCCACCAGACCACCACAAATGTCATGCGCTCTATCCCACCGTTTCCGCCTTCCTTTCACGCTCCCTTATCGAGGTTCGCTGCAACCTCTTTCCGTAGTAGCGTCTTGCCGCTTCGCCACTCAACTCCTCCCTGGATGCGGAAGGGAAGTCCTTCTGTACCTCGTCGACGAGTGAGGATGCGACGTCCTCAGGAACACCAAGCAACAGTAACCTGGACGTAGCATCGATAGCAGACTCCGCCTTGTCGTGTTCCATCGCAGTCTCTTGGTACTTGTGGCGCTTCGCCTCCGACTCCATGGATTCCTTAACATCCTTGATCGTGTCACTCAGCAAATCATCGTATTGACCCATTCGGGCCTTATCTCCAGAACGAATCGCGGCCAGGAGCGGCCTCAAACATTCCATCTTCTCGTCAAAGGTATCGCGGAAGATCTGTCGCGAAAGTGTCTCGACACCGGTGTAAATCGCGTTGTATTGAGCGAGCTGGTAGAGCGGGATTGCAATTCCCGGCAGTCCTTGCGTCAGCGTATATAGATACTGTCGAATACTTGCAGAGAGCCGGACCGCATTCGCCAGCCATTGATATTTCTCCAACTGACCACAGAACCGATTCCAGTCCCGTGTATCTTTCATGCCACTCCAGGTGATCACACCAAAGCTGCTGATGCGTCGCCCTGACCGCAGGGTCTTGCGAAAGAGCCCAGCGGCCTTCGGCGTTCCGCTTACGATGACCGGTATCCCAACCACGTTGGTGAGATTGACGAAAAATTCGAAAAGCGGATCGTTCCTCGCCACCGCGTGTAGTGCATTCTGTAGCTCATCGAGAACGATGAGTCCGGTGTAGTGGCGCTGCGCAACACTGTGCAGTTTGTTCGCGTAATCCGCCAAGGTTGCCCGAGTGGCAAGCTCCCTCAAGTAGTCCGTACCGAGCAAGTCGTCGTACGTGAGCAATAGCAGCTTGATAGTGTCCTTCAGGCTCGCGCTAGGAGGGCAGTCGATCTTGATCCACACTACCTGGTTGATGCCATACCTGCTATGGTGGATCACTTTCGGTAGCAACCTCAATGCAGCTTCTAACGCAGTAGTTTTGCCGGATCCGGACAATCCAAAAATTCCAGCACAATATGCATGAGACCGCTTGTGTGGGTATATGGGGACAAGCTTACCATCCTGCGCACATTTGTATCTTTTGAAAAATTCCTGGGCGCTGCCATCCGACACCCTCTGATCAACGTAGTGCTGACGTACGATCATCTGCACAATATTGGCAATTTCAAGATGGGCAGGCAACGGAACTACCAAACGAGAAAGGCGGCCAATTATATTCAGGCGAAATTCCTCCGATCGCGAGCGCTCCGCCTCAGAATAGGCGACTGGAACCGAGAGCGCGCGCATAATCGATTTACTGTCCCACAACGGCCCCAATGCAGAAATAAGCGGATTGTCCGTGTACTCTTGCGGCAGGTCGCCTTGATAGTATTGCGCCTCCACAGCTTGCTCGCATTGCCTGACAGGCGCCTGCCGGGCGAGTGTTCCGCCCGTTCGCTCCTTTTTTCGTAAGGTCGTGGCACTCATTTTCTGCTCCTATTCTTCAAGCGACTCAAGCAACTCGCGGGCACGTTGCTCCCGGAGTTCCCTTGTGGACAACTGAACATCCGCACTGGCGGGTGCCCCCCTGTTGCAGGCCGGGTTCTTGTTGATGTCTCCTTCTTCGTCGTAAATCTCCCCTTCTCCAACCACCGGAGGTGCCGGCATGCCCGAACTTCCTCTGCTGAAATCGACTTTGGCGTTGCGATCCCTCTTGGATCGCTTTCCCGTTGAACCGGACAGGATTCGCGTGCGTTCTTCAACCCCCCGCTCCATCTGGCGGCTTTCGTCCATGCTGGAGATGTCGAGACGAGTCATTCCCGAAGCAGCCAACGCTGATTTGGTCTCTGCTACGGCGTCTCGGCCCATCTTCGCAATGTTGTATGTGGTCATGGCACGGTACGACTCTCCCTCTTCCAGGGCCACGCCAACGTTCGTCGAATTGAGCTCCCTGTATATCGCCAATTCCTGCTCCGTCAGGCCAGCGAACTGATCCCGCTCGCCCTCGATCAGCGAACACGAGATCGGCGCGCCCAACCCGAGAAGTTCGATGCTGCTGCTATCGGCAGAGTCGTAACAGATTTCAACGGACGAATTACCCATTCTCTTGCTGCGATACATAGCCTGCCGTTCAACAAGCGACAGCCCCGGGCACTCGTAATGCAGGCCATTATGAAGAATGCCGTATGCATCGATAGGCACCGTTGCGGTTGGCATCACCTTCGAGCGAAAATCCGCAACATCGATATGCCTTCCGCAGCCATTGACTCCCGTACCATAGGCCCACAGATTCGATGGCGTCGGTGCGTATCCCGCCTCCACCATCTCAGGTGGCGTCGGATAGCCGCGGATAACCCGTCGGTTGTAACTCAATACGGCAAGGAGAACGACCCGCCGGATCTCCTCGATGTTCAGTGCCGCATGATATGCGGGGTGTTCGTGACCGCGGGCAAATGAGTCCTTCTCGACAATTCCCGGCAACAGCGAATTCCAGATGGCAGGGATGATGCCAAAGCGCCGCTCCATCACGGCGCGCAGGTCCGGCCGATACGCGGGCGGATTCTGAAACTCAACCCGAAAATCCATGATGAGCGGATGCGCCTTGTGAACGCTGCTCAATTCCCCCTGGTCGCCGTAAAGTACCGCACACAGACGATGCGATGACCACTGGTTCTCGGTAATTTCCACCCCAAGTGTGCGGCAAAACGCCACCTTCGGAGTTATTGCATTGACAAGCGCCATCATGGCGCCATTCCAACTTGGCGGGTCAAAGGTCACATAAAAGCCTACAACCATTGCAGACCAGTCATCAATGACCAAATAGAGTACGGGTCGTCCGATTACCCTAGTTCGCAGAATTCGGCCGACAAGGTAAACATCCATTATCGTCGCGTCGATGTGGTACTTCTCGCCGGGGCCACGCGAATTTCTAAGATGTCCGGTCAGAGGACGCTCATGAAGTAGATACGTTTTCAGTCCAATTTCGCGAATACGTCGCTCTTCGTACGTGTAGTTCTGGTAGATATAGTACTGGAGCTGTCGACGCGTGAGAACGATGCGTCTGTTCAGCTCAAGTTCGACCATCTCCTTCCTTTCGTTGTAGACCACCCTGTCGTGGAGAAATTTGGCTCGTACCCAGTCCAACGCGACATCCATCGTTTTCCGGGATCGCTTGCCTTTTGTATATTCGAATGAAAAGTAGTAGTCGGCGGCCAACTGGAGCAGGCACCTAACCTCGTCGTTCCTGGCAGACGCACTGAGGGTTCTTCTCGTGGCTTTTCTCCCCGGATGATTTGTCCATTTACGCTGCTTACCCCGCCCACCACAACGGTCGTAGTCGTCCGATGCCGCAGCGGGTGTCATTCCCTGCTGACAGAATCGCCGAAAGGTGCGGTAAACGTTGGACTCTGAAATTCCGGCGACTTCGCAAAAGCGTTTGATCCGCTTGGCCCGCGTTTCACGATGTAGCAATTCCTCAAAGGCGTCGCCGTAAATAGAGGGTATCGCTGGCGAACCAGCTTTGCCGAGCGGCTGGTCAAAGGTTAGTAACGCGGTGATCACCTCCCATCCTTTCGATTTCGCGGGGTCGAGAGCTATCTGCCGGTATTTTTCCGCGCGTCGTGAATGGACAAACGCTGGGAGACGCCGTCGTTCGGAGACGCTAACCGGCAACGCTTCGAGTTTCTCGAGAGCAAGTTCCGCTTCCACGTTCGGCGACAGTCTGAGCAGCACCTCATCGGTCTTTAGCTTGAACGGCTGAGCGTGACGGTTCGCCGCCGATTTCACCTCATGCTCAATGTCGATGAGGTGGGTCCAGCGTTGCCCAGCGCCGGTCTTCAGAACAATGTATATACGGCTTCCGTCGCACTCTTTAAGCACATCTCCGACTGCTAATTGCGTCGGCCATGTCGCTTTCTTTAGCATGATCACCTCCAAAATCGCTGTTGATACGTTGTCTCAGCGTGCCTTACGCGCTGAGCAGCACCAAACGTCGTCGAGGCGGAGCTGGAGCGGGTCCGCAACATTCAGGTCGAATCGAATGCGCTTCTCTCCTGCCAGTTGCCGAAACGCTCTTATCCCTGAACCAGCCGGCAAACCGAGCAATCGCTCGACATAGCGGCAGGCTTCTATCACGGACACAGGTCGACGTTGACGAATTGCGCTTTGGATCCCTCGCCGGGCTTTCACTTCTTCGCCCCCCAAATCCCGCCCCACCGTCTCATTGGCAGCCCGAAATATCCACGCCAAATTCTTTGACCGGTTCGCGTGCATGCCATGTGCCGTCACAGCCTTGTAGGAGGCCCCCTCGTCCTCCCATGTCCTGCGCTCGATTTCCTGCGAACGCGTCAGCGGAGCGGTTCCATCTGGAGCAGTCGACTTGACGGACCATGCCTCGCGACCGTACAAATTGCCCCTTCGGGTGACAAGAACCAGATCCGTACTGAGCACCGCGGGTTCACTGGTACCGCCGTATGTGGGATGGTCAAGATTGAGCGACGCCGCCGCCCGTCGTGTTTTCTTCCTGTCGAGAGCATACTGGTCAAATATCGTAACGACATCGGAGCGCCACCACGCCTCCAGAAGGGCAGCATGCTCCGCCTCAGACATCAGATGCAGCTCGGCTGCAGCGCCCTTTTCGCATACCAGCCGGGTCTTAATGCCCGATCCCGGCATATCTCTTGTGTGATACCAGCGAGCATAACCACCAGTCTTCTTTGCCATTTCCTGCTCAGCAAGCTTTCGTGCAAGCGTCCTTTTGTGCATCCGCAGAGTTCGCGTAGTCACAATGAACCTCCAATAAGATCAAGCCACGATCGATCTTGTCACAAATAAATAATAAAAATTATATATAGGATACCTATATTCAATCGAATTTCGCTTTGACTATCACGATCACCTCTACCATAACCACCCGCATATGAATTCGCGTCCCAATACGTGCACTTTCACCGTTCAATGAACTGCTCCAGCGATCGGACTAGCGCCTCGTTTTCATTCAAGCGTCGCGCTTCACAGCGGTGCAAGCACCCCTGTGTAACCAGCACTGGGATGCTTTGGCAGTTCGGCGTTGAGGTAATTCACTCCTGCCTAAGGAGTTTGCCACTCGCGCAAGAGACGATTCACGGAAAACTCGTTCCGATATGCATGTGCATGCTCTGCGCGCTCGAACTCCGCGATAGCGAAACGCGCTGCACCTTCGCAGAGCCAGCATCGCTTCGATTCCGGCTTCTTGTCAGGCACTGTGCGGTCGGCGACGTCATTCTGCGTAAATGGTCCGGCATGCTTTCGAGACACGTAAGCGGTCAGCGCCGGGGTGTGGACGGTGGGAAATTTCCGCGGAGTTACGCTAATTCCCGTTACAGAAGAGGAGCACAGACTCTCGCGAACCACCGTGATACCAAGGGTGCGGAGATGAAACGTCAGCAAATGAGCGTCGCTATATCTACCATCGACGGCGCAGACGATTGTCGCACCGACATTTACTAAAGTTGTCAGCTGATACGCGACGGAACTCGGCGATGTGAGTCGCTGATCGATTCCGTCAATGCCGATAAAGATCGATCGCTCTGGAAATTGAGCGCGCAGCGCTGCGGCCCAGGTCGCGGCGCGACGAAGCTGGGCGCCCAGCTCGTCCTGCCTGCGGAGCGCCAGAAGCGTGTGACAACATCCCGCTGCGAGTTCGGCCAAGCGAGCGTGCAGCCGTTCCAATCTTATAGGCGAGTCGGGTCCATTCAGGAATCGAACAATTCGCGGTTCATAGTCGCTGCACGCTACATGCGGTCCTGTGGGCGGAAGGCCTTGGTCGTCCGGTCCGTTTTCATCAGACAACACCTGCTTTGACGCTATCGGAAATGGAGCGGGTGCGCGACATAGTGTCCCCAACATTGAGGATCGAGTGACATCTGACACCACTTCCGCGTCGACGAGCGCGCCGATCTTGGCGCAGATAGTTTGGCGTACCGCCGATATTCCATTGCTGACAAAATGCATAGACGTGTTCATACCTGCCTCCGCTCACGGCTCTTGACAAACGGGCCGATTAGGCAGAGCATGACTTCACAGTTAGTGAGTTCACCCCGCTCTGCCAATCAGGCCGAGACGAACGGGCTCCCGGTGGGCAAACCGGGAGCCCGTTTAGTTTCAAGCAATCAATTTCCTCAGCCGTTTCTCACGGCCCTCTCTCATAGTTGGCGCCTCCTCTGCTCGATCAGCAGCAGAAAACAGCTGGTTGAGATGCAACCGCAAGACTCTAAACTTGGGCCAATGCCCTTTCCACCGGTCGGAGTCTATGTGCATCTGGGTGCATTTCAAGTCCAAAAATTGCTGCATAGGCGTTAAAGATGACGACGCGCGATGCGCACCTTAAATCAACGACCTTGTTCAGTCAAAACGAATAGAGAACTCATGGTTTGCTAATCCAGCCGACTTCTTCGGGTGATGTTTAGGCCACGCATGGCATTTGAAGACGCTCCAGTCCGCAATTCGCTTCATATATACTTACTTGTCGCAATTGCGTCAATGCATCGCCACGCGCACCGACTTCTGACCATAGCAGAAACGTGTCAGCCCACCAGGAACCGCGTGGGCTCGGTCGCCAAAAGGAATTCGTCGATCGGGGTTTTAACTTCAGCGCCAATTGAGCTGTGAATATTATAGACCGATTGCGGTAAGTGATGACGCAACTGGTGTGCAATGGCATTTCCAATGCGGCGACGACGTGCGCATTGCTTTTTGAGCACATCACTCAAGCGATCGACCTTGCCGTTGTGAAATTTCGGCACACGGCATAGCTGCGCACCAGGCAGCTTGCACGCTGCTCGTCAGTCCCCGTCCTTCGTCACTTCTTGACCGGAATCGCTTCGCTCGCGTCCTATACTTCGATCGGAGCGATCAGGGCATGTTTTCGGCACCCGAATGCGCGCTTGACTATCGGCGCGTAAATCGCGATTGTTCTTTTACTTCCCAGTGAGAAGCATTTATCTCCAAAATCTCCAACTCGCGATTAAATTCGATATCCTGATTTTTATTTACGTGGCATACCATTATTTCTGCGCTCAACCGCCCTGTCAACTTCAAAACGTTGCAGATGTCGTTTCGTCGAATTTCACGCATCGTCGCGTTACCCGGATGACCTGCAATACGAACGTGCTTTTTCGCATTACCTCCCAATTTTGAAATTTTCATTCATTGGTTTTTTCCGTACGACGTGATCAGGAAATCACTGTCAATTTCAGAGATGCATCCGAGGAATAAACTTAACGCTGAAGACAGCGACAGCAACGCCGCACATACTCACGCGCAGCAATACTCAGCATACGATGGGGTTCTGTCTGTCGCGTCAATTCATAATCGAACAAGTCCGCGCGTCGGCTTCACGACAAGGCAAACGATGACCGGCGAGAAGTATTCCAGGATCGCAGATCGGTCTCCGGCGAGGATGGTACTCGGCTGCCTTGTTGCATCGCGGAAACCTAGAAGAGAATTTTACTCCAGCAACATTTTTTTTAAGCAACCAGCGAACTGTGTCGCCAGGATGGCGTATCCCCAAGGGACGACTTCAGTTGATCTACACTGCGACGAAACCGGCACTGAAAACGCTCCAGGCTTAACAAGCGAACTGAGCGTAATGTCGTGGAGGGGCACCCCCATGATGGCGAGCTCAGATGGACTCGCACCGAACGAAGTGTAGACCAGAACATCCGGGATTCCGTTCGAACCGCGTGTTCCCTCCTGGGACAACGTCATCGCTACATCGTCGCGTCGCTGAATACTTTACGCGTGACCAGACGGGGGCATTGGCTCACATACCCAGCAACACGCCCGGTCAGAGCTGGGGGGATCGACGAGGCCGGAACCCGAGGCTCCGATTGACCCCCTTATTAGCCAGCGACGCCCAGACGATCGACCAGCACAAAAGCGAGAGGACTTGGCCGACGGAAGTCACCTCAACAGCTGAAAATGTCGTTTCCGTACTGCCCCGGACCGTGTCGGTCGCACGCACGACGCACCGTATGACGCCTCGGTCTGCATCGGATGCAAGGGCCGAAGTACGATATGGGAACAGAGGGTTTGCCGCGTTTATCGACTTCATTGCCGCGGTAATTGCAGATTCCGTCACACAGCGGATCCTGCCGAGCTCCATCGGACTCGCCTCAGTTTTGGTATTCGCGGTGGTGTTCGTGTGGCAGTTCATTGTTCTGATAAGGCAGTTTGCTACCGATGCGCGGAGCGACCGGCGGCTACCGGCATCGAATCTGAGCCCTACCGAATCGCACCACCGTCGTATACTGACATGAATAATCCGAAGCGCTGTCGCGAGGATCGCAACGGTGAGCTATCCAAAGATTCCTGAGGATTTTCCTCGAGAGTCCGCCCGAGGCGCCATTGGCGGATACCGGCCGAAACTCTTACTCCGGCGAGCCGGTGGCCAGCTTATCTCAAGGCCGACCGATGAAGAGCTATTCACGCGATACGATGCGTGTGAAGACCTCGCCAAACAACTCGCGACGTACACTCGCAGGAAACTCGCCGAAAACCCGTTGCAGTCACTGTGCAATTCGCTTTCCAAGGTCGAAACCGACGTAACCAGGAAGGTATCCTTGGGACAGTGGGATATTTCCTCGGCCGAGATCACGTGGATCATGAAGCGTGTTCGCGAGTTGTTGGCAGAGCACCGGTAGGATGACAGCACCCCCGAAATACCCGAGGCTGCAAGTAATCAACTGAGGCAACCATGATTCGAGTCCAAGACCAAAAGACCACGGTTATCCCGACTGCGGATCTTGTGCTCAACCTAAGGCTGCCGGCCGGCACCGATCCAGCGATCGTTTCGTCCCTGAAACGAGGCTTGGAGGATCTGGTGGCAGCCGTGCTGACGACAACACCTTTCGAGGAAGTGGTTATCCAGCGGGCGGACGATCTTGCCGCCGCGATCACCGGACTGTGGGCGCCGGCCGCGCCCCTGATCGAGGAACGCATTCGGCGTCAGGAGACCATGCGCGCGGTCTTTGCGCGAGGCGACTGGCTCGCCGCAGAGCAGATCAATGCGCTCCAGACCAAGTCCCCCGCTAACAGGGCGCAGCCAGCCAGCGACTGGAGGCGCCGCGGTCGCATTTTCAGCGTGTCCATCGGCGGCAAGGAATACTTTGCCGCCTACCAATTCGACGCAACATGCCAGCCGCTGCCGATCATCAAGGAAATTCTGGAAGCACTCGGCCCCGTCGCCGACCCGTGGAAAATCGCTGCCTGGTTCCATTTCCAGAATGGATGGATCTCGGCCACCGGGGACCGTGAAGGTCAGCCAGTTGCTCCGATGGATGCACTCGATCGACGCGAAATCCTGATTAACGCAGCCAAGCAGATGCAGGGCACGCACACAGCCTAACGCGTCAAACAAACGAAAATCGGTTGTTGAGGGCCCGAATGATCATATCGCTCAGTCCAATCGTCCCCTTTCTCCTCCTGGTCTGCCCCTTGACGCGAATACGTCAGCCCTAGGGTTCGGATCACCGATTGATCAGCCGACAAGTTGCGCGACCATCTCCCGCTCCCAGTGAAACGCCGTCATGAACCCACCGAGGTCGCCCACGATTCTGTCCCAGATCGCGAGTCGAATCGGGTCGGTAATCGACTCGCGACTTGAGTCGAATAAGGCCCGCAATCGCTTAGCATCACGTTCCCCGGGGGCCGCGCACAAACGTCTGCGGAATTGCGCGACGAACCCAAATTTGGCCCGGAGATGCTGTCGTAGCCAAAAGTTCTGCGATGGATTTCGTACACGATATCATTGACCTCGGACGCGATCGACGCCCTGCTGGAAGCGTACGAGGACGCGACCGAGGGCTTGAGCGGTCTGCAAGAACTCTATCTCGCAAACAACACGCCGGTCCAGGACATCGAAGTACTGAAGGGCCTGACAGGACTCCGAGAACTGGTTCTCTACGGCACCAGGGCCAAGAACGTCGATGAGCTCAAGGCGGCCCTGCCAAACACTCGGGTTGTCTGGTGACCATTCGAATCGAATCGCAGCGTTGAAAGGATCCAAATGGCTGCCGACCTCGCCCAATCCTGGTTGAACTTCAGCACGCCTGTGGCCGCCGCACGGGCCGCCGGCCGCCCACTCGTGGCGCTGGAATCGTCGACCATCATTGCCCACGGCATGCCCTACCCGGAGAACGTCAACACTGCGCGCGAAGTGGAGGCCTTGATCGGCGATTTGGGAGCGGAGCCCGCGACTATCGCGCTGATTGGCGGGCGCATAACGATTTTGAGTGGGGAATGATCAATGCCAAGCTATCGGCCATCCGATGGATGCTCGGCGACGACTGGGGACATGCTCGACACATGAGTGTGTTCTGACTGCTCGGGACAGATGACCCCGCCCTATCCCGGGCACATCGCGTCGCAAGCGGTCACGGGCGACACCGACCCGGTGTAGTCTTTTGCAGCGTAAACGCTGGCGTGATCGGTGGGGGAATCCGATGACCCTGCCATGACTCACCGCCACTGCCCCTCGAAGGGATGCGTTACCATGCAAACAGAATTAACCGAAACAGCGGCAATTTTTGACCAAGTATGCGAGTGTATTTGGCGCAGTTGACGATCTCAAATTTCAGGAAGAAACAAAACGCAGAATGTCTGCCCTGCCGCCCTTGATGAACATCGATCGCTTCATTGAAAAATACGACCTGGACTGCACCGAAGGTCGTGCGATTGACTCGTTCTTTGTCTGCTTGGTGCTCAATGTCCTGCATGTACCGCGTCGCTTTGCCAACGCGTTGGACATGGTCACGTACAACCCGTTGTTATGGCTCGCACTGGCCAAGGATGCAGCACACCTGCACGATGTGCCAACCGAACAGAGGGTCGTGGCCGAATTCGCCCCAGATGCCGACTGTCCCTTTCATCGCCTCTACAGCTACCGCTACGACCAACCACAGGCCGTAGCGAAGGAAGCTCTAGTCGCATGCATTGAATGCGCCATGCCCGCTACCACGACGGCGCAAATGGCGAACCGATATAGCAACCACGCCGATGTTGCACGATCGCAAGCATGGGTGAAGGCGTGCCAGGAAGCCTTCGCGCCGAGCACGCTCATCGCGGAAGGACGGGTCGAAAATACCACGGTTGAACAGGTCATTGTCCTCGCGCGTAAAGGCGCCGGCTGCGTTCTTTGCGGGACGCCCGCGACAGGATATGTCGGTTCGACGGTGGGATATCCTGCATCGATTTTGTACATCGCCAATACGTGTCATGAGCACCAAGAGGTCGCCAAGCGGTCCCCCACGATGTTGCATTTCATCATGGAGCTGTTTGCAATCGGCCTCGATCTGGGACGCTTGCTCAAAACCCCGGCGATTCCACCCGAAGCCATGACGCTGCTCGAGACCACACTAAGTAATGAACTGGAGGCCGTGCTGGTGAACAAAACCGCAAAGGGAGATCAAACTACCCTCACCTTCCGTCGCCACTCGGGCTTCAAGATCATCCTGCGACTGAAAACGCTGATGAACTATGGCTACATGATCGATACGCCTGACGGCATCCCTTACCGGCGCATCGACGCGGCGCCCGATCATCCGGATATTCCGTTCTTTCCGGACCACATTCACCTGGCGCCGAAAAAGGACAACGCCGACGTTGTGTCCAGCTTTACTTACGGTTTTCCCCTACTGGATCTACCCGTGATCAAGCGCCTGCTGCAGGAAGGTGAGAAGGCGTTCGCGAAATAAATGAGACTTAACGAGCGACCCGCGCGCGGCTCATGCCCCTCGTGTCCATGAATGATGACCACAATTGCCTCATCCTGGAGGCGTTGCTACGCGACGGCTGGGTTGAGACCGACATCGATCCGGTGACGCCAGAGCGTCACGCCGTCGCGGTGATCGCCACCGCCCGCGCCTTAGGCACCGTCACGGCTGTGCGTGGCCTTCACGCCATCGAGACGCTACGCCCGCGCACGCGGCCCCAAGCTCGTCAGGGTTGCATGAGCGCCGTGTTTGGCTGCGGCGTGCAGCCTTGGCACATGGACATGGCCCATCGCCCGTCACCCGCACGCTTCATCCTCTTGTCCTGTATGGATCCTGGCGAGCGACCCTGCGCGACCGAGCTACTGAATTGGCGCCAGCTTCTCAGCAGTGAACAATTAACGTTATCAAGCGAAGCACCGGTACTCGTACGGTCCGGTCGCGCCTCGTTCTACACGACGATGCTCGACGGTCAGCAACGGTTTTTGCGCCACGACCCGACGTGCATCACGGCACTGACTGACGAGGGGCGCGCACTCCAGGCCCAGATCGCCGCCGCCAGTGAACGCGTCCATGCCGCCCACTGGCAGGCAGGACGGACCTTAATTTTCGACAACTGGCGTTTCCTACACCGTCGCTCGGATGCATCTCACAGTCCGTCTCGAGCGTTGCTACGTATCACGATCATGGAGTGAGCCCATGACGAGCCCGCCGCACGCTCCGAAGGCGCGCCAAGTTCCGGCCGCTTTGCTGTCCGAGTCCCTGATGCAAAAATCCAAGCGGTACGCCAAGCGTGCCCTTGCCGGCAAACATGACGCGAACAATGACGATTATCAGCTCTATGCCGCGCTAGCCCTGGAATTGCTGGCCAAGAGCGCCTTGGCGGCCATTCACCCGAGCCTGGTGGTCAAGCCCGACAATTTGAACAGCTTGCTCGAAGCCAACGGGATTGCGACGGGGACAGCCGTCCGTACCATCGATGCCAGCGAGGCCTACACCCGCCTGCGGCACACCGTGCCCGGTTACACCACACCGGACTTGGAGGCGTGCCGAAAACTGGGGGAACGTCGCAATGCTGAGTTGCACTCCGGTGAAGCCGCATTTGCCGCGTTTCCACCCGCGCTGTGGGAGAGCGAATTCTGGCATGCAGCCGAACTGGTCCTCAAATCCATGGGACTGACCCTGGACGACTGGTTAGGCGCCGATGCGAAGACGCCGAAGGAGCTGCTAGCCGCCCTGCGCAAGGCGAAGCAGGCGGCAGTCAAGCAACGTATCGAGCGCGCTAAAACGGCCTTCGAAGAATTCAAACCCGATGGCAAACGAAAGCGCTCCGCCAAGGACATCACGCAGTTGCTCGAAGCATCCAAGCAGTTCCAGCCCTACGCGTACGGAGGTCTGTTCACCTATGTGGTCGACAAGTATTGGCTAGAGGTATGCCCGGCGTGCGGTGCGCATGGCGTCATTGGCGGCGAAGAGGCCTACGAGGAACTGGCCGACGATCAGTCCGGTGTCGAGCCCGGCTTCGAGATGATCGAAACCGGCTACTACTCGCTAGAATTTCACTGTCCGACCTGCGGCTTGGCACTTGAAGGCAACGATGAAGTCGCCCTGGCCGGCCTGGACGTTGACACCCATTACGAACTCGAAGAACGCGAAATCGAGTACGAACCGGATTACGGCAACGACTGAGACCGTCCTGCGAGAATATGTCAGGCGAGGCGACGTTGCTGCGTCTGATGCTCACGCTCGATCTGCCGGCAGGCCTCATCGTGAAACAGGTCCGTGGTCGTGATGATCGAGTACGCGCCGTAATCATTCACCAGCTTGTCCGCGTTGACACGGACGTCGGCTTCCGGCCGAAAAATGACTCATCCATGTCAGCAATGAAGGCTAGATCCGTGCGCTGGATGATCTGATCCACAAGATACCCGGCGCTCTCTTCCTCCGTCGTGATCTCTAGCCAGACACGTCCAGGCACTTGAACGATCCTGACCGCACCGATACCGGAGCGCAGGTACGCGGGATATTTTTCCCGAGGCCGTTGCGTCACGTCTTCCGCCACGTACTGTGCCGCCGGGCTCTGGGAGGGTTCGGCCAAATCGAGCAGTAGTGCAATGGCTTTGGCGAGCGGATAGCGAAAGAACTCGCGCGCCGCATCGACACGAAAATCGGTCAGCGCCCGATGTGCTTTGTGCCTTCGATCGAACGATCGCCCAGTGAAATTACCAGCCGATAACATGTCGCGATACCACGGTGTAACGGCTGCCAGGGCCCCCTGCTCGCGGTGCTGCATCTCTACATCCGATTCAACGCAAGAGCCCAATAAAAGGCGATCTTCCGTACCAAAGCAACTATCATATGCGTAGCATAACCAACGGAGGATACATGGCGACTTACAAAGAACTGAAAGCCCAAATGGACGCGCTGGCCGAAAAAACGGAGACTGCCCGCCTTGCAGAGCTCCAAGCTGTCATCGACGACATCCGCGCGAAAGTTGCGGAGTTCGGGATTACAGAGAAGGACATCTTCGGCGTACGTCGCGGTCGGACGATGAAAGCAGCGACGACGCCACTTGAAGCAAAGTATCGCGATCCCAAGACCGGTGCAACTTGGTCCGGCCGCGGCCGCGCGCCGGCGTGGATCAAGGATGCAAAAAACCGCAATCGATTCCTTATCAAAGAGTAAAACCGCTCACGCTGGGTTTGGCCAATCGCGAAGCGTTGATGATTCGTAGTTGCCCAAGTGAGCACCAATAGCTAAATTGATGCGTTGTCATCCTCGATCCTGATTCGCGAATTGCGATGACTTGGCAACGCGAATACCCGTACGCATGGCACCCAGGAGGAGTTCATCCTCCTTGCCGCACGGCGCGCACGATTATCTCGGTATACACCCCGTTATAAGCGACAGAAAAAGAGGGCTTGGGTGTCGTCATGTTCGAATGTTGCTATTGCGTCGTCCACTGGTTTATCTGGTGGACAACAAGTCCCATCGATTTTCGCACCGCTCAAGCATCGTCCAATGGATTTAAGGTATCGATGTGAGTAGCATAATCGGATTGCGTCATCGGGCCAAATTTTGAATCGTCGATTTATGAACTCAGCCGTACTGGCTTCTCTATCGTGTCGTGGAAGGTTCGCGAGATTGATTTAGGTAAATCATAAGGTTTGGCACAATGCAAGAAATGATTTCCGACGTGCTGGAACCAGTATCGAGAGAATGGCCGACCGTCATTGAGGGTGATTACTCCGTTGGAGTTGTTCGTCTCGTTACCCTCATTCGAGAGCGGGTCAATCACCTACTGTTTGCCTCCGTTGAACTCCTGCCTACCGAGATGCCCGTTCCCCCGCCTCCCCCAGACGGTGGATGGTGGCAAAACTTCGGACTTGATCGCCTCTGTGTCGGTCGAACCGTTCTGCCGCTAGTGGACGCAATCGCATGGTACGAGACGCTCAAGCGAGGTCAAGCCGTCGTCCCAGGCAAAACTTTCCGGATCGCGGCCCCTCCCTTGTCGCCTGAGCCCGATTACAATGGGTTCACGGTCTTATCTGACCCGCCGCCTTTTTCTCCATCTTGGCATGGTAGGCCCCGGTTGCATCGTCTCGTGCCGATGGCGGCACTATCCGAGCCTGTGGTGGCAATGCGGGACGGTTCCACCGAAATCGAAGCCTTCGTCCGTGCCCGGGAATGGTTGCGCCAGAAAATCCACTTTGACTTACTGGCCTACGACGACTGGCTTGGCTCAGGCGTACTGATCGCTCCGAATCCGCTTCTGCGCTACTGCGGCACCCGCATCGCGGAGCGGTCGGCGGCGGGCGAAACTATCGAAGTTGGCGGAACTCCACGTCGCGGCGCCGATCTATCGACCCTTCGACTTATCGTCGAAGAGGTGCGCGCGGGCGCGCCGGCCTGGCGTGCCGAAGGTGCTCCCAATGCTCTGGGCCGCTTTCGTGCTCCAGCGCACTCTCAGGTTGCGACCGTCCGTCATGATGTATCTTGTCAACTTCGCGGCCTCCTTGATCACGAAGCGCCGGCTTCCTTCATTCGCGGTATCAGCTTCGGACACACCGCACAAGGGCCCACGCGGGAGGTTGCCCCCCCGAGGCGTACACCATCCGCACAAACGCGAATAGTCCACGTTCGCCCTTCTCATACGCCGTCAGCCACACCACCGCCGACGGCACTCCGTCAACTAGAGGAGCTACAGCGAGCTCGCGCTGACCGTTTCGGCGATTTTCGACCGACTGAAGCACGTCTAGTCCGACGCAACGTCCATCTCCTCGAAAACAATCGAGAAGGGACGGTTTTATGGATTCGCGAGCTCATTGCATCAGCTCGATCTCAAGTCCTCTTCGTCGATCCTTATCTCGACGCGGACGATCTTCAAGAGTTCGCAACGGCCGCGTCGTACCAAGGTGTCGCCATCCGCGGTCTGATCAATCCACGGCCAAACCGCAGCCGCCACGCTGATGAAAGCGGCAAGTTATTCGGTGACGAGATGCTCGAAAAAATTGCTGAGCTGCGAGACCCCGCACAGGAGTTTGGGAATATCGATATCCGGGTCTCGAAGATCCGCCGTCTGCATGATCGCTTCCTGCAGGTCGACGATGTTGTTTGGCACTCCGGCCACTCGTTCAACCAGATGGGCAAAGGCGAGATCAGCCTGATGACACTAGTCGCTGAACCTGCCGAAACACGCGAGGTGCTCGCGGAGGCTTTTGCCGAAGCCGAACCCTTCGAAAACTATTGGGCGAATCGTCCCGTACCACCGTGGTCACTAAGGCGAGAGGTTGGTTATCTGCTGCACCGCCTTGCAAAGTGGCTCGAACGGTCCCGCAACGCACAGCCTCAGGAGGCGGCTAATGAGTAACAACGGTATGGCATTTCCGCCTCCAGTCGACGGCACTGCAGCTCTGGTCATAACGCTCGATTGGCTTCGCCTGCCGGATCGGACAAATGAATTCGGGGACCTCGAGCCAAAGCCTATTGACGGATCAGGCACACCCGATACTTTGGCAGAGCACTTGGCCGCCGCAGGTCTCATGGACTGGCGCGATGCCATCGTCACCGCGGCGGGTCCAGGGCAACCTCTTCATTTAGACCCTCGCTTGCAGTGGCTCATGGGCCAAGCCGCAATTGAGATCGCCGTCGACACCAATCGGCGCAGCATCTTCCCCGCAGTCCAGG
>Ga0182005_1000440_pt1 | contig 22047 bp, 18 predicted proteins | sample Sormic07211103_1_FD_123021 | JGI IMG/M metagenome (GOLD analysis project Ga0182005, IMG submission 123021) | Rhizosphere microbial communities from Sorghum bicolor, Mead, Nebraska, USA - 072115-103_1 MetaG | ecosystem: Host-associated > Plants > Roots > Rhizosphere | place: USA: Nebraska...
CACTGCATGCGTGCGCGACACGCCGGGCGCCGCCAGCACCCAGTCGCTGTCGTCGGCGCGGCCGATGCTGCCGCCGCGCTGGGCGAACGCCATCTGCGCGCGCGCGCCGAACTGGGCGGCGGCCTGGCCGGCGACGGTGAGAGTCAGTTTGGTCGGTAGGGACACGTGCTGCTTCCTTCGGATCGGGTGGCGCGGCGCGGCCGCGGACACGCTGGTACGGATGGGCGAGACGTTGCCGCGCGCGCGTGGCATCGCGCCACGACCGCGCTCATGCCGCCGCTCCGCCGGCCAGCAACTCCAGCGCGTGCAGCGCATAGCCATGGCGCCGCGCCTCGAACTGCGCCGGTTGCTGCGCGGCGAGCAGGTTGATCGCCGCCACCGCCGCGCGTGCGGTCAGGTGCTCGGCCGGCGGCACCGGGGTGTCCTGGGTCGGCGGCGCCAGGCTGCCGCCGGACCAGGCCACCGCCGCCGCCAGCCACGCGCCCAGCGAGGCATAACCGCCGGCCTGGGCGAAGGCAGACGCGGCGCGGCGATTGGCTTCGTTCGGCTCGCGCACCCATTTCTCCGCCAGCGCGGCGCCGGCGCGGTCTTCCGGCGACAGCGCTTCGCCACGCGCGCACTGGCACAGCCAGGCGACCACGTAGCGCTTGGGCAGCAGCCGTGCCAGCAGCTTCAGCGCATCCTGCGGCTGGCCGCCGTCGAGCAGCACGCGCACCGCGGCCTGCGCCGGCTGCGCGGTGTCCAGCTGCGCGCGCGCCGGCGCCGACAGCTCCATGTCCACGCAGGCCTTCTCGATCGCATTCATCGCCGTGCCCTCAGCCGATCATGATCAGCGCGCCGCCGATCTGGTGCAGCGCGTCGGCCTTGAGGCTGAGCATCGGCGCCTTCAGCGTGCCCATCGCCCCGCCCTCCAGCGCCAGCATCGCGTCCGAGTGCACCTTGACGCTGGCGCCGGCGCCCATGTCCACGGTCGCCCCGCCCTTGATCGCCACCTGCACCTTGCCTTCCACGTTCACCGCGTTGTTGCCGGTGACGGTGATGGTCACGCCCTTGATCTCGATTTCGCCGCTGCTCTTCATCACGATGCTCGACGCGCCGGTGACCAGTTCGATCTCGCTGCCCGCACTGAGCTTGAACTTCTGTCCGATCGCGTGCGTGGCGTTGTTGCCGACGTCCAGCGTCTCGTCGTTGTCGACCTTGTGCTTGCGGTCGTGCTTGACGGTGCTGGTCTGGTCGTTGTCGACGGTGGCGAAGTGGTCGTGCTCCACTTCCTCGCGCAGATCCTTCTGCGCATGCACGAACAGTTCCTCGCTGCCGAGCTTGTCCTCGAAGCGGATCTCGTTGAAGTCGGCGGCGCCGCCGCCGGCGCTGCGGCTGCGCACCCCGCTCTGGGTCTTGTTGTCCGGCAGCGCGAACGGCGGCATGTGGTCGGCGTTGTAGACGCTGCCGATCACCAGCGGGCGGTCCGGGTCGCCTTCCAGGAAACTGACCACCACCTCCTGCCCGACCCGCGGCAGGCTCATCGCGCCCCAGCCCTTGCCGGCCCACGACGAGGCCACCCGCACCGGGCACGACGGCTTGCTGCCGTCGCGCGCCGACGTGTTCCAGTGGAAGGTGACCTGGATGCGCCCGTACTGGTCGACCACGATGTCCTCGTCGGTGTCGCTGCCGGTGACCACCGCGGTCTGCAGGCCGGCGATCAGCGGCTGCCGCGCGCGCGCCGCACTGCGGAACGGCAGCTTGCTCTCGATCGCCTCGAAGCGGCACGCGAACGGCGCCGCGCCGCTGCCTTCGCCGGAGGCGTAGCCTGGCGCTTCCAGCGCGGTCTGCGCGCCGATCACCAGGTATTCCTGGTTCCATTCCGGGCGCGGGAACGCCTTCAGCGAGAACAGTGCGCCCACCCGCAACCCCACCGCGTCGCTGTCGCCGCGATAGCGCGAACGCTGCACGTTGTGCGCTTCCGCACGCACCTGCGCGTAGCGCTTGCCATCGGCGACCAGCACATGCGCGCCGGGATAGTCGAAGGCGGTCAAGCCGCTGACCGGATGCAGATCGCCGCCGTGGCCGATGTCCTCGTCCACCGCCAGCGACGCACGCGGGCGCAACGGATCGTAGTCGGTGAGCTGCTGCGCGCTGGTGTGCACGCGTCGCGCCAGCTGCCATTGGCTGATGGTGGCGCCCATCCCGTTGGCATGCTGCCCTGGCGGCACGTACGGCAGGGTCTCGAAACCGCTGCTGCTGGCGTGCGCGCCCAGCGCATCGGCCAGCACCAGCGTGTGCGTGGTCTGGCTGTGGGTGAAGAAGTAATAGATGCCTTCCTGCTCGAGCAGGCGGCTGATGAAATTGAAATCGTCCTCGCGGTACTGCACGCAATAGTCGCGCTTGGGATAGGTGCCGCTCAGGCTCAGGGTCACATCGCCGTAGCCGATGCCGTCGAGCACCGCGCGCACGATCTCCGGCACGCTCTGCGCGGTGAAGATGCGGCAGTCGCGGCGCTGGGTCAGCAGCCACGGCTTGGGCACCAGGGTCACCTCCAGCACCGCGTAGCTGAGCCGGTCGACGACATGGAAGCCGGTCTGCGCGACGTGCGCGACGATGCCGTGGTACCAGCGCACATGGCCCTCGCCCGCCTTCAGCTGCACCGCCATCGAGGTGCCGAGCAGCGCGCGCAGGTCCGGCCGCGGCTGCGTGCTGAGCGCGGTCAGGCGGTACTCGAACAGGTCGCCCAACGCTTCCGTCGCCTGCATGCGCCAGAACAGCAGCGCATCGCCAAGGTCGGAGTGCAGCGTCATCATGGGCGTGGGCATCGTGGTGTCCGGGAAGTCGAGCGCCGCGCAATGCGGACCTGGGCCGGCGATCGCGAGCGGCGTTCGCGGTGCGGCGCGCAACGCCGGCACCGGCCCGAACGCCGCCCCCGCGCGCTGCCGGCAGGGCGATACTCACATGGCGCCCGGCGCGAAAGCCGACATTTCGTCTCAGCGCTGCAGCGGTATGCGGCGTGCGTCCTCGCCGCATACCGGTGCGGAAGCGCGCGGCGCTAGCGACGTGCCAGCACCACCCAGCCCTGCACCGGCGCACCGCCCTCCTTGCGCAGCTGGTCGGCGCGGAGCTGCACGCGGGCGAAGCCGGCCTGCGCCAGCGCCGCCTGCACGTGCGCGCGGCTGTGCCGGTAGCGCCCGCTCGCACCGAGCTGCACCCGATCGTCCGCAGCGTCCAGCGCCTCCACGGTGAAGGCCAGCCAGCCGTCGCGGCGCAATGCCGCGTGCGCAGCCGCGCAGACCTCGCGCAGGTCGCCGAAGTACACCAGCGTATCGGCCGAGACCACCACGTCCCACGCCTGCGGCTGCGCCCGCAGATACGCGGTCAGCTCGCCGACCACCAACGCGTCGTAGCCGCCGCGCTGGCGCGCCTTGTCGATCATGCCGCCGGACAGGTCCACCCCGGCCAGCTGCCGCGCATGCGGCCGCAGCAGCGGCGCGCACAGGCCGGTGCCGCACCCGGCGTCGAGCACGTCCAGCGCCGCGCTCGGCGCATGCAGCACCTGCGCCAGTTCCGTGGCCAGCAGCTGCGGCGCGCGATACGCGAGATTGTTCAGCAGTTGCTCGTCGAAGCTCTCGGCGAAACCGTCGAACACCTCGCGCACATAGGCATCGTCGGCGCGCGGCGGCGCGTCGCTGCCGCCGCAGGCGGCCAGCATGTGCCGCGCCACCGCGTTGTGCGGGTCGCGCGCCAGCCAGTCGCGGTACACCGCCACCGCTTCGTCGTGGCGACCGAGCAGATACCAGGCGGTGCCCAGCGCCTCCAGCGCACGCAGGTTGGCCGGGTCCAGCTGCCACGCGGTGCGGAAGCACTCGGCCGATTGCTCCAGATGCTCGTGCTGCTGCGCGTGGTTGCGCAGGAACAGGCCGAGCAGGTAGTGGCCGTGGGCGAACGTGGGCACCTGCTGCAGCAGCTGCGCATAGGCCAGGAAGGCTTCGTCCAGCCGCGCCTGCGCTTCCAGCACCACCGCCAGGTTGCTCAGCGCGTTGTGGTGCGACGGCGCGCAGGCCAGCGCGCGCCGGTAACAGGCCTCGGCCTCGGCCAGGCGCGCGCATTCCTTGTGCACGTTGCCGAGGTTGTTGTGCGCATCCGGATAGGTGGGGATCAACGTCAGTGCACGCTCGATCAGTTGCAGCGCTTCGTCGCTGCGCCCGCGCTGGTGGCACAGCACGCCGAGGAAGTGCAGCGCGTCGGCGTGCGCGGACTGCTGCGCAAGCAGGTCGCGATAGCCGCGCTCGGCCGCGTCCAGGTTCCCCGCCTGGTGCAGGGCGATCGTCTGCGCCAGCATCGGCGCGGCCGGCATCCCCATGCCGACCGCCACCGCTTCCGCTTCCCCATGCCGCGCCAGCGCGGCCCCCGCCTGCTGCATCGCCCCGCTCCCCTTATCCGATCAAGACGGTGAAACACCCCAGCACGATCGCCCCGCCGTGCGCGGTGCTGTCGCCCAGCCGCGCCGCAGGCATGCCCGCGATCAGCACCGTCGGCGCACCGGACACGATGCTGTCCGGCGGCCCCACGCAGACCGCCATGTCGCCGATCCGCGCCGCCGGCAGCCCGCCGATCAGCACCGCCGGCGCGCCAGGCGCCGCGATCGGCCCGCCCACGTGCGGCACCACCCCGGTGACCATCGGGCAGACGTGCAGATCGGTGAGGCGGGCGGCAGGTTGCATGCGGAGCCGATAGCGCAGTGGCCAGGCGTGCAGCTTGGCGCGCGCGGCGGCGCGCGACCCGTCATTTCGTCTCAGCCACCACTGCCGAGCGCGGCGCATCCGGCGCGTCCAGCTTGGCCAGCGTCTCGCGCACCTGCGCCAGCGGCCCGGGCGCATCGCCGTACAGCCCGACCAGGATGTCGCGCGTGCGTTCGGCATGCGCGCGCGCCTGTGCGCGCTGCCCCAGGGCGATCTCCGCCTCGGCTAGGCCGCGCAGGATTTCCGCGGTCACCTCGTGCTTGTCGCCGAGGACACGCTCGGCATCGGCCAGGGCCGCCCGCTGCTCGGCGGCGGCGGCCTGCGCCTGGCCGTCGTCGAGCAACCAGAACGCATGGTTGGTGCGCGCCATGATGGTGGTGGGATGGTCCTCGGGGTAGCGCGCGCGCGCACTGTCCAGCGCCTTGCGGTAGTAGGGTCCGGATTCGGCGACCTTGCCCTGCTGGCGCAGCGCCCCGGCCAGGTTGTTGTAGATCATCTGGGTATCCCAGCCGTTCTCCCCGTACAGGCGGATCATGATCGGCTGCAAGGCCCTCAGTTCGCGCTCGGCGGCGGGGTAGTCGCGCTTCATCAGCAGATAGACCGCCAGGCTGTTGCGCATCGACAGGGTCAGGGGATGGTCCGCACCCAGGCGCGCGCTACGGCGCGCGATCAGGTCACGGATCAGGGCGATCGCCTGGTCGTAGTCGCCGCCATCGGCCAGCGTGGCGGCGTAGCGATCGCCCGCGCTCAGCACGCTCTGGTCGTCGGCCGGCAATACCCGCAGGATGCCCGTGTAGGCCTGCCGGCTCTCGCGCAACGCCGCCTTGGCCTCGCCCTGCGCGCGCAGCGCCCAACTCAGCCGCGACTGCATGTCGTAACCCAGCGACGCGTCGGCGCCAAGGCGCAGGCGCACCTGCGCGATGCCCTCGCGCAGGATGGCTTCCGCGCGCTTCGGCGCGCCCACGTTCACCAGCGCCTCGCCGAGCAGCCGCATGATCTGCAGCTCGTCTTCGCTGTAGGCGCCCGAGTGCGCCTGTGCATGGCGCCGCGCCGCCTCGAGCTGGGTCACCGCGCGCTTGTACTCGCCCAGCGCGATCAGACTGGTGCCGATGGTCAGTTCCACCTCCACCAGGGCCTGCGGCTGGCTTGCCAGTTCGCGCGTGGCGCGCTGCGAGGCCTGGTCCATCACCTGCAACAGCAGGGTCTTGTCCTTGTCCTGGGCGACCGACGGATCAACGCTGGACAGCAGCGAGCCAAGGAAGTCCGCCGTCACCTGCGCCCGCTGCGCCTCGCGCTGCGCATTGCGCAACGACCACAGCGTGCTGGCCAGCCCGCCGAACAACGCGGTCAACACCAGCAGCGAGGCCAACACCGCACCGCGGTTACGCTGTACGAACTTGCGCGCGTCGCGGCGCAAAGAGCGGGGCAGCGCGCGCGGCGGATAGTCGCCGAGCCAGCGACGCAGGTCGTCGAGCAACGAGGACACCGACGCGTAACGCGCCGCACGATCCGGCGCCATCGCCTGCAGCACGATCGCGTCCAGGCCGTCGTGCAGTCCGCGCAGCAACTGCGCCAGCGACACCCCGCGTTGTTGCGCCAGCTCGCGCTGCTGCGGCAGCGGCTGCGCCTGGATCCAGCGCGAGGGCGCTTCCGGCACGCCCGCCTCGAACAGCTCCGGGCGTACCCCGCAGATCAGCTCGTAGAGCAGCGCGCCCAGCGAATACACATCGCTGCGCGCATCCACTCCGCCATCGTCGCCCTGCGCCTGCTCCGGACTCATGTAGCCAGGCGTCCCGCTGGCGCCGGCCGGATTGCGCGACGGCTGCGCGGTCTCCACGGCGATGCCGAAATCGATGATGCTCGGTGCCGGGCGCCCATCCACCTCGCCGACCAGCACATTGTTCGGCTTGAGATCGCGGTGGATCACGCCCTTCTGGTGCGCGTGCTGCACGCCCTCGCCGACCCGCACCAGCAGCTCCACCCGCGCGCGCAGCGACAACCCGTGCTGCGCGCACCAGCGGGTCAGCGGCTCGCCGCGGATGTACTCCATCACCAGATACGGCCGCCCCTGCGCATCGGTGCCGGCATCGTGGATCTGCGCGATCGCCGGATGCTGCATCTGCGCCAGCAGGCGGCATTCGAACTCGAACACCGCCCGCTGCTGCGCATCCAGCCCCGTCGCGGCGATCAGCTTGATCGCCACCTCGCGCGCGTAGGCGCCATCGGCGCGATGCCCCAGATAGACCTGGCCCATGCCGCCGCGGCCGATCAGCCGGTCGATCGCCCACGGGCCGAAACGGGTCCCGGGCGGCAGCTCGGCGGCGTTGCCATCGCCGCCGAGCAAGGTGCCGAGCAGGCCCGGGCGCGGCAACTCGGTGGCGCGCAGGTCGGCCTCGAGCAGGCCGAGCAACTCGTGCAGCAATGCCGGATCGTCGTCGGCCTGCGCCCGCGCGAAGGCGGCGCGCTGCGACTCGGGCAGCGCGCAGGCCTGGTGGAACAGCGCCTGCAGGCGCTGCCAGGTGGCGGGGTTCAGCGGCATGGGCGCGCGATCCGCTGCATGGTGCCGAGCGAGGCCGTGCCTGCGCCATGTCCCGCACGGCGCGGCACGCGCATCGCCAGGCGACCCCGGCCGGCTGGCGAAAGCGGACTGATCGGGGCGTCGGGCATGGCCAGCCGGCGGAAGCGGGGAGAGTTCGCCAAGTATCGCGCATAAACGGTGACAGGACTCACATTCACCGCGGGATCCCCGGCGACGCGACGCCTAGCTCAAACCGCGTCCCGCAAGCCGCCCTGCCGCGATCCTCGCTCCCTGGCCGCCGGGGTCATGCACACAGATGCTTGGCCGCGGTCTGCCAAGCCTTGACCTCGCCCGGATGGTCGAAGGAGTAGTAGATTTCCTGCCCGGGCTGCAGCAGGTTGCCCAGCGCGCTCTGGCATTTCGTGCAAGGCGACATCTCGATGTACATCGCCAGTATCGTGGGAATGGAAGGCTCGTCGGCGATCGCGTTCCACAGGGCGGTGAGTTCGCCATGCGCGCACGCGTTCGCGATCTCGATCCCATTGACCTTGAACGGGATGCGGATGCGGCTGTTGCCGAACACGTTGTCGACGTCTCCTCCGTTCGTCATGTACGACACGAAGGAACAGCACGAGCCCGCGCCGATACCGGTGATGCCTCCGTCGTCCTTCGACTGGACGACTTCGCGCTTCTTCCTCAGGCAGGCCTGGACCACGCCGTTGGCGCTGTTGATGTCGTAGGGAACCTTGATCAGGACTGGCATCTCGTGACTCCTTGGTTTTGATGGCGAACCGTCGTTCGCGAACGCGGATCCGGGCATTACCCGGCGCCCATTGCCCGCACGGGCCTGGCTCACCAGCCCAGCGGCCGGTTGATGGTCTTGCCGTCCTTCGAGTAGTGATTGAGATCGTTGCCGCCGGAGTAGGTGCCCAAGGTGAGCGGGTTCTTCCAGATGCCGCCGCCCATGGTCGAGACCTTGCCCGCCGCGAACTTGACCTCTCCCCCGTTGTCGCCGTTCACCACCGCACAGTGGCCGATGCCATGCTGGTTCATCCAGCCGGCGCAGTCCCGGCAGACCTTCTTGCCGACGCACACCACCTGCAGCGCCCCGCCCAGCTCGGCCTTGGCGATACCCAGGTCGTGCACGCAGAAGCGCACGATCGCCATTTCGGCATGCAACCCGGTCTGCACCGTGCCGACATCGTGGATGTCCGCCTGTGGCAACAGCATGGCTTTCATGCCTTTCACCCAGCCGATGACGTCGTCGGTGACGCCCTTCAACGACACCACCAGGTCGAAACCGCTGGTGGAGCGGACGAAGCCGATCGCGAAGGTCTGCTGCGATCCGTACGTGCCGACGATGTTCTTGATGTGGACGTTGCTGGCGATCTTGGTGATGTTGCACATGGCGCCGCCCAGCGAGCGCGGCGCTGTGTTCCACGCATCCTGCTGCGCTGCCCCGCGCCGGTTCTCGGCGGCGGTGGCGACCTGGTTCCATTGTGTCTTCGGCATATTCACCTCCTGGAAAAACACACCTCCCGACAGGGCGGGAAGCCGTCGTCTGCCGCGCGATGGGCATGGCCCACCGAGCGCTGCGCGCGACCACCTGCAGCGCATGGCCGGATTCGCCGCCAGCGCCGACCGGCGCGCTGGCCACGGTCAGATCTGGGTCACCTGATTGGCCGGCAGCGGCGTGGTCATGCCGCTGCCAGGGTTGTAGCTTTGCTGATAGAACTCCCACACCCCATTGCGCCGCACCCCGATCACCACCGATGCGTAGAAGCCTGGAGCGATGGCGTCGTTGTGCCAGCAGCGGTGGCCGATTCCGCCGCCGGCCGCTAGCTGTGCCGCGGTATCGCGCGTCGTGGAACCGGCATCGTGGTGTGTCACCGTGGTGCCATTGATCTCCAGTACGCACCCGGTGAGCGCGGGCGTGAAGAAGATGTCCGCCCCGACCGTGCCGAGCGTGATGGCCGGCGCGGCTTTGGGGTTGTTCGGCAGCCAGTGCGCCATGAACGCGTGCGAGAAGAAACTTCTGTGGTTGCCAGCGGTGTGGACCTCAATCCCGCTATTGCCGGCCATGAGGTTGACCAATTGCTGGCCTACCCCCGCAACGATGTGCGGCTGGCTGGCGAAGACGTTGTTGCGCAGATAGGCGATCTGCGTCGCATTGCCGCGCATGGCGGTGAGGAACGCGCTGTTGTAGCCACCACTCATCGCTCAAACCTCCACACCAGGAAAGGATTCGGGCCACGGAACCGGACTGGTCCCGGCGCATGGCAGAAACACCGATCGGAGGGTCCCGCTCTGAATGAGCGATTCCCCCCGGATTGCATTCATTGCCCCAACAGCGATTGACTGCGGCGTCGCCGGCGTGCCGTACGGGCACGGCGGCACGCCTGGATGAAGTGCCGTGGTGAAGCGCGATCGCGGCGGCGTCGCTTCCGGCGCGCCCCCGACGCACACGGGAACAGACGATCTCCACGCCGGCCGGAGCCGGGCCGGCAGTCGCCATCGGATTCGTGCGAAAGAGGACTCGTGGCGTTCATGGCATCCCTGACTTGGAGACCGGTTCCGTTTGCCGCCGGTCGATCGGCCGCCAGCCGCCTGCTCGCGCGCTGCGCAGCCGGCCGGCCGGCGAAGCGCTGGTCATGGACGGGCAATGCCAGGGGCGCGATTGCTCCTTGCCGCCGAAGGCGTCTTGCCGGATCCGCCGCGCATCCGGTTTCCACAGACGTTTCCATGGATGGCGCATCTCGGACCGTACGCCTGCCGGGCGCTGGCGACCCGACGCTTCGTCTCAGGCTTGCCGGTGCCGCCGCCAGCAAAACCGCATGCCCGCCGCCATGCATATCGGCGGGCATGCGTATTCCTAGATGCGATTGGGCAGTTGCAGCGGATCGATCACCGCCATTACCGCCGTCTTCCTGCCCGCATGCGCGCCTTCGCCGCCATAGGACAGGAACTGTTCCATCAGCGTGCTGGTGCGGGTGTAGTTCTTCTGCACCGCCTGTCCGCGCTCGGCCTCGCCTGCGAGGAACTCGCCGTTGTTGACGCCGCAGATCGTGCCGTCGCCGTTGGTCACCACCCAGTGCCCGTTCCAGTTGTAGTTGTCCGGACTCCAGATGTGCACGACGTAACCCGGGCCGATGTCCGCCGCGATCCGGCCCAGGCGCGCCATGTCCCCCGGGCCGATCTTGCCGCGCCAGACCTCCCTGCCCGCACCGAACAGCAGGTCGCAGCCGGCCTGCTTGTTCGGCGCCGAGTTCTGCATGAACCAGCGCATCGAGACCAGGCCACTCTTCACCAGCCAGCCTTGCACGCCGACGTAGCAGATGACGCCTTGCCCGACCGTGGCCAGGTCGGTCCGCGCAAGCGTCAGGTTGCCGGGCAGGCTGGTGCCGTTCGGCGCTCCTGCGAAGGCGGCGTTCTTGAGGTCGTCGCGGGTGGCGCCCGGCACCGTCACGAACATGCCGATGCCGGACAGGATCTGCACTTCGCTCTTGATGCTCCAGTGCGCCAGACTGTCGACCTTCCAATTGGCCTGCAGCAGGCCGGGCAACGGAATGACGTGCAATCCAGGACCCGCCTCGGATTGCTTGGCCCACAGCTCCGAGTAGTAGACGCGCTGGCACAGCAACAGGCCGCGCAAGGCCTTGCGCTGGCTGGTGTTGCCGGCGTACTGCGGATCGTCCTTGCCGTCGTCGCGCCGGCCGAGCGACAGCTGTCCGGCGATCCCCTTCTTCTTGTTCTCGGGAACGAGCTGATCGATATGATCGCCCAGCCGGTCGGCGGGGAAATTCGTGTTGAGATAGGCGATCGTGTCGTCCCACCGGTCTTTCCAGTCCTTCATTCCAAACATGTACAGCGCCCTCTTCTTTCGTTTTCGTTGCGATCGACGATCGCCGTTGGGGGATGCCGATGCTCGTCGGCCCATTTCAATCGATCCGGCATCCTGGCCATGGGACGCGACGATGGCTGTCGTCTCGTCCGGGTCCCTGTCCGCACCCGTCGGTCCGCGTCAGACGAAATGCCGGGTGAGTCCGGACGGCACATAGCCCAGGCGCCCATCGGCGCGCCATTGCGCCGTCACCACCATCCCGAACACGCGCGACCTCGACTGCTTGTGTTTGCTCGTCGGCCCCACGCCGTAATAGCTCTTGCTCGCGCCCATGTAGTTGGGATGCGCGTTGATGAACCGCAAGCCCATCGCGTTCACGATCCGCTGTCCGGCCGGATGCCCGTTGCGGTCCATGCTGCAGAGGTGATTGGCGATCCAGCCCTCCTCCATCTGGCTGTAGCCGGGCGGAACGAAGAGCGAAAAATTCAATCCCGCGCCCGGCCCCTTGGCCTCCACGATCAGGAAATCCGAAACGCCACCGCCTTTCGGATACTCCCAGATCTGGTCGATGCCGGTGCCGGCATGCAAGTGGTAGCCCCAGATCATGTTGCCGCCAGGATGGAGATCGAGAACGCAGATCGCCGCAGCCGCTTCGCCCACGCATTCGGTGATGCGCGTGTTCGCCAGCAGCACGCGCATGTCCTGCGCGATGGCGTCGAAATGCTGGCATGCTTGCGCGTCGGCGGCCAGGCCGGCGACCTCCTGCTCCAGGCCCTGCCAGATCGTGCGGCGATGAATGTCCAGCAAGGCGAACGGGAGGAACACCTCGTTGCTCGCTCTGACCCCCCAACCCGAACCAACGCCCAGGTCGCCGTAATAGACTACATCCCGATGCATGCCTTGCGGCGGCCACGAGGTCAGCGGTGGCGCCGCATTCGCGCGCCCGTTGGCGGCATTGATGCGGATGACCTTCTGCCGTTTCGGCTTCTTCGGCGAAACGAAGGAATAGCGGTCGTACCTGCCGACAATGGCGGCATAGTCGACTTTCGCCTTGCTGCGCTGCGGTTTGCCCATTCGATTCTTCTCCAGAAAAGCGCAATCGCCGGCGAACCGGCGCCCTGCCTCGCGGCGATGGTCGAGTCGCCGGTACGACCGGCCTCAGAGCCCGCGCCCGTGATCCTCGTCGGCGATGCCGAAGGTCCCGATCGGCGGCTCGATGTAGCCGTACAGCGGGTTGGTGGTCACATGCGCATCGCCGCAGGTGATCAGATGCATGTGGTCCGGATGGCGGTCGATCACCGCCTGGATATTGCGTCCCATCACGTCATTCATGACGGTACGCAGCTGCATCGAAATCCGATTGCATTGCAGTAGCAGTTTGTCGAACCCGAGCATCCCGGCCGTAGCCACTACGCGCTTTCCGTTAGCGAGCTGCACTTGCCTGCTGGCCTTCAGCGACAGGAACTGGCGCGCCATGGTTTGCTCGTCGACCAGGTGCCTGCCCGCGTCCGGGCTGTTCCGAAACGCATCGATGTGACCCACCAACGCCTCGATGTCGGACATGGCCATGACTTCCTTGCTGTCCATCGCGAAGGGCAGAAGCGCATTGACGGAGATCAGAATTCCTTCGACGGCCTTGAAGCACTCCGGCTCCCACCCGAAGACCTTCCTGTTCATGAACACCTGCCGCAGATGCCTCGGCACGGAATCGGCGGCGACCGCATCCGCGTATACCTCCACGTGGCAACACAGCTTGTTGTCCGCCATGATCCCGTCGAAGAACCCGGTCCAGACACCGCGGTTGGTCCACTCGAAAGGCGGATTGCGATGCCCGTCGCCGGTCATGAACACCACCGGCGCGTACTCGTCGGGAAACAGCTCGGACGCCACCGAAAGCTCCGCTGCCGGATCCAGCCCGCACGTCAGCAGTTTTTTCTTGACCCACCAGTTCCGGACCTTCACGTGTGGCTTCCTTCGTTCTATCAAGAGGAAAGTACGGCCCTCAGCGGCCGATACCGAATCGCTGTGCATGTAGGAACCGACAACGTGCCGATTCCAAGGAAGATGTCCCCGTCACAACGTCGCCAGCATCTTTGCGACTGCGGCGCACGGGCGAATCGCGTTGCCCCAGGAACCGCCGGCGACGCGCGCGGCGCCCCGAACCGCGACGCTCCGCAACGGCCCAGAACCCGGGAATCGTCGCCTTCCAACGATCGGCAATCGCAGCGCGCAAGCCCATCGCTCCATGCCTCGCTACTTCAGATTCCAAAGCTTGTTGGGCTTGTCCATCGTGATCTTCGCGTTCCGATTCTTCTGCTCGACGAAGTAGCAGCTTGAAATTCCCAGTTCGCTCGCCGGATCGTTGTAGTCGTCATAGCGGCCAAAGATGGTGAGATGACCGGCATAGCCGCTGATCATGACCTTCTCCGCACTGGCCTCGACGACCACGCCGCTCAACTCCTTGCTGAGCTTGATGGCGTAGTCCCGGTATGCCGTGCCATATTGCCCATAGAGCTTGTCGATCAGCGCGGGACGCGGCCGAACGACTTGGTCGATGAAGCCATCCAGGCGCGACGGATCCAGGTTGCCACCGGCGAAGAAGGCAGCCTCTGCCGGCGAAGCGGGAGGATTCTCGAGATCCGACGGCCTGACTTTGATCTCCAGCGCACGCCACCACCATTTCGCCTCTACGGCGTACTGGCCGCTGGAATTGCAGACATGCTTCTTGAAATGGTTGCTCAGATTCGTCGCCGCACTGTTGTCGTCCGCGTCACCGGGCCCCCACCGCGTGAAACCGCTGAACTGACGGGATGGAAACGCTTTGTCCACGCGAATCAGGGTGCCGATGTTGTCCTCACGCACATTGATCGTGCAGCGGTCGCCGGCCTTGGTCACGCGATCGAGTACGTGCAGGATATCGAAGCGCAGCAGTCCGATGACATTGGCCAGGGGCAACACTTGTACGAGGATGTCCGCTGGACGCTGCCCAGGCGCCGCGCGCGTGCGTGCCTGGACGAAGTTGCACAACAGCAACCGCTCGGACGCTTTCCAGTACACCATGATATCGGCGAGCTGGGCGGCCAGCATCGGGTTCCGCAACAGCCCATTCGCCGGAAGTATATCGACGCTGCTTTTCCCGGCGACGCTGTTCAGGTTGATCAGCAGCAGGCCCTGGGGAAAGCCAACCGCGTGGCCCGGATCGACAAAGACGACGAGCTTGCGGAGATTCTGCAACGTATCCACGAATGCGAATCTGGCATGCTGGCCTATCAGAAATTCGGCGGTGGCATCGTTGTACGCGGCGAACTGTTTCCACGCCGCTTCCGCAATGCCGTACTTTTTCAGCAGCGCCCTTGCGTTGGCCTCGTTCATGCGGTTATCCGTATTTGTTCAGGCAGACCAGAGTTCAGCATTCCAGGCTCACCGGCGCGAAGGCCGGTCAGAACGCGTAGTCGAACTCCGCGCCCAGCACCCCCACGCGCACGCGCTCGATCGGCTGTCCCGCGATCATCCGGTTCAAGAACTCCCGCGAAATCTCCGGCAACATCGAATTGGTCAGGATCGCATCTATCATCCGCCCGCCCGATTCGCTCTCGGTGCAACGGCCGACCACCAGCTTCACCACGTCCTCGTCGAAGTCGAACGGGATCTTGTAGCGCGCTTCCACGCGCTGCTTGATCCGGTTCAACTGCAGCTTGACGATCTCGCCGAGCATGGCGTCGCTGAGCGGGTAGTACGGAATGGTGACCAGGCGGCCGAGCAGCGCCGGCGGGAAGATCTTCAGCAGCGGCTCGCGCAGGGCCTTGGCCATGCCCTCCGGATCCGGCATCAGCTCCGGATCCTTGCACAGGCTGGCGATCAGCTCGGTGCCGGCGTTGGTGGTGAGGATGATCAAGGTGTTGCGGAAATCGATGCGGCGGCCTTCGCCGTCTTCCATCACGCCCTTGTCGAACACCTGGAAGAACAGTTCGTGCACGTCCGGGTGCGCCTTCTCCACTTCGTCCAGCAGCACCACCGAATACGGCTTGCGCCGCACCGCCTCGGTCAGCACGCCGCCTTCGCCGTAGCCGACGTAGCCGGGAGGCGCGCCCTTGAGCGAGGACACCGTGTGCGCTTCCTGGTACTCGCTCATGTTGATGGTGATCAGGTTCTGCTCGCCGCCGTACAGCGCTTCGGCCAGGGCCAGCGCGGTCTCGGTCTTGCCGACGCCGGAGGTGCCGGCGAGCATGAACACGCCGATCGGCTTGTGCGGGTTGTCCAGGCCGGCGCGGGTGGTCTGGATGCGCTTGGCGATCATCTCCATGCCGTGGTCCTGGCCGATCACGCGCCTGGCCAGCAGCTCGGGCAGGCGCAGCACGGTGTCGATCTCGTTGCGCGCCATGCGCCCGACCGGGATGCCGGTCCAGTCGGCGACCACCGCGGCCACCGCCTGGTAGTCCACGGTCGGCAGGATCAGCGGGCTTTCGCCCTGCACGGCGCTCAGTTCCGCCTGCACCTGGCGCAGCCGGGCCAGCAGCGCGTCGCGTTCGTTACCGGACGGCGTCTGCGCCGGCATCTCCTGCATCTGCTGCGCCGGCTCCTGCTGCGCGAGTGTCTGCGCCGCCGCTTCCAGCGGGCTGCCGGTGCCTTCGATCGGGGCGATGCCGGCGCGCAGTTGCGCGCGCAGCGCCAGCAGTTCGTCGACCAGCGCCTTCTCCTCGCCCCAACGCTGCTCCAGCTCGGCCAGGCGCGCCTGTTCGGTGTCCAGCAGCGCGCGGCAGGCGACGTCGCGTTCGTCGACGACGATGCCGATCGCGCGTTCGCGCTCGATGATGCCGCGCTCGGTCTGCAGCGATTCGATGCGGCGGCGGCTGTCGTCGACATCGGCCGGAGTGGCGTGCAGGCTCACCGCTACCCGCGCGCAGGCGGTGTCGAGCAGGCTCACCGACTTGTCCGGCAGCTGCCGCGCGGGGATGTAGCGGTGGCTGAGCTTGACCGCCGCCTCCAGCGCCTCGTCGAGGATCTGCACCTTGTGGTGCTGCTCCATGGTGCTGGCCACGCCGCGCATCATCAGCACCGCCTTGACCTCGTCCGGCTCGTCCACCTGTACCGCCTGGAAGCGGCGGGTCAGCGCCGGATCCTTCTCGATGTATTTCTTGTACTCGGCCCAGGTGGTGGCGCCGACCGTGCGCAGGGTGCCGCGCGCCAGCGCCGGCTTGAGCAGGTTGGCCGCATCGCCGGTGCCAGCCGCGCCGCCGGCGCCGACCAGGGTGTGGGTCTCGTCGACGAACAGGATGATCGGCTTGGCGCTGGCCTGCACTTCGTCGATCACCGCACGCAGGCGCTGTTCGAACTCGCCCTTCATGCTGGCACCGGCCTGCAGCAGGCCCACATCGAGCGCGCGCAGCTCCACCTCCTTCAGTGCTGGCGGCACATCGCCGCGGGCGATGCGCTGCGCCAGGCCCTCGACCACCGCGGTCTTGCCGACGCCGGCCTCGCCGACCAGGATCGGATTGTTCTGGCGGCGGCGCATCAGGATGTCCACCACCTGGCGGATCTCGTCGTCGCGGCCGATGATCGGGTCGAGCTTGCCGTCGCGCGCCTGCGCGGTCAGGTCGGTGGTGAATTTCTTCAGCGCCTCCTGTTTGCCCAGCGCCGCCGGCGCGATCGCGCCGCTGGCCTCGCCCGGCGCGCCGGCCTGGCCGAGCTGGAAGCCGTCGCTGGGCAGCAGTCCGTCTTCCGGCGAGCCGGCGACGATCTCGGCGAAGCGCTCGCTCAGCGCCTCCGGCTTGATCTTCTCGAACTCCTTGGAGATGCCGAGCAGCGCATTGCGCAAGGTGCGCACGCTGAGCACGCCGACGACCAGGTAGCCGGTGCGCACCTGCGCTTCGCCGAAGCTGAGCGAGGCGTACACCCAGCCGCGCTCGACCGCTTCCTCGACGTTGCCGGACAGGTCGGTGACGCCGCCGGCGCCGCGCGGCAGCCGGTCCAGCGCCTCGGTCACGTCGCGCGCCAGGTTCGACGGGTTGAGTTCGAAGCGCTTGACGATGCGGTGCAGGTCGGAGTCCTGCAGCTGCAGGATCTGGTGCAGCCAATGCACCAGTTCCACGTACGGATTGCCGCGCAACTTGCAGAACACGGTGGCGCTTTCGATGCCGCGGTAGGCGAGCTTGTTGAGCTTGCCGAACAAGGCGCTGCGACTGATCTCGGCCATGACGGTGATTCCTTGTGCGAATGCGGAAAGAAGAGAGAATGGAACGCGGCACTCAGCCGGACGGCCGCAGCACCACGTCGTCGGCGTCGGCGATGTCCCAACTGCGCTGGCCGAGCCAGGTGTCCAGGCCCAGGCGCCCGCCGCGCGCCAGCGTGGTCGCCGGCACCTCGTCGGACTGCAGCAGCAGCTGCAGATCCCAGCCTTTTTCGTCGCCGACGTAGCTGCGGACCGCCGCGGCCAGCTGGCGCAAGGCCTCGCCACCGGGCAGGAAGCGTTGGAACGCGCTGCGCGACAGCGGCCCCAGGCGCAGCCGGAAGCGCTGCTGCGCTCCACGCGCATGCGCGCCGAGCACCGTGCTGTGGCCGAGCGTGGCGACCTCGGACGAAGCGCCCAGCCGCAACCGCGCATCGTCGGGCAGGCGCATCCATTCGGCGACGAACTCGAGCACCTGCACCGGCACCGCGAACAGCTGTTCGAGCAGGCCGCGCAGGCCTTCGGCATTGCGCGCCACCGGCAGCAGGCGCCCGGCGAAATGGCGGCGCGCGTCGTCGGGCAGCGCGTCGCGCCCGCGCAGGTGCGGCGAGGCGATGCCGCTGAGCGCATCCAGGTAGCCGCGGAAACGGTCCTCGTGCGGGCGGTCGGCCTGCACGGTCGGCTGCGCATCGGCCCAGGCGCGGTAGAACAGGCTCAGCATGCGGTGGTGGAACAGGTCGGCGAACGCGGCCAGGGTCGGGTCCCTGGCCTGCGCCTGGCGCTCGATCGCGTACTCGGTGAGGTGCAGCGGCAGCGGCGCGTTCGGGCCGAACAGGCCCAGGAACAGCCCGTACAGCTTGCCCGGCTGGGTGCCGGCGGCGGCCACGTAGCGGTCGATCGAGCGTGGCGCGAACGCCAGCGACGGCGTATGCCGCAGCCGCACCGGGTCGTCGGACGGGCGCGTGGAGCGGCCCAGTCGCGGGCGCTGCGGATGCGCGCGTTCCAGCGCGCGCAGCGCGGCGAAGAACTCGAAGTCCTGCGGCCGCTCGCGCAGCGCCTGCTCCAGGGCGGCCAGATCGGCGGCGCTCACAGCAGCGCCCGTTTGCCGAGCTGCGCCGGCCAGCGTGCGATCTCGTTGCGCTCGCTGGTGCGCAGCACGGTCTCGGTGAAGGAATTGACCGACACGTAACGGGCGAAGAAGTGCTGCAGCACCGCGCCGAGCAGGAACGCGCCGCTGCCTTCGAAGGCGCTGTCCTCGCAGGTGAGGGTGATCTCCAGGCCGCGACCGAAGGTGATCGGGCCCGGCGCCGGGATGCGGCGCACGATCGGCTGCGCGCGCACCTGCTTGATGCCTTCGATCTGGCGCAACGCTGCGGCGTCGAACGGATCGCAGTACAGCGTCAGCATCTCGCGCAGCGCGGCGGCGCCATCCTGGCCGTCCTCGAACAGCGACAGGTAGTTCAGCTGCAGGTGGCTGAGCAGGCGCCACGCGGTGGCGCCGTCGCTCAGCGCCGGGCGCGGCTTGGTCGGTCCGGCCACGCAGCGCACGCTGTGCACCGGCGCGCCGGCGTCCATGGTGAAATCGGTGGCGCCCTTGCCCACCGGCATGTGCAACGGCAGGTCGCGGTTGCTGCACAGCAGCTGCAGGCCGAGCTGGCGCAGGGAGGTGGCGTAGGCGCCGTCGTCGGCATCGACCAGACTCACGTAGACCTCGCTGCCGACGTAGCTGGAGCGCGCGCCCTGGCGGCGCTGGCGTGCCGACAGCAGGCGCGGCTCGCGGCGCATGGTGTAGAACGCGCCGTGGCGCGCATGCCATGTATGTGCGTCGCCGCCGTAGAACGGCAGGAAGCGCTGCTCCGGTTCCTGGCGGTCGCCGAAGCCTTCGACGTCGCTCAGGCTGTGGATCTCGAAATCCATCGGCCGGGTGCGGTCGGCGAGCACGTGGTATTCGGTCTTGCCCGGCGCCAGGTGCAGGCGGTCGGCGCGGCGCGGGAACAGGTTGATCGCGGGCGTGCAGAACAGGCGGAAGTTGTCCGCGCTCACCGCCTGCGCCAGGCTGGGCACGCTGCGCTCCAGCAGCACCACGATCTCGAAACCGGTGCCGTGCAGCCGCCGCAGCGCCGCGCGCAATCCGCCCAGTTCGGCGAACAGGAAGCGCTGCGGGCAGGCGAAGTATTCCTGCAGCAGGCGGTAGCCGCTGAACGCGCGGCCGTCGTACGGCACCAGCGCCTCGTCGTCGGCGAAGCCGCGCGCGCGCAGGTCGCTGCGGCCACGCTGCAGCTCCACGCTCGCGCCGGCCGCGTCCTGGCCGCGGACCACGAAGCCGGCGGCGTGGCCGAGCAGTTGTTCGTACAGGCGCGTGGGCAGGTCGTCGGTGCCGGCCAGGAACAGCGGCAGCGCGTCCAGCGCCAGCATGTTCGCCTGCACCCCGGCCAGCGTTTCGAAACGCAGGCGCAATGCGGCGCGCACCGGCTTGGCCGCGGCCTGCACCGGCGGCAGGCCGATTCCGGCCGCGGCGATCGCCGCCGGCGTGTCCAGGTACTTGGCCTCGCGCAGCGCCAGCGGCCACAGCGTCAGCGCGTGCGCGGTGCGGTATTCGCAGGCGGTGCGCTCGCCGCCGGCGACCAGGCTGCGCAGCGCGGTGTGGCGCGGCACGGTATGGCCGGCGGCCAGCGCGCTTTCCTTCAGCTCCGGCTGCAGCTGCACCACCGCCATCGACGGCATCGGCGTCAGGTAGTGCGGGTACACCATCTGCAACAGGTGCTGGGTGAATACCGGATACTGCGCGTCGAGCTTGAGCTGCACGCGCGCGGCCATGAACGCGAAGCCTTCCAGCAGGCGCTCCACGTACGGGTCGGCGCACTCGAAGCCTTCCAGGCCCAGGCGTCCGGCGATCTTCGGGAACTCGCGCGCGAATTCGCCGCCCATCTCGCGCACGTGCTGCAGTTCGCGGTTGTAGTAGCCGAGCAGGCGCGGATCCATCAGGCGTAGCCCTCGCTCACGTCCAGGCGCCCGGTCTCCAGGTCCAGCTCGGTCTTCAGGTACAGGTTCAGCGGCAGCGGCTGCGCCCACATCTCCGATTCGATGAAGAACACCAGCGAGCGCCGGTCCATGCGCTGCGCGTCGGCCTGCACGGTGACGCGCAGGGTGTCGGCGATCAGCCGCGGCTCGAACGCCAGGATCGCCTCGCGCAGGCGCAGCTGCAGCGCCGCCGCGTCGATGCCGGACATGGCCACGCCGGCCAGGTCGGGGATGCCGAAATTGAGCACCGAACGGCGCACTTCCGGATACGCGTCCAGCGGCTGGTCGGTGGCCAGGTTGACGCAGTTCAGCAGCCACGACAGGTCGCGCATCACGCACTCGCGCAGGCGCGCGGCGGAGATCACCCGCTTGTCGCGGCTCTCCTCCTGGCGCAGCGGCTCGTCGTCGCTGAGCCGGTCCAGCAGCGAGGGCTGCAGGCGTTCCTGGGTGGTGAGTTCGGCCATCGCAGCGCTGCGCTCAGGCCGGGTCGAACAGGATCTGGCGCACGTCGAGCAGCGCGTGTTCGCCGGCATCGGTGGCCCACACGCGCTGGCCCAGGCCGACGTCGCCGTCGCGGCCGCTCCAGTCGGTGCGCCGCGCCAGCAGCAGCTGGCCGTCGTCGCTGCGTTCGGTGCCGGGGTAGCGCACCGGCACGAAGCCGAACGCTTCGCCGCCGTTGCGCCAGGTCACCGCCACCGGCGCCCACAGCATGTCGCGCAGATCGGCCGGCGCCTCGAAGCGCAACGCCTGGATCTGCGCGAACGGCACCCAGGCGTAGCCGCCGTTGACCACCAGTTCCAGGCACGGGCCGAAGCGCGGATCGGCATCGGCAATCCACGCGAAACGCGTATCGTCGAGCTCGCCGGCGCTGGTCGGGGCCTGCTCGAACGCCTGCGCGCGCAGTTCGGCGGCCTGCGCGGTAGCGCCTTCGGCCGACAGCCGCAGCGCCTGCAGCAGCAGCGCCAGCCACGGCTCGGGCGCGCCGAGCACGGTCGGCAAGGCCTGCCCGGCGAACACCGCCGCGCGCTGGCGCTCGGCCTGCACGGTGATCGCATAGGTGGCGGCGAGCGCCGCATTGTCGGCATCGAGTTCGCGACAGGCGTCGAGCTGGGCGCGGGCGCGGTCCCATTGGCCGAGCACCGCCAGCAGCTGGAACAGGAACACGCGCTGGCGCGCGTCGGCCGGATGCTGGCGCACGCGTTGGGTCAGCAGTTTCAGCGCTTCGTCCGGACGCCCGTGACGCAGCAGCAGTTCGGGAGTGGTGTCCATGGCCTGTCCGCACGAAGGGAATGTGCGGCGCCGTCGCGACGACGGCGCCGGGGTGCGAGGCGGCCGCAGCCGCCGCCGCGGTCAGGCCTTGGCCACGCCCTGGATGTCGTAGGTGAATTCCTTCGCCCCGCCCTGCGCCGTGCCCTTGTCGTCCTGCGGCTGGAAGCTGTACTTAAACTTGCCGAAGTGCAGGGTCAGGTTCTCGGTCAGGCGATCCTCGCCGCCCGAGCCGCCGGTGGACAGCGAGGTGACCAGCACGCCTTCGCTCAGTTCCAGGGTCAGGAAGTCGGTCTGCTCGCCGGTGGCGTTGGTCACGTACAGCCACGCATTCTCCACGCGCGCGCCGGTGCACACGGCATCCAGCAACGCGTTGGAGCAGCCGTCGACGTACTTGGTGATGGAGATGTCCTGGATGTGCGCCTTGCCGCCGCTGGCCGAACCGCCACCGGTGTGCAGGTCGCCGGAATTGCTCGCGCCCCACGACCAGGCCAGGATCGGCACCTCG
>Ga0182005_1000442_pt1 | contig 22007 bp, 13 predicted proteins | sample Sormic07211103_1_FD_123021 | JGI IMG/M metagenome (GOLD analysis project Ga0182005, IMG submission 123021) | Rhizosphere microbial communities from Sorghum bicolor, Mead, Nebraska, USA - 072115-103_1 MetaG | ecosystem: Host-associated > Plants > Roots > Rhizosphere | place: USA: Nebraska...
AGCCTGCGTTACGACAAGTACACCGGCCAGGACGGCGTGGAGAAGTACTCCACCGACATCATCGCCGATGAGATGCAGATGCTCGGCGGTCGTGAAGGCGGCGGTGGCGGTGGCGGTGCTGGCGGCGAACGTCCGCAGCGCCAGCAGGCCCCGCGCCAGGAGTACGGTGGTGGTGGCGGTGGTGGTGGTCAGCGCGGTGGCGGTGGTGGTGGCTACGGCCAGCAGCGCCCTCAGCAGCAGGCCCCGCAGCAGTCGGCGCCGCCGATGGACGACTTCGCTGATGACGACATTCCGTTCTGATTCGTTCGCGCTTCCCTTTCCAGCGAGAGGCCCGCTTCGCAGCGGGCCTCTTGCGTTCGCGGGGAGGCCAACAGGTGGGCTGGCCCGCGCGCTGGAGCCGCATGGTGGGCAGCGCCGTTGTCCCGCGCTTACGCGGGTTGCACCTAGCAGTTACCATCGCCCGACCCGTCACAAAGGAAGGACATCCAATGAAGTTCTCAGGGAAAGCCGTGGTATTGATTGCCGTATTGTCGGTCGCGTCCATGGGGGGTTGCAGCCCGACGCCGACCGGCAAGCAGACAGGGGCCACCGAGGCATCTACCAACACGCCGCTGGCTCTTGTCGAGGTCGTGGCGCGTCCTGCCGGTGAGCCGGGCGGGGGGCGCGCGCGTCCCACTCACCCGAGCGACACGGTAGAAATCGCCATTCGTACCGAAGGCAGCACCAAAGGTGCCGACCTGGCGGTCAAGATGATTGCCCTGGCAGATGGAAGTACGGCGGGGACGCGTACACTGCGCCTCAATGCCGGCAACGCGGCCACGCCGAAGCTGCAGTTCAAGCCGGAAGGGGGCTGGGCTACTGGTCGTTACCTGTTTGAGGTGACGCTGGACGGCAAGTTGGCCGGCAGCCAGGAGCTGGAGATATTCCCGACCGACCCGGCGGCGCCCGCGCCGTAAGCCGCAACGCTCAGCCGCTACGGCGTGCTGAGCGCCTGCAGGAACGCCGACAGGTCGCCGTGTTCCTCCACGGTCAGGCTTATCGGCTGGCCGCTCGCCAAGCGGTAATAGAGTTCGTGTCCGATGGTGGCCTCCAGGATCTGGATGATGCCATCGTGCATGTTCGGCGCAGTACCTGCGACGTTGCGTAGATTCGGGGTGCGGAACGCGCCCGTGTCCTGCGGGTCTGAGCTGACCGCAAAACGCCCGAGTTCGGCGATCTCGGTGTCGGCCAGGATGACCTTGCCCAACGGCTCGCCCGCCACGCGCGTCGCTCGCTTTGTGCCTGCAGCGCACGCATCTTGCCTGCAATGCGTTCGAACCCCACGCTGGCGTGATGGCAACGCCCATCGCTGAAGACCTTGCCAGCCTCGGTGAGGTGGCAGTTGGCGCACTGCGCCTTGCCCTGGAACAATTGCAGGCCCCGCCGGGCTTGCGCGTCGAGCAGACTCAGGTCACCCGCGTCCCGCGCGCTGGGCTCCGGATCCAGCTGTAGCAGATAGCGCGAAAGCGCATCTGCAATGTCGGCTTCGCGCAGGCGCGAGCCGAAGAAACGGCGGTAGTCGGCAGCGCGGCGAGCCCGATCAGGCCGGCCGAATTGCACCTGCCTTCGCGTCCGAAGGTAACGATCAACAATGCGTGGGCGTCGGTGGATGACGGTCGGAAATGTGACACACGGCACGACTCGTGCGGCCATCCGCACCAAGTCACACGTGGTTAAAGGGAGTTTCCCCGATCTGCACCAGCCCGTTGCGGCGGCGGTGTAACCGTTACCTGGCGGGTGCATCCCGGTTGCGGTGTGGCGATGGCCAGTATCCATTTTGTGGAGGCCCTTCCAGTCCTGAGCAGCAGTTCCCCGTCTGCCTTGACAGCGTCTGAATTGGAACTGTATATCGTTCAGCTCGCACGCGCCATTGACGGCGCCCGCAGTTCCACGGAGTGGCCAGGAGGCCGCAAGCTCAGGGGTGAGCTGGATATGGACGTACGTGCTGGAAGCAGTGCCGGTGCTGGCCGGAGTCGTGTAGCCGTCAACCGTGGTCGTCTTGCATTCCGCCAACGACTGGCGGTTGTCATGCTGTGGCTGCTTGCGTTGGTCATGGCGGTACCCGCCTCGGCCACCAGCTACGTGTACGACGCCCAGGGGCGGGTGATCGCGGTGACGAACGACGCTGGCGAATCGGCGCGCTACGTCTACGACACCATGGGCAACATCCTGCGCGTGGACCGCCTCGCGGCTGGGGAGCTGGCGCTGTACGCCTTTACGCCCGGCCGCGGCATTGGCGGGATGCAGGTCACGCTGAAAGGCCACGGCTTCAGCACCGAGCCCACGGCCAACACGGTGCGATTTGCCGGCACGCCGGCCATGGTGCTGCGCGCCAGCGCCAGTGAACTGGTCGTGCTGGTGCCGGCAGGTGCGGTCACCGGCGCGATCACCGTCGCGGTGGGTACGCAGTCGGTGACCAGCAGCACCGATTTCATCGTGGACCAGACCGCACAGACTCCGCGGATCGACAGCTTCTCGCCGCAGATCGCGACCGCCGGCACCCAGATCACCGTGAGCGGCGAATCGCTGTATCCGATCGCACACCAGACCACCGCGCGCATCGGCGCGCGCGAAGGCATCGTCGCTACCGCCCGGAACACGCAGCTGGACTTTGTGGTGCCGGCCCTGGCCGCCAGCGGCAAGGTGTCCGTGTCCACGCCCTACGGACTGGCCACCAGCGAGCAGGACCTGGTGGTGTTGCCACCGGGCGTGAGCGCTGCCGACATCGTCAGCTTCCAGCGCATCATCCCAGACGCGCCGGCACGCAGCTTCGCGACCCAGTCCACCGGCCAGCAGGTCGCGGTGATGGTGGATTCGGCGGTGGGCGAATACCTGGACGTGCAGTTCTCGCAGATCAGTGCCAGCGGCTTCAATTACACACTGTACGATCCGTCCAACCGCAGCGTGCGCAGCGGCATGGTCTACCCGAGCGATCCGACCCTGATGCTGTCGCAGACCGCGAGCGGGGGCACCTACCTGCTGCTGCTCCGGCCCGAGCAGGGCCCGGCCAGCTGGAACCTTGCGATCGAGCGCAGCCGCAGGATTGTCCCGGGGGAGGCCTCCATTGCGGTGTCGACCACCGTGCTGGGGCAGAAGAAGCGCCTGATCTACAGTGCCGCCACGGAGCAGCGCTTCGGGGTTGGCTACGAAAACGTAGTCACCTCGGATGGCAATGGCTTCTCGTCATACGTGATGCAGCGCGATGTCACGATGAGCAGCAACCACTGCTATCCGAGCTACGTCGGCTGCGGAATGAACGTCCGCGCGACCCAGGCTGGCACGCATGCGATCGTGCTGTCGCCGAGCTCGAACCAGACGATCCAGGCAACGGTCACGTTGAGCGAGGATATCCGGCATGTCCTGCAACGTGAGGTGGCGTTGGACATCTCCGTGCCGCGGCGGGGTCAGAACGCGCGCCTGTTCTTCACCGCGCAGGCCGGCGAATCACTGGCATTCCAGGTGGTAGGCCAATCCTCGCAGCCAGGAGGCCGATACACCAACTACGGTATCTACAAGCCGGATGGCAGCCTGCTGACCAGCTTCAGCACGCAGACCCATCAGCTGGTGAACCTGCCGAGCTTGCCGCAGAGCGGCGAATACTTCGTCTTCGTCGATCCGGACGAAGCGGTGGCGCTGACCTCGCGGGTATTGCTCAGCGCGGGCATCGGCAACGGAGGCCAGGTGGACGGCGACAGCGGCGAGCATGCCACCACCACGGGTGGTCAGTCGGTGTACTTCAATTTTGATGTCACCGAAATCGATCAGCGCCTGGGCGTCGGTATCAGCGACTTGGTACTGAACGAGGGCACCTACGTGGTGGCCAACGTGTACGCGCCGGACGGCGGTTCGATCGGCAGCACCGTCTGCTATCAGGACAGCGGCGGCTGCGCGGTGAACGTGCGTGCGTCCCAGGTGGGGCGCTACAGCGTGGTGGTGCAGCCGGTGTATGCGAACCAGACTATGGGGTTCCGGTCGTGGGTGTCCAACGACCTGCAGGCCGAGATGGCGCGCGAGACGCCGGTGCAGCTGGACATCGCGCGGCGCGGGCAGAACTCGCGCCTGTACATCGACGCGCAGGCGGGCGAGACCCTGGCGGTGATGATTGCCGGACAGGCTACGGTGCCGGCCGGGCGCGGCACCTATTACCAGCTCTACACGCCGGCGGGCACGCTGCTGACCAGCACTCATGCGACCGGTTCGGAGGTCCTGCGCATGGCGTCGCTGCCCGTCACCGGGCGATACATGCTGTTCGTGGACCCATCCGATGGTGCGACGCTGCAGGCGCGGGTCACCTTGACCGCCGGGCGGCAGAGCGGGATGGCGATCGACGGCGCAGTGGGCGGGTTCGTCGCCCCCATTGCCGGGCATCCTATCTACTTCACCTTCGACACCACGGAGCCCGACCAGCGCCTGGGCCTTGCCTTCAGCGACATCCAGCTGGGTACCGACAGCTACTTCAGCGCCTATGTGTACGGGCCCGACGGCGCTTCGGTGACGGGTGTGGGCTGTTATGTCAGCCAGGTCACCTGCGCCGCCAATCTCCGCGCAACCCTGGTCGGCAGCTACAGCGTGGTGGTGATGCCGCAGTCGCGCGATCAGCCGATGCGGTTCACGGCAACCCTCTCCAATGACCTGTACGTGCCTCTGGTACGGGAACAGCCCTTGGACATGGTGATTCCGCGCCTGGGCCAGAATGCGCGGCTGACGTTCACCGCGCGGGCGGGGGAAAACCTGGCGGTGCAGATCACCGGACAGCGCGCCAGCGACACGTCCCACGTGACCTACACGCTGTACCGGCCGGACGGCAGCTACCAGACCGCCGTTAGCCCCTACACGCATGAGCAGATGCCGATAATGTCGCTGCCGCAGAGCGGCGAGTACTTCCTGTTCGTTGATGCGTACTACGGGGCGACGGTGCAGGCGCGGGTGCTGCTCACTGCGGGTAATGGCGGCGATCCGGTAGCCGACGAGGAACCGGTCGAGGTGGCGACCACGGTGGCCGGACAGGCGACCTTCGCCACCTTCGTGGTGGACGAGGTCGACAAGCGTCTGGGCATCGGGTTGAGCGACCTGGTGTTGAGCAGCGGGTCGTATGCCTCCGTCTACGTATACCGCCCCAGCGGCGGCACCGTGGTGAGCACCACGTGCTACGCGTCCTACCAGGGCTGCGACCTGAATCTACGCGCGCCCGAAGCGGGCACCTATGGCGTGGTCGTCGTGCCGCAGGGCCACGACCAGACGCTGGCCTACACGCTCACCGTCAGCAACGACCTGTATCGGACCGTGCCCCGCGAAACGCCGATCACGCTCAACCTCGCGCGGCGTGGGCAGAACGGTCGACTGGTGGTTGCCGCCCAAGCGGGGGAGACGCTGGGTCTTCAGATCTCCGGTCAGGTCGGCGTGCCGACGGGAAGCTATGTCACCTACCAACTCTACATGCCGGACGGCACCTGGCTGACCACGCGCACCACGGCCGATTCGGACACGCTCAACATGCCGACGCTGCCGGTCAGCGGCGAGTATCTGGTGTTCGTCGATCCGTACTACGGTGCCGCCCTGTCCGCTCAGCTGATGCTGACCGCGGGCGAGCGCAGCGGCAGCGAGGTGGACGGCGAGTCCGGTGCGTTTGCCACCCAGCCGGGGCAACCCAGTTACATGACCTTCCAGGCCACCGCTGGCGAGCAGCTGGGGCTGGGCATCAGCGAGCTGGCGCTCTCCAGCGGCAGTTACTTCAGTGTGACGGTCTACCAGCCCGGCGGATCCGCCCTGACCAGCGCGACCTGCTACGCAAGCTACGACGGCTGCCAACTCAACATCAACGCGCCCACCAGCGGCACGTACAGCATGGTCACCGCGCCGCAGAGTCCCAGCCAGACCGCGAGCTTCAAGACCACCTTGTCGCGTGACCTGAGGCTCACCCTGGACCGCAACACGCCGCTGGCGCTGGATATCGCGCGTCGTGGCCAGAAGGCGCGATTGCGGTTCATCGGCGAGGCCGGTGAACTGCTGGCGCTGCAGGTGACCGGCCAGACCACGGTGCCAGCCAACCGCACGGTGTACTACCAGGTGTATCGCCCAGATGGCAGCTGGCTGACCAGCTTCGGCGCATCATCGTACGGCTCGCAGCCGCTGCGACTGCCGGTGGCGGGTACCTACGAGGTGCTGGTGGAGGCCAGCTACGGGGAAACCGCGAACGGCGAGGTCACCCTGACCCAAGGCGGGAACGTGGCGGTAGATGGAACGCCAGGCCCGGTGGCGACGAGCGCAGGCGGGCAGGCGGCCCATGCCACCTTCCAGGCCAGCGCCGGCCAGAACCTGAGCCTTGGCATCCATGCACTGAGCGTCTCCTCCGGCAGCTATGTCAGCGTCGCGGTCTACCGGCCGGATGGTGCCCACCAGACCAGCACCACCTGCTATGCGCATTACGATGGCTGCAAGCTGAGCGTGCAGGCCAGCCAGGCCGGCACCTACGCCGTACTGGTGACGCCACAACAGGCCGACCAGACGTTTGTCCACGCGCTCTCCGTCTCCAACGACGTGGTGGGCGTAATGCGGCCCGACCAACCGTTGGCGCTGACGGTAGCGCGACGCGGGCAGAACGCACGGCTCACATTCGACGGCCAGGCCGGACAGTGGGTGTCGGTGCAGCTGGCCGGTCTGGAAACCGCACCAGCCTCGCGCACGGTGTATTTCCAGGTGTACCGTCCCGACGGCTCCTATTTCACCGGCTCCAGCGCGACCACCCATGGCGCGCTGCGGATGGAGGCGCTGCCGGTCACCGGCGTGTACACGGTGGTGCTGGAAGCCAGTTACGGCGAGACCTTCCAGGGCCTGCTCACCCTGGCGTCGGGCGGCAGCACGCTGCAGGTGGACGGCACGCCAGTACAGGGAAGTACCGACTTGGGCGGGCAGGAGGTGTTCGTGACCTTCGAGGCTACCCAGGGCCAGCGCCTGGGCGTGGGGCTGTCGGCGACGGCAATTTCCAGCGACAGCTACTTCGTGGCGATGCTGTACGCGCCGGATTCGCGCAGCAGCTCCAGCATCTGCTACCCGCAGTACGGGGGCTGCGACCTGGAGATGACCGCTACGGCCAGCGGCATTTACCGTATCTACCTGCAGCCGGTATCGGCCACGCAGAAGATCGCCTACACGGCCACGGTCTCCACCGACCTGCAGGCCCCGCTGGAGCGCAACACGCCGCTGCCCGTGTCGCTGGCGCGGGCCGGGCAGAACGGTCTCTTCAGCTTCCACGGCACGGCCGGCGAGTCGCTGCGGCTGAGCTTCTCGGACTTCGCCACCGGGCAGACGAACGGAAGCGCATACGTGTCGATACTGGGTGCGGACGGTCATGCGCTCACCGCTGTCAGCGTCCACAGCGATTACCAATGGCAGCTGCCGGCGTTTCCGGCCAGCGGCACGTATCGGATCTGGATCAATCCGACCTACGGCACGACCCTGAGTACCGGTTTGACCCTGCAGTAGACGCGATGCAACCGACGCTCCCGGACGAGGGGCGCAAAGAAGTGGAGCAGACCATGTTGATTAGTCACAATCGCTGGATGTCCGTCGCGGGGGGCGTGTTGCTGGGCGTGATCGCCTCGGCCGCGCCATCGGAGCATCTGTTTGCCGCAGGCACCCAGGCGCGTGCCCAAGCCCTGATGACGGCGACCGCCAACGTGCCGGCGGTGGGTACCGAGCGAACCCTGCGGCTGGCGGGCGCGCAGCGCCTGTTGCTATCCGCAAGCGGCACTGAGGTGATCTTGCATGGTCCCGGCGGTGCCGCCCGTACCCGCACGTGGACGCTCCCCGAGGTGCGTCGCGATGCCAGCCTGACGATGTTGCCCGACGGCCGGGTGCTGATCTGGGGCGGGCACGACGCACGCGGCACCGTGCAGCGCGACGGCGTCTGGTTCGACCCGGACCTGCGTACGGTGGAACCGGCGCTGCGGCTCCCGATGTCACCGCGCAGCGGACATACCGCCACCGTGCTGACCGACGGCCGGGTGCTGTTTGCCGGCGGGCGCGGCGAGCATCGCGGTCATGAACTGTGGAACCCGGCGTCCGCGAAATGGACCCAGGTGGACGCTGCCACGCTGCAGACCGGCCACCGCGCGCTGCTGCGGGCCGACGGCCAGGTGCATCTGACCGCCGGCAACGGGCCGGTGGTGTCCACGCGCACCGACCTGCTGTTCGATCCTGCCGCGGACCGCATTGCCGCGCGCGGTGCCGGCCAGGTCGCGGCGACCGCGGCCGACGGGCTGGCCGGTTCGCTGCCGAAGCAGGGCAGTACGAATGTCGCCGTCGACGCCACGCTGGCCCTGCGCTTCTCCGATCTGGTCCGCCTGGACGACATCAATACTGCCACGGTCACCCTCTTCGGTCCGGGCGGTGCCACCCAGGTACGGGTCACCACCGCCGAGGCGGGTCGTCTGGCCTTCGTGCATCCGAGCCGTCAGCTGTTCCCCGATGCGTCGTATACGCTGATGGTCAAAGGCGTAAGCACGCAGAAGGGCAAGCGCCTGCCGCTGGTGGCGGTGGACTTCCGCACCGCTGCGCTGACATCGCAGACTGCCAGCACGACATCGGCGAACCCGCCGACAGCCGCGGCTGAACCAGTTTACTGCGAAGACCGTTTCCGCACGTTGGAGCTGTGCCAGGGGAAGGGCCAGATGCGGGAGGGAATGTGGACGCCGGGCCAGGACAACGCTGGCGAAAATTGGCGCGTGGCCGGCCGCCAACCGGAGCTGGCGTACCTGGGCGTGATGCCGGACATCTTCAAGGCTTGGGGCAGGAATGCCCTCACAGGTACCGTGCTGCGCGCCGACGGAGTGCCGGTGGCCGGCGTGTCCGTCAGCGTAGGCAAGCTTTTCGCCTTGACCAACCGGGCCGGTCAGTTCCTGCTCTACGACGTGCCGCACGGGCGCCAGCGGGTTTATGTAGATGGTACGAGCGCCAATGCACCGGGCGAAGAATATGGGCAGTTCGTGGTAGGTGTGGACGTAGTGGCCAAGGGCCTGACCCAGGTGCCGTTCACGATGTGGCTTCCGCGCATCGCCGCGCGCGACAAGATCCAGATTCCCTCGCCCTCAACCCAGGAACTGGTGCTGAAGCACCCGGACCTGCCCGGCATGGAGCTGCGCATTCCGGCCGGCACGGTCATCCGCGACCAGAAGGGCAAGATCGTCACCGAGGTCGCCATCGTGCCGACCCCGGTGAACCGCTCCCCGTATCCGTTGCCGACCAACTTCCCGATGTACTTCACCCTTCAGCCGGGTGGTGCGGTGCTGCAGGGTCTGACCCCGGAAGCAGGCAAGGGCGCGCGGGTCATCTACCCGAACTACGACCGTCATCCTGAGGGTACGCGTGCGGACTTCTGGCTGTACGACGCGATGGAAGGTTGGCGCGTCTACGGCCAGGGCCGAGTCAATCGAGAAGAAACCCAGTTCATTCCCGAACCGGGCGTGGCGCTGCACGAGGTGGTGACTTTTGGCGCGGCGGTGAGCCCGAATGATCCTGCACCCGAAGAAGGCATGCCGCCGGACGATCAGGAGTGCGGCGAGTGCAACGCGGGTACCGGCGGTAATGCCACGGCGGGTGACCCGATCGATCTGAAGACTGGGCACTTCAGCTACGCCGAGACCGATATTTCGATCACGGACGTGATTCCATTGACGCTGGGTCGCAACTACCGGCCCAGCGACCTAGTCAAGCGTGAATTCGGCATCGGTACGGCGGCTGGCTTCATGTATCGTCTGGCAGTCAAGAATACCTATGCCACGATGCAGCTGGTGCTGCCCAATGGTACTCCGCTGGTATTCAACCAGACTTCCGGGTCCGGTGCGTATGGCACGTGGAGGTACGACGGCCGGCATGCATTTTCCGGTGCCACGCTGGCCTCGGAAAGCAATGGCGGCTGGAAGTACAGGTTGACGATGCGCGACGGTAGCCACATGACCTTCGAGCAGTACAGCCCGAATCGGATCAAGACTTGGCAGGACCGCTTCGGAAACGTCGTCGAGTATCAGTACGACGCCGGCAACGTGAGCCGAATTCTGTCGCCGAACGGCCGGTACATCGACCTCAACTACGACACACAGAACCGCATCGTCTCGGCAGTCGATCCGGTCGGTTCCATTTGGCGCTACGAGTACAACACGCGGGGAATGCTCTCCAAGGTCATCTACCCGGACAACACCTCTCGCCGGTACGAATACAGAACGTACAGCACGCCCGAGGTTGGCACCACCGCACCACTGGTGTGGAACCTGCTCAACGCCATTTACGACCAGCGCGGGAATCGCCTGCTGTTCAATGAGTATGATGCGCCCGAGTGGACTACCGGCAATGGTATCGGAACCACAGGCAAGGTGGTGAAGCAGACGTTGGCCGACGGCGCGGTCTATGCGTTCCAGTACGACCACTTCGACGGCACAAACTACGGCACTCTGGTCACCTATCCGGATGGTAGCCAGCGTCGGGTGCAGTTCAATGCTGGTCTCTACCCCGCTTCGGACACGTTGGGCTACGGCTCGCCTCTGGCGCAGGAGTATCGTTTCGAACGCGACGCGGAAGCCAGAATAACGGCGCGGGTCGACCCGATGGGACGTCGAACGGAGTACGTGTACGACGGATGGGGCCAGCTGACGCGCAGGATCGAACTGGCGGGGACGCCGCAGGCGATCACGGTCGAATTGAGTTACAACAACGACGGGAGGATTGCGAAACTGGTCGACCCGTTGGGTCGCACATCAGAGTTCGCATACGCTGGCGGCTGTCTGGTGAAGGTGACCAACCCGCTACGGAACAGTACCCACTTTTCCTGCAACGGTTCGGGTCAGCTTGAGACGGCAACCGATGCCCTGTCCAACCAGACGATCGCATACTACCTGGGTGCGGAAGTGGCGGCTACCAGTGATCCGCTGGGTCGTACGATGGTCTTCCGACACGATGCGCTGGGAAGAATGGTCGCCGCCGAGGGGCCGAGTGGCGGCCTTACCCGTATCGAACATGACGTCATTGGACGCGTGTCGAGGACAATCGACGTCGATGGCACTGCTACCGAGTACGCCTATGACGCAAATGGGAATGTCACCGACATCCTGCTGCCCCATCAGAACGGCATTTCCTATGAGTATGATGCCAGGGATCAGTTGATCAAGAGGACCGACGCGCTGGGTCAGGTGGAGACGTGGGCGTACGACGGGATGGGGCGCTGGACCCACTATACTGATCGCAACCAGCGCACAACGCGGCAGGATTACGACGCACTCGGTCGACCCACCACGACTACGTTCAGCGACGGAAGCTCGGTGACCGCCAGCTACGATGTCGGAGATCGACGCGTCAGTCTCACTGACTCTACGTCGGGCACGATTGGCTTCCAGCATGATGCGTTGGACCAGGTGGTGCGGGTGAGCAGTCCGGAAGGCGTGGTGCATTATGCCTACGACGCGGCCGGGCGCAGGACGACCATGTCCGTCGAGGGGCAGCCGGCGGTCGAGTACGCGTACGATGATGGCGACCGGCTGACACGATTGGCTCAGGGAGCGGAAGTTATCGAGTTCGCATACGACGTCATCGACAGACTGGTCGGATTGAGGCTTCCCAACCAGGTTGAGACCGCATATGCATACAATGCTGTGAGCCAGTTGAATGGCATCGCCTGGACGCACGGCGGCGAAGGGGTCATCGGAACGCTGGGTTTTGGTTTCGACAGGTCGGGACGACTGATCTCGCAGTCCGGATCCTACGCATCTGGGGCACTACCAGATGCGACCGCTTCGCTTGGTCAGTTCGATGACAATCTGCGACAGATCAAGTATCAAGGCAGTGACCTGAGCTACGACGCGGAGGGGAATCTCCTGAGCGACGGCGTGCGGGAGTATGTCTGGAACGCAAGGAACCAGCTGTCCCAGATCAAGGAGGGAGGCGTTGTTGTGGCTGAGTACCGCTACGACGCCATGGGAAGGAGGGTGCGGGCATCCGCACATGGTAAGGAAACGTCCTATCTGTACGATGGTCTCAATGCTGTCCAAGAGGCTCAGGGCGGCGTTGTCAATCCCATCTTGACCGGTTTGGGGGTCGATCAGAGGTTTGCACGTAACGAGGGTAGTGCACGGACGTACTTCCTCACCGATCATCTTGGAAGCACCCGCGCTCTGACGGATGAAGCGGGCGGTGTCCTTCATCGGTATGACTACGATCCCTATGGTCGGACGACCCAGGGCGACGGGGGCTTCACGAACCCCTACCAGTACACTGGGCGCGAACGGGATACCACTGGGCTGTACTACTATCGCGCGCGCTACTATCACCCGGGCATGGGGCGGTTTATCGCGGAGGATCCCATTGGGCTACGCGGCGGGCGCAATGCTTACGCGTACGTAGACGGTAATCCACTCAGCTTCCGGGACCCGTTGGGCCTCTCCAAGGAGATCTGGATCAATGGGTACTTTGACCCAATTATCCATAGCGGAGCAAGGGCAGATCCGGATCGTCCCGGGATCCACACCATTTACGCCCATGGTGGTCCCGATTCAATGAACTCGTTGTCCCCCTTCAGTAAGTATGGCCGCGCGCTCGATGCGGCCCAAGCCGCAGAAATGATCAGGAGGGGGCGCTGGAACGGGCAGCCCATCTGGTTAAAGTCCTGCAACACAGGCAAGAACCCCAATGGATTTGCACAGCAACTGGCTGATGAGCTTGGCGTTACTGTCTGGGCCCCCAATACACAGGTCTGGTTCAATCGCAAGGGTGTGACCGGACCTATGCCCAGAGTTGGCGGGGACGGTAAAGACCCCGACTACTCCAACCCTGGTCAGTATTCTCCCTTCTATCCGAAATCGCCGAAGCCCCGATGAAACCAGGAACGTCCATGGTTACCCTTGTGGTTGTCGCCCTTGCGACTGCAGGTTGCAGTGGCGAACCGCCTGGCCCGAACGAAAGTGAACAAAGAAGTCCAAGCGATGCCTTCGTGATTCCTGAGGAGGAGCGAGCGACCGTTGAGGTGGCCGCCAACCAGGGGGATGTCGCTGCCGTGAAGCGGCTGATCGTCCATTACGAGGCTCTTTCGGGGACCGACGAGGATGCCGCGAAGTGGAAGGCAGTGGCGCGGGAGCTTGGCGATTCGCAGCAGCTGAATTACTACGCGGCGAGCACATTGGCCGCCGCGAGGCGTCAGAACGATTCGGCGAAGCGACATGCGATGTTGGTCGATGCCTTGGCGGCGGCCAGGCGTTCCAACGCAAGTAAAGCCAATCCGTCGGCACAGAAGCTCATTCTCGAGGCAACCCGGGAAATGGAGGCCCAAAAGTAGCGCGAAGCCCATGCGACGAACCGGCCTGATGAAGCAGGCACCGAATGCGTGGCTGATCGCCGGCGCGGTCTATCTGCTGGTCGCCTGGCCCGGGCTCTGCCGCGCGTATGTCTATCGGTCGCTGCGGCGCATGATCGAGGCTGACCCGGAGACGCGGGAGCAGCTGCGCCAGGCGATGCACCGCCGGCGATGAGCGGATGCCTGCCGCGAGGCGGCGCTGACCTCCCGCAGCCCGGTGACCGCGATTGCGCGGCACGCCGCTCTCCCATCGCACGCGGCGACAGGCCGCAAGCGCGTTGTGCCCTGCAGCATGCGTTTTCGTGCACCGCGTCTTGCAAAAAAACAATGTCCTCCTCTATGGTGCAATCGATTGCATTGCAGCGGATCGTCAACGTTTGATACCGGTTGGGAGGCCGGAAGACGGATGTCCATCCATTCGATCAGACCGGCGCCGGCATCGGGGCCGGGGCTCACGCGGCGCGATGCACTGCGCCTGGCGGCCGCCGCGAGCCTTGGGCTGGGTGCTGCGGGCGTGCTGCCGGCGTTCGCCGCCGCCGCGCCGCTCAAGGGCAACCTGAAGCACGCCGTCGCCCGCTGGACGTTCCCGCAGCAGTCGGTCGCCCAGCTGTGCAGGACGGTGAAGGGCATCGGGTTCGCCGCCATTGATCTGGTCGGCCCGGAAGACTGGCCCACGCTGAAGGCCCATGGCGTGGACAGCTCGATGTGCAACGGCGCAGAGCTGGGCCTGACCAAGGGCTTTGCCGGCCGCGAGTTCCACGATCAACTGGTGGAGCGCTACACGCGGCACATCGATCTGGTCGCCGGTGCCGGCTACCGCAACCTCATCTGCTTCTCCGGCAATCGCAACGGCATGGACCCCGAGGAAGGCATGGCCCATGCCGAGGTGGGGCTCAAACGCATCCTTCGGCATGCCGAGAAACGCAACGTCGTGCTGGTGATGGAGCTGCTGAACTCCAGGGTCGATCATCCCGACTACCTCTGCGACACCTCCGCCTGGGGCGTCGAGCTGTGCCAACGGATCGGCTCGGAGCATTTCGGCCTGCTCTACGACATCTACCACATGCAGATCATGGAGGGCGACATCATCGCCACCATCGGCAGGCATCATGCCTGCTTCAAGCATTACCACACCGCGGGCGTGCCTGGCCGGCACGAGATCGGGGATCAGCAGGAACTGAACTATCCGGCCATCTGTCGCGCGATCCGCGACACCGGTTTCGATGGGTATCTGGCGCAGGAATTCATGCCTGCGGCGCCAGATCCCGTCGGCTCGCTGCGCGAGGCGATCCGCCTCTGCGACGTCTGAAACGATATCCACCTAGGTGAAACAGACCCATGGCAGACAATCATTACGACGCCATCGTCGTTGGCTCGGGAATCAGTGGCGGTTGGGCGGCAAAGGAGCTGACCGAGAAAGGCCTCAAAGTCCTGATGCTGGAACGTGGACGCAACATCGAGCACGTGAAGGACTACGTCAACGCGATGAAGGAGCCGTGGGACTTCCCGCATCGCAACCGGCCCACCCAGGCGATGAAGGCCGCATTCCCGGTCCTGATGCGCGACTACGCGCTGGCCGAGAACCTGCAGGGCATGTGGGCCGACGAACAGGAATCGCCTTACATCGAGACCAAACGGTTCGACTGGTTCCGCGGCTACCACGTGGGCGGTCGCTCGTTGATGTGGGGCCGACAGAGCTATCGCTTCTCCGATCTGGATTTCGAAGCGAATCTCAAGGAGGGCATCGCCACCGACTGGCCGATCCGCTACGCCGACATCGCGCCGTGGTATGACCACGTGGAGAAATTTGCCGGGATCGCCGGCACGCGCGAGGGGCTGGATGTGCTGCCGGACGGCGAGTTCCTGCCGCCGATCCCGTTGAACGTCGTCGAGAAGGACGTGGCCGCGCGGATCAAAAAGGCCTTCGGCGGCACCCGGCACATGATCCACTCGCGCACCGCGAACATCACCAAGCCGATGCCCGAGCAGGGCCGCGTCAACTGCCAGTACCGCAACAAGTGCATCCTCGGCTGTCCCTTCGGGGCCTATTTCTCCACCCAGGCAGCGACGCTGCCGGCGGCGATGAAGACGGGCAACCTGACCTTGCGGCCGTTCTCCATCGTCAAGGAAGTGCTCTACGACAAGGACCGCAAGCGCGCGCGGGGCGTCGAGGTGATCGACGCCGAGACTGGCCAGACCTACCAGTACACGGCCAAGGTCATCTTCCTCAACGCCTCCTCCTTCAACTCGACCTGGCTGCTGATGAACTCGGCCACCGATGTCTGGGAGGGCGGACTGGGCTCTTCGTCCGGCGAGCTGGGACACAACGTGATGGACCATCATTTCGGTGCGGGCGCCTCCGGCCGGGTCGAAGGCTTCGAGGACAAGTACTACTTCGGCCGTCGTCCCTGCGGCTTCTACATTCCCCGCTTCCGCAATGTGGCCGCTGACAAGCGCGGCTACCTGCGCGGCTTCGGCTACCAGGGGGGCGCCAGCCGCACGGGGTGGTCGCGCGAAATCGCCGAACTGAACATCGGCGCCGATCTGAAGGAGGCGCTGACTGTTCCTGGTGACTGGCGTATCGGCATGACCGGCTTCGGCGAAATGCTGCCGCACCACGACAATACGATCCGCCTGGACGCCGAGCGCAAGGACAAGTGGGGCCTGCCGGTACTGGCGATGGACGTGTCCATGCGCGCGAACGAAAAGGCGATGCGCAAGGACATGGCCGCCGATGCCGCCGAGATGCTGGAAGCCGCCGGTGTGAAGGACGTGGAGATGCACGACAACGACTACGCCCCGGGCAAGGGCATTCACGAAATGGGGACCGCGCGCATGGGCCGTGACCGCAGGAGCTCCGTGCTGAACCAGCACAACCAGGTCTGGGATGCGCCCAATGTCTATGTGACCGACGGTGCCTGCATGACTTCCAGCGCGTGCGTGAATCCGTCGCTGACCTACATGGCGCTGACCGCGCGCGCCGCCGACCACGCCGTGCGCGAACTGAAAGCGGGGAATCTGTGATGGACCGCCGCGAACTGCTGAAGATGATCGTCGCCGCCACCGGTGCGGCCATGATCGGCCTGCCCGCGCTCGGTCAGGCACAGGCTCCTGCCGCAGGGGCGAAGACGCCCTTCTCCGACGCCGATGTCGGCACGCTGGACGAGATCGCCGAGACCATCCTGCCGCGGACGAAAACGCCGGGGGCAAAGGACGCAGGCGCCGGTGCGTTCATGGCGACGTTCGTCAGCGACTGCTACACCGCCCGGCAGCAGGCGGCGTTCCGCGCCGGCCTGGTCGATATCGACAAACGCGCGGGCGGCCGCTTCGTTTCACTTGCGCCGCGGGCCCGCACCGAACTGCTGCGCGCGCTGGATGCCGAGGCCAGGAAGCACGCGGTCGAGGTGACCGAAACCGGCACCGCCGAAGCAGGCGAGCCGATGCCGCATTACTTCACGATGTTCAAGCAGCTGACCATCTTCGGTTTCTTTACCTCGAAGGTCGGCGCGACCGAAGTGCTGCGCTACGTCGCCGTGCCGGGCCGCTACGACGGCGACCTGGCCTATGTTCCCGGCACGCCCGCCTGGGGGACCAGCTGATGGACGGCAGCATCATGACCCGCCCGTTGCTGATGGCGGTGGGCCTGCTGGTCACTGCAGCTGCGTCTGCACAGGCCGACAGTGATCCCGCGCGTGATCCAAGGAAGACCGAAGTGTGGACGCCTGTGCCCGCGAGCGTGGCCACGCCGCCGGGCCGCGCGCCCTCCGACGCGATCGTGCTGTTCGATGGCAGGGATGTTTCCGCCTGGGAGTCGGAGCAGGGGGGCCGCGTGCCCTGGAGCGTCGCCGACGGTGCGCTGACCGTGGTTCCCGGCAGCAAGGGCATCCGGACCCGGCAGCGCTTCTGCGACATCCAGCTGCACGTCGAATGGCGCTCGCCCCTCGCGACAAAGGGCTTCGACGGCCAGGATCGGGGCAACAGCGGCATCTTCCTGCAGGAACTGTATGAGCTGCAGGTGCTCGACAGTTACAGCAATCCGACCTATGCCAACGGCCAGGCAGCCTCGCTCTACAAACAGGCCATGCCGCTGGTGAACGCCTCGCGTGCGCCGGGGGAGTGGCAGGCCTACGACATCATCTGGAAGGCACCGCGCTTCTCGCCGGGCGGCGGGCTCACCTCGCCCGCGCGCATCACCGTGCTGCACAACGGCGTACTGGTGCAGGATGACACCGTCCTGGCGGGAAAGACCGAGTACATCGGCGCGCCGTCGTACTCGCCGCATGCGTGTGCGCCGATCTACCTGCAGGAGCACGATTCGAGGGTCAGCTACCGCAACATCTGGGTGCGCGAGCTGTAGCGCCGGCACGAAACGGCTGCCGGCGCCGGCGCGGGCAGCCTAGTGCGCCAGGTAACTGGCGATATCGTCGATCTCCTGGGGCGAGAGCTGTGGAAACGGCGGCATCAAACCGCCGCCCTTGCTGATCTTCTCCTTGATCTGCGCCGGCTGCAGTCGCTTGGCGACATCCGTGAGCGCGGGGAACGCACCCGGGATGCCCGCGCGGTCCGCGCCGTGGCAGGCCGTGCAGTTCGTTGCATAGAGCTTCGCGCCGGCTGCGGGGTCGTCCTTGCCCCACGCCGCGGTCGCAAGCGTGGCACCAGAGACAAACAAGGCCAGGGTCAGGATCGTTTTCAAGCGGGGCTCCTTCGTGCGTCAGCGCTGTGCGCGGGTCGGCAGGGTCACGGTGAGATGGGTGCGCAGGTAGTCCGCCCCGGCCTGGATGACCTTGGCCGGATCACGCGGCTGGTCGTGTTCGATGATGTACCACCGCACCCCGGCATCGGCCGCGGCCGGCAGGATCGTGTTCCAGTCGAGGACACCCTGGCCCACGGCGGCAAAGCCGCCTTCGTCTTCGGCGTGGCCCTTCGGCGCATTGTCCTTGGCGTGTACCGCGAACAGGCGGCCGCGGAATGTCGCCAGCATGGCCGCCGGGTCATGACCCGCACGCGCGACCCAGGCCAGGTCCAGCTCGGTCAGCAGATCGGGCCCGGCGGCCGCGAACAGCAGGTCCAATCCTGTCCTGCCGTCGAAGTCGACCAGCTCGAAGTCATGGTTGTGGTAAGCGAGCTGCATGCCCTTGGCCCGTGCCCGCCTCGCGATTCCGCCGAGTTCCCGGCCCAGTGCGGTCCAGCCTGCGGCATCGGTGGGTCGATCCTTTTCGTCCAGGTAGGGCACCACCAGCGTCGTGTTGCCGATCGACCGGTTGAACGCCACCACGCCGTCCAGGTCCCTGCGCAGCTCGGCCAGTTGCACGTGGGACGAGATCGCCCTGATCGCGTACCTGTCCAGCAGCTGCTTGAGTTCGGCGGCGCTGACGCCCTGCGTGCCCACCGTTTCCACCGCGCCCACGCCCGCGTCATGGACGATCTTCAACTGCTGGTCGAGCGAACCGGCGTTGCGCAGTGTGTACATCTGCACGGCGATGGGCTTCTGCGGGGTGACCATGTCGTGCGCGAAGGCGGGCAGGGCAGCGAGCAGCAGAGCGAGGATTGCAGTTCCGCGAACAGAGGTGTTCATCAAGAGAGTCTCCCGGGATTCAGCCGATGGTGGTCCAGGCACGTGTCCTGGCCGAGGCAATGACGCGGTCTACGATCCGCGCCGAGCGCAGTCCGTCGTCGAAGGTGGGCAGGCCCTGCGGCTGCTCGCCTTCGATGGCGCGATAGGTGTCGGCGACGAACGCCTCGAAGCAATGGCCGTAGCCCTGCGCGTGTCCGGGCGGCAATACGGACAGCCGGCGCTGTTCGGCACTGCCGGCCCCCGGCCCCCGCACGAAGGTCTCCTCGCGCTGGTCGGGCAGGCCGATCCACAGCCGCTCGGCGTCCTCCTGGTTGAATGCGACGCTGGACCTGGCGCCATCGATCTCGAACCAGAGGCGATTGTGGCGTCCGGCCGAGACCTGGCTGACCGTCAACGACGCCAGCGTACCCGCGCCGGTCCTGAACATCGCTGCTGCTACGTCCTCGCTCGCGACCGCCTGCATCGCGCCACCGGCCAGCGCGGTGGTGAAGCTCTGCCCAGTGTCGGTGCTGCGCTCGGCGATCACGGTGGCGAAGGCCGCGCTGACGTCGACGAAACGCTCGCCGCTGACCCATTCCACCAGGTCGCACCAGTGCGAGCCGATGTCGGCGAACACGCGCGACGCGCCACCCAGCGCCGGGTCCACGCGCCAGTTGTTGCTGGCGGGATCCAGCAGCCAGTCCTGCAGGTAGCTGCCGTGGATCAGGTGCAGCGGCCCCAGCTCGCCCTGCGCGATGCGTGCGCGTGCCTCGCGGACCACCGGGTGGTAGCGGTAGACGAAGGGGACCGTGGCGACCAGCCCGGTCGAAGCGGCCAGTGCCGCCAGGGCCTCGGCGTCTTCCAGCGTCGTCGCCAGCGGCTTCTCGCAGATCACGTGTTTGCCGGCCTCCAGTGCCGCCTGCGCCATGGGGCGGTGCAGATGATTGGGCGTACAGATGTGCACGACCTGCACCTGGGGATCGGCGACCACTTCCTCGATGTCACGATAGCCGTGCGGGACATTCCACGCCTGCGCCACCTCTTCTGCGCGTTGCGGCGACGAGGCGGCCACGCCGCGGACCTCCGCGCCGGCCAGAAGCGCCGCGCGACGATGCACGGCGCCTATCATCCCCGTGCCCACAATGGCGATTCCAAGCTTGCGCATCGGGTGGGCTCCTCAGTGCGTGGTGGGCGCGGCGGCAAGCGCCGGCCGGTCGCGGAACAGCAGCAGGAAGGCGACCAGCACGACCAGCGCGACGCCGGCCGGGAACAGCCAGATCCGTTGCCAGTCAGGGCCGGCGGCGGTGGTGTAGTGCTCCACCACCGCGCCGGACAGGAACGTGCCGATCAACATGCCCACGCCGTACGTGGCCAGGGTGATGAACCCCTGCGCGCTGCTGCGCGCGTCGGGGCCGGCATGCGCATCGGTGTAGATCTGGCCGGTGACGAAGAAGAAGTCGTAGCAGATGCCATGCAGCACGATACCGATCACCAGCAGGGAGAAACCGCCGCCCGCATCGCCGAAGGCGAACATGGCGTAGCGCACGACCCATGCGGCCATGCCGACCGCCAGCATCGTCTTGACCCCCAGCCGCACGAACAGGAACGGCATCGCCAGCATCAGCAGGACTTCGGAGACCTGCCCCAGGGATTGCAGGCCGGCCGCGCCGCGCACGCCCAGGTCGTTGAGGTAGGGGTTGGTGAAGTTGTAATAGAACGACAGCGGGATGCAGATGGCGATGGATGCCAGGAAGAACACCAGGTAAGAGCGCGACTTCAGCAGCCGCAGCGAATCCAGGCCCAGGATCTGCCCCAGCCCGGCGTCGCGCTGCTGCGCCAGCGGCGGCGTGTGCGGCAGCGTGAACGCATACAGGCCCAGCGCCAGCGACGCCATCGCCGCCATCCGGAACGTCAGCTCGAGCCGATGCGCCTGTTCCCAGCCCAGCCAGCCGATCAGCACGCCCGCCACGATCCAGCCGACGCTGCCGGCCACACGCACCAGCGGGAAGTGTTTCTCAGGCGAGTGCATGTGCCGCATCGCCACGCTGTTGGCCAGCGCCAGCGTCGGCATGAACAGCAGCATGTACCCCATGACATAGGCGGAGAAGGTGCTGAAGTCCGTCGCCGTGGACGCCAGCCACATCAGCGCCGCGCCGGCGAGGTGCAGTACCGCGAGGATGCGCTGCGCCGCGAAGTACCGATCGGCGATCAGGCCGACCAGGAAGGGCGCGACGATGGCGCCGATCGATTGGCTGAGGAACGCCGTCGCCACCTGGCTCGCGCTGGCCTGCAACGGCCCCTGCACCAGGTACGTCCCCAGGGTCACGAACCAGGCCCCCCAGATGAAGAACTGCAGAAACATCATCGCGCCCAAGCGCGACATGGTGTGCGTCATGGCTTGCCCTCCCAGGCAGTGATGGCTCAGATCCCCAGCATGCGTCGCAGGGATCCAGGATCGGTGCCGCTGTCGGCAAAGTCGTCGAAGGCGCGCCCGGTCACGTGGATGATGTGGTCGCGGATGAAGGCGGCGCCCTCCCGTGCGCCGTCTTCCGGGTGCTTCAGGCAGCACTCCCACTCCAGCACCGCCCAGCCGGGGAAGTCGTACTGCGCGAACTTCGAGAAGATCGCCTTGAAGTCGATCTGCCCATCACCGAGCGAGCGGAACCGCCCCGGACGATCGATCCAGTCCTGGTAGCCGCCATAGACGCCACTGCGCGCACTGGTGCGGTACTCCGCGTCCTTGACGTGGAAGATGCCGATACGGTCGTGATAGCGGTCGATGAAGCCCAGGTAGTCCATCTGCTGCAGCAGCAGGTGGCTGGGGTCGTACAGGATCTTTGCGCGGGGGTGGTGGTCCACCACGTCGAGGAAGCGCTCGAAGGTCGCGCCGTCATGCAGGTCCTCGCCCGGGTGAATCTCGAAGCACAGGTCCACGCCGCAGGCGTCGAAGGCATCCAGGATGGGGCGCCAGCGGCGGCCGAGTTCGGCGAAGGCTTCTTCCACCAGCCCGGGCGGGCGCTGCGGCCACGGATAGAAATAGGGCCAGGCCAGCGCGCCGGAGAACGTGGCATGCGCCGTCAG
>Ga0182005_1000443_pt1 | contig 21988 bp, 21 predicted proteins | sample Sormic07211103_1_FD_123021 | JGI IMG/M metagenome (GOLD analysis project Ga0182005, IMG submission 123021) | Rhizosphere microbial communities from Sorghum bicolor, Mead, Nebraska, USA - 072115-103_1 MetaG | ecosystem: Host-associated > Plants > Roots > Rhizosphere | place: USA: Nebraska...
ATTTCGATCGCCCTGTTCGGCCTGTCGTCATTGGCGTTCATTCTCGGCCGCCCGTGGAATCACATGTGGTGGCTGGCGCATGCCATCTTCGCCGGCGGATTTTTCTTCCTCAGCTACGGCATCATCCAGGCCTTCCATACCACCCGTTCATTCGCCACGATCTACAACCAGGAAGAAATGGTGAACCGGCTGGCGATGGCGATGGTCCGGACTGAAAGCGCGCTGCAGGAGCTGCAGCACAGCAACCGCATGCTGGAGCACCTGGCCTCGACCGATCCCCTGACCGGCGCCGCCAACCGCCGCTATTTCATCGAGCGGGTGGATGCCGAAATCGCCAGGTCCAGGCGGGATAACCTGTCGTTTTCCCTGCTCGCCCTCGACCTGGATAATTTCAAGGCCATCAACGATCACTACGGCCATCAGGTGGGCGACGACGTACTGCAGGGTTTCGTGCAGAAATGCCTGGAAGAGATCCGTCCCTATGACAGCGTAGCGCGCATGGGCGGCGAAGAATTCATGGTCTTGCTGCCGCAAGCCTCGCTGGACGTTGCAGTGGTGATCGGCGAGCGCATCAGGTCAGCCACCGAAAACGCCGTGTTCGACAGCATCGTCATACCTAAGGTGATACTCACGGTCAGCATCGGCGTATCGCAGTTCGGCCGCGACGGCAGCACCATCGACACGATTTTCCGCGCCGCCGACGAGCGCCTCTATCGCGCCAAGAACCAGGGCCGCAACTGCGTGATTACGACATGAAGCGGCGGCGCCGCGACCTGCCGGCTCAACCGGCGCCGGTGTTGCGGTATTTGCCGATGCCGATGCCGAATATGCTGGTCTGATGGCTCCTGCTTTTCACCACCCTCAATTTTTTGCTGGGGTCAAGCAGCGTGAAACGTTCCCTGATGTCAGCTTCGCTTGGCAATGAATTTGCGCGCCAGCGGATGATATCGATACCGGCCTTTTTCAGCGCCTTGTACTTTCGTTCATCCTCTTTGCTGACGGTCTTGCTGTTGTGATTCTTGTTGTCTATCTCGATCACCGCGACTACATCGCTGGCTTTGTCGCAAATCACGAAATCCAGGTTCTTTGCCGTCAGGCTGTCGATACCGGCGCTGTCCTTAGTGCCCAGGCAGCGGCTCAGCCCGACTTGCGCCAGCACCATGTGGTCCGGCAACGCGCCTACCAGCCGCCAGTACATGATCTGTTCATTGTTCGACATCGGTTTTTTCTTGACGTATTCGCGCCGCTTTTGCAGCTTCGCCTGCTTCTCCCTAGTAACCACAGCAATCACAGCCATGATAATGAGCGTTAGCACCGTAAGTGCAATGACTGCTTTCATTATTCAGTTCCTCTAGTTGAGCGCAGCGGCCATTATATTTCTATATGGAAATATAATGAAGCCAAAAATGCAGTACTTCTGGATTGTTTATCGCGATCGCAGGCAACGGGGCCATCAGTATCTTGGAGAAAAACTGGCCGGGAGAGGCCGGCAGATATCGGCGCGCCGCCAGAAAAACGGTACAGGATGGAGAACAAAGGGCGGCGGACATCTTGCCCGCCCAACCCTGCCAGCTCGCAGAACCGACAGTAGCTGACTGTATTTACAGGCCGGAATTACTCGGTCAGCCCGAAAATCGCATCGTAGCCATTCTTGGCGCGATCTGCTTCTTCCAGTTCATTGCTCAAACCCAGGTCTTCCAGCTCTTCCGCGGCATTGTTGAACTGCTTGCTGCTGGAGGCGCCGATGACACGGTAGATTTCCTGTTTCGCATTGCGGATGCCGAGCAATATCTGTTCTTGCCTGACGACGTTCAGTTCTGTCGACGTGATCAGCAGGTTGGCCATGATGTCGTGGTCGAACTCGGGGATGTCTTTATCTCCGATTAGTGCTGTTTTCAATCTGTTCCTCTTGTCTTTATGGATAAATTTTGCCGCAAGTGTGCGATTTTATCAGTGTAGTGCTTTGTAAGTAATGGAGCTTCAGAAATGGTGTATTTTTGTGCCAGGCTAGACGCAAACCGGAGCGATAGCAGTGCTATCGCGAGGATTTGCAACGACGCATGGCGCGAAAAGACGCAGCCGGCTAGGTGCCGTTTATGAAGCTCCATTATTTGCAAAGTACTACACTAAGTCTGGCGTTTTGCCGTCATGGCGCTCCGCGAAGCGCCTGGACGCTGCATCTGCGCCGGGCTTCGCGGAGAACCTTCCTGCTTATTCCTGGTGGTAGCGGGTCACCAGTTCGACTTCGCTCTTCGAACCGAGGAAGACCGGCACGCGCTGGTGCAGCTTCTCGGGCTGGATATCCATGATCGCCTGCTTGCCGTCGGTGGCGGCGCCGCCGGCCTGCTCGACGATGAAGGCCATCGGGTTGGCTTCGTACATCAGGCGCAGCTTGCCTGGCTTGTCCGGTTCACGCGCATCGGCCGGGTACATGAAGATGCCGCCGCGGTTCAGGATGCGGTGGACGTCGGCCACCATCGATGCGATCCAGCGCATGTTGAAATCTTTCTGACGCGGCCCGCTGCTGCCTGCCAGCATTTCGTTGACATAACGCGTGACCGGCGGGTGCCAGTGGCGCGCGTTGGAAGCGTTGATCGCAAATTCCTTGGTCTCGGCCGGGATTTGCATGCCGCGCTGGGTCAGGACCCACGAACCCATTTCACGGTCCAGGGTAAAACAATCCACGCCATTGCCGGTGGTCAGCACCAGCATGGTCTGCGGGCCGTAGACGGCGTAGCCGGCGGCGACCTGCTTGCGGCCAGACTGCATGAAATCCTGTTCGGTCGGCGATTTCATGCCGTCCGGCGCTTTCAGCACGGAGAAGATGGTGCCGATCGAGACATTGACGTCGATGTTGCTGGAACCGTCGAGCGGATCGAACAGCAGCATGTATTCGCCTTGCGGATAGCGGTTGGGAATCGGGTGTATCGATTCCATTTCTTCCGAAGCCATGGCCGCCAGGTGGCCGCCCCACTCATTGGCTTCCAGCAGGATTTCGTTGGAAATGATGTCCAGTTTCTTCTGCACTTCGCCTTGCACGTTCTCGCTGTCGGCGCTGCCCAGGACTTCGCCCAGCGCGCCCTTGCCGACGGCGTGGCTGATGGTCTTGCAGGCGCGCCCGACCACTTCGATCAGCAGCCGCAGCTCGGCCGGGATGCTGTTGTGCAAGCGTTGTTGCTCTATCAGGTGCTGGGTAAGACTAATACGTTTCATATTGCTCTTTCTTTGTTGTAGCCGTCCCAAACCGGCGGCGGAAACCTTTCCGCTGCCGGTTGGGAAACGGCAAAAAATCAGTTGGCGAGCGCTTTGCCGACGACTTCCAGTACGTCTTTCGACAAATCAGGCGCCGCGGCGACACGCTGCAAGGCCGCACGCATCTTTTCCTGCAGCGCCGGCGCATATTTGCGCCAGCGGTCCAGGCTGCGCGCCAGCCGCGCCGCTACTTGCGGATTGACGCCGTTGAGTGCGATCACCTGGTCGGCCCAGAATGCGTAGCCGCTGCCGTCGGCCGCGTGGAAATTGGCCGGGTTGCCGCTGCAGAAACTGAAAATCAGGCTGCGCGCGCGGTTCGGGTTTTTCAGCGTGAACGCCGGATGTTCCAACAAGGCACGGATCGCCGCGACATCGGCCGTGTAAGCCGTCGCTTGCAAGGCGAACCATTTGTCGATGACCAAGGCTTCCTGCTCGAAATCCTTATAGAATTTTTCCAGGGCGGCAGCCTTGCCTGGCGCCCTGCTGTTAGTCAGCGCCACCAGTGCGGCGAGGCGGTCGGTCATGTTGTTGGCGTTGTCGTATTGCTGCTGGGCCAGCGCATGCGCAGCCTCGTCGTCGGCCTGGATCAGGTACGACAAGGCGGCATTCTTCAATGCGCGTTTGCCGGATGCTTCGGCATCCGGGCTGTATGCGCCGGGCGTCTGGTTGGCATGGTAAGCCGCCAGCAGGTCATCCTTGAGCGCCTGTCCCAGCTTGCCGCGCAGGTATTGGCGCGACTGGTGGATCGCTTGCGGATCGATCACTTCGGTCTGCTCTGCCAGCAAGACTTCCGACGGCAAGGTCAGGGCCAGTTCGCGGAAAGCCGCGTCAAGCTTCGCATCGTTGAGGATCAGGCCGAACGCCGTGCCCAACGCCGCGCTGTTGGAGGCCGCATTGTCCAAGACATCCTGCAGCGCCACCACATGGCCGGCTTGCCCTGCATTCTGCACGGCTGCAGTCAGCGCCAGCAAGCTGCGCGTAGCCAGGCGCTGGCCGGCTTCCCAGCGGTTGAACGGGTCGCTGTCGTGCGCCAGCAGGAAAGCCAGGTCGGCATCGCTGTATTCGACATCCAGCACCACCGGCGCCGAAAAATTGCGCAAGATCGACGGCACCGGCTGTTCCGCCACGTCGACAAAACGGAAGGTCTGCTGCGCCTTGGTCAACTCCAGCACGCGGGTGGTTGCGGCGCCGCCCTGGCCCTTGCCGTCAGCCTGCAAACGCAGCGGCATGTCCTTGCCCTTGCTGTCGAGCAGGCCGACGGCAACCGGGATATGGAACGGCAGCTTCTTGGCCTGGCCCGGGGTCGGCGCGCAGGTCTGCGTCAGCGTCAGCTCGTAGGTTTTCTTGACGGCGTCGTACTTGCTCTGTACTTGCACCCGCGGCGTGCCGGCCTGGCTGTACCAGCGCTCGAACTGGCTCAGGTCGCGGCCGTTGGCGTCGACCATCGCGGCGCGGAAATCGTCGCACTCTACCGCTTGGCCGTCATGCCGTTCGAAATACAAGTCCATGCCTTTGCGGAAACCGTCGCGGCCGAACAAGGTCTGGTACATGCGCACCACTTCGGCGCCTTTTTCATAAATCGTGACAGTGTAGAAATTATTGATTTCGACATAAGAGTCAGGCCGCACCGAGTGCGCCATCGGGCCGGCATCTTCCGGGAACTGGACCTGGCGCAAGACACGCACGTCGTCGATGCGCTTGACGGCGCGGCCGCTGTCGGTGCCGACCATGTCCGCCGAAAACTCCTGGTCGCGGAATACGGTCAGGCCCTCTTTCAGCGACAGCTGGAACCAGTCGCGGCAGGTGACACGGTTGCCGGTCCAGTTGTGGAAATATTCGTGGCCGACCACCGCTTCGATATTGGCGTAGTCGACATCGGTGGCGATACGCGAATTGGCCAGCACATACTTGGTGTTGAAAATGTTCAAGCCCTTGTTTTCCATCGCTCCCATGTTGAAGTCGCCGACGGCAACGATCATGAAGCGGTCGAGGTCGAGCTCCAGGCCGAAGCGCTCTTCATCCCAGCCGATGCTGTTGACCAGGGAATCCATGGCGTGCTGGGTCTTGTCCAGGTTGCCGTCTTCGACCCATACCTGCAGCAATACTTCGCGGCCGGATTTCAGCGTGTGCTTTTGCTCCTGGCAGACCAGCTTGCCGGCTACCAGCGCGAACAGGTAGGAAGGTTTCTTGAACGGGTCTTCCCACTTGGCGTAGTGGCGGCCGTCCGCCAGGTCGCCTTCCTCGATCAGGTTGCCGTTCGACAGCAGCACCGGATATTTTTTCTTGTCGGCGCGCAGCATGACAGTGTACTTGGCCATCACATCGGGACGGTCAGGAAAATAGGTGATCTTGCGGAAACCTTCGGCTTCGCATTGAGTGAAGAAATTGCCGTTGGATACATACAAACCCATCAGCGAAGTATTTTTTTCCGGGCTGGTCAGCGTTTCGATTTCCAGCACTACCTTGGCCGGCGCCGAAGCGATGCGCAGCTTGCCGGCCTCCAGCTGGTACTGGCCGGGTTTCAATTGTTTGCCGTTCAGGCGCAGCTGCACCAGCTCCAGCTCTTCGCCGAACAGGACGATTTCCTTGCTGCTGCTGGCCGGGTTGCGCCGCATCGAGATGCGGGTGGCGATGCGGGTAGCGGCAGGATCAAGGTCAAAGCCCATGTCGACCGTGTCGACCAGGAAGGCAGGAACGGTGTAATCCTTTCGAAGGATGGTTGGTGGCGTGGCGGAGGTATCTGTGCGCATAGGAAGTAGTGGAGTGACGGTTAATATCGATGACTACGGTTGATAACTATGGTTGGTAACTACAGTCGGCAACTAAGCAGGCCTGCCAGGGATCGCCTGGCGGCCTGCTTAATAACGTGGCTGGTCAGTCTCAATAATTCGGGCAGACAGTGATTCTACCAATCAAAGCGCAAAGCATCATGCAATTTGCTGCGGATTGCCGACCCGCCGGCGATTCATCGATAGCAAACTGCAAAGATCGCCCTGGCCAGGGAATTCGTTTAAAATTAATATAAATACATGATTTTCATGGCTCAGACAGCAAACGCCATTTCTCAGCCGACAGATAGTGGCAATGCCATAGAGCAGCACTATGAAGACTTGGCTAAAATGGTCACCGCAGCCGCCGCTACCGGATACCGCCAATCGGGCAAACCACTGGACCGGCCTGCAATCCCCCACCAAGAGGAACCACAATGAAACGTATCATCAGTCTCTGTCTGGCCGCATGTGCATTGCTGCTGGGCGGTTGCGCCACGGTCATCCGCAGCGACGTCACCGCCTTCAACGAATGGCCGGCCGATTTGCCGGACAAGTCCTATGTGTTTGAAACTACGGCGGCGCAAAACAATGACCTGGAATATCGCAATTACGAAAACCTGGTGCGGCAGGAGCTGCAGCGCCTGGGATTCGTGCCAGCCGGCAGCGCCTCGCCGCAGCTGAAGGTCGCGCTGAACTACGGCATTGCCGCGCGCGATGTCCATGTGGTCGAGCCGGTAGTGGCGGACCCCATGTGGTACGGCCCTTACGGGCCCTATGCCTGGGGCGGCCCAAGGTTCTACAGCCCGTATTACGATCCGTTCTGGTACGCACCGCAGGTGATCGGCCAGCGCGAATACAACTACCAGCTGTTCCAGCGCCACCTGAACATCGCCATCACGCGCGCCGGCAACGGCCAGAAACTGTATGACGTCACGGTCTCCAGCGAAGGCAAGGTGAATTCCTTGCCGGCCGTGATGCCGTACATGGTGCGCAGCGCATTCACCGACTTCCCTGGCAAGAGCGGCGTGCCGCACCAGGTTGAATTGAAAGTCGAAGACCAGAAATAGATAGAAGCCTGTCGGCGGCAAAACGGCCTGTGCTCCCTTTTCCCAGGGACCACAGGCCGTTTTTCATGGGGCGCGGAGTCAGCTATAAAACCATTCGCTGGCAAACGTGATGAAACCGATCAGGATGACCGCCAGCACCAGTACGATCAGCAGGCGGCCGAACTTGGGCGAACCCTCGCTGCCGCTGGCCTGCTCCTCCGGGTGGTTCATCGGATTTTGCGCATCCGGCTGCTGTTTCAAGGGATCGTTCATGCATGCCTCAGGGAATCAGGATGGTGGAGCCTGTGGTCTTGCGCGACTCCAGGTCGATATGCGCTTGCGCCACGTCTTTCAAGGCATAGCGCTGATTGATTTCAATCGTGATTTTTTTGCTGTCCACCATCTGGAACAGGTCGGCCGCGGCCGCATCCAGGTCGGCGCGGCTGGCGATATAGCTCGGCAGCGACGGCCGGGTAATCGTCAGCGAGCCGCGCGACGCCAGTTCGTTCAGGCTGAACGGCGGCACCGCACCGGAAGCGTTGCCGAAACTGACCATGGTGCCGAGCGGCGCCAGGCTGTCCAGCGAACCGATGAAAGTATCCTTGCCGATCGAATCGTAGACCACGGGCACGCCTTTGCCGCCGGTGATTTCACGCACCCGCTCGACGAAATTCTCGGTCTTGTAGTTGATCACATGGGCGCAGCCGGCTGCCTTCGCCAGCGCCGCTTTTTCATCGGAGCTGACCGTGCCTATCATGGTCACGCCCAATGCCTTGGCCCATTGGCTGGCGATCAGGCCGACGCCGCCGGCGGCGGCGTGGAACAGGATGGTTTCGCCGCCACGCAAGGGAAACGTGCGGCGGAACAGGTACTGCACCGTCAAGCCTTGCAACGTCATCGCGGCGGCGGTATCGAAACTGATGGAATCCGGCAATTTGACCAGGAACGCGGCAGGCATCACGCGCGCCTCGGAATAGGCGCCATTCGGGCGCGTGGCGTATGACACGCGGTCGCCCACCTTGACATGCTGCACGCCCGGACCGACTGCTTCGATCACGCCGGCGGCTTCCTGTCCCAGGGCGCCTGGCAACGGCTGCGGATACAGGCCAGTGCGGAAGTAGACGTCGATAAAATTCAGGCCGCAAGCGACATGCCGTATCCGCACTTCGCCCGGTCCCGGGTCACCGACTTCCACGTCGACATATTCCATCACTTCCGGGCCACCGGTCCGCGACATCCTGATTGCTTTTACCATGATTGCTCTCACCTCCAAATATGCGCCAAATCGCCGCTTTTTTAATTGTCGTTGCTGTTTTAGATCCCTATGATTTCTTTTTCGAAATCAGGTAAATACCCGCCAACACCAGCCCGGTCCCGGTCAGCTGGATCGCCGTAACCGGTTCCGCCAAAATCAGTGCCCCCAGGAACAAGGTGGAGACCGGCCCCACCATGCCTGCCTGCGCCGCAGTCGCAGGGCCGATGCGGGCCACCGCGACCATGGTCAGGAATACCGGCAGCACAGTGCAAAACACGGCATTGATGACCGACAAGCCATATACCGCCGGCTGCTGCTGCAACAGGACCTGCCACGGCCGCAACAGCAAGAACTGCAAGATGCAGGCGGCGCACGATACGCACATTGCATACGCCACCAGCCGCATCGCCCCGACCCGGCTCACCAGTTCCCCGGAGAGCATCAGGTACAGCGCGTAACTGATCGCCGCCCCCAGCACCAGCGCACTGCCGAGGCCGACGTTCGCTCCTCCCAGGCGCACATCGTGCAGGAACACCAGCACCGTTCCCAGGTAGGAAATCAGCAAAGCCCCCCACTCCAGCCAGGTCACCCGGCGCCCATAAAACAGGAACGACATCAGCAGCACGAACGAGGGCGTCAAGAACAGTATCAGGCGCTCCAGCCCGGCAGAAATATACTGCAAGCCGAGAAAATCGAGAAAACTCGACAGGTAATACCCGATCAATCCCAGCACCACGATCCGCACCCGGTCCTGGTTCGCCAGCGGCGCTTCGCTGCGCGCCTTCCACAATGCCACCGCGGCGAACAGGGGCAAGGCGAACAGCATGCGAAACGTGATCAGCAATACGGCGTCGACCGGATAACGGTAAATCAGCTTGGCGACAATGGCCTTGGCAGAAAACAGGATGGCGCCGGCAATTGCAATTGCCAAGCCGCCAAGAAAAACCTGGCGGCCGCCAGGCTGCAACTTGCCGCTCATTGTTTGCCCATGGTGGAATTGTAATGGGTATGTGAAGATCGCGTTGCTAAGGCAATGGTTAGGAAAAAAACTGCCTCCTGCCGCGGCCCGCAAACGCGATCATCGGTGATGGTCAATCTCACTTATTCTTCACTTCTTCTTCAGCAGAGATCCCAGCACACCGCGTATCAATTCGCGCCCGACCTGCGATCCGATGGTGCGCGCAGCGGACTTGACCACCGCCTGCACCACGCTGTCCTTGCGCCCGGAACCGCCGCCGAGCAGGCCGCCCAGCACGCTGCCCCACGAGCTGCCGGCAGAGTCCGCACCCGCACCGGCGCTGTCCTTGCCGGCCGGAGCGGCCGCCACCCGCCCTTTCAGCTTTTCGTAAGCGGATTCACGGTCGACCGCAGTTTCATACACCCCGGCGACGATCGACGATGCAATCAGCTGCTTGCGTTCGTCGTCGCTGATCGGCCCGATCTGCGATGCCGGCGGCAGGATGAAGGCGCGCTCGACGATGTTCGGCCGCCCCTTCTCATCGAGGAAAGACACCAGCGCTTCGCCGACGCCGAGCTCGCTGATGATTTGCGCGGTATTCAAGTCAGGATTGGCGCGGAAGGTCTCGGCGGCCGCCTGCACCGCTTTCTGGTCGCGCGGCGTATACGCCCGCAGCGCATGCTGCACCCGGTTGCCTAGCTGGCCCAGCACGGTATCGGGAATATCCAGCGGGTTTTGCGTGACGAAGAACACACCGACGCCCTTGGAGCGGATCAGGCGCACTACCTGCTCGATCTTTTGCAGCAGGGGCTTGGGCGCTTCGCTGAACAGCAGATGGGCTTCGTCGAAGAAAAACACCAGCTTCGGCTTTTCCAGGTCGCCGACTTCCGGCAGGCGCTCGAACAGTTCCGACAGCATCCACAGCAGGAAGGTCGAATACAGGAGCGGCGCGTTCATCAGCTTGTCCGCCGCCAGGACGTTGACCACGCCCTTGCCGCGGCCGTCGGTCTGGATCAGGTCGTCGATGTTCAGCATCGGTTCGCCGAAGAACTGCTCGCCGCCCTGTTCGCCGATACCAATCAGGCCGCGCTGGATGGCGCCGATGCTGGCAGCGGAAATATTGCCGTATTCGGTCTGGAAGCTGGCGGCGTTGTCGCCGACGTGCTGCAGCATCGCCCGCAGGTCCTTCAGGTCCAGCAGCAGCAAGCCATTGTCGTCGGCAATCTTGAACACCAGCTGCAATACGCCCTGCTGGGTATCGTTCAGGTTGAGCATGCGCGCCAGCAGCAGCGGCCCCATGTCGGAGATGGTGGCCCGCACCGGATGCCCCTGCACGCCGTACACATCCCAGAAAGTCACGGGCGTGGCGGCCCACTGCGGCTCGGCCATGCCGAGCGCCTGCAGGCGCTGCTTGAGCTTGTCCGAGGCCGCGCCGGCCTTGGCCATGCCGGACAGGTCGCCTTTGACGTCCGCCATGAAAACCGGCACCCCGCTGTCCGACAACGCTTGCGCAATCACCTGCAGGGTGACGGTCTTGCCGGTGCCGGTGGCGCCGGTGATGCAGCCATGGCGGTTCACCAGTGCAGGCAGGAGCGCCAGGTCATGCTGGGCGTTTTTGGCGATCGGGAGGGGATTTGACATGGTTTGGCAGACGTTTTAAGTGGATTTCAATGGATTTCACGAAAGTGCATTATGGTAAAATTGCGCTTTGATTATAGCTAACTCAAGCAAGAAAGAATCAACATGGCTGGACACAGCAAATGGGCCAATATCAAGCACAAGAAGGCCGCCACCGACGCCAAGCGCGGCAAGATCTGGACGCGGCTGATCAAGGAAATCACGGTTGCAGCCCGCATGGGCGGCGGCGACATCGACGCCAATCCGCGCCTGCGGCTGGCGGTTGACAAGGCGTCCGACGCCAATATGCCGAAGGATAACGTCACCCGCGCCATCCAGCGCGGCAGCGGCGGCCTGGAAGGCGTCAACTATGAGGAAGTGCGCTACGAAGGCTACGGCATCAACGGCGCCGCCATCATTGTCGATTGCATGACTGACAACAGAATCCGCACCGTGGCCGAAGTGCGCCACGCGTTTTCCAAGTTCGGCGGCAACATGGGCACCGAAGGTTCGGTGGCTTTCATGTTCAAGCATTGCGGCCAGCTGCTGTTCGCGCCGGGCACCAATGAAGATGCCCTGATGGAAGCCGCGCTGGAAGCCGGCGCCGAGGATGTCATCACCGACGACGAAGGCGGGATCGAAGTCATTTCCGCACCGCATGATTTTGCCGCGCTCAAAGGCGCCTTGGAAAAATCCGGCTTCAAGGCCGAAATGGCGGAAATCATCATGAAGCCGGCGACCGAAACCGTATTCTCGGGCGACGACGCGATCAAGATGCAAAAGCTGCTCGACGCCCTGGAAAACCTGGACGACGTGCAGGAAATTTACAGCAACGCAGTAATCGAAGACTGACTCGGATCGTTTATATGAAAATTCTGGTAGTGGGCTCTGGCGGCCGTGAGCATGCCCTGGCGTGGAAAATCGCCCAATCACCGCGTATCCAAACTGTCTTCGTGGCGCCCGGCAACGGCGGCACCGCGCTGGACCAGCGCCTGGAAAACATCAACATCACCGATCCTTCGGCGCTGGCCGATTTCGTCGAGCGCGAACATGTCGCGCTCACCGTGGTCGGGCCGGAGACGCCGCTGGCGGCCGGCATCGTGAACGTTTTCCGCGACCGCGGCTTGAAGATTTTCGGACCGACGCGGGAAGCGGCGCAGCTGGAAAGCTCCAAGGATTTCGCCAAGTCGTTCATGCAGCGGCACCACATCCCGACCGCCGAATACCAGACCTTCTCCGACGTCGGCGCCGCCCACCGCTACATCGACCAGAAAGGCGCGCCGATCGTCATCAAGGCCGACGGCCTGGCTGCCGGCAAAGGCGTAGTGGTTGCGATGACCATCGACGAGGCGCATGGCGCGGTCGACATGATGCTGTCCGATAACCGCCTCGGCGATGCCGGCGCGCGCGTGGTGATCGAAGAATTCCTGGCAGGCGAAGAAGCCAGCTTCATCGTCATGGTCGACGGCAAGCACATCTTGCCGCTGGCCACCAGCCAGGACCACAAACGCCTCAAGGATGACGACCAGGGCCCGAACACCGGCGGCATGGGCGCTTATTCGCCGGCGCCTATCGTGACGCCGGCGCTGCACGCCCGCGTCATGCGCGAAATCATCACGCCCACCGTGCAAGGCATGGCCAAGGACGGCATTCCGTTCAGCGGCTTCCTGTATGCCGGCCTGATGATCGACGACAAGGGCAATCCGAAGACGCTGGAATTCAATTGCCGCATGGGCGATCCGGAAACCCAGCCGATCATGGCGCGCCTGAAAACCGACCTGCTGGCGGTGATGGAACACGCCGTCAACGGCACGCTGGATACGATCGAGCTGGAATGGGACCGCCGCACCGCGCTCGGCGTGGTGATGGCCGCGGCCGGTTATCCCGATGCGCCGCGCAAGGACGACCTGATTTCCGGGATTCCCGCCGAGACCGCCGACGCGGTCACCTTCCATGCCGGCACCACCCTCAGCGGCGAGCGCCTGACCACTTCCGGCGGCCGCGTCCTGTGCGTGGTCGGCCTGGGCGACAGCGTCAAGATGGCGCAGAAGCAGGCATACAACGTGGTCGACGCAATTCATTTCAACGGCGCCCAGTTCCGCCGCGATATCGGCTGGCGGGCATTGAAGAAACATGCCTGATCGGGCCGGCGGCTAGCATTTTCTGCGGCATCAAGAAGTTGGGGCCAGTGGTTTTCGTCAGGAAAGGACGGACAACCCTGGCCCCAATTGATTAAACAAGATTCACTACATCACTCCACGATGAGCTCAAACATCACCGCCGGCAATCCGGCCAGCGCCGTCAAATCCTATCTGCTCGACCTGCAGGCGCGCATCGTCGCGGCGCTGGAGCAGATCGACGGCAAGCAGTTCGGCAGCGACCAATGGCAGCGCGCCGAAGGCGGCGGCGGCAATTCGCGCATCATCGAAGAAGGCAATGTGCTGGAACGCGGCGGCGTCGGCTTTTCGCACGTGATGGGCAAGAGCCTGCCGCCGTCGGCCGCCGCCAACCGGCCTGAACTGGCCGGCCGCCAGTGGGAAGCCATGGGCGTGTCGCTGGTGATGCATCCGCGCAATCCGTTTGCCCCCACCGTGCACATGAACGTGCGTTTCTTTATCGCCAGCGCAGAAGGCCAGGAACCGGTCTGGTGGTTCGGCGGCGGCATCGACCTGACGCCGTATTACGGTTTTACCGAAGACGTCGAACACTTCCACCGCAGCTGCCGCGACGCCCTTGCCCCTTTTGACAGCGAGGCCGGCCAGCCGCTGTATCCGCGCTTCAAGCAATGGTGCGACGACTACTTCTACCTGAAGCACCGCAAGGAACCGCGCGGCGTCGGCGGCATCTTCTTCGACGATTTCAACCAGCTGGGCTTCGACCGCAGCTTCGCCATGATGCAAAGCGTGGGCAATGCCTTCATCCCGGCATATGCCCCGATCCTGGCGCGCCGCAAGGATATTGCCTACGGCGAAACCGAGCGGGATTTCCAGGCATATCGCCGCGGCCGCTATGTCGAGTTCAATTTAGTGTATGATCGCGGCACTTTGTTCGGTCTGCAATCCGGGGGACGTACCGAGTCCATCCTGATGTCGATGCCGCCCGTGGTCAAGTGGCGTTACGACTGGCAACCGGCGGCAGGAAGCCCGGAAGCCAAGCTGTACACCGATTTTCTGATCCATCGCGAGTGGGTGTGATGGGCAGCTCCCCTGTGGCATCCAGCCAGCCTGTTCATCCCGCGGCCCAGCTCCGGCCATGCATTGCGGTTCTCGGCGGCAGCTTCGATCCGGTCCATAATGGCCATGTCGCGCTGGCGAAGTACTTCGTGACCTTGCTGGCGCCGGATGAATTGCGGGTGATTCCTGCCGGCAACCCATGGCAAAAGCACGGGCTGGAAGCCACGCCGGAACAGCGGGTGGCGATGGTAGAGCGTGCATTCAGCCGGCAAAGCGTGCCTTTGGTGATCGACCAGCAGGAAATCCGGCGGCACACCGCGACGTATACGATTGATACGCTGCAAGCCTTGCGGTCCGAACTTGGACCGCAGGCGTCTATCGTATTCCTGATGGGCGCAGACCAGTTGCAGCACTTGAATACCTGGCAAGGCTGGGACCGCCTGTTTGATTATGCCCACCTGGGCGTTGCTTCGCGGCCCGGGTTCGCCATGGATGCATCGCAGGTTCCAGCCGAGGTCACGCGCGAATTCACACGCCGCGCCGCCACCCCGGAACAGATTCGCCAGAGCGCGCACGGTTTGACCTATCTGGCGCAGAACCTGGCTGTAGACATTTCGGCAACGGAAATTCGTGCCGCGCTGCACAACGCAAAAAGACCCGACACGCTGGTCCCGGCCGCAGTACTGGACTATATTGAACAACATCATCTCTATAAGAATTAAATGGATATCAAAAAACTACAAAGTCTCGTCATCGATGCACTCGAAGACGTCAAAGCACAAGACATCCGCGTCTACGACACGGTCCACCTGACCGGCCTGTTCGACCGCATCGCGATCGCTTCCGGCACCTCGAACCGCCAGACCAAGGCGCTGGCCGCCTCGGTACGCGACAAGGTCAAGGAAAACGGCGGCACCATCCTCAGCGTCGAAGGCGAAGACACCGGCGAATGGGTACTGGTCGACATGGGCGACATGGTGGTGCACATCATGCAGCCGGCGATCCGCGCGTATTACCGCCTGGAAGAAATCTGGGGCGACAAGGAAGTCAAGTTCGGCGCCGCCAAGCGGATTTCCACCCGCACCGCAGTCGAAGAAGAAGCGCCGAAGAAGATTTCGCGCCACCTGACGACTTCGCAGGCATTGAAGCCGGAAGACGACACACCGAAAAAAGCGCCTGCGCGCAAGAAACCGGTCAAGACTGACGGCGCCAAGAAGGCGGTCGGCAAAACCATCAAGGTAGCGCCGTCGAAGAGCTCGATCCCGCCGAAGAAGACTGCGGCGCCAAAGAAAGCGCCAGCCAAGAAACCCGCTGTCAAGCGCGCTCCGGCAAAAACCAAGGCAGCTGAATAAGCTGCCGCGGCCATAGCATTCCCATGCAGCTCATCATCGCTGCGGTCGGCCATAAAATGCCGGCATGGATAGAAAGCGGATTCGGCGAGTATGCGAAACGCATGCCGCCGGACTGCCGCATCGTCCTCAAGGAAATCAAGCCGGTCGAACGTTCCGGCAGCAAGACCGCGGAAACAGCCATGGCGCTGGAACGCAGCCGGATCGAGGCGGTGCTGCCGAAAGGCGTGCGCATCGTCGCCCTCGATGAACGCGGCAAAGACCTCACCAGCGTCCAGTTATCGCAGCAGCTGACCCAATGGCAGCGCGATGGGCGCGATGTCGCCTTCATCATCGGCGGCGCCGACGGCCTCGATCCCGAATTCAAGGCCGGCGCCGACAGCCTGCTGCGCATCTCCAGCCTGACGCTGCCGCACGGCATGGTCAGGGTGCTGCTGGCGGAACAGCTCTACCGGGCCTGGTCGATTACCCAGAATCATCCTTATCACCGCGTCTGAGCCCCTCAATAAGCCCCCGATACGCAGGTAACTCTGTAATAATCGCTGGAATCATGAGACCACGCACCCGCCGTAGCCGCCAGCAATGAAAAATCCTTACCAGAAAATCTACCTTGCCTCGAAAAGCCCGCGCCGGCGGGAATTGCTGCGACAGATCGGCGTCGCATTCGAATTGCTGCTGCTGCGCGACCAGACCCCGCGCGGCCCCGATGTCAGCGAGGAAGTCTTGCAGGGCGAGGCGCCGCAGGCCTATGTCGCCCGGGTGACCATGGAGAAAGCTCGCGCCGCGCAGCAGATGATGATCTGGCGCAGCCTGCCGGTGCGCCCTATCCTGGCCGCCGACACCACCGTCACGATCGACGGCCGGATCCTCGGCAAACCGGCCAGCAAAGCCGAGGCGAGCGCCATGCTGCGCCTGCTGTCGGGACGCAGCCACCAGGTCCTGACCAGCGTTGCCGTCATCCATGGCGAGCAATCCTGGCAACTCACGCAGGTTTCCGATGTCTTGTTCCAGGAGCTGCCGGAAGCCATGATCGAAGCCTACTGCGATACCAGCGAGCCTTACGACAAGGCCGGCGCTTATGGCATCCAGGGGCCGGCGGCGATTTTCATCGAAAGCATACGCGGCAGCCATTCAGGCATCATGGGTTTACCACTTTTTGAAACCGCGCAACTACTACAACAGGCAGGCATCCGCATTTTATGAGCGAAGACATCCTCGTCAATATCACCCCCCAGGAAACCCGCGTCGCCCTGATTTTCCAGGGCGCGGTGCAAGAGCTGCACATCGAGCGCACCTTGTCGCGCGGCCTGGCCGGCAATATCTACCTGGGCAAAGTAGTCCGCGTGCTGCCCGGCATGCAATCGGCATTCATCGATATCGGCCTCGAGCGTGCGGCTTTCCTGCACGTCGCCGACATCTGGGAGACCCGCGCGCACGACGGCCAGGCGGCGCAGCAGACGCCGATTGAAAAGCTGCTGTTCGACGGCCAGTCGCTGACCGTGCAAGTGGTGAAAGACCCGATCGGCACCAAGGGCGCCAGGCTGTCGACCCAGATTTCGATTGCCGGCCGGATGCTGGTGTATTTGCCGCAAGACCGGCACATCGGCATCTCGCAGCGGATCGAAAATGAAGCCGAGCGCGAACTGCTGAAGGATAAAGTGCAAAAGCTGCTGCCGCCCGAGGAAAAAGGCGGCTTCATCATCCGCACCATGGCCGAAGACGCTTCCGAGGCCGACCTGCAGATGGACATCGAGTACCTGCGCAAGACCTGGTCGTCGATCACCCAGCTGGCAAAAAGCAAGCCGGCGCCGACCTTGCTGCACCAGGACCTGAGCCTGGCGCAGCGCGTGCTGCGCGATTTCGTCAACGACGAGACCACCACCATCCAGGTCGACTCGCGCGAGAATTTCCAGAAGCTGCAAGAGTTCGCCGCCAGCTACACGCCGTCGGTGACCGCGCGGCTGATGCACTACACCGGCGAACGGCCCCTGTTCGACCTGTACGGTGTAGAGGAAGAGATCCTGGAAGCTTTGAGCCGCCGCGTGCCGCTCAAGTCGGGCGGCTACCTGATCGTCGACCAGACCGAAGCCATGACCACCATCGACGTCAATACCGGCAGCTTCGTCAACGGCCGCAATTTCGACGACACGATTTTCAAGACCAACCTGGAAGCGGCGCACGCCATAGCGCGCCAGCTCAGGCTGCGCAACCTGGGCGGCATCATCATCCTCGATTTCATCGACATGGAGAACAGCGAGCACAAGAGCGCCGTGCTGGCCGAGCTGCACAAGGCCCTGCTGCGCGACCGCACCAAAAAATCGGTATCCGAATTCTCCGCCCTGGGCCTGGTGGAAATGACCCGCAAGCGCACCCGCGAATCGCTGGCGCACATCTTGTGCGAACCGTGCCCCGCCTGCAACGGCAAGGGCCAGGTCAAGACCGCGCGCACCATCTGCTACGAAATCCTGCGCGAAGTGCTGCGCGAAGCCAAGCAGTTCAACCCACGCGAATTCCGCATCCTGGCGTCGCAGGTGGTGGTCGACATGTTCCTCGAGGAAGAATCCCAGCACCTTGCCATGCTGGGCGACTTCATCCATAAGCCGATTTCCCTGCAGGTGGAAACGGTTTATCCGCAGGAGCAGTACGACATCATCCTTATGTAAGGCATCCATGAATAGCCCTTTACCGATTTCTCCTGCAGCCGCCGACGGTTCTTTCCATATCGCGTTTTGCGTCGACGACCACTATTGCCGCAGCATGGGGGCGACCATCGCCTCCATCATTGCCAACAGCCCGGGCGTGACGTTTACCTTCCATGTGTTTGCCTTTGCCCTTTCCGAAGACAACCGCAGGCGCTTCAAGGAACTGGAACAGATGTACCAGCTGAAGACGCATGTGCATATCATCGATCCGGCGGTATTCAAGCCGTTCGCGCACATTTCGCAGTTCTCCTACTATTCGCCCACCATCTTCACGCGCCTGCTGATCCCGTCCACTTTGCGCGGCATCTGCGACAAGGTCCTGTACCTCGACGCCGATATCCTGTGCGCCGGCAGCATGGCCGAGCTGCTGGACATGGATTTCGGCGACAGCGCGGCGATTGTCGTGCCGGACGCCGACGAGACCACCAGGAGGCGCTGCGCGGCCCTGCAGCTGGCATCGCAGAAGTATTTCAATTCCGGCGTGATGTACATGCATGTCGATAACTGGATGGCCCAGGAAATCACCGAAAAAACCATCCTTGCGATCCTCGAAAACGGCAAGGACTACAGGTTCCCGGACCAGGACGCGCTGAATGTGGTGCTGGAAGGGAAAATCCGATATATCCCGAGGAAATGGAATTTCCTGTACGACCTGATCCATGACCTGGAAAAGGACAAGCGCCAGATGCGCGATATCGGCGAGGTGGTATTCATTCACTTCGCAGGCGCCGTGAAACCCTGGAACGACTGGTGCCTGCATGCGTCGCGGGACATGTTCGTCAAGTACCAGGCGTTGTCGCCGTGGGCGGACCTGCCGCTCGATCCGGCGCCAAGAAACTATAAAGAGATGCGGATGTATTCCCGCTTCCTGATGAAACGCGGCCAGGTGCTGGACAGTTTCAAGTGGTACATGAAATACCTTTCCGCCAGGTAAACATGCATGAAGGGTAACAAAAAGTGAGAACCTGGCCGGCGGCCCTGGCCGCCAGCTATAATTTCTGCAACTTATCGTCTATACAGCCTTAACCGATCCAACAATGGCAATAACCAGCTCCCATCTCTTGATATGCCGCACCGACAACATCGGCGACGTGATCCTGACATTACCCATCGCCGCTTTCCTGAAGCAGCACTATCCGGACCTGAAAATCAGTTTCCTGTGCCGGGGTTATGCCGCGCCGGTCGTCAGGCAGTGCCGCAGCATCGATGAGGTGGTGGAACTGGAAAGTTTCCTGCTGGATCCCGCGGCCTATTTTGCCCACGCCAACGTCGATACGATCATATTGGCGCAACCGAACAAACGCCTGGCGGTCATCGCTTTCAAAGCCCGCATCCGCAACCGTATCGGCAACGCCCGCCATAAGCTTTACCAGATGCTGTATTGCAACCGCCGGGTGCGGTTCAAGAAAGGGAACTCGGAATACCACGAAGCGCAGTTCAATTTTGAATTCCTGCGCCCTTTCGGCCTCACAACCATTCCCGAACCTTCGGCCATTCCCGCCCTTTACGATTTCGATGTCCCGCAGAATCCCGAAATAAACCGGCTGCTTCAGCCCTATCCGTTCAACCTCATCCTTCATACAAAATCGAACGGGCATGGGCGCGAATGGCCGGTCAGCCATTACGCGGCGCTTGCCCGGCAGCTGAGCAAATATCCTGACGTCCGCCTGTGGCTGACGGGCAGTCCCGCCGAAGGACAATGGCTGGCCGAACATGCGGAGGAACTGCTGGAATTGGAGAATGTGAGCAACGTGTGCGGCAAGTTCAGCCTGGATCAGCTCAGCTCGCTGATTAACGCAGCCGACGGCTTGATTGCAAGCGGCACCGGTCCGCTCCACATTTCCGCCGCGCTGGGCCAGCGCACGCTCGGCCTGTTCCCGCCGACGCGGCCGATGCATCCGGGGCGCTGGGCGCCGCTCGGGCGGCGGGCCCAAGCCTTGTCCTTGCCGATCAGCTGCACCGGTTGCAAGGATAGCCAGGCGGCCACGTGCGCCTGCATGGAAAACATCACGCCTGAAAGCGTCGCCGAGATCGTTTTGGGATGGCGGCAAGAAGCGCAGGCAGAAAAAGCCCCCGCCCCTGCTATCAGCGCTTCAGAACTGCAATAACCTGCGCAACCGTAATCGCCTTCACCCAGTCCCGACGATTTGCGGTGGTAATGACGATGCTGTTCTCTTTATCGATCGGCGCCCATTCGGGATTTTTCTGACGCATCAACGCAATCACGGGCACCTGTACCGCGTTCGCCAGGTGCATCACCGCGGTTTCAACCGAGATGATCAGGTCGCATTCGCGCAGCATCGCCGGCAGCTGGAAAAAATTTTCCTGGGCGCTGAACAGCTGCAAGCGTTCAACCGCGTGACCGTCGAAAAACGTCCTGGCCTGCGCCATTTCTTCCGGCACGACATTCACGATAAACCGCGTATCTTTCCAGGCATCCTGCGTCCTGATCGCTGCCACCAGTTCCACCACCCGTTCCAGCGGCCAGCAGCGTTTGTGAGTCTTGGCGTACGGATTGACGAAAACCAGCTTGGCCGGATTGACGGATTGCCGGCGGTCGCGATCGAAGCCCCACTTTTTCAGCTGCTCCTGTGCGTACCGGCCCCATTGCTCAGGAATGCGCACGAAAGGCTGGCGTGACGACGCCGCGCTGTCCATGCCGAACAAGCGGTTGAACCAGGCAGCATACACCTCGCTGATGTGCACTCCCGGCAGCGCTACGCGGTCAGGGTCGAAAGCGGCATCCAGTTTGCGGTAAGCCAGGCGCTTGTGCAAAGCAAGGACTCCAGCCGGCTTTTTCATCCCAGCCACAAAACCTTGCGGACTGATTTGGCGCGCCAGCGTCGCATACATGGGCGGCCTCAAGGTCGACAGCGACACCACCAGCGGGTATTGCTGCTTTTGCGCCTCGGCGATCGATTCTTCAAACAAGGCGGGGCTGTATGTTTGCTGATAGATCTTGGCGACGAAAGGACATTCGGCCAGCCAGTCATACAAGGCGTATTTCTTTAGGAAAGGCCAGGCCGCGGTGTTCTTGGTGCGGCGCACCTCATCCACCCATATATGGATCTTGATATGCGGGAAGGCTTGCGCAAAGGCTTGGAAACAATTCTGCAGATAAGTGAAATCGCCGAGGGCAAGGTGGGCGATGAACAGGATCTTATCCGTTTTTTTTAACAGTTCGGCTGGAACGAGTTGTGCTGTCATGAGATTTTCTTTTGATTTTTTTCAGGCGGCATTTCCAGAGGGAGCAGGCCGGCGATCTCAAGCACCAAGCCTGAGATCCCGCACATTACATCTCTATATTCACCGCATCCTTGGAAAACTGGAGATGATACAAATTTGCGTATGCACCCTGCTTGCCGAGCAATTCATCGTGGGTGCCGATTTCGACAATGCTGCCGTTCGAGAGCACGACGATGCGGCTGGCGCGTTCGATAGTTGAAAGCCGGTGCGCAATCACGAAGGTGGTGCGGCCCTGCATCAGCTGGTCGAGCGCCGCCTGCACTGCCCGTTCCGACTCGGTATCGAGCGCTGAAGTCGCCTCGTCCAGGATCAGGATCGGAGCATCCTTGTAGATGGCGCGCGCCATTGCCAGGCGCTGGCGCTGGCCGCCGGACAGGCGCGAACCGTTGTCGCCGATCTGCGTTTCGTACCCTTCGGGCAAAGCGGCAATCATGTCGGCCAGGTAAGCGGCCTTGGCAGCGGCTTCAATCCGTACGCGGTCCGGCGCCCGGTCGCCATAGGCGATATTGGCGGCGATCGTGTCGTTGAACAGCACCACATTCTGGCTGACCATGGCTATCTGCGCCCGCAGGCTGTTCAAGGATATGTCCTCGATAGGCAAGTCATCCAGCAGGATACG
>Ga0182005_1000446_pt1 | contig 21941 bp, 3 predicted proteins | sample Sormic07211103_1_FD_123021 | JGI IMG/M metagenome (GOLD analysis project Ga0182005, IMG submission 123021) | Rhizosphere microbial communities from Sorghum bicolor, Mead, Nebraska, USA - 072115-103_1 MetaG | ecosystem: Host-associated > Plants > Roots > Rhizosphere | place: USA: Nebraska...
AAACCCGCCAACTTCGGACTGTTCACTTCCATCTCTTTTGACTTATCAATTACTGCCATCTTCTGCCCGCTTACTACCGGCGGAAAGATCAACATCTATGAACAGATCGATCAAAAGGCATTTAGTGAAAATGAAGCACTGAAAATAACCCCTTCTCATATCAACCTCCTCAAAGAATTAGGTGTCTCTAATACAAAAGTGAACACTTTCATTCTCGGAGGAGAGCAGGTAAATGAAGAACACTTCAAAACATTAAAGTCCCTCAACCCTGATGTCAGAATATTCAATGAATACGGTCCAACTGAAACTACAGTAGGCTGTATGGTAAAAGAAAATAGTACGCTGATTGGCAAACCTATTTCTAACACCCAGATCTACATTTTGGACAACCACCTCCGCTATGTCCCCATCGGCATTCCCGGTGAGATCTTCATTGCAGGACCTGGCCTTGCTAAACATTATTTAAACAACCCGGACCTTACCAATCAAAAGTTCATCTATCACAATGGCATCCGCCTCTACAGAACAGGCGACATGGCCAAATGGCTCCCTACCGGCGATATCCAATACATCGGCAGAAAAGATGAACAGGTAAAAATAAACGGTTATCGCATAGAATTAGGTGAAATTGAAAACTGCCTCCTCTCCCATCCTGATATTACAGCTGCTGTCGTGACTGTTACAAAACAACAGCAACTCGCTGCATATTATGTAACCAAAGCAGGCGAAACAAGCAATGTAACTAATGTAACCAACATAAGCAATGTAACCAACATAAGCGACACCAGCAAAGCAAGCAATGTAACCAATATAACCGGTGCAAGTGGAACCACCCCAGACCTGAAGGCCTACCTCCACCAACACCTCCCCGCCTACATGGTACCGCTCTATTTCATCCAACTGGAAAAACTCCCACTCACCACCAACGGGAAAATAGATAAACAACAACTCCCCAACCCCATCCAGGAGTTTGAATACATACCCCCTACCAACGCTACCGAACAATCCCTCGTCAACATCTGGCAAGACATCCTCGGCAAAGAAAAAATCGGCCTCACCGACAACTTCTTCCACCTCGGCGGAGACTCCATCAAAGTACTCCGCATGCTCGCCACTGTCAGAAAAGACCTGAACTTAGAAATCTCCATCGGTGACGTATACAAATTCAATACCATCCGCGAACTTCTCCACAATATCACCTTCTCCGAACACAGCCAAAAAGCTGAAAAGGAGCACGCACTAAAAACCCTTATCCTTTCTGAATTCGACACCCTGAAAGCCAACCTGCCCAATCATATCGAAGACATCTACCCCATGAGCGATATCGAAAAAGGTATGATATTCGAATCCATCATCCACCAAAACATAGGTATGTACCACGACCAAATGGTACACCACCGCATCTTCCCAGACTTTAACAAAGACACTTTTGAACATGCCTTACAACTCCTGTCAAACAAACACGAAATACTAAGAACCTCCTTCAACCTGAACGACTACGAAAAAGAAGTACAACTGGTACACAAATACTTCAAACCTGTCCTTCACACGGAAGACCTCACCACCCTTCCCCGAAAAGACCAGGAAGCCCATATCAAAACCTTCCTCTCCAATGAAATGCGCCAGCCTTTCAACATACAGGAACCCGGCCTCTGGCGCATGGCCGCCTTCCTCCTGGGCAAAGACGAAATCATCTTCGTCTTCCAATGCCACCACGCCATCATCGATGGTTGGAGCGATGCCCTCTTCATGACCGAATTAAACAACCTCTACCTCCAACTCAAAGAAGATCCTGCTTTCATCCCTCAAAAGATAAAAGCATCTTACAAAGACTTTATCATCCGTCATGAAATAGATAAAAAAGACGAAGACATCCGGAACTTCTGGCAATCAACCCTCGCTGATTATAACCGCCTGGACCTCTTCACCAATAAATCGACCTTGCAGCTCGTGCACAAAGCAATGGATAAATCCCTGCTTGCCAAACTTGAATCCACCGCTGCTACCCTCAATACCTCCGTGAAAGCTATTTCACTCAGCGCCTATCTGTACCTGCTGAAAGTATTAAACTACGAACCGAACATCCTGACAGGCCTGGTATCGAACATGCGCCCCAATATGGAAGATAGCGACAAGATCCTGGGCTGCTTCCTGAACACCATTCCGTTCAAATTCGAGATCAACGAGCAATCTGAAAATCAGCAATTCATACAACAGGTACAGGAACAGCTCAACCTACTCAGACAATACGATAAACTAAGCATGCTGGAAATTGCCGAAATCCATAGCAAAAATACCAGCAATGGCAATCCTTTCTTTGACGTACTGTTTGACTATGTAGACTTCCATGCTTTCAGTGATCTCAAAGAACACGACACTACAGTAACCACAGAAGTGGTAGATGTGCAAGGCGGTGTCGATATGACCAATACCTTCTTTGACTTTATGATCAACCGGACCGGCGGCAACTTTGTCCTGACCATCCGCCTGACTCGTGAGTTGAAATCTGGTTATGCTGCCACTAAACTTGCAGAACTGTTCTTCAATATATTAGATCAGCTGATTTCTCACCCTTCACAAACACTGAACCAGGTGAATTATATCAGTGAGGCTGAACAGAACCTGTTAGTCAACGTATTTAATAATGTACCAGCCCTTTACAAAGAGTATATCCATGTTGTAGATTTATTCAAAAAACAACCAGCCAATAATATGGCTGTCAATCATCTCTCCTACAAAGAACTGGATGAAATATCAGACCGCCTGGCCGCTTTCCTGATACAGGAATATAGTTTGAAACAGGATGATTTGATTGGCATTATGATGGAACGGTCCGAAAAGGTGATCATTGCCATACTGGCTATCCTAAAAGCTGGTGCCGCTTACGTACCTATCGACCCGGCATATCCTGTGGCCAGAAAACAGTTCATCGCCAACGATGCACAGCTGAAACTACTGATCACCCAAACCGATTTCATATTTGATTTAGATTATTTCAATGGACCGGTATTTGCAATGGATGCCCAACTGGAAACACTTCCAGCTGGCACCATTGATACTATTAACACGCCTGCCGATGCATTGGCGTATGTCATCTATACTTCCGGCTCTACCGGCCAACCCAAAGGTTGTGCGGTCACTACCGGCAACTTATCCCACTATATTCAATGGGCTGATCAATTCTATTTTGCCGGGAAGCCTGCTAACTTTGGGCTGTTTACTTCTATTTCTTTTGACCTGTCTGTCACCGCTATCTTCTGCCCACTTACCACAGGAGGTAAAATAAATGTATACGAACAGTTCGACCATACAGCATTTGCTGAAAATGAGGCGCTGAAAATAACGCCTTCTCATATCAACCTCCTCAAAGAATCAGGTATCTCCAATGCAAAAGTTAACACCATCATTCTCGGTGGAGAACAAGTGAATGAAGAACACATCAAAACACTTAAATCTCTCAACCCGGCAATCAAAATATTCAACGAATACGGCCCTACTGAAACTACCGTAGGTTGTATCGTAAAAGATATCACAGACACGCATGAAAATATTCTAATCGGCAAACCCATTTCTCACACAGAGATTTTCATCTTAGACGCCACCCTCCGCCTTTCCCCCATCGGTATTCCCGGTGAAATCTTCATAGGCGGCGCTGGCCTCGCAAAACACTACCTCAATAACCCTTCGCTGACAGCTCAGAAATTCATCACCCACCATGGCAAACGCCTCTACAAAACAGGTGACATCGCCAAATGGCTGCCCTCTGGTGACATCCAATACATCGGCAGAAAAGATGAACAGGTGAAAATAAACGGCTACCGCATTGAACTGGGAGAAATTGAAAACAGTCTCACGAATCATCCCGACATCACTGCTGCTGTCGTAATAGTTACCAAACAACAACTCGCAGCCTACTATGTAAGCAACACTTCCCCTGAAGCCGTGAGAACCTACCTGCAAGAACAGGTACCCGCTTACATGGTACCCCTCCATATTATCCAGTTAGCCACCATCCCATTAACCGTCAACGGCAAGGTGGACAAAAGCCTCCTTCCTGACCCTTCTGCTTTAAGCGCAAACAAACCTTACATAGCACCATCCACCCCCACCGAAGTACAGCTCCAGCACATCTGGCAACAATTGCTTGGCAAAGATGAACTCCCGGCAATCAGCACCAACGCTGACTTCTTCGACCTCGGCGGCCATAGCCTCACCGCTATCCGCCTCGTGAGCCAGATCCAAAAACAACTCCATGTAAAACTCGATCTCAAGGATATTTTCAACAACCACACCCTCGCCGCGCAAGCTGCCCTTATCGACAAAGCAGCCCACAATGCTTTCGCGGCCATACCACCTACACCCCTGCAGGACGACTACATCCTCTCTGCCGCACAGCGCAGGCTCTGGATACTGAGTCAACACCAGCAAAGCAGCATCGCCTACAACATGCCCGGCGTCTATGTTTTCGATGGAGACATCGACATCACCGCCCTCGCTGCTGCTTTCAATAAACTGATAGAAAGACACGAAATCCTGCGCACCGTCTTCCCTATCAACGCGGCAGGTGAACCCAGACAAGTCGTTCTCCCGGATATCAATTTCGAAATCGCCCAACAGGCACTCTTTCACCAACCGGATCAACTCAATGACTCCGTACAGCAAGACTTCCTCCGGCCTTTCGACCTTACCAAAGGACCATTACTCCATGCCTCCCTCTACCACATCGATGACCACAAATGGGTACTGACTTACGTCATGCACCACATCATCAGCGATGGCTGGTCCATGGAAATTCTCATCAAAGAAGTACTTCACTTCTACAACGCTGAAAAGAATGGTAGCAATGCCCCCCTGCCTCCACTGGCCATCCAATACAAAGACTACGCCCACTGGCAACAGGATCAAATCCTGTTATCACACCGCGACTATTGGTTAGACACCTTCAAAGGCACGCTTCCCGTTCTCGAACTGCCTACTGACAAACCACGCCCTGCCGTAAAAACTTACAACGGCAGCAGCTTAAACATACAACTACCCAACGACCACATCACTCAATTTAAATCGCTCTGCCAGCAACAAAACGTCACCCTCTTCACCGGTTTACTAGCCCTCGTAACCACCCTGTTACACCGCTACACCGCCCAGGAAGACATCATCATCGGCACCCCTGTTGCTGGTCGCGAACACCCCGACCTGGAACCGCAAATCGGATTGTACCTGAATACCCTTGCCCTCCGCATGCAATTCAACAAACAATCCAGTTTCAATGACCTCCTACAGGTGGCCAGGGCAACTACCCTCTCCGCCTACGAGCACCAGGCTTACCCGTTCGATCGCCTCATTGAAGAACTCCAGCTGCAAAGAGACATCAGTCATAGCCCGCTCTTCGACGTACTCATCGACTACCATCATCATATTACCAATACGCCCAATCCCACCGGCCTGAAAGTAAGCTCCTTTGACGGTACCATACCCAGTATCAGCAAATACGACCTCACCTTCATGTTCGTTGAATCAAACAATGGATTGAACCTACTGTTAGAATACAACATCGACCTGTTTGAAGCCAGTACTATAAAAAGGTACGCTTCACACCTGTCTCATTTACTGAAAGAAACAACTAACAACATACCCGTTTCAACCCTTTCCTACATTCCATCCGCAGAGCTACAACTCCTGCACACCTTCAACAATATTCCTCCACTTTATACCGGCTTCACGTCCATCATCTCCCTGTTCAAAAAACAGGCCCCGGAAGCCATCGCCATCCAGTTTGACAACAAAACCCTCACCTATCTCGAACTCGATGAACAATCCGATCGCCTGGCAGCCACTCTCACCAAAGGTACCCTCATCGGTATCATGCTGGACCGATCAGAACACCTGATCATCTCCATCCTCGCCATCCTCAAAGCTGGCGCTGCCTACGTGCCCATAGACCCTGACTACCCATCCGCCAGGAAACAATATATCATCAACGATGCGAACATCTCCCTCCTCATCACCCAGACCGATTACATCTTCGACCTGGACTACTATCAGGGCAATGTGCTCGCCATCGACTCTCAACTGGATACCCTGCCATACGCCACCCCACCGGATGAAGCCATCCAGCCCGAAGACCTGGCCTATGTCATCTATACTTCCGGCTCTACCGGCCAGCCTAAAGGCTGCGTGCTCACCGCTCAAAATCTCTCCCATTACATTCAATGGGCAAACAAATACTACTTCGACAACCAGCCGGCAAACTTCGGCCTGTTCACATCCATATCTTTCGATCTCTCTGTCACCGCCATCTTCTGCCCCCTTACCACCGGCGGCAGGATCAACATCTACAGCCAGATCACTCCGCAGGCCTTTATCGAAAATGACAGCCTGAAATTGACCCCTTCGCACGTCACCCTCCTGCAGGAAATGGAGATCAATAACTCCCAACTTGCGACCGTCATCCTCGGTGGCGAACAAGTCAATGATAAACACATCCACCTCCTCAAGGCCATCCATCCGCAAATGCGCATCTTTAACGAATACGGCCCTACGGAAGCCACCGTTGGTTGTATTGTAAAAGAACTGGATCACGGTACCCTTATAGGCAAACCTATCTCCAATACTGAAATATTTATCCTGGATGCCCAGTTACAGGAAACTGCCATTGGCATACCCGGAGAAATATTCATTGCCGGTGCCGGCCTTGCCAAAGAATATTTAAACAATCCAACGCTGACTGATCAAAAATTCATCACGCACCATAACAAACGTCTGTACAAAACAGGTGACATCGGCAAATGGCATCCTAACGGGGAAATTCAATACCTGGGCCGCAAAGACGAACAGGTGAAAATAAGAGGCTACCGCATCGAACCCGGTGAAATAGAAAACCTCCTCCTGTCACACCCCGCTATCTCCGCCGCCGTAGTCGTTGTTACCAAACAACCCGAACTGGTGGCCTACTACGTGAGCAACGAAGAGATCGCAGTCAAAAGCTACCTCGCGCAATTCCTGCCATCGTACATGCTGCCTGCATACTATGTACAGCTGGCCGCGCTGCCGCTGACCACCAACGGTAAGATTGACAAAAAACAACTACCGACTCCGTCAGAAATCGACCACAGCGCAGCTTACACAGCCCCCGAAAATGACACCGAAGCTGGCCTGCTCAATATCTGGCAACACATACTCGGCAATGATAAAATGGGTACCACCCACAGCTTCTTCGACTTTGGCGGAGACTCTATCAAGATCCTCACCATGCTCGCCGCTGTAAGAAAACAACTCCAACTGGACATCCCCATTGCAGAAGTATACAAGCACAATACTATCCGCGATTTATATACGCACGTGCTCTCTCAACAGGAGCAACTGCACGAACATCAAATACAGGAAATGCAAAAGAAACAACTCGTATCAGCATCCATTGAAGAGCTGAAAACCCGCATCCTCGCTTCAGACCGCCTGCTGAACCCGGAAGAAATTGAAGATATCTTCCCCATGAGCGATATCGAAAAAGGCATGATCTACGAATCGCAGGTCAAAGGCGCCGGCATCTACCACGACCTCAAAGTATTTGAGAACACCTTCCCGGACTTTGACACCGCACGCTTTGCCCATGCCCTGCAATTACTGTCAGACAAACACGCCATTCTCCGCACCAGTTTCAATTTCGATGCCTTCGAAAAAGAAGTACAACTGGTTCACAAAAAGATCAACATTCCATTTACGTATACCGATCTCTCCACCCTGCCCCAACCACTACAGGCAAAAGAGATCCGCGACTTCAGCAGCGCTGAAATAGCCCGCCCTTTCAATATCAACGAACCCGGACTGTGGCGACTCGCAGCCTTCTACCTCGGCAACGACCAGCTCCTCTTCATCTTCCAATGCCACCACGCCATCATCGATGGTTGGAGCGAAATGGCCTTCATCACCGAACTTAATAATCTCTATCTCGAACTGGCCAGCAACCCGGCATTCATCCCTACCCCCCTGAAATCTTCCTACAAAGATTTCATCATCCAGCACGAAGCTGATAAACAGGATGAAGCCATCTACAAATTCTGGGCACAGGAACTCGCCGATGCCAATCGCCTTGACCTCTTCACCCACGAAAGAGTATCGCAGAACTACGCCATTACCCTGGATGCATCGGTATATAACGACCTCAGACAACTAGCCGCTACGCTCAATACCACCGTAAAAGTGATCTCCCTGAGCGCATATCTCTACATGCTCAAATTGCTGAACTACGAACCAGACGTACTCACCGGCCTCGTTACCAATACAAGACCCAACTGCGAAGACAGCGAGCAAATTTTAGGTTGTTTCCTGAATACAATTCCATTCAGACAGGAAATAGCGGAAGAGAAAACAGTTACAGCACTCATCAACGCCGTGCATGAAAAACTCATCCTGCTGAAAGACAAAGAAAGACTCAGCATTCTGGAAATCTCCCGTCAACACCAGCAGAAACCCGGTGCAGGTAATCCGTTCTTTGATATCCTGTTCAATTATATCGATTTCCATGTCACCAACGATCTCAAAGCGGAGAACACCGGGAAGTCAAATTCCCTCCTCCTCAACAGTCAGGTAACCGGCAATACCTGGTTCGACTTCACCGTCGATACCACCGGCGGTATTTACAAAACCGGCCTTGCCATTACCCGCAAACTGAAATCAGATTTTACCGCAGAGAAAATCCTTTCACTCTATTATAGCATTCTCACTTACTTCATCCACTCAGCTGATCAACCACTCTACAAAACGGAGTTACGGCCAGAAACTGACCTCCTGCTCCACACCTTTAATGCAACGACGAAAGATCTCCCGGGCCGTACGCTTATGTCCCTCTTCGAAGCACAGGTACGCAGTACCCCTGATAAAACCCTGCTCATCAACGACTCCTTACAACTTAGTTACAGCGAAGTCAACACGCACGCCAATCAAATGGCACGCTACCTTCGCCATCACTACGATGTTCAACCTAACCACCTCGTGGGCATCCAACTCCCACGTAGCGAATGGATGATCATCACCATTCTTGGTGTACTCAAATCAGGTGCCGCGTACGTACCCATAGATCCTGATTATCCTGCAGAACGCATTGCATACATCCTGGAAGACAGTCAGTGCAAAGTGCTCATCGACGAACAGGAACTGGCGAAATTCAAACGTATCCAGGACACCCTCGATCCCACCAATGTACCGGCAGTCAATGCTGAAAACGACTTAGCTTACATCATCTACACCTCCGGTTCTACCGGCCGGCCAAAAGGATGTATGATGGAACAGCAGGGGGTGGTGCACCGCATTGAATGGATGTGGAATCAATATGGCTTTACGCCCGATGATGTGTTCCTGCAAAAGACTACTTATACCTTCGACGTATCTGTATGGGAAATACTGATGCCTCCCTGCTTCGGTGCCAGCATCGTCATCTGCCCTAAGCAGGCTATCAGCTCGCCAGACAGGATCCTGGCCCTCGTTACGAACCATGGTGTCACTAACCTGAACTTCGTACCCAGCATGCTGAATGCCTTCATTTACGCGCTGGCAGACCGCAAGGACCTGCCTGCACGCCTGAAAAGCCTGAGAGCCGTTTTTGCCAGTGGTGAAGCATTACATGTAGAAACAGTGAAGCAATGGTATTCCAGGCTCACCATCCCATTACATAACTTATACGGGCCTACCGAAGCAACGGTGGATGTTACTTACTACCCCACCGCCCCACAGGATGAACGCATCCCTATCGGCAAACCGGTATGGAATACACAGATGTATATCCTGGGGCAGCATCAGCAACTCCTGCCTGTGGGCATCATCGGCGAATTATATATTGGTGGCATTGGTCTGAGCAGAGGTTACCTGAACAAACCTGAACTGACAAATGAGAAGTTCATCAACTGGCATATACCAACAGGTAGCGCCCATGAAACCACCACCCGCCTCTACAAAACGGGTGACCTGGCCCGCTGGCTCCCCGATGGTAATATTGAATACTTAGGTCGTATCGATGACCAGGTGAAAGTACGCGGTTACCGTATTGAATTAGGAGAAATAGAACGCGCTATCCTCAGTCACCCGGCAGTGGAAACCGCTGTTGTAAATGTTTACCAGCAAGAACTGGCAGCCTATTATGTAAGCCGGTTCCAGGTATCCGATCTCCGTAACTATTTAGGTAAAACACTCCCTGCCTACATGGTTCCCGCTTACTTTATTCAGTTGCCCGAATTGCCCCTGACCGCCAGCGGCAAGATCAACAGGAAAGCCCTGCCGGCACCTGCTACAGAAAGCATCCTGCTGGCTACTGAATACATCGCCCCCCGCAACATCACCGAACAAAAGGTGGCCGCCATCTGGCAGGAAGTCCTCTCCAAACCATCTCCCGGCGTGAAAGACAACTTCTTCGAATCAGGTGGTCATAGCTTAAAGATCATTCAGCTCATCTCACGTATCAGGAGAGATTTTGAAGTTGAACTGAGCCCCGACACCATTTTCAATAACCCAACTATCGAAGGGATCGCCAACGAAATTGAAAGTATCAATTGGGCGAACAACGAACTCTTTGAAGTAGATAGTACTGATAACAACGAAAACTTCTCTATATGATCACAGAGCTGTATACCAGGTTAAGACAATTAAAAATAAATGTCCGCATTGTAGGTGACAGACTTGACTTACAGGCACCCAAAGGGGTACTGACAGGCGAACTGCTGAATGAGATCAAATCAAATAAAGATGAACTCATCGACCTGCTCACGGCATACAAGGGAAGAAAAAAAGAATACGATCAGATTGCCAAAGCGGCGGAGCAGGATAGCTATCCTCTCTCCTCTTCCCAAAGAAGACTCTGGATACTCAGCCAGGTCGAGGTAGCCAATGCTGCCTATAATATGCCCGGCTCCTTCATCTTCGAAGGCAACCTGAACCACGACGCGCTCACCGCCGCCTTCCGGCACATGATAGAAAGACATGAAATACTGAGAACTGTCTTCACCCAGAATAATGAAGGTGAACCTGTTCAGGTAATTCTGCCTGCTGATACCGTCCACTTTGAAATCCCCATCTACCCCTCAAAATCTGATGCGGAGATCATGGAAGACCTGTTAGCTCCCTTTGACCTTGCCAAAGGACCCTTACTACGGGTAACCCTCTACGAACGCACGACACACAGCTGGGTCTTTACCTATGTCATGCACCACATTATCAGCGATGGCTGGTCAATGAATGTACTGATCAGGGAACTGCTGTACCTGTACAATGCATACGCCAGCAATACCACACCGGAACTTTCTCCATTGGCATTGCAATACAAAGACTATGCTCACTGGCAACAGCAACAGTTAACCGGCGCCTCCTTACAGGCACACAGAAACTACTGGCTCCGACAGTTTGAAGGAGAACTACCCGTACTGGAACTGCCGCTTGACAAACCCAGGCCCACTGTTAAAACCTTCAATGGGAAAGCCGTCTTCGGCAAACTGGATGCACAACTCTCTGCCCGTATCAGGTCTCTCTGCCAGCAATACGATGCCACCCTGTTCATAGGTCTGCTTTCCGGTCTCACCACTTTACTACACCGTTACTCCGGCCAGCAGGACCTCATCATCGGTACCATGATCGCTGGTCGTGAACATGCAGACCTTGAAGCACAGATCGGTTGCTATTTAAATACACTGGCCCTGCGCATGCACTGGCAGGATGAAATCACCTTTGCAGACCTGCTGCTCCATACACGGCAAACGACCTTAGGCGCCTACGAACACCAGGTGTACCCCTTTGACCAGTTGATCGATGACCTGCAGGTACAACATGACAGGAACAGAAACCCACTGTTCGATATCACCCTGATCTTACAAAACCACCAGGAAAACCACCAGGAGAGCGGGCAACAATTACAGGGGCTGACCATCCGTACCCATGCACAAACGGATGCCAACAGCAAGTTTGACCTCGCCTTTTACTTCGTTGAAAAAGGCGATGAGATCAGTACCAGCATTGTATACAACAACGATATCTTCACGGAAGAAACTGTCTCTGCCATGAGCCGCCATCTGGAAGCCATCTTCCAGGCAGCTACCGCGCAGCCGGACAAAGCGATCTCTCAACTCGACTATCTCTGTCAGCAGGAAAAACAACAACTCCTGTATGACTTTAACAATACAAAAACGAACTACCCCCACCTTTCTATCGGGGAATTATTCAAACAACAGGCACAAAAAACCCCGCTTAAACCCGCGCTCAACCAACTCACTTACCAACAGCTGGATGAGCAGTCGGACAAGCTCGCGGCCTACCTGCAACAGGAATATCAGGTGCAGCATGAAGAACCTGTCGCCATCCTGATGGACAGATCTGAGCAAACCCTCATCGCCATCCTCGGTATACTTAAAGCAGGTGCTGCCTACATGCCCATCGAAACAGATTACCCATCTTCCCGTAAGGAGTTCCTGCTCAAAGATGCAGGGATCAAAACCCTCATCACGCAGATGGACTACATGATGGACCTCCCCTGGTTTGAAGGTAAGGTACTTGCCATCGATGTGCAGGCAGATCTTATCGATGCCGCTGACAGGGAATATAAGCCTGTTGCCGGGCCGCACAGCCTCGCCTACATCATGTATACCTCGGGTTCTACAGGCACCCCTAAAGGGGTTTTGGTAGAACATCGCAGCGTAGTGAGACTGGTCAAAGAAAATACATTCTACACTTTTACCGGAGACGAAACCATCCTCACCACCGGCGCCCTCTCCTTCGATGCCACTACCTTCGAATTCTGGGGTACCCTGCTCAATGGCGGGCATCTTATAATTTGTCCTAAAGATGAATTACTGGATCCGGAGCAAATCATCAAAGCCCAAAACGTTGACACCATCTGGCTTACTGCCGGCTGGTTCCATCAACTCATCGATACACAGATTGAGATTTTCAGCACACTCAAAACAGTACTGGCAGGTGGAGATAAACTCTCCACTAACCATATCAATTTACTCCTGGATAAATATCCGCATCTCCGTATCATTAACGGGTACGGCCCTACCGAGAATACCACCTTCTCCCTCACTTATAGTATCACGGAGAAGATCAAACAGGTTCTCGTAGGTAAACCTATCAGCAACAGTACCGCTTATATATTGGACAAATACCTGCAACCCGTACCTATCGGGATGCCCGGTGAAATCTGTACCGGCGGTGATGGTTTAGCAAGAGCCTATCTCAACAACCCTGAACTTACGGCACAAAAATTCATTACCACCGACTACGGACGGCTCTACAGAACCGGCGACCTTGGTCGCTGGCTGCCGGATGGGAACATTGAGTTCATGGGGCGCAAAGACAACCAGATCAAGATACGTGGTTTCCGCATAGAACCCGGTGAAATTGAAGCTGCACTCATGGAGTACAGGGACATCACCGCTGCCGTCATTCATATCTATCAATCAGAACTGGTCGCCTATTATATTGGAGAAGTGGAGATCGATGACCTCAAAGCTTTCCTCTCTGACCGGCTGCCTTCTTATATGTTACCTTCGCACTTCGTGCCCTTACACGTATTCCCATTGAATGCCAACGGCAAGGTAGACAAGAAACAACTGCCCCCTCCTACAGCAACCACTTCCGGTAGCGAATACGTACCACCCCGCAACGAGACAGAACAAAAACTCGCCGCTATCTGGCAGGAAATTCTGGACAGAGGCCGCATCAGTGTAACAGATAATTTCTTTGACATTGGTGGACATAGCCTCCGCGCTACACGCCTTGCCAGCCAGATCTTCAAAGTATTCGAAGTAAAGATCGACCTGAGAACGCTTTTTACTTTAATGACCTTAGAAGAACAGGCAGCGTTTATCGCAAACGGCAGGAAGCAATCATTCACTGCCATTCCGCCTGCCCCGGTGCAAAAGGATTACCTCGTATCTTCCTCCCAGCGCAGGCTTTGGATCCTCAGTCAGTTCAAGGAATCCAACATTGCCTACAACATGCCCGGTATCAAAATACTGGAAGGCGATCTCAATATCGAAGCACTGAACTTCGCCTTCAGCATGCTCATAAAACGTCATGAAATACTCCGCACCGTATTCAGACAGGACGAAAATGGTGAACCCAGACAATACATCCTACCTGCCGAAAATGCAGCCTTATTCCGCGTAGGATACGCTGACTTCAGAGGCCGTACCGATGAACTGGATGATCACATCCGCAACGACTTCCGGCAGGTATTCGACCTTTCCCGGGGGCCATTGCTCCGCGCCTGCCTCTACCAGGAAACTGATGACCGCTGGACGTTCACTTACGTCATGCACCACATCATCAGCGATGGCTGGTCGATGGGTATCCTTATCAAAGAATTACTGTACTTCTACAATGCACATCTCGAAGGCAAGATAGCCGGCTTACCACCACTCACCATCCACTACAAGGATTACGCATTCTGGCAACGCCAGCAACTGGAAGGTGAATCATTGCTCTACCATCGTAATTACTGGTTGAACAAAATGAAAGGCGAACTGCCCCTCCTCGACTTACCGCTGGATGCACCCCGCGGTGCATTGAAAACGCACAATGGCTCCAATGCATTCAAAATGTTCTCCATCCAGACCCGCGATGAGCTGAAAAACCTGTGCCGTCAGCATGACGCCACCCTCTTCATGGGCCTGGTAGCTGCAGTGAGCGCATTGCTGTATCGCTATACAAACCAGGACGACATGATCATCGGTACGCCGATAGCAGGAAGAGAACATGCAGACCTTGAAGGACAGATCGGGTTCTACCTGAATACCCTGCCACTGCGTATTACCATGGACCCTGCTGCTTCATTCACCCATCTCCTGGAACATACGCGTCAGACAACCATGGATGGCTATGAGCACCAGGTATATCCTTTCGATGAGCTCATTGACGACCTGCAGATCAAAAGAGATATAAGCCGCAACGCACTCTTCGATATCATGGTAATTTTACAGAACAACGAGTTCAATGCCGTTGAACAAAAACAACGCATGAATGGATTGAAGGTCTATCCTTATCAGGGTACCAGCAATACCACCAGCAAGTTCGATATGATGTTTGAATTTGTGGAAGCAGCCGATGGCCTGATCCTGAATATTGTCTATAATACGGACTTATATAAAAAGGAAACGCTGAACCGCCTCCTTGATCACCTGGATCACCTGTTGGATGCCATCATTGCAAATCCTGCTACGCCGGTCAATCAATTGAACTACCTGAGCAAAGAAGAAACAGATCTACAGCTACATACATTCAATGACACCACGCTGCAACTGGAAGACAAAGATATCATTGACCTCTTCGAAGCACAGCAGGGTGACCGTATCGCCTTGATTACAGATAACACGACCCTTACCTACCAGCAACTGAACGAACAGGCCAACCAGCTCGCGGCCTACCTTCGTACACAACACGGAGTGCGCCCTGATGAACTGGTAGGCTTACAACTGCCCCGTAATGAGTGGTTAATTATCAGTATGCTGGCCATTCTCAAGGCAGGTGGGGCTTATGTGCCAGTGGATCTCAAATACCCACAGGAACGTATCAATTATATCTATACTGATTCAAAATGTAATACGATCATCGACGAGGCGTTCATTGCCAAATTCAGGAATTCACAACACCTGTTCGATAAATACAATCTGCCTAAAGCAAATACACCTGATAATCTTGCCTATATTATATATACCTCCGGTTCTACCGGCCAGCCAAAAGGCGTGATGATCCGCCACAGCAATGTCTTTGCATTTATCAGCTGGTGTGCAAAGGAATTCCGGCATTCGAATTTCGATATTACCTTCTGCACCACCTCTGTATGCTTTGACCTCTCGGTATTCGAGATCTTCTATACACTCGCTGCCGGCAAAACCATCCGCTTGCTGCAGGATGCGCTTTCCATTCCGCAATACCTGCTACAGCATCAACAGGTATTGTTGAATACTGTGCCCAGTGTACTCGGTGCCTTGCTGAAAGATGAAGTAGACCTGCATGCCGCCTCTGTGCTCAACCTGGCAGGAGAACCTTTGCCTCCGCAATACGTGCAGAGCCTCGACCTGCAGCATACGGAAGTCAGGAACCTCTATGGCCCTTCTGAAGACACGACCTATAGCACCGTGTACAAAATAAAAGAAGAGGTATTGATAGGCAAACCCATTGCAAATACACAGGTCTATATACTCAGTGAAAACCTGCAACTCATCCCTGTAGGCTTTACAGGAGAAATCTGCCTCAGTGGTGCCGGCTTAGCCAAAGGTTACCTGAACAAACCGGAACTAACAGCAGAAAAATTCGTTCCTCATCCATTCCGTCCCGGTGAACGCCTTTACAAAACAGGGGACCTGGGTCGCTGGCTGCCAGATGGTAATATCGCTTACGCCGGCCGGAAAGATGACCAGGTAAAAATTCGTGGTTACCGCATAGAACCCGGTGAAGTTGAAAACACACTTCGTGCACATCCAGCCATTACCGATGCAGTGGTGATTGCAAAATCAAACAGGGATAAAGAAAAGGAACTGGTGGCTTATTATGTAACGAACGAACCAGTTGATGTACGCAATTATCTGAAGGAACGCCTCCCTGCATATACCATTCCGGCCTATTATATACAGCTGGATGCACTGCCATTGAACGCCAACGGCAAGATCGATAAGAAACAGTTACCAGATCCGCATGCCCTGGATACAGACAGGATCATCGCTCCGCAAAACGAAACGGAGCAAATAATCCTGGGCATATGGAAGGAGATCCTTATCAAAGAAAACATTAGTACCGACGACAATTTCTTTGAATCAGGCGGTCATAGTCTCAGTGCCATGAGACTCCAGCACCTCATCAATAAAAGGACCGGCTTTAACCTGAAGCTACAGGACATCTATCATCAACCGACGATTCAGCAACTGGCACAATACAAAGCCACGCAGGATACCTTGCTGAGATTAAACACCCCTGCTGCCACCGCACAGGACACTATCTATTTCATTCCGCCTGTTTCAGGCAATGCAGTTTTATTCAAGCCACTCGCCGATCAGCTCAGTGACCGATACGCCTGCTATGGTCTGCAATACAAAGGGCTGGAGCACGATGAGGCCTACTATACTTCCATACAGGAAGCAGCCGCCGATTGCTGTAACCGCATTCTTGCCCACGCCACCACCGGCGATTTCATCATTGCCGGCTATTCCATGGGTGCTTACATTGCATTTGAAGTCGCCAAGCTGCTGGAAGCTAAACAGGTTTCATTCAAACTCTTCCTCTTTGATGCGAGTATAAGAAACACACCGACACATGACACCAATATCGGTTTGCTGCAGGAAAAATATCATGGAGACATCGACTTCCTCTCCAACAACCTCCGCATCCTGAACCAATATGTTACGCTCGGCAAACTCCAATCTCCTATTTACACCATCGAAGCGCATGACAGCGTGTGGAAATGTAACATGAAGAACTGGAGTGCCTTTACAGAAAATGAAGTGCATCATGCGTATATCAGCGGTACCCATTGGGATGTTTTCAATGAAAACAATTTACCCGCTATTGATAACACCCTTCGCACAAAATCTATAACCCTTTTAAAAACAGAAATATGAAAAAGTATCTCAAACCCAACGTCGTAATTGAACCCCTGTTTGAAAGATGGTATGCCTGGGCACACCTCATTTCGCCTGCTACAGCAGCAATGAACACCGTAGGCCGTCACCTCAAAATTATGAACTCTTACATCCAGGCAGAACACATCCACGCAGCCGCTGTAAAAAACCCTAAGATGCTGGGCGGCCCATTCATGGATTACAACGGATCGCGGGTGGAAGAAATTAAACAATTAAGAGAAAGAACCCTGGAAGAACAGGCAGACTACATCGCATTTGCAGGTGCAGTACAGGAACTGGACAAGATGCTGAAGGCAAATGCCAAAGGTTTCTCACTGGAAACCCTCTACGAAAAAGTACCGGAGCTGCTGAAAGGGTATGTGGAACTGGTATACGACCTGAACAACAATCCATCTTTCCGCTTCTTCGAACCACTGCTGTACAATAGTCAGTTCTACAATAAAAATCTGCAGACCATTGCACTCTGGGTGACAGACAACGATGATCGTCCATTCTGTCTCAGTACCCCTAAACTGGATGAGCCGAATGTACTGCACCTCAATATTCCATTTGATCATGCGGGGATAGACCAACTGGCGAGGATGAAACGCCAGGCAGGGTCTGTAGATGAAGTTGCAGAAGCATTGGGTGTACAGCCTGAAGATCGTGCTCTCTTCGATACTTTCTTTACAGAGCAGGAGCATCCTGCTTACCAGAAATACGAAGGTGATAAAGTGAGAATGCGCTACTTTGGTCATGCCTGCATCCTGATAGAAACCAAGGATATCAGCATACTGGTAGATCCACTGATCAGCTACTACGGCTATGAGTCAAGTGTATCTCACTTCTCCGACATCGATCTGCCGGATGTAATTGACTATGTACTGATCACACATAACCACCAGGATCATATTCTGCTGGAAACCTTGCTACCACTACGTCATAAGATCAAAAACTTCATTGTACCACGCACTTCCAGTGGAGCATTGCAGGATCCGAATTTAAAACTGATGTTCAACCAGATCGGGTTTAACAATGTAACGGAGATCGATGAAATGGAAACGGTGAATTTCAGGAATTGCGTTATCACAGGCATTCCATTCACCGGTGAACACAGTGACCTGAATGTAAAGGCGAAATCCTGTTACCACATTGCTTTCAATGATTTCTCTTTCCTCTTCGTCGCAGACTCAAGAGTACTGGAAGCGAAATTGTATGAACACGTACAGCGCCTGACGGGTGATGTAGATGTGATCTTCCTGGGTATGGAATGTGATGGTGCCCCCCTCACCTGGTTGTATGGTCCGTTGCTGACAGAAGATATGCCACGCGATAAAGATCAGTCCAGAAGACTTTCAGGATCTGATTATACCAAAGGAATGCACCTGATTGAGACCTTCCATCCCAGGGAAGCTTATGTGTATGCAATGGGTATGGAGCCATGGTTGAAATTCATCAGTAGTATCAAGTATACAGATGAGTCTAACCCAATAGTGCAGTCGAACAAACTGGTGCAGGAATGTACGAACAGGGGCATTATAGCAGAGCGGTTGTTTGGTGAGAAAGAGTTGCTGTACAGCTCATCGGCGGTATTAGTTTGATAAAAATTTCCAACAGCCGGCAGCTGATCCTACAGTCAGCTGCTGGCTCCAATAAGCTACAATGAAAAGAATAATCAGGATAGTATTGCCCCTCTTTGGCAAAATGAAATTGGTCCGCTTCATCCTATTAGGCATCCTTGCCGGGGGGCTGAATTTCTTTTTTATAAATAGTGTGACGGGGTACATCAACACCCTCGTCAACCATGCCCCGGTATCCATCGATCAGTTATATCTGCTCCGGTTCGCTGCCATCATCGTGCTCATCATCCTCACGCGGCGGGCCCTCTCACTCGGCATTATTAAATCGTCCCAACTGCTCTTCTGGAAACTCCGCAAGGACATTCTCAGTGCTATCCTGGATTCTGACTACCAGCAACTGACCAGCAAGCGTACGGACATTTCTACGGCCATCTTCAGAGATGTCTATATTCTCACCGAGGCCTCTATGAGCATCATCATGTTCCTGACGTCTACAGTACTGGCCATCGCCTGCCTCATTTACCTGGCTTATTTATCGATGATCCTGTTCGCCATTACCCTCGTGATTGCTATGATAGGCATTGCCGTATACCAGCTGAATGGTGCCCGGAACAATGCCCTCTTTGAGCATGGCCGTGTATTGGAAAACAAGTTCCTCGAAAACTTCAACAGCCTGCTGAATGGGTTTAAGGAAATCAACATGGACCGCAGAAAGGGGAATGACATCTTTGACCGTAAACTGGAACCCATTTCAGAAGAAGCCCTGCAAAACAACATTTCTGCCCATGCCGGCTTCCTGAGAAACCAGATCACCGGGCAGGTCCTCTTCTATATCCTCATCTCATCCGTCCTCATAATACTCAGTGTTCTACTCAATATTAAAGCCGCCAATGTAATCAGTTTTGTATTTACATTATTGTATCTGCTCAGTAGCATCGAAACCATCATGGGTACCCTCCCTGTCATGCTCCGGGCCAAGGTATCCGGTGCGCACCTGATAGACCTGAAAACGGACCTGGAGGCCCATAAAGTAAATAACCGCCTGCCTTCCCGCTATATCCGCAGGGAGGACTTTGACAACCTTTCTGTCCAAAACCTGGAATTTCATTACCCCAGTGAGTCAGAACCCTTTCACATCGGCCCTGTAAGCCTGGATATCAGGAAAGGGGATGTAACCTTTATCTATGGTGGCAATGGCAGTGGTAAAACGACCTTTATCCATGTACTGATGGGGGTTCGCCTCCCCTCTGCCGGTGCCATTTACCTGAACGACATCCAGATTGGAGACGGTAACTATCCGGAATACAAAACCCTCTTTTCAGTGGTATTCAGCGATTTTTACCTGTTCAATGAACTGGTAGGGATTCAGCATTTTAATATGGAACGGTGGCAGTCCTACCTGCAGCTGTTCGAGCTGGAACATAAAGTGAAGCTGGAAAACAATGCCTTTTCAACCACTGACCTCTCTACCGGTCAGCGGAAACGACTGGCCCTGATCGTAGCCCTCATGGAAGAAAAACCGATACTGGTGCTGGATGAGTGGGCGGCGGACCAGGACCCATATTTCAGGAAGAAATTTTACACGGAGATCATCCCCAGACTAAAGGAAGACGACGTGACGATCATTGCCATCACCCACGATGACAAGTATTACCACTGTGCAGATAAGTTGTATAAAATGGATTATGGAAAGCTGATAGCAGAAAGGATAGAGGCACCTGTTATGGAAAAATAAATATTGACATTTTAGGTGAAAATAAAGTAATTTGATTCCAAATAACCAGGCAGAACGCACAACTGTCAATAGAACCCATAAAATCCAGGATCAACAAAATCTAAAACAACCCGGTAATAATCATAATACGTACGCATGAATTACAACTTTCTATCCTGTTTTCTTATCCTTCTAGTCTGTTCATTTACTTTACCGGTATCTGCCCAGTTAGCAAATACCGATTCTACCAAACCAGCCCAGATAAACGGCACCGTCATTGATGAGAAAGGACATGCGCAGCAGTTTGCCGCCGTCGCACTGTTCTCTTCCACCGATTCTACGAAGATTGTGTCAAGTGCACTTACAGATACCGCTGGTAAGTACCAGTTTGGTAACGTACCTGCGGGACATTACTTCATCCGGGTATCTGCATTGGGCTACTCCACTACCCGGTCACCCCTCATTATGCTGGATCCGGGGGCGAATTACGCCGCCATTCCCCTCATGATGAGTACTAATACCACTACATTGAATGTGGTGGAAATAGCGGGCAAAAAGGCCACTATTGAAAACAAAGGTGACCGGTTTGTGGTGAATACAGAAAAGAGTGCTATGGCAGCAGGCAATTCTGTCGATCTCCTGAAGTCTACTCCTTTTGTATCTCTCTCCGCCAGCAATGAAATTCGCTTACAGGGTAAAAAGACCATGTTCCTCGTAGATGGTAAACCCGTGCCTGAATCATCTGTGCAGGAAATCCTGCAAACAATTCCGGCGGGGAATATCGCTTCTATTGAACTGATCACGAACCCAAGTTCCCGCTATGATGCGGCTTATGGTGCCGTGATCAATATTGTGACAAAGAAAAAGGACCTGGAAGGGATCACGGGGAATCTGCGTGCAGATGGTGCCCAGGGTAAGTATGGCAACTATAATTTAAATGGAAGACTGACCTATAAGAAAAAGAATGTGACGGTATTTGGCATGGCGGGGTATAACAAAAGTGACCAGCAAAGTTTCAACGGCAGCGATAGAACACTGAACAGTACCGATAAACCA
>Ga0182005_1000447_pt1 | contig 21914 bp, 18 predicted proteins | sample Sormic07211103_1_FD_123021 | JGI IMG/M metagenome (GOLD analysis project Ga0182005, IMG submission 123021) | Rhizosphere microbial communities from Sorghum bicolor, Mead, Nebraska, USA - 072115-103_1 MetaG | ecosystem: Host-associated > Plants > Roots > Rhizosphere | place: USA: Nebraska...
GAAAGTGGCCCCTATGATCATATTGAATAACTGATACCGCAGTACCACCGGCGAAGCCAGCACACTAAATCCAACATTCACCACCCAGTAATAAGTAACGATTGTCAGCGCATACCGGAAATGTTCATTGGCAATGGCGCGGCCTTCCTGGTATAAATACCGGATCCAGCCAAGGAGGAAAATGAGCAGGATGATCCCCATGAGGTAGGGATAAAAATTAAAGAGCGCTAACTCTTTACCGGCTCGTTTATACACATGAGCACTATTGTATTCAAACCATTCTTTTGCCACTGGCAGAATGGTATCCACACCATCATTGTACACCGACAGGTTCTCGGCCGGGGGCAAAATATATTGCCAGGCATTGGGCCAGATATAATACTGAATATAAGCAACGGGATAGCGGGCAATCAGGAACTTTCCATAGTCATTGAGCAACGGCGCCACCTGTGCCATTTTGTGCAGATGGCTGGCGTTGTCAGAGATATTTTGCGCACCGGGGGCGGGTTGTAAAGGTGACCCCGGATCCCAGATAAAGAAGGCCATAATAGGCCTGTCAGGTCTTTCAGAGCGGGGAACGGAATCCAGCCACCGGTCTACGCGTGCCTGTATGGTGGCAAACTGCCGGGGAATAGTATCATGTCTTCTTGCATCCGCGGGCATATGCGCATAAGCATATACTGCATTGTTAGCCATCTGCCATCCACTGAAAACAGAGAACTGCCGGCGTCCCATATTGGTTTCTGTTTGCCGGGCAGTATACAATACAAAGGCGCCAACGAGGAAGATGGCCATAGCCACGGCCCATGCTTTCACGAAAGTTGAGTATTGGCAAAATACAATCACCGTCATGCTGATGACAGGGTAAATGAGGGCATGGTATCGCACGGTGAATGCCAGTAACAGCACGAGCAGATGTATGCACAATAATAAGAGGGTAGGTTTGTAGGTAAGGCGGAATAATTGTGCCATCCACACAAGACTGATGCCGATGAAATATACATCGCTGGTGACGTAATTACTTAAGTAAAGAATAGCAGGATTGAGGAAGATGAAAACGAACATCGTCCATTGCAGCCATTTGCTACACGGTCTTATTGCCAGTAAGGTATAGAAGTAGTATAGTGCGCAGATGTGGTAGATGAACAATTGCAGGAAGACAAGCAGGTCATCGCTATGAGAAAAGAAGCCTGCAAACCGGATCAGTTTTGCATACCCCACTGGCCATAAATTAGCGTCGATATTGGTAGCGGCACTCCGCAGGTAATTGTAGGAGTCCTGCATGAAATTAGGATACGGATACAGATATTTGATCAAAATAAACTGCAGGACCATTGTCACTCCTGCTAAGAAACAGTAATGGTATCGCATTCTCATCATACGGCAGGAATTTAATCATTTCATTACATATAAAATTAGGAGATCCCGAATTCAATCATTAAAAAATAAAATGAACCTTTAACCAATTCTTAACTAAACCCAGGTTTTACTTTATTAGTTTAGTGTAAGAAATCAAAAAAATGCCAGCATGCATAAAAACCTGATCCGTATGTTTGAAGAAAAGGCCCCCAATGAATTATCCCATTTCTTTTACGACAATGCCATTGCGATAGACCAGCTGATTCAGCAGTATGAATCGTGGAACCTTGCCAATACCCGCCAGCAGATGCTAAGTATTCGTGAGATAAAGAAAGGTATTCGCCAGCGTACAGCGGATGCCGGATGGACGGATGTCGACGGTCTCGATCTCTGTTATCAGTTTACCCGCCCGGGAGTACCGGCTATTAATATTGAGGCGGCGTTCACGGCAACGCGTACACAAGCGGCAGGGGAGTTTGTGATTCATGTGACGACAACGGGTATACAGGCCTGGAATTATTACGAAGACAGGCTGCTAAAGGAATATACGGCCAATGAACCTGTGATAGTGATGCAGAAGACGGTATTGCAGGTGGCGGCTATTGCCGGAGATCAGCACGATAAGATCGTGGAGGCACTTCAACAGGTATACGCTTTTTTGCAGACTTTATGCGGTCAGGCACAGGTATATAAGGTGAAAGTGCCCGGATTGTCCTGACAGGATGGACTTTTTACGATTTATTTCGATCATAATCAATTATTTAACATCTCCTTTTGCTGCCACAACCCCATTCTTTTCAAGCACCTCTTCATTCTCAATTTGATCTTTTTTATTTTATTAACAAGTCATTAACCACTCACCCCGATCAATTTACTAGTTTAGCATTATGCTGGTCAATGGAAATAAAGTCCTGGTGGTCATGAGATGGTATAGATAAACTAACTATTTCGGTATTGGAGCACAACCATTTGCTGTAGTGGAGCGTATTTACCCCCAAACAGTTTGAATACCTGGCATTGTTCAAACCCGCTGACAAACAAACTGGCAATTTGATCATCATATTCATGTTTCATATTTCATGTTTCATGTGAAAATGTTAACTACCTGCCTATAGGTATCGTCAAAAAATCGCCGTTAAAAAACACGATTATGTACCCAATATTGCACGATGAAAATAAGCTGCTATTAATTGACCGGTTCCTGACGGAATATGTTCATGCTGGTCATGTGCCAACGGAGTACCTGCAACTGGTGATTCCGAATGCGGGATTGTATTTTGAATCGGACAATGATTTTGATATGTTGTCTCAGCATATGCAGTTGGGTTACTTTTCAGTGTGGTTACATGACATATTTGCGAAGAAGGATATAGTGCTATGTCCATATTCACCGTATCACTTGTGGGCGTTGCATTTTATGTATGAGGATACGTTGAGGGCGGAGACGATCAGGATACCGGATTTTATGCTGGAAGAGCGGCAATGTAACCTGTTCAACCTGTATTCCGAAATGCATCGTGTACCGATGAAGGCGGGGCAGAAGGTATTGTCGTTTCACATTAATATCATGCCGGCGAATATACCGAAGCTGGTCCAGCAGTACCCGGGATTGTATAACCTGGCAAATAAGCGGCTGGAGAAGATCAGTGGCGTTATTAATGATAGGCCTTACAGGATCAATGCAGTATGTAATTACCTTGTACAGCACATGTTGTCCTGCAAGTATGTGGAGGAGATCGCCCAGTATTATCTGCATAGGTGTTGTGTGGACTTGTTTTTGAATTTTTCCCTGCAGGATGCGACACCGCCGCCTACGATACAGTTGTTTACACCGATACAGACCGTGATGCTGCACCAGGTGTTTAATTACGTGACGACCAATCCGCAGCTGAGGCATAGTGTGGCCGAACTGGCGAATATGTTCAATATGCCGGGGGCGCAGTTGGCACAAGGGTTCAGACATCATTTTTGTATTGGGATCACGCCTTTTATCAACATGGTGAGGATGATGCATATATATGATAACATTATGCAGAAGTCATTTACATTAGGGATGATAGCGGCGGATACGGGGTATAGAAATACGATGGATATGCTGAAGGAGGTGGATGCGTATTATGAGTGCAATGTGATGTTGATGAGGAGGGAGCAGTAAGGAATCGCAGGATGGTTTTTAAATTTTTGTATAACTTGGGGGCATAATCCAGCCAATGGAGATCATAGATATAGAAAACAGACTTGCCAACGACCCGGCATTTCGTACATGGGCAAGCCAGCTACTTTTAAAGTTTGTAAACGCACCTGTCAGCGATGAAGCGGATGGGTTACATAAGGTAATCAACGATTATACTTACGCCCTTGATATTCTTGATCAGTATGATCACAGAACGCTTACAACTGATGGTGTACATCAAACGGCTTCTTTTATTGCGACTTACGACACTGCCATGAATGCGATAAAAGGTCTTCGGGATAAATTTGGCGGGAGTAGTTTGTTTGGGAATGAGAAGGATGATTCTTTTAAATATAGATTTCCCTTCTTGATCCAATATTATTTTCTTTTCATAAGTCTTAATATCAATGTCCGTTAAGATTGCTACTGGTACTTCCCATCTGAGGAGGCGCCGCACGTTGGAATATTTTGGCAAATCTTACATAAGCAGTGTTTCCAACATTAATCACAGAGACTCCAACTTCAGTGAGGCTTATGCCAATAGCGCTAGCTATTTTAGGAATAAGAATTTCTTCGGCCCAGACTTCGACAAGAATAATTCCTTTCGAGAAAAAGAGAAATCCAGTGCCATTTAATTTATAGGTAAAGAATTAGCAAGATATAGTTGTAAATACTATTATATGTCTATAAAGCATACCTTACAAACTATTATTTGCAATGCCTATGTCTTTCATGCCACGTAAGGATAAGTGTTGAATTTATGCATGACTTAGAGGTATATATAATAATAATTCAATGTAATTGATGGTACTGAGTATATAACCTTAAAAAGTTCTAAATTAGGATCAAACAGTTACAATTTTCAATTAGTTATATGGCACCTTTCTTAGAAGTTACATTTGGATTTATATCTAACCATATTTGGTTTATTTCTATAATATTAGTATTAGTTGTGCTTTTAATTATATTTAGAAAAAGAGTATGGAAAACTGTAAAGGATAATACAATCTTACTTTTTATAATAGCCACTTTTGGTGTTGGCTTAGTAGGTATTTTTTCTTATTGCGCTCTCAATAATAGAAGTTTGAAGGAGGTTTCCCTTTCGGATTGGTTAAGTTATTTTGGAGGAAGTGCAACAGTTGGTGGTTTGGTATACGTATTAGTTGACAAGCAAAATTCTGAAAAGGAAACTCGTCATGTAAAGTGGCAATCTGAAATTCCGTTTTTATCCTTGGCATCGCCATGTGATCCTACTTTGGCTTATTGCGATATAAATATACTAACTGATATTAGCAACCAGTTTGGAAGAGGTAAGGAATATTTTTCTATTGTTAATCTAGGGAAATTAAATGCGTATCATGTAAGCATTCATTTTTGTTACGATGAAAATTTTGGAAGTAGTGTCTTTTATCAGCATTATATTGACCATATTAGTCCCCTTCAGGTATTTTCAGGACCTGCTATATATATGAATCAGCGGACCGAATCCAATGGCACAATAACATATTTTCCTGAAAGCTATCAACAATTTACATATCAATTCAAAGAAGCCATTTATTCAGATTATAGGGTTGATCCAATTACAAAAGGAGTTTCAACTACTACATTTGACTTATGTAGCTGTACTAACGCAACCACATGTACGATAGTAAATACCACTACCAATGAAAAACAGTTTTACGTTCGAATTACATATTATTCAAGTTATGCTAAAGGCTGGAGATATAAAATAGAGGCTTCGTATAAAGTTTATATTAAATGTTCTCGCCAGCCAGATCCGATAAATTCAGGACAATTTATTAATAGTGTAGTTATAAAAGGGATTATATTAGATGATTATACGAATAAATTCATAAAGACCTGATTTGCATTAATTAACTACTAGATGGTTAGATGTACCCCAAACTAATATTTAATGGTATTGAGGTATCGAGCCCGTCGCATTAACGAAGTATTCCTTTAAATCGCCGAGCAGGTGCACGAACTCACCCAAAACAAAAATGGCAACAAGACTTTCGTATCGTTGCTGTCTTCTTTCGTACAGGGAAGGGGACGGATGTCCAACTATTTTGTGAAGGATTTACAAAATTTGTTGAGTGTTTATACAAAATAATCGCTTATTTGAGCTCAAATAAATTATTTACTGAGCTCAATCACCGAATTTTCTGAGCTTTATTCGGAATACATTTTTGCTTTACTCATTTTAAATGCTTCCGGCAATTGAGTAATTTCAGATTTGGACTTATGGGTAAGTATAAAGATGTGTTCCTTCTATTACATTTTATCAATTGATCGACATACCCATGGAGTCTAATATCCCATCTTCGATTTCATGATAATATGGAATTGTGGCTCTTTTCCGAAGGATTTCTATAACATGGTACCTCAGCGCAACGGAATTGGTTAATATATCACCTATATGATGCCCGATTATTCTTGCACTTACTAATTTCAAATAATTATTGTCATTTGTGTCGTAAATATCCAATACATCGGATTTTTCCTGATATATTATTTCATCATAAAGGTCAAAATAGACAGAAATAATATGCTCTATGTCAGTAATGTCTTTTGTACGTTCTGGTTTATTGTCATTGGCAATGATTTTAAGCAGAACAAGTGCTTCAAGAGAGCATACTTTTAGCTTCACGTTATTTCCCAATTCAAATTCTTCAATATCTACATATGCTTCAGAAAACCCAGGTACGTCTATTACAAATAGACGGGGTTTATGTAGCTGTGTTTCTCTTAATTCATTTTCAATCTCACCAAATGGTAAAAGGTCTATTTCAATACTATGCTTATAAATTAATTTAATGGTTTCGGTATCATGGGGTAAGAAGTCTCCACTATTAGTCATTGCTTCTTTAATCGCATAAAATTGGTCTTCATTTGAAACTAATATGGCAATATCTACATCTTTTGTTTTCCTTTGTGGTGCTAAAGCAGGATTCGCCGATAAATGAATGTCCCTTGCCAAAGCTCCTACCAGATAAAATTCAACACCAAATTGTTTAAATATTTTTTCTGCTGTAGTGAGTAGTTCCAGCACGATAGGTAGCATAATATTACTTTCCATATAAATATCTATTTTTGATACGTGCGGCTATTTCCCAACTGCGGCTGTCCATTCCGGCCATCAGTTCAGCATAAATAATGAGTGGAAGAGCTACCTCTTCAGGAATGCTGTAATCTTTTAGTAAAGCTTCGTCCCAATATTGTTCATATATTTCTATGTTCCCTTCCGGGTCAGGAATTATTTTTATTTGTTTTACGATTTCATTTGTTGTCTTAGATGTATAAATTGTAAATGTTTGTGGCTCCAGATAATTTACGAGTATATCTGCTCCGGGCTCTCCTCCCCATTTAAAACCATTAACGGGTATATCTATCCAGTTTTTTTGTTGCTGCTCCCGCATAAAGCGGAATTTACCTTTTGTCAGTTTAGGCTTTAATACCACATGAAATAATTCAACCCATCGCTGGATCAATTTTTCTTTATTCAATAACTGGGGTGATTGGTCAGCACTTGCTATATAACCTTCCTGTTTTAGTTCTTCCTGTAGCGGTCCTATGTTACCTAACGCGATTCCCGCTGCCTTAGCAATTTGCCTGTAGGGAGCATTTAGATATATGCTCTTTGATAACATTATCGATAAAAATTTCAATCCAGGGGCACTCCATAACTTGCTGGTATCTGTTTGCCTACTGGGCGTTACTTCCTTATCGTTTATATATATGAATAAATTTTCGACATTAATATAGCAATTACCTGCTGTCTCAATATAGTTTATTGATGCCGCTTTCAATCTTTCTTTCTGCGGACCTGGAATATATTTCGCCACTAATAACCATCTGTTCTGCTCCCGACTGAATTTTTCAATGATATTAGGTATATGGGTTTGACGAATTTCATTTTTAGTTTCAATAAAAAAAATATGGCTTTGATTACCCAGAGTCATTTCAATATTGGCATCAGCAAATGGATTAGTAGGGAGAATTCGTTTTATCTTTCCCCCAGTTATCTTACTGAAATTAGACATAGTCTCCTTTAATATAGTAGGTTCCTTTACCATGTTCATTAAATTTGATTGTTCGTGATTCATGAACGATTAAATTTAATGAACATATAGGAAGCTGTCAAATTATTTTATGCATTTATGAATATATATAATAAGCAGGTTGCAGAATTTTGTTACTGAGAAAAGGATTCTCCTATACTGGATTATATAGCTACCTCAGACTCTTCGGTTTCCATACTAACCTCTCCAACTGAAACATAGTCGCCTACTTAGAAAAGCAATAACTTTTACTCTTTCTCGAAGGAATGTCTTACAACCGCAAAATCGACCAGTGTCGAACTTCTCGCATTAACAAAGTATTCCTCCAAGGCTTTATCAAATGAATATAAATAAACACTGGGATCGAATTGCTCCTGTGTTTGATGTATATGGTTTGAATGAAAATGAATCTTGGGAGCCATTTACAAGGGGCCGGAATTACTCAGCCTTTTTAGGGTTGAGGAAATGACTCATTTGACTTTCAATTTGTTATGAGAGTGAGTGTTTAATAGAAAATGACTAAACTTGTACTATGTTACGTAAAACAAAAAAGGAGATTCTTGTTCAGGTTGGTACTAAGCCATTTATTACTGTAGATCCTTCTTTGCCATCATTTGAAGGGCATCCTTTTTTTGAGAAAAAAGCGAATGCGGCAAAGAAGCTTTTTAGCAAAGTAGGTCTGCCAAAAGGAATAAATAAGAAAAAAATTAAAGACTAAAGAGTTCATATCAATTATGTTAATGATGATATGTATTACTTGGTTGTTATCTTATTTAGATATTTATTTTCTTCTTCATCTATGAAACATTGAACCGCAATTAATAGCTCTTTTACTTTATTGGCCGATTCCACCACGCCGATTCCAATGGATTCCTGGCTTGCAATAATATTTCCTTGTAAATCATATATATATTGTCCATTATTTGAAATAAGGGGCTGATGTGAAAATCTTCTTTGAGTAACGATGCCCAAGAATTTAGGTTCTTGAAATACAGTATCTGATAGGATATACCCGGAATTTTTAGTTAGCGAAAATACAGGCCCTCCACTATTACCTGGAAAAATATTACAATCAATAAGAAAGGGAGTATTCTTGTTTTTCATGTTAGTATGCACCCATGAAATTGTTCCTTTTCTTAGAACAGCTCTATTAAGTAATTCGTATCCAACTGCTGAAGGATATCCTAATGTAAAGATTTCTTTACCTTCAAAATAATCATTGGCATCTGGGAAATATCGGTAAGGTAAAACCGATATTGGCGATATACGATTATTGTTAACCGTAGAATCCAATAAAATGCACACCAAATCTACCGTAGAATCAGGATGAGCAATCCAATTTCTAGTGCCGTCGGGATAATTAAGTATACATTCTAAACCGAAATAATTATTGATAGGCAAACTATCAAATTCATTAAATCGAATTTTTATTTTTGAACGACCTGTAATTACATGTTTTGCTGTAATTAAACATGGAATACTTGATATAAATTTGCTTTTTAAATAGAAGGTAACTCCCGTTCCTATTGCCAAATATAATGTTTGTGTTTTTAGAGATCCATTAAGGTCTTTAAAACTTAAGGAGGTATCAATTCCAAATGATACGGTTGCTTTTCGAAATGTATTAATTCCATTACAAAGTTCCCTATCCATATCATTATCTTGGCTATAGGAGTATTCATAAAGTGAAAGGAGCGATATGATGTGTAATAACGTGATGACGGCTTTGCTTTTCATGATTTTTATGCTATAATCTCATTCTAACATTTTGATACGATTTAAGTTCTGTAAACAAAAATTTTTTGCATTAATGTTTCGAGAGGTGCAATAGATGTTCTTTTCTTTTGAAGAAGGGATAAATGATCGTTATAGAAGTACTGAATTGACCCAAAACGAAAGAAAGGGTGTATTATAAGTCCGATACCCCCTCGTTTTATTCGGGTACCATTATAGTTTCCGCTTCTTGAACAATTCTTCATCAGACTTAGCGTGGTTATAACTTACTGGCTCAATTCCCTGTTACAGAGAAAGCAATTTTTAATGATAAATTCTCTATATTTATAAGCACATATAGTTCTTTAAATACCCGTCTTAAGATTTTGAATTGGCCAGCTGTTATAACCTAAAAATTATAAAACCGGCTGGTGGTTGGTTAATTTTATACTGACTGAATGGTGCTATTGTCATTCCGCTCCTTTCAATCAATCAGTTCTTATTAACCAGTAAAACGGATTCATATGCTGATAAATCTGTATATGGATATATTCTGATGATTATGACAATAACTTGATTATGATTATTCTGAGGCTATTACAATTCAATTTGAAAGGTGATCGCTCTCATATACAAAGAAAACACAGACAGGTATTTAAAGAGCTATTTTTAAAATATGACCCTGACAGAAGAACATACCCGCTATATTAAAGAGGCATTCTCCTCCATGAAAACAAAAGCAGATCTGCTATTATTGCTGAATTATATTAAGGTGCTGATTTATAAAGACAAAAGTCAGCCCTTTGCTATACGTCAGATAAACCTTTATTGCAATCCCAACAATGACACTGGCAGATATTTCACTTTCAATCTGACAAAAAAGTCTGGAGATATAAGAATTATTCACGCCCCCCAAAAAGGGCTGAAAATGCTGCAGGAAAGCCTCAAAATAGCCCTGGAATGCATTATGGAGTTAAACCCTGCAGCAACAGGATTTGTCAGAGGAAAATCTACAGTAGATAACGCCATAGTTCACCTTGGTAGAAAATATATATTCAATATTGATCTGAAAGATTTCTTCCCTGGAATAGACCAGGCCAGAATCTGGAAACGATTACAATTCCCCCCCTTTAATCTGAACGAAACCTCAGGACGCCTTGTGCTGGCCAACGTGATTGCAGGTCTATGCTGTGTTAAAATAGAAACAGACAGAGAAGAGAAAGATGGTTCTCTAAGAAGGGCCATCCGCTGTGTACTTCCCCAGGGAGCACCTACGTCGCCCGTCATTAGCAATATTATCTGTCAACGGCTAGACTTCTATCTCTTAGCAGTAGCAAAAAGGTTCAATTTACAATATACCCGTTATGCAGACGATATCACCTTCAGTGGAAATTATGACATCTTTGAGAAAGGGCTCCCTTTCTACATTGAATTGGAAAGAATCATAAAAAAAGAAAATTTCAGGATAAACACAAAAAAGACCCGATTACAGAAGCAGGGTTACAGACAGGAAGTCACCGGCATTATTGTAAATGAAAAGCTAAATGTACCCAAGAGGTATATTAAACAACTGCGGATGTGGCTCTACTATTGGGAAAGATATGGATATGAAAAGGCAAAACTTTATTTTCTTCCAAAATATGTAGCAGACAAAAGTCATATATTGAATGGTACAATTCCGGATTTTTCTGCTGTTATAAGAGGAAAATTGGATTATCTTAAGATGATCAAAGGAGAAAAAGACCCAACCTATAAAAAATTAAACGATAGATATATTGAATTGACAGGTGACAAAGGATATTTTAAAAATATACTTTCGCTTTGGGAAGATGAGGGTATAGATAAAGCTATGCAAAAATATTATGAGGACAATACCAAATAATTTCACACTATGGATGCTTCTAAGTTTATTGCAGATCTGCTGAACAATAAGAAATTGGGAACCAGCCATAAAAAGAAATTGTTGATGCTTGCTAATAAAGAAATCCATAAGGGAACAGTGATCAGTCCTTTTATAGTGGAGCAATTGAAAAAAATGGATATTGAGCTTAATTCAAAACCGGATGCACTTACCACTATACCGAATGAGATTGCCTCAGAAAATACAAAAGAAATTAATATCGAAAAGCTTAAATACAGACATCCAAAAAATCTTACAATATTCCTAACAGAATTGAATAGAAATCCTATACTTAAATCTACTACACATTCAATCGATGCCAATCTGTTAGCCATGCTAAAAGATATAATGAAAACGGATAATTACGACTATTTTAGACATATAAGACTTATCAAAGAGGAATACAATAGAATGCAAGCTAATTATCGTTATATAATTCCTATTGGTACATCTGGAAAGTTAAATGAGTTTTATTTATTTACAAAAGATGGCTGGTCAGAAGATAATATAAAAATTGGCTGGTCCTCTCCTGAAATTGCACGATGGTGTAAATTAAATGCACACAAGTGCCCCAATCCCAATGATGACCTCGGTTATACCGGTTATGAGCTGGATGAAATAATTACCACTTCTGAAGGTAAAAAAATGGGCACCTTTCTGGATGTTATCAATCTTTTCAAAAACCAGATCGAATGCAGAGACAGCTCCTTCCTTGAAAAATTACTTGATAATGAAAACAACACCAAGTTTTCGAATCTGAATATCAGCATTGACAAGGTGACAGAAGGTATCCAGTTCTATACAGATGTGGAAAAAACCATTCAGGCATATAATAATATTATCAGACTATGCAGGGATGAGCACCTGAAAATTAATAGTACCTTACAATACATGCAGATTGAAGTAGGGTTGGAAAGAAAAACCGAAGGCAAAGACCGGCTCATAGTGCTAAGCATCTTTGATAAGGGAGCCGTCTTTAATAAAGACGTTCAGTCTTTATTCGATAGGTATGGTAACACATTTGCAGGAATAATATTCAACCAGATAAATGGTCTTTGCGACCTCGAATTAATTGCAGACTTTCGTGGCGGGGAAACAGCTAAAGTGAGTGTATGGCCAAGACGTGAAAATTATCAAAAGCTTAATTCAAAAAACGGCGGTGTCCGGTTTAACTTAATCTTTTATTTACCATAAATGATTTATCTGATTGATGATAAAAAACTCAGGCAGGAAAGTTATTCCTGGACAGCAGAGAAAATAGCGCAATACAAACAGGCGCTGATAACGATCTATTCTAAAACTGAATTTGATAAAATCAGGGAAACACTTCTCGCCTCAGACGATATCATCCTGTTTCATGACTCTTTCTTCGACAATCCTGATAATTATGAGCAACATCCGGCACCTGGAAGGCAAGCCTTACTGGATCGTGCCCGGAAAGCGCCGGTAGTGTTTTTTGGAGGTGCCACCAGCAGCAGAACCATTGATAAAAAATATGTTTCCATTCCAGTATCCGTACTATATAACAACCTCTCGCCCTTTCTCAATAAGTATATTGAAGATGGTCTAAACAACAATATAGAACTTCGTAATCTAGTATTCGGGAAAAACTATGAGCTGGAAGAAATAGTTATAAAAAAAGAGGAAATCTGGAATTTATTATACGACATACCCACACAATCTCAGATGACTTTCAATCCGGAAATCAACAGCAAACTGGATGATATATTTATCAGATTGCATAAGAAAGGAGAACGGTCCAAATACTTCCCCCATGCAATTACTGTAGAAGTTTTTAAGCACCAGCTTTCCAAAATCATCAAAGATCATATTAATGGCTAATTACATTCTGAAACTGGGTAGTTCATTTATAAGGGAAGGTCAGTTTCCTGACGCAAAAGTTATTGTACAAAGTCTCCTGTTAGAATCAAACTTGCAGATAGACATATGGATGGATAATCTTGTCAGAAATGAGCTAACATTACCTTATACCAACATATTTATTCCCCTTTCATTTGGACACGCCTTAACAGACTTCCTAGGACTGAGACTGGCTTTATATATCAGATCGACTTATTATTCCACCAACAAGAATGCCAACATCTATATATATAGTGCCTTAACTATTGAAGAAATACCTAAAGAAACCGAACTGCTGCAGGTATTGCTTACTGAAGGTACTACTTTAATAGACTATTCTCTGGAAGAGATAAGGCACTATAGTAAAACCACAGATCGCATACTATCTGAAAAACAATTAACACAGGTACTGAACACAATCAATCTGAAAGTACCAGAAAACTTTTACGATAATCACAGTATCGCTAATATATGGGGTATATTCAGGCTTCTCAGAACAGCTGGCATTCCCCCCAATACAATAGAAAGTGTACAAAACCAACAGGATAAATTAAATGGTCTCTATTTTAAATGGCTCCTCGCCAAAGAACAATACAACTGGCAGGCACTGTCTCCTGAACAGATACCTGCAGCTACCACTTCCCCTGCAATAATAAAGGATATACTACTAATAGACGATGAAAGTAAGAACGGATGGGAAGATGCACTTATTAAGGCATTTAAAATACCTGCCGGAAAACTTGCCATCGCCTCCAATATGGAGGCCGCAATACAACTGCTTTCAAACCGCTCATTCCAGCTCATCTTCCTCGACCTGCGACTTGGCGAAAAAGATCACGCGACAAAGGAATTACAAAACATGGGCGGCTATCAGCTTCTTACAAAACACATCCGTAATAACTTCAAAAGCAAGAATTTTGCAACACCTGTAATTTTATTAACAGCCTCCTCAAAAGCATGGAACATTAATACTCTGCTCAATGAAGGAGCCGATGATTACTATATTAAAGAGGCTCCTGAACAGGCAAATAACAATTCGTTCTCAGAGGAAAATTTCCGCAGACTTCTATATGCCTTCGACAGGTTAATGATAGAAGAAAAAAAGAGAAGAGAAATATGGGAATTCAGCAATATCGTGGAAACCCTGACAAATAAAAATATTCAGAATGAAAATATCCGACATAGAATTTCTGAAAAATTAAGAATCGGCTTTGGGCTACTTTTCAGGAACAGCACTCAAGTAGAGATAAAGGTGCTGCTTTCTAACAATGAAACACTTGCATTTCTTGCATTTTGGTCCATCCTAGAAGAAATATCTCATGATTTTTATGATCGAAGTAGAGCATATACTTGGGAGCTTAAAAAAACTGGTCGTAAACTACAGTTGCCAGATCCAGATGAGGAAGACAAAATAAAAACATTTTTTAAGACGATTCGAGAAAGTAAAAACAACCCAAAATCACTGGAAAAAGGAGAAATCGGATTTGTCAATTTATCAGACCAGATCTCAGCTATTCTGCGCTATCAGGCAAATTGGAACCATAATAGGATAATTGAAAATTTCATGAAACCATTAAATAATTTCAGAAACGAAATTGATTTTATCCACACCAACGAGACAGCTATTCTTTCCGGCCGGCTGGCGAATAATCAGAATAATGAATACGTCTTCAAAAAATGTAAAATAATGCTAAAACTGCTTATAACATTATTATCTTGATTATCCTAAACAAGGATATTATTCTTCAATTTTAGTCCGAGTCTAAAACGGAGATCATTGGGCCACCCGTCGGATCATACCTCACCACCGCATGGGATCTCGGTGGCTACAAAAAAAAGCAACAAATCCAATCCATGCTCTTCCCCGAAGGAATGTCTTACAACCGCAAAATCGACCAGTGTCGAACTTCTCGCATTAACGAAGTATTCCTCCAAATCGCTGAACAGGCGCAAGACTTAACTAAAACAAAAACGGCAACAATACTTTCGTATCGTTGTCGTCTTCTTTCGTACAGGGAAGGGGAAAGATGTCGAACTATTACATGCTGGATGATACGATTATTATTTAAATGACTATATAATTAACATTCAATTATTTATATTTATTTATCTTCCTGTATTGCAAGCATGTTCGGGCTTGATAAATATCAATATTCAACAGATAAGACATTCATGGCCTATCACTTTATTAGTAACGGACCTAATGCGAAGTTTAACCTTGTCGGAGAGGATCTTTACAATTTCGGATTGGGTGATTTGGATGCAATAACTGGTGATATTTCCAACATTGTAAATAGTGATAATAAAGATGTAGATTTTATTATGGCAACTGTTGGTTCGATTATTTATGATTTCACCAATATATTTCCTCATGCAATGGTGTCAATTAAGGGAACCAATAAGGCAAGAACAAGGCTTTATCAAATGAATATAAATAAACACCTGGGATAGAATTGAGCCGGTATTTGATGTATATGGTTTATTATATTAGCAATACGTTTGGCAAATTGATTACGTTGGAATTATCTTCTATTTGATTGTTTGTAGGGCGGTCTGGGCGAAACAATTCCATTATACCGATTTTACTGGATAATACATAATTTGATAGTTAATTGTTTAACTTGACTTACGAGAAATACAATATTGGTGGGATTGGGAGGGATAAGGTATAACATTTAAGAGGTCGCCATTTAGTGACCTTTCTAACTTCGCACAGGAAGGATGGGTCCAAGCGGATTGCAGATAATGCATTGGTAGCTATGACGTTGATGATAGCGGAGAGTAAGCAGGAGGAGAAGGATATTATGGCGCAGGTGGCGAATCTGATCAATGATTTTAATTAAGTTTGCTTTAGTTGATCACCCATTTTGCTAAATAATTAGCCGGGCAAGAATGCCCGGCCATATGGATATAGACTAAAAAATTCAATCAAAGTGCAATGCTAGACTTTTGTACTTAGAAATCAGTTAATGCGGAGTTAATTATCCCATATTTTTTTCCTTTTACTCACATTATTTATTATTCGTAAATAATTGCTGATCATACAAATCCTTATCAGTACTCCATCTACGTCCATCCACTCATGTAAAAATGAACGAAATGAACAGGCCGCATGCTATATATTTTCATATATTGCATTTACTATCAGGATCACCTATACCTGATACCCTCACAATAACTATGAATAAAATTTACTATTGTTAACCATTAGCGCTAACACATTATGAAAACTCCTTTGAACCCGCTGAATCAGCTGGTAGAAAGCCTGCAATTCCTTAAACAGCCGGAAGACAACAAAACACCATATGAGCTGATTGCATCCATTCACCAGGGAACCATCAATGCCATTAGTCATTTAAAAGCCGCATTAGAAACTTGTCGGTTAAACGGACTGCATGAACAGGCCATGCAACGTTATATTTTAATCTGCCAGCAAAGGTTATGTGCTGTCATAGGCGATTTACCCACATCCTGGCTGAATACTGAATTATCTTCTTCGCACACCATCCAGGAAAATACCGCCCTGTTACGGGCAGATATTTGTTTTCAGCTGGACGAATTTCTAGTTTACCTGAGAGACACCTTCCCAACTTATTTCAATCGGTTGCTACCACTACCTAATATTCACAGGGAGATTATCAGGCAACAACTACTACCAGGTATTCCGTTGATAAAAAGGTGGTTTGAAATTACAGAAGAGGGGTGTCATGATCTGCAGGATCTGATCATGGGGCTATTTGATCAGTTGGATCCGGCATCACCGCATCCATTGAACGATGCCAAGTTGCAGTTTTTAGGACAGCTACATCAGCATTTACTACGTCTGCTGGAGCAGGAGAACTATAACGTACAGCATGATCAGTTGCAATATGTACTCTTTTGTCTGAACTGTAATACAACGGATTTTTATCACTATTGTACCACCTGGCTCACCAGGCAATTGCACCTGGCGAATTCATTTGAGGAGCAAATGAAGTTGCTGAAAGATGCGTATAGTGATATGCAGCAGTTACAGCTGCGGTCAGGACAGGCGTATTGTCCGGATGCACCGTCAATCAGGGATCTGCTGCAGGAGTGGTTGTTTGTAGAGATCAATTACCTGGAGCGGAAAATGAAGGAGGAACCGGGCGTGTTGATTGCCCCGGAAAAGATCCGGACGAATATGTCGGTATCGATGATGGCGCTGATTGTGCGGTTGTTAAGGGCGATGGGGCAGCTGTCTCATAAGCATGCAGAAGACGTATTCAGGTTGTTGCCGAGGTATTTTTTGGCCAGGAGAAATGAGCCTTTTACGGAGAGTATTTTCAGGGCGAAATACAAGGAAATCACCAATAATACATTGAATAGGATCGCGGATATAGGCCAGGAATTGTTGAAGATGATAAAACCGGAGGAGCGGCCGAGTAGAACGAGGCGATCGTCATTATAGGTTGTAAAATATTGGGCCGTGTCAAAAGTAATCTGAAGGCGGGAGGAATTGTGAAGTGGAAATTCTCTTTATCAGGTAAATGAATTAAATCGGATAAAAAAGCCTCCAGACCAATCGATCTGAAGGCTGGAAATTGCGTAAATAAAAATTCTCTTTTATTAGGTACCCGAATTAAATCGGATAAAAAAGCCTCCAGACCAATCGATCTGAAGGCTGGAAATTGCGTAAAGGAAAATTCTCTTCATCAGGTACCTGGATTAAATCGGATAAAAAGCCTCCAGACCAATCGATCTGAAGGGGATGAGAATTGCGTAAAGGAAAATTCTCTTCATCAGGTACCTGGATTAAATCGGATAAAAAAGCCTCCAGACCAAACGATCTGTAGGCCAGGGGAATTGCGTAAATAAAAATTCTCTTCGTCAGGTACCTGGATTAAATCGGACAAAAAGCCTCCAGACCAATCGATCTGAAGGCGCAGAGAATTGCGTAAATAAAAATTCTCTTCGTCAGGTACCCGAATTAAATCGGATAAAAAAGCCTCCAGACCAATCGATCTGAAGGCACTAGGTATTGCGTAAAAGAAATTCTTTTCATCAGGTACCCGAATTAAATCGGATAAAAATTACTTTTGATACGGCCTATCCCAATATTTACTTCATTTCCATTTACTTCTTCTTCTTTTTCTTCTTCACCTTGTCCATCTCCGCATTATGCTGATCTATCAGCAGCTGCCAGTTATCATTCGGAATATCTTCAGAGAAACTGATCGTCTCACGGTAATCATTCTTATCAATCTTCATCACCGTGATTTCTTTTCCTAAGTATTCCTGGATCTCCTCCAGTACTGGCTTTTCCTCATCACTACAGAAGGACACCGCCTGCCCCTTCTGCACACCCCGCCCCGTACGGCCTACTCTATGTACATAGTTTTCCGGCACATCCGGCAGGTCATAATTCACCACATAATCCACATTCGGAATATCAATCCCTCTCGCATTTACATCAGTGGTGATCAACAGCTTTACCTTTCCGGTCTTGAAATCTTCCATCGCCTCCAACCTGTTTTCCTGCTCCTTACCACCATGCATCACCAATGCCGGGATCTCTACTCTGGCCATAGCCGCCTGAACACGTTCCGCTCGTACCTTAGTTCTCACAAACACCAGGATCTTCCCCTCAGGGAATTCTTTCACCAATCTCTCCAGGAAGAATCGTTTATCATCCATGCCCACAAAGGCTACCGCGTGCTGAACGTTCTTGGAAACCGGATCTTCAGGAGAGATCTGAATCCTGATCGGATTGGTTACTACTGAATACGCCAGGTCCTTGATATCCTTGTCGATCGTAGCGGAGAAGAACAACGTCTGGTGTCGGCGGGACATATGTTTCAATACATCCCTGATATCACGAATAAAGCCCATGTCCAGCATATGATCGGCTTCGTCCAGAATCAGGGTTTCGGTAAAGCTGAGGTCAATAAAGCCCCTGCTGATGAGGTCAAACATTCTACCGGGGGTAGCGATCAATACATCTACACCCTGGGCCAGTTTTTTCAGCTGAGGACCTTCATCTACGCCGCCGAAGAGGCCTAATATATTCAGTTTGGTATACTTAGCGATTACGGTGAATACCTCGGCGATCTGGATAGCCAGTTCGCGGGTGGGTACCATTACGACACATCTTACCTCTCCCTTGTTCTTTTTAGGGAGCCTGGTTAGTTTTTGTTGCAGCAGGTGCAGCACAGGGATAGCGAAGGCAGCGGTTTTGCCGGTACCGGTCTGGGCTATCGCCATTACATCGTCCCCCTTCAATATGGATGGGATTGCCTTAAATTGGATATCTGTCGGGCGTTTAAATCCCAATTCCTCCAGGCTTCTTTTAATTTCCGGGGAAATACGATACTGTTCAAATTTCATGGTGCAAAGATATGGGATGTAGGGGGAATGTTGGTAGGTGGGGGGAAATGTGGTGGTTAGGGAGGGGGTGAGGGAAATTTGAGAGGAAGGAAATGTGGTTGTGAGGGGATGGTTTGGGGAAGAGTTTGGGGTTTCCAGAGAAGGGAAATGTGGTGGAGAGAGAGGGGGTGAGGGAATTTGGGGTAATCCTTAAAAGGGAATGTGGTTATGAGGGAATGGCTTTGACGAAGTTTTGGGTTATTCTGAAAAGGGGGAATGTGGTTATGACGGGATGGCATTGACGAAATTTTGGGCTATTCTGAAAAGGGGGAAATGTGGTTATGACGGGATGGCATTGACGAAGTTTTGGATTGTCCTGGAAAGAGGAAAAATGTGGTTATGGGGAGATGGTTTTGAAAGAGTTTGGGGCTATTCTGAAACGGGGAAAATCAGTTTTAAAATGGCAGGTTTTTATTTTTTTAATTTGAAATGAGAGCTGTACATTCAATACCAGTAAAGGTTTCACATTAAAAACAATTTAAATTATGAATGTCAATTTGCAACAAGAAAAGCAAACAATTCTGGATGCGATGGATCGCACCAAAAGCGGGGTTTGGGCTACGCCGCCGGAAATCTCTAAGTTTTCGGGGATAGATTTGGAAACAGTATTAAGAGTTATCTACAATTCCTATGAGTTCATGTCATGTGAAACTGGGAGTGACGATGGCTTGCCAATATTCACATCCCGAAAATTGTATAAGGCAAGAACTCCATTCTGGAACAAATTAATTGACTTTTTAAGAGGTGACTATGTTTAATTTCTCTATTTCCGTGCATTACTGCATATTAGGAGCCATGGCAGTTCTGATAGTACAGTTTATTGACGATTCTAAACGCAAGCCGGGCAAAAGACCTGATTACCGATCATCTTTGTATTATATCAGAGGTGCATTGGGATTACTACTAGCAGGCATTTTAGGATATATATATTTTCAGGATGAACCGATCATTCACAATAGATCAATTTATCTACATACCGGTGCATCTGCACCTTTGATAATAAGAACGTTAAAGAGATCTTTACCAAATACTAAAACAAAATCGAAGTAATCCTCAAAATTGCCACCATTAACCCCTAAATTTTCTCCCCCTTAATCCCTAACTTGCCCCTACATAAAACACTTCCACTTGGCAAACACAAAATCAACATCCGGCACACCCACCCGCTCCCCCCTCTCCCGCTTCTTCATCAACCTCCATCCCATCAAACGCGTCATCATCTCCCTACTCTTCTGCACCCTCGCCTGGCTCTTCACCAAAAACGCCCTCATCACCCCTCTCCTCAAAACCATGATCCTCTGGGACACCTTCTCCCTCGTCTTCTGCACCCAATGCCTCTACATCTTCTTTAACCGCACCACCGCGGAAATCCGCGAATACGCCCGACAAGAAGACGGCAGCCGTCTCATGGTATTCATCCTCATCGTACTCGCCTGCTTCGCCAGCATGCTCATGGTACTTCTCGTCATGCTCTCCTCCGAATCCAAAGAAGCTGGCCTCGCCCTATACCTCCCCGTAGCTGTCGCCGGCATCCTGCTCTCCTGGGCCATGGTCCACTGCATGTTCACCCTCCACTACGCACACATCTATTATGACGACGACGAAACTGACAACACCCGCCATACAGGCGGCCTGGAATTCCCTTCTGAAAAGAACCCTGACTACCTGGATTTCGCTTACTTCTCCTTTGTAATCGGCATGACATTCCAGGTCTCTGACGTAGAAATCAGCAACAAAAAATTAAGAAGACTCGCCTTATTACATGGTTTATTGGCCTTCGGCCTGAATACATTTGTAGTCGCATTAACCATCAACCTGGTAGCAGGACTAAGAAATTAGCCCCTAAAAATGTCACTCCATACTCCAAAATGCCTGCGTAGCCAGTACCTCCGCCCTACGCAACATCTTCCGCTCCCGCAGCGGCCGCACAATGCCCCAATACACCTGCTCTATATACCCCCACCCAAACGCCGCCGTACTAAACACAATCATAATCCCCGCAAATAACTGCAACCCCATGAACACAGAAATCCCTACATGCAGCAATACCACCGCTACATAAGCATACACCCGGGTCTTCCGCCACCATATAAACACAGGATACCCTATTTCAACCAACAACGTACTCCAGCAAATCAACTTCGCCAACCAGGGATACCCCGCCAGCCACCGCATGTCAAACCTGGCAAACTGCCCCTGCATAAACGTCTGCCAGATGGCCTCCCCATTCCACCACTGTACCCCCATCGCCTTTTCCAACCCGGAAGCCAGGTACACTATTGATAAATGAATCTGCAATACCCGTATCGACAAAGCATTCCACTCACTCACACTGCTCTCATTATTCTTCCACGTAAATGACTCTCCCACCGGCATCAGTATACAATAGAACAACGCAATATGCAAAAACGTTTCTACCCCATACGCCGCCATAAAACCCGTGTTGATAAACATCAGGTGTAGC
>Ga0182005_1000448_pt1 | contig 21912 bp, 37 predicted proteins | sample Sormic07211103_1_FD_123021 | JGI IMG/M metagenome (GOLD analysis project Ga0182005, IMG submission 123021) | Rhizosphere microbial communities from Sorghum bicolor, Mead, Nebraska, USA - 072115-103_1 MetaG | ecosystem: Host-associated > Plants > Roots > Rhizosphere | place: USA: Nebraska...
CTTGAGTACGATGTCGAGCTTGGGTTTTCCAGGCTCGTAAATCACCAGAGCAATTTTGGCGCCCGGCCAAAGGTGTTCACTGATGCGAACCAATGAGTCGTTGGCGACTTCGTGAAAGCGTTCAGTTGCAGACATAGGGATTCCTCGCCCTCCGTTCACCGGCGGGTCTATGGTTTAATGAAATAGATCTTGAGCGGGAGGTGGCGATGGATAAAGCGATTCGAAACCCCATGATTATCACTGGGGGTTTATTGGCTATTTTCGGACTCGGCGTTTGCCTGAACCAACTGCTTAGAGACGGGAGGGTCGGTTACCTGGCGTTTGGCTTATTCGTCTCAGGTGGCACGTTGTTGATGGTTGGATGGATGCAGCGGAATAAGTAGCAAGCTGTTCACCGGCAGGCTGTTTTATTCGTGGGTCTCAGGCAAGCCCCTACAGATTTCGATTGGAGTTTCAGTTAGTATTTTGCGGTTCGCCCAGCCAGGGTATTCACAGCAGCCTTAACCGGGGGACTTGCTTCTGGCCTGGGCGAACTCTTGCCACCGTTCACCGGCAGGCTGGTTGAGTTGTGAAAATCGGATAAATGGTTACAACAGGCTAAGTGGGTGGGCTAAGGTTTTATTCGTTCACCTCGCTGGTTGCTGCCCATTCAGCTCGTCCCTGATGCGACTGGCGGGGTGAACCATCACCGCCTCCCCCTGTAGCAATACACGTAGGTGAACCAGGCAAGGGCGATCATGGCGTCACCTGCGATTTGAGGTCAGCCAGTGCGAACACGATGCCGCGACAGTAGTGATCCTCACCATCCAGCACATCGAAAGTTGAGTGGGGAATATCGGTTGAATAAGTCCAGGAGTAGCCATCCTCCTTGCACCAGAGCGCCTCGATCTTTCTGGCCAGGGTTTTACGCTTGAAGTACTCCTGAAGCTCGTCGTCATCCTCGATGTTCTCCCGCTCGGGCAGCAGGCCTTCGGCATCGATCAGCACGGTACCGCCGTCGTAGCAGCCGAACTCATCGCGGATGGCGCCTTCGAGCTCCATCAGGTCATCGCTGGCGCCGAAGACGATCACCAGGCCTGCGGCCTTGGCGGCCTTGATCTGGTCCTTTGCGATGCTTCGATGTGCCGGGTACTGAATGCCGTCAAGCAGGGCGGCCAGGTATTCTTTGAGCATGACTTCGTCCTTGCCGCTATAGCGGCTGGTTTTGAAGGGGGAGGGAGTTATTGCTGGATTTTGCGAACGGCGGCGTTGAATTCCAAAGGATCGCCGTTCGGGTAATTCTCGATGATTGCCCGCAGGCGCTGGCGCTCGACTTCATCGTGAGGGCGCGCGACCGCAGCCGTCATCTCAGCCAAGGCCATCCACGGATAGTCGCAGGCGGTATCCTTCACAGTGCAGTCGCCGGCGTGGATGAATTTCTCTCCCGCTTTGCTGGCGAGGCAACCGCGCTGGCAGTAGCGGCACCGGTAAAGGTCGCCGTCAATTGCCCAGGTGCGGTGGTGTAGTTCGAGATCAGCGTCGCGCTTATCCATAGTCATTCGCCCTGGTTGGCCAGCATGTTCAGGCGCATGCCCGAAGTGCTGGGGATCTGATGGTCTCGCTCAGCCTCTGATGGCTTGAAGAACGCGACGATATCGCGCTCAAGATCAGTCCAGCCCTTACCGTCCACGACCGCGCGGGCTCGGCGCAGCAGGTCTTCAGCGCTATCAATCCGCTGATCCGCTGTGTTCAGGCTCAGCTGCAGGGCGTCACGCTCGGCGGTAACCCGGTCGAAGGTCTCGCCGAGTACGTACTGCACAGGGCGCTGTCCGCATTCGCAATCCGGCCAAGGGTTGTCCTCTGCCCAGGTTCTGCCTTCACTGGTTTCGGCCTCGCAGGCTGGCCCGAGGTAAATCACTTTTGGCTCGCTCACCTTGAGATACCTCTTCAATTGTCCGTACCCGTGTAGGTGCGCCAAGGGACCTTGACGCCGTTAAATTCGGTCGCGTTCGGCAGGTCTTCCAGGCAAGCGAATATCGGTATGCCTAACTTGCGTGCACGGTGGACTTCGCCCAGGGTACCGGCGCTGTACCGCCAGCCATTGATCAGCACTACTGCGTCACAGCGCTCCATCAGCGCCAGGGTGCCATCGAGGAAGAACTGATCTTGATCCGGCAAGTCGTCGTCGAAGTGCGCCGTGTTCGTGTGTGGGCAGATCGGGAACCAGCCGAGGCGTGCGGTGCTGACAGCTACCGATCTGGCCACCGCGATGTTCTCGGCGATTAGGTCACGGGTTGCAGCTCGGTACGGACCAGCCACGTATATGACCGGTATTTTGTTTTCTGTGGGCATGGGGCGTCCTATGCCGGGTCATGCCCGGGCGGTGAAATAGTGCAGTCAAGGGGGTGAAAGATTCTGTGAGGTTGTTGTGTGTAAGACATTCGCCATAGTTACCCCCCGTTTCGCCGCGGCGATGAAAGAGGACAATAAGTACCTCGACTAAGGGGTGCCTGAATGAGACGAATTTTTGAAGACTTGCTGTTCCAAATCCTGATCGATCAGGTGCTGACGCGGATTTACCAACTGATCGAATGGCTCAACACGGCACCCTGGCAGGTGTGGTTTGCATGAGTCAGGCAGCCAATCGTTGGTAAAGCTCGATAATGTCGGCGGCGTTTGCTGCGACCAAGGCTTCAGCCTCATCCGGACAGACACTGTTGCCGATCAGCCGGACCTGGTCCGTCTTGTTGATGTCGCGCCATTCCTCAGCGCCGGTGACCGGGTCAACAAACAGTCCACGATCGATGATGTAGTCCTTGTCGAAGCCTTGCGCAGCCTTCAGCTCAGGCGGCTGCAGCATGCGCAGGGTGATGTATATCAGCACATAGCCGCCGACCATGACCATCTCGGCCGGGTCTTTGAAATGCTCCGGCAGATGCTCGTGCATGAAGGCGGCGCAGCGGCGGGCGCCTTCCATCTGTTCCGGAGTCAGGGTGTCCAGTACCTGAATTGTCTCGACAACTGCAACCCGGTCTTTCGTCGGTAGCGTGTGCATAGGCTCGTTGAGCGAGATACCGTCCTTCTCGTTGCCGTAGTACTTCACCAGGTAGGCGTTCACGAGCCGCTGGTTGGCGCCGGATTGGCAGATGGTAGAGAGCGGTGAATCGGCCGCGCGGCCATCACCGTCGTAGAAACCGCCATTCGCCTGTTCGAAGAACGCCGCGGATACAGCATGGTGCCCGGTGCTGGTAGCGACTACGCCAAGCGGGCCTGCAACGTCGGCCCCGACGGATCCTTTCCGTAGGGTGACCATGTTCGCAGAGACAAGCGCCTGCTCGCCTCGGTTGGCGCCAGTTACTGTCCGGAAGGGATCGTCAGGAGAGTAACCACTGCGCTCTCCGTGATGGGTGAGGTGGGTCAGGTGGCAAGCAGCCAGGGCGAAGTGGCCACCCTTAACCTGAGCGACCTGTGTACGCAATGGCTCCACCGCAATGAAGTTCCTTTGTGACGAGCCATTGGTACATTCGGTGAGGAATGGCGTGGCCATCGGTTGAACCAGTGCGTGATGCGTGCCGCCGGCGCTGATGGTCGACAGCGCTTCGTCCACGCTGTGGGTGCTGGTGTGTGATTCCGACGTGCCGCGCATCGGGACAATGAACGGCTTCGCGCTGGTCAGCACATGTCGCCAGCAACCCTTGGCCACGCGCCGCATCGTGTTCACTGCCATCGGCTTGGCCCGGAAGATCGTGCGGCCCAAGTTGCTCCAGTCGATGCATTCCGCGGCAGTGCGCCAAGGTTGCTGTTTGGCCGTCGGCGTCTTATGGCGCTTCGGCGCTGGCCAAACGATCGGCTGGCCATCGCTGCGTGCTACCAGGTACAGGCGCTTGCGAATGGTCGGCGTGCCAGCGTTGGCCGCGATGCGCTCTCGCCATTCGACTTTGTAGCCAAGGCCACGCATCAGTGCCTCCATCGGTACGAACTCGCCGATGGCCTGCATGATCTCCGGCATGTCTGGGTGATCGGCTGCCAGGCCGGTGCTGATCGCGGTAATGAATGCCTTGAACGTGCGCCCGCGCTCGGCCTTGATCGGCTGACCTTCGTGGTCGATCGGTCCCCAGTCGCAGAACTCTTCAACGTTCTCCAAGAAGAGCAGACGCGATTTGGTGATGAACAGCCAACGAATCACCACCCATGCCAGCCCGCGGACACCCCGGTCGCGCGGTGCGCCGCCTTTGGCTTTGCTGTGGTGGCGGCAATCGGGTGATGCCCAGATGATTGCCACTGGCTGGCCGCCGGTTGCCTCTCGAGGATCGACCTCGTACACATCCGCCACATAGTGAGCTGTCTTCGGGTGATTGGCGCGGTGCACAGCCAAGGCGATCGAGTTGTGGTTTACCGCGACATCTGGCTCCCGGTATGCCCGGGCGATGCCGGTGCTGGCGCCGCCGCCACCGGCGAACAGGTCCACCACCAGTTCTTTTTCGAACGGCAGGCCCATGCTTGGCTGGCCATGGATGAACTGTGGCAATTTCTGTTGTGCGGACATAGGGGTTCCTCGCCGGTATAGTTCCGGGATCTACAGGGGGGTGGGTAATGAGTTGGGAGAGTGTTTCGTTTTGGATTGAGCATCACCCTGGGTTGGCGTCATGGGTGCAGGCAGTGGGCTCAATTGCCTCGATCTGGGGGGCATTTGCGATAAGTAACAGACAGCAAAAAACGCAAGTAAAACTTGCCGAAAGGGTTGCTCGCGAAAAGGCCGATTCTCTTTACGCTGTCATTGAGAATGCGTTTAAAAGTACTTTTACCTTTGGTGAGCGATTGCAGTCGAAACCGTCCGAGGTGGTTTTCAAGGAGGCCTGGCATCTAATCTACCGCCAGCAGTTGGAGTCTTCTGTTGACTCGCTCAGCAAGCTTCCAGCCCACGAACTTGGTGGCTATGAGGCAGTTGGATCGTACATTGCAGTAATGGGCGCACTTACCGACATCGTCCGAAAGGTGAACGCTTATTTTTCATCGAGCGCGCTTCAGTCTCTGGAGTATTTCTATATGTGCGAAGAGGTTCTAAAACAAGTTCGAATTTTGGAGTCAGGCTGGCTGGGTTTTCAGCAAGCTTCTCGGCGTAACAAATGAGTGCAACTACAAGGATCCCTCTAGGTATGCGCCTGCCTCGCCGGCTGGCGTGATTCGTTGAAGTGAGGTGCCTGTGTCAGATAAAAATGAGATTGGATTAGGGGTTGGTGTGGATACTTTTGTACTAAACGTCGCTGATATGAAATATGCGGGAAAGCCTTTAGAAGACGGAAAAAAGTTCATTATTGTTAATGGTGATTCTGATAAACCGATGAAAATACACGTCGATACTGATACTGACTGGGCGGCTCTAAGTCCCAGCATTGCTGGTATTTTAGTTACTCTGCTAGTTGCATGGCTTACTCTGCGTCTCCAGCGGAGGCAAACTCTTGCAAATTTAAGTGGCTTTCGTCAGCAGTGGATGGCCGAGCTGAGAGCGGTTAGTTCTGAGTACCTTCAATTGCTGTACAAGATGGCCCTGCGTATTCAGGTGAAACCCGGCTTCAGATCTACGGACGAGTACTTGGAATTATATGAGGCCATGGTGATTGCGGGGTCTCGATTCGAAATGCTATTGAGTCGAGATGATAACGATACAAAGATTATTGATGATCAGGATCAAAAAATTGTCGACGCAATTGTCGAGTTAAAGGAAGGGCAGAACTGTGGGTTGATTCTTGATATGCTGGATCAAATGAAACATCTCATCCGAGAGGAACTTGAGTCCGCATGGAATGATATTAAGGTTGATGTAGGGCTAAAGACTGATCGATCGGACAACAGAAAGTTAAGTAAAAAATTGGCATCAGCATCTACCCCAGAGATAACTTAAGAGAGGGCATGACCGATCTAGATGGCGAACGAGATCGCGCACCTTGTTGTTGAGGTGTTTTATGATTTGAACTTTAAGCCGTTCTCGCTGGCGATCAGCCTGGCGTGTTTCGTTGAAGTGGGGTATTTGTGTTCGGTCCGGCATGGGGCCGGATTGGAGCGAAGATGAAGAAGGTTGATCTGAGTGGTCTTGATCCGAATCTGGAGCCAAGCGGTGAAAAAATCCATCGGCTAGCGCGGATAGGCATTAACGCTTTGCCAGTGGTTGGCGGACCTTTGTTGGAAATTTTCAACTCTGTTCTGGAGTCGCCGCTGAATAAACGTCGAACAGAAACGATGATTCAGCTTGGTGAGGTCATTAACGATCTAATAGAGCAGCGTGTAGTGACTGAAGCGGGGCTGCAAGAAAACGATGCTTTTATCAGCACTGTCTCAGAGGTCTGTGCGATTTCGCTTAGAAACCACCAAGTCGAAAAACTTGAAGCGCTTCGTAATGCTGTTAAAAATTCCGCACTACCGAGTTGTCCATCCGATGATCATCGTCAGATGTTCCTGAATTTTGTAGATGTTTGCACCGTCACGCACATCAAAATCTTGCACGTTTTTGATCATCCGGAGGCATGGTTTGCTAGTCGAGAGATGGTACTTCCCGGATGGAGCATGGGAGCGATTTCAACCGTTTTGGAGTTCGCACTTCCCGAATTGAACGGGCACGAGCAAACGTACAGCATCATTTGGAAGGATCTGTATCAGCGAGGGCTACTGACAACGGACGGTCTGAATACGACCATGAGCAGGGATGGCATGATTGCCGGAAGAACAAGCAAGCTTGGTGCAGAGCTCATCAAATTCCTCAGCTGAAGAATCAGTCTGCGAATATTCGTAGCTGTGCACGGCGATATGCTAGATCAAGCTTCCGCGACACGTTTTCGGGTATTACGTATTCGTGTCGCGGAAGAGTGAGAAGTGGCGCGGACTTTTGAGGGCCTAGCGCATGAAGATGATGAATCATCAGCGTGATCGCCTCGCCCTGTTCCTCGATGCCGCTCCAGGCCATCAGCTCAGCAAGGGCTTGGCGCGTGCCGGTCAGGCAGTGAAGCCTGATCTCTTCTTCGCCGCGACTCTTCTTCCTCGCCGCGGACTTCGCTGATCGTTCGGCGTTGCTCTTGGCCATGGCCTGCCTCTTCAAGTCCGTGGGCCGGTAGATCCAGCCATGTTTGTCGTCGGCGCTGGCGCACCTGGTTGCTGAGCCGCTTCATGCTGCGACCTTCACCTGGTGCCAAGCGCCGGCGGCGTAGAACAACTTCGCGGCCAGTGCTTCATCAAGTGACACTTCCGCAGGAACGGCGATCCACCCCGATGCCACGAGGTGGTTCGGATTGCAGCTGTTTCGCCGCTCCAGGTAGTAATGCTCGATGGCATCCGTCAGGCGCTCCACTTTGTAGATGCCCTCGGGCGATATCTCCACCGATTTGACGTACTCGACGCCTCGCTCGTCTCGACACATGGCGCTGAGGTATATCGTCCAGTGGTATGCGAAGTCGAATAGAGCGTTGGCAATCGCCAGGCTCCGGATCTGCCGACAGCTCTTCCAGTTCGCCATGATCTGCGTGCCGCTAGGGTCGATGTTCACGACCGCGACGTGGTTGGTTCGGAGTAGTGCCCGGCAGCTTCGTTCGGCCCGAGCGAAGCCGTTGTTTGCCTTCCGCTTGCTCATAACGCCACCGCGAGTTTCCGCAGGGCCTTTCGCTCAGCCGCGGTGATGGCGGGCAGCCGACGCTTGAGGATGGTGTCGGGGTCGATCTTCGCCGATCGCTCCGCCGGTGGTGGATTGATCTGAGCGGGCTCTGCTCTGGAGAAGCGACCGCCGGCGGCCAAGTGTTGTTCGACCTGGCTGGAAAGCTCCTGCGCTTTATCGCGCCGGAACTCGATGTCGTATTTCAGGTTGCTGATCATGGTGGTCACCTCATTAGTTATCAGGCGCTTAAACGATAGGCTTGCGCGCGAGCTCGGTCCGCGACCTCATCAACCATGCGATTCAGTTCCAGGTTGAACTGGACGAGCTCCCTGTGCAGGTTGGCGATGTAATCTTCGTCGCGGTAAATCGTCTCGATGTAGAGCTGGCACTCTTCATCCTGACGCGAATCAAACGACAGAAAATCCCACCACTTCCGCCCCGTGACGAACATGCAACCCTGTACCTGAGGCATATGTTCCTCAGGCATGCCTTCGAGCCAAGTCTTGACGTGTATCGCCTCGTTGAAAGGGCACTTCGACTCGGTGCCCCCGTCATCGTTGATCAGGCCGTCTGGCGAGCAACCGAGCCAGTCGTATTTCGGATGAACGATGAACTCTGACGGCATGACGATGTTGCCGGTCAGCATTTCGTAGGCGTCCTGAGCCTTCTGCTCTTCGGTGTGACCCCACTTCATGGAAGCGCTGCTGACGTTGTGTTTGGACTTCTTTGCCAGCCGCTCGAAGCACAGCTCGCGCATATATGAGGTGCGCGCCCCCATTGGCTCGCGCTTCCCGTTTTTGTCTGGCTTCCCCCAAGCCACCACATCTTTGAATCGGCTGGCGGTCACTCGGCCTGATCGGTCGGCATGCCACTTCTCTGTACCCTGAAGTTCCGCCCTCACTACGCTGCCTCCTCGGCCTGTGCCAGGTCGTCGTGGTTGCCGGTTATGTCGGTGAAGTCGCCATCAACAGTTGCCGCCATGGCCTTGAGCGCTTCATGGCACTCCAAGCCGATTGCTGCGCGCTGCTTAGGCTTGAGACCAGCCCAGGCTGTCGCATAGGCTTCAATGTCCTGCTGCTTCGCGACGGCCAAAAGATCTGCGAATACTCCGTCGATTTCCGGCGACGGGGACTTCGGGCCGAACGACACGCTGGAGGCGGCGGCAGTGTTCGCAGCCTGCTTCACAGGGGTGATATCGATTTCGCCGCCGTACGAGTCTTCGAACTCGTCGGGCGTGTAGACGCCGAGGATGACGTCAGGGCAGAAGAGTCGCGCCCATTTTTTTGTCACCAGGTAGGCAATCTGTTGCTTGGGGTCTTCCGCCCAAAGCGTAGAGTTTCGCGTGCGGACTTGGGTGAGCAGAAGTTCCAGAATGCGGGGTTCGTCTTCGCCCTTGAAGGTCGCCCAGACCTTGATCCCGAGACCTTTTTCGTCGTCAAAGCTCCACGCCGGAACACGGTACTTTTTGAACTCACCAGTGTCCTCGTCCTTCTTGGTCTTGCTGGTGACTTCGCGCATCTTCCCGATGACGTTTTCCCAGCTACCGAACCACTCAAAGTTCAAGCGACCCTTGACTGGTGCCTTTGCAGTGATCACTGCGTTGACGAGCTGTGCCTCATAGCTCAATGCACCGCCGTTGACGATGAACGTCTTCTGCGGAACTGCGAATGGGTTCATCTGCCACTGCATTGCTTGCAGCACTACCGCCATGCAATCGGCTTGATTGCCCTTCAGATGCTTGGGGACTGTTGTCACGCCCTTCGACATCATCAGCGCGAGATCGCTCATCGACTTCATGGTGCCTGGGTCGAGGATGAGCGCTGCAGCGTTGTGCGATGGATCGTGGTACGTGGCGAGGCCGGTTTGTGCTTGGGTGTCTGAATCGGTCATAGCGCTCTCCGCGGCCGACGGGTAGGTCGACCTTCAGATGGAAAGGGTGGTTAGAAGCGGATGGCGCGAAGCCAGGCGCGAGCAGTGTCGAGGTGCACGTCGAAGCCCAAGGCTACAACCTCGACAATGTCTTCAACCGGTGGCGCATCGACGGTCACGTCGTCGGTCTCAGCCGCGGCCACAAGCGCGCTGATAGGAGCAACTTCGACTTTCTCTATGACCGCCGGCGCAGCTACAGAAATCGCTGTAGCGGGTGCGGCCGCATGGGCGCGCAGACGGGCCAGCTCTTCCTGGTCGCGCTGATACTGCGCGTCGCGTTCGCGCTGCTGGCGCTGTTGCTCTTCCTGCTGCTCACGCTGTTGGCGTTGCTGGGCTTCCATGTCCCGGCGCTGCTGGTCCAGATCGTCCTGCTGCTTCTTCAAACGCAGGCGGTCTTCCTCGGCGCGTTGTTTGCGCAACTCCTCAGCCTCAGCGTCGGCAATACGTTGCTTCTCGCGCAACTCGTCGAGCTCTTTTTGCTGGGCCAGTAGCTTGGCGGCAGCCTTTTCGCGTTCAACGGCAGACTTGTGCAGCGTTTCAAGCTGATCAATCGCGTTGTCACGGGCGATGGTGCCTTCAGCTTCGAATTCGGCATATTCTTCGGGCAGGATCACCGACACCTTGACGCCTTGCAGGATCTCGGCGATGTCGGCTGCGCTACGGCTTGCATATGCAGCAGCGACAGAGCTGAAGCGGGTAATCCTCGCCCGGATGGTTTCGACACGCTCAGCCTCGACGCGCTCGCGTTCGGCTTTGGCGTCAGCTACGCGTTTTTCCTCGGCTTTAATTGCTTCGTCGACAGGCGCTTCAATTGCCAACACGCGATCCTTCAGCGCCTCGCCGAACTCCTTAACCTGGTTGACGCGAGCCTGGGCATCTTTGACTTTCTGCTGATAGGGAACGAGCGCCGTCTTGGTGGTGTTCGCCAAGGCATAGCGCACGTCGCGGATATCGACGCGAACTTCCTTCGCATTCGCCAAACCTTCGCTGGTCGAGCAGTCAACGACCAGCTTCGCGTAAGTGGTCTCCAGACGAACGATCTGTTCTTCATGAGGCCGATATTCTGCGATGTCGGTGACGGCTACCGCAGGGGCGACATTTTTTTTGGCGCCGTCGGTTTCGCTGATTTCGAGGGATTCTTGAACGGCTGCTTTAGTATTTGCGGACATGACAGTTCCTGGCCGCGCGGTGCGCAGCGTTTGAAATGACGGGTTATTGAGTGAGCTGGGAGCAGTAGGAGCTGGCGAGCATCCAAGCTGTGAAGAACAGCAGGGCGACGGTCGCGCCGCGCCAGGTGTAAATGCGGTGCGCGCGCTGTTGGCGGGTCATGGTCGAACTCGCACCGCGATCCGGCGACCCTTCATGGTGGGCGCCAGGCGCTGTGGCAAGTTGGCGACCAGCTCTTCGCGCTTGCGGCCGATAACCTCATTGAAGGGCAGGCCAAATCCGAGCAGGGAAATCTTGCGCTCGATGTCGTCGAGCTGTTCGTCGATCAAGTTTTTCACTGGTGCGGTGGTCATGACGCTCTCCCTTGCCGCATATCAAAAGTGCGGCGTAAACGCTCGGTGTATTTGGCGTCTTCATCGGCGCTGATGATGCTCAGCGTGCGGAAGATGAGGATTGCAGTATTGGCCGATGCCTTTACTGCGATGGCGCTGCACTGGGGGTCGATCATGCTTTGGATGTAGCCATCAAGCATTCCGGTCGCAAGGTCGTGCTGGCTGCTCATGCTGGCGCCTCCTTCAAGCCCCAACATTCACCAATGGCGTCGACCGCAGCAGCTACACGACTTGCACTCGCCTTGCGTTCAGCGAGCAATCGAACATCGCGATCAGCCAGCGCTTGGGTGCGTTTGATCTCGGTCGCCTCGTAGTCGTGGAACTGCTCAGGCTGCGATTTCTTCTCGCGCCCCCAAGCGTCGTAGCGCCCGTCCCACGCTCGGGCCTGCGCACTGTCTGCGTAGCTGGTTGCCATGGTCGCCTCCAGAGTGGCGGGTGTTGATCAAACAAAACTCGGCTGCACTCATCCATTCCGCTGGTTGCCGTTGGGCGCGGAGGGGAGTGCATGCGATTGGTGTCGGAGAAGATGAGAAAGCCCAGATTGTCTCGGGCTTTCCGCGGAGCTCTCTGCCTGAAACGTGGCTATGTCAGTCGTGGGTGATGGACAGATCGCTGATAACGCAGACCGAACCGTCTTCCGGGTCGGTGGTGTCGGAGTAATCGATTTGGTTGTACACGCCGCCGTGAAAGGCGAGAGTTTTCGTGTCCCAGGTATCGTCGAGGCGCATGATTGCGGAAGTGAATTTGATGCCATTACAGCTCGCCGATACGGACACGGCACCGCTGGAGTTTGCGTGAATGTTGATCTTGAAGAGTGCGCCGAGCGGTACGTTTTCCAATACCGTCGAGTTGATCGGATCGTCTTGTAGGTAGCTCGACCGAAACCCCATGGTGATTTTGCCTTTGTTCCAGAACACCTTTACCGGGGGGCGTTCAGAACCCTGAACGTGAATTTGGCCGATCACGACCTTCTGCAGCGAATTGACCTTCGTCAACCGCATTTCTTGACGGCACCAATGGTCTGCAGCACTAGAAAATGGCCAGTAACCAGGCTCTTTCCATTCGCAGCGAGTTCGATGGACGCTTTTACTTGAAGCTCCAAGGGTTGGCGCTGCCATCTGCAGCGATCCGTCGGGAAGCATTGAGATGACACTGGGGCATTCGATCAGCGCTCGCCAACCGATCAGGTCGAGGGATATAGGGTTTGTGTCGGAAATTGGAAGCGGGGTGGCGATGGTGAAGTTGCTGATGTCTACAGTCATTGTCGAATCCTTATTGCCCGTTGATTTCCCGTCTGGCCCTGTCGCCAAGGCCAGGCAGTGAAATCTGTTTTCTCCACCACGCGCATCGCCGGATTCATATCTCTGGCCGTCGTCGCACATTTCGTGTTCGGTGCTGGTACGGCTGGCTTGCGTGGTTTCGCGTACTCACATCTGATGAGCACGGCCAGTTCCAGAGCTGGCGTGGCATCGACTATTTGTTGCTCGCGCTTACCGGCTTACACCCGGGGTAGTCGATGGCGAGGATCCTGAGCTGTTAAAGAGCGGCGGGTGTTGACCCTTCGCTGCCGGTCCCTTGTTTGGTACTCGGTGGCGATGGATGTAAATTAACCGCCGGTTTATTCTACGTCAACACCGGCGGTTAATTTATTTTCCATGGCTGTGGCGTATGCTTTGGCTTTAGCTGTATATATATCCAGCATTCAGGGGGCGAGATGGCGAAGGCGAAAAAACAAGAAAGGCAGGTAGAGCGTCTGGAGATGAGCGGGATTGAAAGGTTGGGGCTTCGCGTGTCGTCGATGATCAATCACCCCGTAGCGCAGATTCAGCGCTGGGTAACGATCCATCGCCTGGACACGGACGGTGATCGGGAGTGGGTGGAGGTTATGGGACTGCTAAACGAAACGGACGGCATAGACATGACGTTCAACGACGACGAGTCGGTGACGCTGAAGTGGGAGGCGAGCACCGATGAGGATCGGCCTGTCGAGGTTTATGATCCAGTCGAGGAGCCAGCGCCATTTTGACGAGCACAAAAAAGCCCGCGCTTTGGCGGGCTTTCAATTGGAATGGGTGTTAGGTCTTTTTTCGCGATCGCTTTTCTGCATTGCGCATGCACGCTGAGAAAAAATCGTTCTGAAAGTCGGTCACGGCCTTTTTCTGGTTTTCCTCCAAGGAAAACCTGGGCTTGTCATAGGCGCTACGAATGAGCATTTTGTACATTTCTTTGACGTACTCGCTATCAGACTCTTCGGCAATTCCCCACATTGTCGACATAGGGACATCTGACTGCCGCGACTCCATGACAGTTTTCGCTGAGTGCTCCATTCGTTTGCACTCCTCAAAATCCTCATTGGGCTTCTGGACTGCATGAGCGGAAAAGCAGAGTGGTAGCAATGCCATCGCAATGAAAGAAAGTTGTTTGTGCACGACGCGTCCGTCCCTGAGATTGAGCCAGTACTCTACCATTCGTGGCGCACGGCCACCATTGGTCGCCCCGAGTGCCATCATACTGAACGGTCCATGTAATTTGACCTCTACCCCCATAGACCACCATTAGGGGCTCCAATGAGAGAGGCGCAGCGAAGACTGGCCATGACAGCCTGGCATGAGCTATTCGGCCTGACTGAAAGCCACATTGACGCAGAAGAAAAGTACTTTGGATTGTTAAGGCGGGCTGACGCGATGGAGCGCGCCGACCTTATTACCAGTGACGAATGGCGCAAGCTTGTCCAGCAGGCAGGTTCGTCTCTTGCCAGCACCGCAGAGTGCATGGGCGGAGCAGGTAGGGAAGGATAGAACGAAAAAAGCCCGGCGCTGGGCCGGGCTCTCTGTAGATGGGCCAAATCCATTTGGCTGAATTCGCTTTGCAGCGCGGGTGTGACGATAGCGTGACAGGCGGGCTCGGACTTTAGATCCAAGTCTGGACAACATACCTACTCAATCGTGTTTATGTTTTTTGTGCCCGTGCTTGTACCCATGCTGCTTGCCGTGTGATTGATGATTGTCGTTGCCGCCACCATCGGCCAGGTTATTTCCGAGAGCTCCGCCGGCTGCACCGCCAAGACCTGCGCCAATAGTTGACCCGGTAGATCCTCCAAGACTGTTACCAATTACCGAGCCGCCCGCCGAACCAATCCCGCCACCAATTGCCGCTTCGGTTCTTTTGCCTTTTTCAGCCGTTAAAGCTCCGCCAGCAGCACCGCCGAGACCAGCCCCAACCGCTGCTCCGGTGCTGCCGCCCATTTGCTGCCCAATAACATTTCCCAGCGCACCGCCGATGCCGCCACCAACTGCGGCAGTGCCATCGCCAGCAGCCATAGCACCTTGAGCAGCCAACAACCCCAAAAGCAAAACGGGTAGTGTGAATCGCATATTTTGAACCCCGGAAATGATGCAGTGCGCTGTGGCACGGCAGAAACTCGGTTTGGCCGAGCTGTTTTTATGAGCAGGTGCCGCCCTTATGGTGCGAACCTGTGCCGCCCGTTGGATGCGTGCCCTTCGGGCAGGCTGAGGCCGAAACTGAAAGGACTGAGAGAAGTGCGACGAGTCCTGCGATTGCGATCTTTTTCATGTTGCCCCCGTGCACTGCGAGATGCAGTAGGAGGCTATCGGCGAAGTGCAACGTATCTTGAAACAAAAAGCCCGGCGCTGGGCCGGGCTTTAGGCCTATCTGTTTATTCCCAAGGGAAGGCTTGGAGAATGTAGCGAGGTCTACTGCTACCTATTCTTTTGGCATTCACGGTTATCTTAAATGAGCTATAGAGATGTTGATTTATGGCGTTTGGGTTCGGCACGTCTCTCTTGATGCTTCCATAAATCACATGACCGTCTACCGTCCTGAACTCAAAGGCTCTTTTGTCTGGTAGAGCTCCAATAAATTCACCTGTAAATGTTTCAATGCTTTCTTTTATGTTGTCCAGATTGAGTCGCTCCTTGCTGCGTCTCACCTGCTCACTATCAGTGAATTGAAACTTTTTTGTACGCGTGGTCAGGGAGCAAGATGCTTCATAACTGGATAATTTTCCCAAGAAGTCCGCAACAGCCGTGATAGCCCTATCGGCCAGCCTAGATACCGGCTCAGAAAGTTCTTCATCACTTTTTGTTGTGGCTTCGAGAAGCTCGGCTATCAGATCAATTGCCTGAGAAACCGGTGTTGTGCCTTCAATGTCAAGCTGGCGTTCAGCAGGCGCCTCTTCCAACTGAAAACCAAAAGATCCGAGTGCTGCCCCAGTTATCAGAAGCTGATTGCTGGAACGATTCGGGATGGGGCCTTTGTCCGCTAAGGTTCCGGAAATCGATGCTGCAATCATAGAGATGGCTTCGCTGAACGCTTGGGTAGCCGAAGTTCCAAACTCAGCTAGAACCCCATGGGTTCCCCAGACAGGAGATCCACGATAGGTCAATATGACTTTTGCGGGTTGATATGCATTTCCATTGCTTTGTGCCAGATATGACTTCGCACGCTGAATTCTGGAGTTCAGCGACATGGCCGTGAGCCTGCTCAAGCCCTTTTTGGAAACCTCTTTTTCAAGGAAGCTGAGCTCGGCGGCGCTATGTAGATACTCATTCCTGTTCATGTGCTAGCTCCTGTTGACGAGCTTCGAGCAATGCCAGAGCGTCGGCGTCTTGATGTGGTGCGAGGTCTAATTTTAGGAATCCTTTCCACTGTCTAGACCTCCGATGAGACCACATGCTGTACCAGTATGCAGACATAGACACCAGGATTTCGGGATCGTCCTGTAGAGACTGGACGTAGAAGTCAACCTTGAATCGTTCTTTAATCCACTCAGTATCACCCAAAAGGCGGATTTGTTCCTCAGTTAGCGCATCAAAAAAATCGTCACCTCGGTGAGTGAAGGTGACGACGTCAACATCTCCTGGTGGTCGATGCTCAATCAGTTCGATGTTTTCTGAAAAGCTGCCATTGAGCCACTGAAAACCCGTATCCATACCCATGAGATGAAGCTCAGCTCGATGAGCTAGATATCCACGAAGAATTAGACAGCGCTCTGCGCTGGTGGAAAAGCGTTGAATAAGCTGAACTAGATCCGTTTCGTAGGGAGATCTGTTCAAGTCAACGGGATTCAGTTCATTTATGGGAGGTAACAAGCCCTCCGCGTTCCATTCAGGAATCAATCCCGGCCTCCTTGCTAAATTTAGAAATTCGATCACTTGTGCTTAATGCCGCTATGCCGCCAGACCAACTACTCCAGCTTCCCCCGCACAATCCTTCCCGCCTTCACCTCATCGGCGTGGCGACGAATCTTTTCTTGCTGAGCCTGCAGTAGAGCGGAGATCTTCATAATCGCGATGACCTCATCAGGAGATTTGCCTCGACCGGCCATGCTAGTTAGCTCGGCCACTGACCAGCCGATAACTGCACTCGCATCCTCAAGGTCGTAAAACAGTTCCTGCTGAGCGGTGCGTGGCCCGTCGAGCCCTTGAATGAGATCCACCATCAATACCTCTTCTGCCATGGCAGTCGTCAATGAAGAGTCTTTCGGCTTTCGCCAATCCTGATTCGATCCAGCGCCCGGTTTAGCGAATCCAAGGCATCAAGGAGGGCTTTCGCCTCAGCTTCCCGGCCATCACCCCAAAGGCGTTCAGCCATTTTATTCAGGGCTTGGATAGAGTTCTCAATTTCAGCGGCAGTCGCTGCAGCTTTACTTTCAGTCTGCTTCTTCGTCATTGAGTAACCCGTTTGCAGGGTGTTGCTTGTCTTTCAGTTCCTGGCGCGAATAGATGCTCACCGAACACATGGCCTAAGATCGAATATTAATCAGCGTTGGATCGCACAATCCTTCCTGCCTTTACCTCATCTACGTAAGCAGTCAGCCGATCCTCGCCAGCATGGAATACTGTGCACATCTTCAGCAATGCTTGGGCATCTGCTTCATTGCCGGCCAGGCTTGCACGCTCAGCTATTCGCATCAGCTCGACGGCTGACCACTTCAGGTCGGATGCGACACCCTGGAGGTCGCGCTTGAGGTCTTGCTCTGGCTTACTAAGTCCCATCATCACTCCTTGCAAATCGCCGCCACACCAGGTCTTTCACCCGGCCATAGCAATTCTCAGCCCCACCGCCGCCTCAACAAGCTTCTGCGCCTGCGTTGCGACAGCCCTGGCTCGCTCGGTATCCCCGGCTTCTTTAAGCGCTTTAGTCAAATTGAGCAGATTTTCCACCTCAGTCTCGATGACGCGGATGGACTTACCTATCGGGTATTGAAGTGTGTGCGCCATGCCATCAACCCTCGTTCCAGACGGTCTTCAATGAAGAACTCTGCGACTTTCGCCGATCCTGATTCGGTCCAGCGCCCGGTTTAACGCGTCTAAGGCATCGAGGAGGGCTTTCGCCTCAGATTCTCGGCCATCACCCCACAGACGCTCAGCCATTTTGTTCAAGGCTTGGATAGAGCGCTCTATCTCAGCGGCGGTCACCGCAGCCTGACTTTCCGGCTTTTTCTTCGGCATTTCAGAACTTCTGATACTCAGGCCACAATCCAGCTACACCAGGTGAGCATTCCAGACCAGCAGCACCCGTGCCTGGATGAAGGTTTCATCGGCCCTAATCGTTTGCGGGGGATGCCTCTCGTTATCGGAAAGCATCTTGATCTGATCATCGCCGATCCACTGAAGGCGCTTGATGTACAGGTGCCCCTCCCAAGAGAACATGTAGATCCCATCGCCGACAAATTCACGAATGCTGACGTCGACAAGCAACGGGTCACGGTGCTTTATCGTCGGCGCCATCGACTGGCCCCAGCCTGTCACCATCTTCAGGTGAAAGTGCTCTTTGAACTCAATGCCCATCTCGCGCAGATGCTGAGGGCTGACGCGCACATCCTGAAACATCTCGGGGTAGTCGTGTGGGATCTGGCCACCACCCATCGCGGCGCGGACGTCGTAATGCGCGATCCACACCTCATCGCCCACCGCGCCGGGGCGGTAGTAGTCGAGCTCAATTGCGCCGCCGCCGTCATCTGCTTCGGCCGCCGCAAGCAGCCGCCTGCGGGACTCCTCAGACAAACTCTTTCCCTGCTTTTCGAGCATCTGCCGAACCATGTCCGCGGCAGACCCACTCTGTGATGGAGCATTCGTCTGATCTGCAGCACCTGTCAGGCCACTGATTTCGGCCGCCAGACGCTTGCTGAACTTCTCAATGGGCACATCAAGCAGGCGTGACAATACCGCCGCAAACTTCACGTTTAGCGGGTTGGTCCCATTCAGATACATCGCGACCGCTGCGGAAGAAATATCAGCCGCTTCTGCGAGGCTGGCTTGAGTCAAACCGAGGGCGTTCTTTTTCGATACGAAAAGCGCCTTTGCAGCGTCGCACTCAGCTTTCAGTTCTGGGGAGAGTTCTTTCTTTCTGCTCATCCGTGAAATTTAACCGTTGGTTAATTTATTTGCGTCAACCGGCGGTGTTGCTAGAAAGCTAACCGGCGGTTAATATTGAGCTCGAAAACACCATTCGAGATTTTTAGAATGAAGCAGATCCCACTAACAGAGCTGGTCGCTACGAAAGGGCAGGCCTTTGCGGCCAAGTCTCTCGGGGTCAGCCCCGCCGCAATCAGTAAGGCCATTTCCGCCGAGCGAAACATTTCCGTCACCTGCAATGAAGACGGGACCTTTGACGCTCATGAGCTCAAGTCTTTCCCCGCGCAGTCAGCACCAAAGAAGACAGCCGCCTAACCAACCGACTTTCGCCTCGAAGCGAGCGAGACAGTTGCACGCTCACCACGCAACTCATCACCGCTCAGTCGACCCCTTAGAGGATCGGCGATCTGCTCAAACGCAGGCCAGAGTCTGAGCTGAGATGACAAGGGAAGGGTGGAGGCCAAGGCGACTACCAAGCAGCAAAGGGCGGATATCTCGCCTTGTAATTCGGAATGAGTGGTCATGGATGCGTCCCTGATCTGAGCAGATTTTCAATGTACCCAGACTACGAGCGAGACAGCCCCATGGAAACGTCCAGTCCAAGACACAGAGCGCAAACCCGTGACCAGGTGCTGGTCGCGCACGCGGCTAATCAAATTGCTCGCACCTGCCTGAGCCAGGACGATTTCGCCCAGGCGCTGAGCCGCGAGCTGCACTTGGCTTGCCCGGAAAAGGCCGCTTCCAAAGAAGTACCAGATTTCAGCGCGCTGACTGATCTGAACGATGTTGGTGAGTTCGTGAAGGCGACCGGCCGCTGGCTGAAGCGTGTTCAGCGCTGGCTCTCCAGCGAACAAGACATGCCGTCCTGGCTCGAGGAAGCGTGGGTCAACGCGCTTGAGCCTGAGTTCCGCGATCACTGCATCAACGAACTGGCCGGTCGCCATGGGCTGATAGGCGCCCGCCAGATGACCACCGACCAATGCGCAAACAAAAGCTTCGGCGCTCTGATCCGAGCTCTTGGCGATGTGATCGATACCGGCAGCGAAGTGTTCGACGACCAGGTGATGTGCGAAGAGGACTTGCCACACCTCCCGGCATTCGCCAAGCAGTGCCGCCAAGTTGAGGCACGGGCAGGGGAGTTGGGTCGCAAGGCTGAAGCTCTGCTTGTGAAGCATCGCCCAAATTTGAAATCCATCGCCTGAATCCCGGGCACAAAAAAGCCGGGATTGCGCCCCGGCTAATTCATTACAACTTGATGAGGCCGATTATGCAGAGCCAACTCCATTCAAGCAATACTTCTCCCACTGTCGCGACACGTTTTGCTAATTCCGAAAACGTGTCGCGCACCACGATGTCTTCCCGCGAGATCGCCAATGTCACCGGTAAACGGCACGACAACGTGAAGCGCGACATCGTGGCAATGCTCAAAGACCTGAAAGTAGATGCACTCAATTTTGAGGACATCTACCTCGATGGTCGCAACCGTGAGCAAGTCCAGTACATTCTCGACCGCGAGCACACCGACTGCCTGCTAACCGGCTACAGCGCCCCGATGCGCATGAAGGTGATTCGTAGGTGGCGCGAACTGGAAAAGCAGCAGGGCGCCCGCGAGCAGGCCCTGCTGAATGGCACCAAAGTCGTCGGCGAGATCGCCATCATGGAGTGCTTCACGCGCCTGCTGAAGCCCGCGCCATCTTGCCAGATGGCCATGCTGACGAAGATTGCCCAGAACAACGGCCTCGACCCGAAGTTTCTCCCAGGCTACGCCGTCGACGCGGCGCCTGATGCGGCCGGCGGCTCCTCGATGCCCACCAAGTCGGCCACGGCCTTGCTGAAAGACAACAGCATCCGTATTGCGCCGGCGGCATTTAACCGCGCACTGGCTGCCAAGGGCTTCCTTAAGCAGCTCCAGCGCAAAAACTCCAAGCAGGAAATGGTCGACTTCTGGTCTGTGACTGAGCAGGGCCTTCGTTTTGGCAAGAATTTGACCAATCCTCAATCCCCCCGCGAGACGCAGCCTCACTGGTATGTCGATCGCTTCCTCGAACTGGCCGATCTGATCGGCAAAGGCGGCAAGTAATGGCCCGTGCACGCAACCTCAAGCCCGCCCTGTTCAAAAATGAACTGCTCGGCGTGGCAGACCCAATGCTCACCCTGCTGTTTGAAGGCCTGTGGCTTCTCGCTGATAGGGAAGGGCGCTTGGAAGATCGTCCGCTTCGTATCAAGGGCGAGCTGTTTCCATACCGCGACGGCCTCGACATGGACAACATGCTCAACTGGCTTGCAGAAACCGGCTTCATCGTCCGCTACACCGTGGGTGAAAAGCGCTACATCGAAATCGACAACTTCATGAAGCATCAGAACCCGCACCGTAACGAACCCGAGTCGTTTATCCCGTCAGTATCAAATGGATGTATCACTTCGGATTTTGGCAGAAGTCCTACCGATAAAATCGGAAGCGCTCCGGCTGACTCCCTCTCTACTGACTCCCTTAACCTGACTGCTGATCCCCTCACGCCAGCGACGCCTGCGGCATCGGCGACCGAGGATCTGTTCCCGAAGTTCTGGAAGCTGTACCCGAACAAGAAGAGCAAGGCGAACGCTGAGAAGGCTTGGAAGAAACTCAAGGTCACTGACGAACTGTTCACCCTGATCGCCAGCGGCTTGGCCAAGCAAGTCGTCTGCCCTGACTGGACCAAGGACGGCGGCCAGTATATCCCGCACCCTGCAACCTGGCTGAACGGCAAGCGCTGGGAAGACGAGGTCAAGGTCCCCAGCAATGTCCACCAGTTCCCCCAATCCCGCCACACCGGCTTTGCCGAACGTGATTACACCGCCGGCCTGATTCCTCGGGAGGATGGCACCTATGCGTTCTGAAAAAGTTGTCATCATGCCAAGGGCTCAGGCCGATCCGCAAAAGATCACCGGCGTCTGCGAGAACCATGGTCAGTTCCCCCAAACGGTGAACGTGATCTTCGGCAAGGAGTTCAAGACCGGGTGCCCTGAGTGCCAGCGCATCCGCTTCGAAGAAGAGGCGGCCCGCAAGCAAGCCAACGAAGCTCAGATCATTCGCATGAGGATGGCCGAGAAATTGGGCTCAGCTCTGATTCCGAAGCGCTTTGCCGGCAAGACTTTCGACGGCTACGTGGCCACGACTACCGAGCAGCACAAGGCGCTGAACACCTGCCGTCGGTACGCCGCCGAGTTCACGCAGATCGCCGAGTCGGGCCGCTGCCTGTTGCTGCTGGGCAAGCCCGGTACCGGCAAGACGCACCTGTCCGTTGCGATCGCCAACGAGATTATGGCGACCAGCAGCGCCTCAGCCGTGTATCGAACTGTCGGCGCCGTGCTCCAGGCAATCCGTGCCACCTACGACCGCACCAGCGAGCAGAGCGAAAACCAGATTTTGTCGAGCCTCATCAGCCCA
>Ga0182005_1000450_pt1 | contig 21827 bp, 19 predicted proteins | sample Sormic07211103_1_FD_123021 | JGI IMG/M metagenome (GOLD analysis project Ga0182005, IMG submission 123021) | Rhizosphere microbial communities from Sorghum bicolor, Mead, Nebraska, USA - 072115-103_1 MetaG | ecosystem: Host-associated > Plants > Roots > Rhizosphere | place: USA: Nebraska...
AAAAGCTGAGTCCTAACTGGTGCCTGCAATATCTCTTGAACTCTCCCGGAAATTTTACGGCCTCTAAATTACGTTGGGTACAGGAGCATGAACCTGCCCTTTATGAGCGCATTGATAAAGTGATGCTCCCTGGCGATTTCATTGCTATGCGCCTGACGGGTGATGCGGCTACGACTATCTCGGGATTGTCCGAAGGGATCTTCTGGGATTTCAGTATGCATCAGGTATCGCCTGTGTTGCTGAAACATTATGGTATCAGCGAAAAGCTGTTGTCGAATGTAGTACCTACGTTCGGTTTGCAGGGCAAGGTGACTGCGCAGGCAGCTGCTTTGTTAGGATTAGCTGAAGGTACACCGGTTACTTACCGTGCGGGTGACCAACCGAACAATGCTTTTTCTCTGAATGTATTACAGCCGGGTGAAGCTGCGACTACCGCAGGTACTTCGGGTGTAGTATATGCAGTACATGATCATATTGGGTTTGATGCACAGAGTAGGGTGAATACTTTTGTGCATGTGAATGATACAGCAGCGGCACATCGAAATGGTGTGTTGATGTGCCTGAATGGTACGGGTATTCTTAACAGCTGGATGCGGACCCTGGTGGGTAAACCATCTTATGAAGAGATGAATGCACTGGCAGCGGTAGCACCTGTTGGTTCCCGTGGTTTGAAGATTTATCCGTTTGGAAATGGTGCGGAGCGTATACTTGCGAATAGGGATCTGGGAGCTTCCTTTAAGGGGCTTAATTTCAATATTCACGGCAGAGAGCATATGTTGCGTGCAGCACAGGAAGGGATTGTATTTGCGCTGAAATATGGAATGGATATAATGCAGGATATGGGATTGCAAATAAAGAGAGTGAGGGCAGGGCATGCGAATATGTTCCTGAGTCCATTGTTCAGAGAGGTGTTTGCAAATACTGCAGAGGTGGTGATTGAGTTGTACAATACGGATGGTGCACAGGGAGCTGCGAGAGCGGCGGGTGTGGGCGCCGGGTTGTATGCGGTGGAAGATGCGTTCAAGGGGATGGAGTGCCTGGCTACGATAGAGCCGGAGGCGAATAGTGCGTATAAAGGAGTTTATGAGGAGTGGCTGGAAGGGTTGAAAAAAATGATATAGGACTGCCCAGCGGTCTGCAATTTTACACACATATATACACATACACGTTAGGATCAAAAAAAACACTGACAATGAGCATTACATTAGGAAACAAGGAATACTTCAAAGGCATTGGCAAAATCGCCTATGAAGGTCCTCAGTCAAACAATCCATTTGCTTACAAATGGTACGATGAGAACAGAAAGATCGGAGGAAAGACCATGAAGGAATTATTCAAATTTGCGGTATCCTACTGGCACACCTTCTGCGGAACCGGTGGAGACCCATTCGGTCCTGGTACCAAAGCATTCCCATGGCTCACAGCTCCGGATGCTGTGCAGAGTGCGAAAGAAAAGATGGATGCAGCGTTTGAATTCATCACCAAGCTGGGTCTTCCTTACTACTGCTTCCACGATGTAGACCTGGTAGACGAAGGGGCTAACATCGCTGAATACGAAAGCCGTATGCAGGCAATCGTGGAGTATGCAAAAGAAAAACAAAAAGCCAGCGGTGTAAAACTGCTCTGGGGAACTGCGAATGTATTCAGCAATCCCCGCTATATGAATGGTGCCAGCACCAACCCTGACTTTTCTGTAGTTGCTTACGCAGGTACACAGGTAAAGAACTCCATGGATGCGACCATCGCACTGGGGGGTGAAAACTATGTATTCTGGGGTGGCCGTGAAGGTTATATGACCTTGCTGAACACCAACATGAAACGTGAGCAGGAACACCTGGCACGCTTCCTCAGTATCGCCCGTGATTATGCGCGTAAACAAGGTTTCAAAGGTACCTTCTTTATCGAGCCTAAGCCTTGCGAGCCTACCAAGCACCAGTATGATTATGATTCAGCAACCGTGATTGGTTTCCTCCGTCATTACGGTCTGGATAAAGATTTCAAACTGAACATTGAAGTAAACCATGCTACACTGGCTGGTCATACCTTCCAGCATGAACTGCAGGTAGCCGCTGATGCTGGCTTCCTGGGTAGCATTGATGCGAACCGTGGTGACTATCAGAATGGCTGGGACACTGACCAGTTCCCAATGAATCTGAATGATCTGATCGAAGCAATGCTGGTGATCCTGGAAGCAGGTGGATTTGCAGGTGGTGGTGTGAACTTCGATGCGAAAACCCGTCGTAACTCTACCGATCTGGAAGATATCTTCCATGCACACATCGGCGGTATCGATTCATTTGCACGTGCGGCGATTGTAGCAGAAAAAATTCTGGAGCAGTCTCCTTACAAACAATTCCGTAAAGACCGTTATGCATCATTTGACAGCGGTAAAGGAAAGGAATTCGAAGATGGAAAACTGACACTGGAAGATCTGCGCAGTATTGCAATTGCAAATGGTGAACCAAAGATGATCAGTGGCCGACAGGAATGGCTGGAGAATATCATCAATCAGTATATCTAAAGTTAACTGATTATAAAAAGAAAGGCCGCTACTGTCAGCGGTCTTTTTTTGTAAATGGGAAAGGCTGTCAACCGCGTTGTACGGAACCGCACTTGTAGCAACGGATACCCTTACTGATCGTGGGGCATCGCTTTTTACAACTCATGTGCGACCGGGGACATACAACCCCTGGTTGACAACACAACTATTGCAAACGCAAACTGATAAACGCATTATGTTTTCCATTCAATCATTCCATCAGGCAGGCTTTGACATCATCGCACTCATTGACGGTGACACGGGCACACGGGTTGAAATCATTCCTGCACACAGTGCATTGCTGCATGCTTTCAGGATTCCGCATGGAGAAGGTTTTCTGAACATAATAGATAGTTATGAAAGCCTGGATGACTATAAGGTAAACCTGCCGGAATACTATAAAAGTGCCAAGCTGAGTCCTTTTGCCTGCCGTATACCTGCTGGTACTTATCGCTGGGAAGAGAAGGAGTACACCATTGGCAAAACACTCTCTACTTCCGGCAGCGCCATTCATGGTTTGCTCTACGATGTGCCGTTCGGGATAGTGAGTCAGGAAGCCAATGAAAAGGGAGCAGTGCTGACATTGCGCCATACTTATGTAGGGAATGATGCGGGATATCCGTTTCCCTATGATTGTGAGGTAAAGTACCACCTGGAACCCGGACAGCAGCTGCGGATCTCTACTTTTATCCTGAACAATGCAGACATGCCGATTCCCGTTATGGACGGCTGGCATCCTTATTTTAGTACAGGTACTCCTGTCGATGAGCTGGAATTGCAATTTGCATCGGAACAAATAGTAGAATTTAATGCGCAACTGGTGCCAACTGGTAATGTGTTGCCTTATGACCGTTTCCTGGAACCACAAAGTCTGGCAGGTATGCCGCTGGATAATAGTTTCCTCCTGGATTTTAGCAGGCATAGTGCGCTGGCTACACTGCGGGATCCGAAAAAGCGGGTATTGATTCATTTTTTCCCTGAACCGTGTTATCCAATTTTGCAGATCTATATTCCTGCACACCGCAACAGTATTGCAATAGAGCATCTTACCGGGGCTCCAAATGCCTTTAATAATGGCATGGGGCTGGTGGCCCTGGAACCGGGAGAAGAAAAGATATTTAGCACAGCCATCACAGCTGTATCATATTAAAATAGCCGGGCATCTTCATTTAAAAGCAAAGCGCAGGCATCCGTTATCAGTGGCGGCTTTTTAGGGAAAAATGCAAAATAAGTCGCCACACCATATTAATAACTGGTATTCCCTCTGGCATAGTCTTTGGAATTTGTAAAGTATTGTTTCACCCAAAAAGTCAATGTTATGGATACTTTACAAATAAAAGGCGCCTGGAACGAGATCAAGGGCAAGATTAAGCAGCAATACGCAGATTTGACCGACGACGATTTGCTTTACGAAGAAGGGCAGGAAGATCGTCTGATTGGTAAAATTCAGCAGAAGCTGGGCAAGAGCAGAGATGAAGTTATTAAACTAATTAAATCTGCATAAAATGGGAAATCTATTATATATCATTGCGGTTATACTTATTATCGGTTGGTTGTTAGGCTTCTTTGTATATTCCGCGGGTGGATTAATTCACATCCTGTTGGTGATAGCCATAATAGCCATTCTTTTACAGGTGATAAGAGGGTCCAGTTGAGTTATCTTGCTTTACTGTGGCAAAATAATCATGCTAAATCCTCCTGGCAACGGGAGGATTTTTTCTTTTTATTAGGAACTTTTTAAGGAACTTGGTGGAATAAACAGAACAGATATATGAAACGATTGCCCTTATTGCTCCTGCTGGTATTTTGCAGTCTACTCGCGGAAAAGAGTCAGGCACAGGTTACTCTGACAGGTACGATTGTAGACAAGGAGAATGGATTGGTGTTGCCGTATGCAAGTATTACAAACAAGACTACGGGCCGAAGGTCCTATTCCGATAAGGGTGGTTTTTATAAGATTTCAGCGAAGAAGGGTGACATGGTAGTGTTTGGGTTCCTGGGATACAATCCGGATAGTCTGGTAGTCAATGCGGAGAAGGGGATAGAGACGAGGGAGGTTCACCTGACGGTGGAGAGCAGGCAGTTGCATGGGGTAGAGGTGACTACTAAGTATACGCCTTATCAGCTGGACTCTATCAACAGACGTGATCAGTTTGGGTATATACTGGATAATCCCAACAAGCCTTTGGCAGGTGGTAGTACGCCGGTAGGAGCGGGGATTGTGTTTAGTCCATTTACGAGGTATTCAAGAAAGGAGAAGCAGAAGCGTGAGTTTAAGAAGATTTATGCGAAAGCGGAGAAAGACAAATACATCGATTCCAGGTATACACCATTATTTGTGAGCAGGGTGACTACGTTAAAAGGGGATAGTTTACGGTTGTTTATGAGTGAGAATTATCCCGATTATGATACGCTGAGGATGATGCCGACAGAGGATTTGATGTATTGGATAACGGATAAGTATAAGGCCTGGAAGAAAAAGTAGGTTAAAAAAGGAATTTATAAAAACGCAAAAGAGACCCTTTTGCGTTTTTTAGTTATCAGACGGTTTGATAAAATAAGAACGGCCACCCTGAATCCAGAGTGGCCGTTTTGGTTGCAGAGGCCAATAGAAAAAATATATTATCAGTTGTATACTTTAATCATATATACAAAATCTTCCAGTTTCTTGATCTGCTCTACGCGGGTCAGGTTTTCCAACCGATTTTTGTGATTCCATTTACCCATTTTCTCTTTAGGCATTTCTTCCAACAGGCGTTTCAGCTGCGCTGATTTCACTGCGAAAGCAATACCATCGGCGGTTGTTTGTTTGCCGGTTACGATACCTACTATATCACCTTTTGCATCCATCAGGGGAGCACCACTGTTACCCGGATTTACAGGAATGGACACCTGGTAAGCGGCGGAATCTCCGTTGAAACCGGTTTGTGCGCTGATATATCCTTCTCCATAAACAATCTCATCACGTGGATAACCCAGTGTGAAAACTTTTTCGCCACGCAGGGCTTTCTGGAGTTTTACGGAATAAGGAATGGGCTGGCTTCTGAAAGTGCTATCTGTGATCTTCAGGATCGCCAGGTCGCTTGAAATGTCTTCGAATACGCTGATGGCTTTGTAAGCTTCACCTTTAGTATTTTGGATATAGATAGAATCGGCACCTGCTACAACATGGTAGTTGGTCACTAAATATCCATTGTCTGTAATTGCAAAACCTGTGCCTCCGTAAGTGCCGGGGTTGGCAGGTACTTTCTTCTTATTATTAATATCGTTGATGAGGGCGTTTTGAGAGCGCTGGATATTGTTCAGTACCCTTCTTACATCCTCATATTGTGCAGTGGTTTTCTGTCTGTTTGCCCTTTGAATGAGGGCGATCGTGGTCAGCGAAGTAACGAGGGCGATACATGCCGCCGCTGCAACGTTTGTCATTAACCTTCTGCGGAAGGAGATGACCCTGGCAGGTGCCGGAGCAGCTGCATCACGTAGCATCTCCATATCGAGTGAAGCATGGATATGATCCATTTTTTCCTGTAGTGCCAATCTGCGGCCATAACTTTCCAGCTGTGCCGTAATGTGCTGATGGGCTTTCAACTGCTCATTTACTATCGGGTCGGACTGACACAGCGCTTCGAATGCAGCTTTTTCCTGCATATTCATATCGCCTTCCAGATAGCGTTCAATGTCACGTATTAAATTTGTATCATTCATCGCCTGTAACCACTTTGCGGGTCCTTATCGTGGCCCCTATAATTTATATTTATCAAAAAAGAGTTTCTTTAACCGCATCAGGCACTTGTACTTCTGATTCTTCGCATTTTCAGCGTTGGTGTACCCGAATTTCTCCGCTATATCTGCCATAGAGAGTTTCCTGATGTAATAATCTTCCAGGATGGTCTTGCAGGGTTCCCCCATGCTCCCCATAGATTCTTCCATGATGCGGAACTGTTCGTCCTTTTTATCATGGTCTTCCATGTGGTTGTCTGCTGGTAACACTGCTTCCAGTTCTTGCGGCAGGGACAACTGCCAGTTGCCTGACTGGAGCTTTTTGAGCCAGAGGTGACGGCAGATGGCGTATAAATAGGTTTTGAGCTTACTGTAGAGATCAAATTCACTTGTCTGTGCTTTCTCATACAATACGATCATGGCCTCCTGGAAAAGATCTTTCGCATCATCCTCAGAACCTTTGTGCTGTAAAACCATCCTGAGTACCGCTGGAAAATTTTCCACGTAGATGGTAGACAGCGCTTTATCGTCATTCCGGGCTAGTCCCAGTAATAATTCCCGATCCCTTTCTATGTTCAGATTATGCTTCACTTATTAATACTATTATATCGCTTTGGTAACCCAAAGTAGGGGAAAAAAAATAAGTTTTCAGCCAGAAGGTAGATGCAGGCTGCTATCTTTTTTCATATAAACTTATAATTTATATAATTAAAAACCTTGACCACAGCGTGTTTTATGAAAAAAAGAGATTTTTTAAAAATATTTCTGAAAAGCTGGGTTACCTTTCTTTCAATCCGGTATAAAGAAGAAACAATATTTCAAAAAACCTAAAAAATAAAAAAATGAAGAACGCACTGAAAATTGGTTTCTTAGCTCTGGCACTGGGTGTATTTGTAACTGCATGTGGCGGTGGCGCTAGCGAAGCTGCTCAGGATTCAACTGCTGCAACTACTCAGGCTATCGATTCAGTAGCAAACGCTGCTAACGATTCTATCGCTGCTAAAGCTGACACTGCAAAAGCTGCTGTTGATTCTATCGCAGGTGCTGCAAAAGATACTGCTGCTAAGCACTAATCTTTCCCTGGTAAGCAAATAAAGGCTTTTTTATATACCGCCCTCCAACCGGAGGGCGGTTTTTTTTGCCTATTGGGGTTTCCTGCCCCTTGTTTTTGAATAAATCGTTGAAAAATTGCCGGTTTTTTGAAAAGAATATAATTTTTCACAAAAGTGCTTGGACAATTCAAATCCTGATGTATTTTTGTTGTGCAATTCAAGCAAATTATGATACAGCAAACAACCTTTGGTTACTTTTATGGTTTCTACTTTTTCTGGTACCAGAATTAGGGAGGTCGTTTGTAGTACTTAAAACATAAAAAGAAACTAACAAAAAGGCCTTCCGATAAGGGAGGCCTTCTTTTTTTCTAATAACTTGATCTATGTTACGTCGTTTCTGTCTTTACTTCTTTTACTTTTTTTACTTTTTCTTTTACGTCGTAAAGGCCGGGACTCTCTTGTAAAAAATGCACTAAACATATAACTGCACTTTAAAGGGTCCCGGCTCAACCGGGGCCCTTTTTCATTTTATCCGGTAGTTGTTGTAGCAACTATCAAACATAAACAAACCACATTTAAGATGCACATCGCAATTCAGGGATTCGAAGGGTGTTTTCACCAAATAGCGGCACAGGGATACTATGGAAAGGATATTACTATCGAATGTTGTGCTTCATTCGCAGAGTTGATCAAGAAAGTAAAGACGCAGGTTGCTGATGCAGGCGTGATGGCCATCGAAAATTCGATTGCAGGAAGTATTCTTCCAAACTACACGCTGCTAAAAAATTCAAACCTGCATGTGATAGGGGAGATCTACCTCCACATCAGGCAGCACCTGATGGCATTGCCTGGTACTGCACTGGAGGATGTAAGGGAAGTACATTCCCATCACATGGCGCTCCTGCAGTGTACTGATTTCCTCGACAAGTACCCGCAAATGAAGCTGGTGGAAACGGAAGATACTGCCCTGAGTGCAAAACATGTGGCTACAAAAAAACTGAAAACTACAGCAGCCATCGCGGGTAAACTGGCAGCTGAGATCTATGGTCTGGATATCATTGCGCCGAACATCCACACGATCAAGAACAACTATACCCGCTTTTTGGTTATCTCTCCTAATGGTGTAGAACCTGCAGAAGACTCCAACAAAGCATCTGTATACTTCCAGACTTCACACGAATCTGGTACCCTGGCAAAAGTGCTGACACAGGTGGCAAATGCAGGTATTAACCTGAGCAAACTGCAGTCTTTTCCGATGCCAACCAAGGAATGGAATTATTATTTCCACGCCGATTTCGAATTTGAAGATCTGGCCACTTTCCAGAAAGGCATCAGCAAAATCACTCCGCTGACAGAACACCTGAAAGTGCTCGGTATCTACAAAAAAGGCAAAACATTATAATCCTATTTTTCAATCATACGATATGAACTTACAGGTAGCAAAACGGCTGCAACAAACAGAAGAATACTACTTCTCTAAAAAGCTGAGAGAAATAGATGAAATGAACAGGGCAGGTGCCAAAGTGATCAACCTTGGTATTGGTAGTCCTGATCTGCCCCCGCATCCTTCTGTGATCGAGGCACTGACTGAAAACGCTCGTCGCCCCGATACGCACGCCTATCAGGGGTACAAAGGTATTCCTGCATTGCGCCAGGCAATGGCCAGCTGGTATCAGCGCTATTACAGCGTAACCCTGGATCCTGAAAAAGAAGTATTGCCTCTGATCGGTTCCAAAGAAGGTATCATGCACATCTGTATGACCTACCTGCAGGAAGGCGATGAAGCCCTGGTGCCTAACCCGGGTTACCCTACCTACCGCTCAGCTGTGAACCTGAGTGGTGCTACTGTAAGAGACTATGATCTGGAAGAAAAGAACGGATGGTTGCCTGACCTCGAAGCACTGGCAAAAACGGATCTGAGCAAGGTAAAGCTGATGTGGGTAAACTATCCGCATATGCCAACAGGCGCACGTTTCAACACTGCCTTTGCAGAGAAACTGATCAAATTTGCCAACGACCATAATATCCTGATCTGCCATGATAATCCTTATAGCTTTATCCTGAATGCACAGCCACAAAGCCTGTTACAGACACCAGGTGCTAAGGATGTGGTACTGGAACTGAACTCACTCAGCAAATCATCTAACATGGCCGGATGGCGCGTAGGTATGCTGGTAGGTAAACAGGAATGGATCAACGAGGTGTTGCGCTTCAAGAGCAATATGGATTCAGGTATGTTCCAGCCATTGCAAATGGCAGCTGTAAAAGCACTGGAACTGGGTCCTGAATGGTATGCTGAGCTGAATGAGATCTATACAGGCCGCCGTCAGAAAGTATTTGAACTGCTGGAATTGCTGAACTGTACTTTCGATCGTGACCAGGTAGGCCTGTTCGTATGGGCTAAGATACCAGCTACTGCAAAAGACGGATTTACGGTGACAGATGAAATTTTGCAGAAAGCGCAGGTATTTATTACGCCAGGCGGTATCTTCGGTAGTAACGGAAACGGATATATAAGAGTGAGCCTTTGTAAGGATGAAAAGGTATTTGACGAGGTGTTGCAAAGAATCAGGGCAATTAAATAAACAGACAAACGTATGATCGTAACGATAGTAGGTACTGGTTTAATCGGTGGATCTCTGGCTATCAGCCTGAGAGCAAAGGGTGTAGCTACCCACATCATCGGTGTGGACCAGAACGAAGATAACCTTAAAAAAGCCCGGGAGCTCGGCATCATTGATGAGGGAGCGACCCTGGAAGCAGCTATGCAGCGCTCCGCCGTGGTAATACTTGCAATACCTGTAGATGGTTTGCTGAAAGTGCTGCCTTCTATTCTTGATAACGCGGGTCCACAACAGGTGATCATGGATGTGGGTTCTACAAAAGAAAAGATTCTTGCACTCGTTGCCGGTCATCCCCACAGAGGTCGCTTTGTAGCCGCCCACCCGATGGCCGGCACGGAGTATTCCGGCCCCGAAGCAGCTATACCGAACCTTTTCACCAACAAAACCATGGTGCTGTGCGATGTGAAAAACAGTGACGAAGATGCCGTGGAAATTGTGGAGGATATGGTAGACAAATTGCAGATGCGTCTCGTATATATGAATGCGGAAGAGCATGACCTACATACTGCCTATGTATCGCACATTTCCCATATCACCTCCTTTGCCCTGGCGCTGACCGTACTGCAAAAGGAAAAGGAGCACGGGCGCATTTTTGAACTGGCAAGCGGTGGTTTTGAATCTACAGTACGCCTGGCCAAGAGCTCGCCTGATATGTGGGTACCGATCTTTAAGCATAACCGTCATAATGTGCTGGATGTACTGGACGAACATATCCATCAGCTGCAACAGATGAAGGACCTGCTGGAAAACGAAGATTATGACGCCTTCTATAAACTGATCCAGAAATCAAATAAGATCAGGAAGATTTTAAAATAAGTAATCAATCGTTCGTGGGCTATAGTCGATGGCTCATAGAAACAAACCAAATAATCAAATCAAAACACTATGGACTATCGACTATAGTCTGTGGACTAAAAAACTACAACGATGGTATTAGCAAACGTACTCTCCAACACAAAGTTCTCTGATCCGGGCTCAGACAAGAAGCCGTTGATCATCTCCGGCCCTTGCAGTGCAGAAACTGAAGAGCAGGTACTTGAAACCGCACAGCGCCTGGCAAAGACAGGTAAAGTAGATGTACTGCGTGCAGGTATCTGGAAACCACGTACCCGTCCAGGTTCTTTCGAAGGTATTGGTGTACAGGGGCTGCCATGGTTACAGAAAGCGAAAGCGCTGACTGGTTTGCCAGTAGCCGTAGAAGTAGCTACCAGACAGCAGGTGGAAGAAGCACTGGCACATGATGTAGATATCCTGTGGATCGGTGCACGTACAACTGTAAACCCATTTTCTGTACAGGAAGTAGCCGATGCACTGAAAGGTGTGGATACAACTGTATTGATCAAGAACCCAATTAACCCGGATCTGGAACTGTGGGTAGGTGCGGTAGAGCGTGTGCGTAACTCCGGTATTACCAAGATTGGTCTGATTCACCGTGGGTTCTCCAGCTATGGCAATACTGAATACCGTAACGCGCCAATGTGGCACCTCCCAATCGAAATGAAGCGTCGTATGCCTGAACTGCCAATCGTTTGTGACCCTAGCCACATTGGTGGTCGTCGCGACATTCTGCAGGAAATTGGTCAGGAAGCGATCGACCTGGATTACGATGGTCTGATGCTGGAATCTCATATCGATCCTGACAAAGCATGGAGCGATGCGAAACAACAGGTAACTCCTGAAAGACTGGCAGAAATTTTGGATGGTATCAAATGGCGCCACGAACGTACAGATGTAAAAGAATTCAACTCTGCGCTGGACAAACTGCGTGGTCAGATCAACCAGATCGATGATGAAATTCTGCTGTTGCTGGGTAACCGTATGAAGATTGCTGAGAAGATTGGTCTCTACAAGAAAGAGAATAACGTTACCATTCTGCAGACTAACCGCTGGAATGAGATCCTGGAGCGTGGTATCGCTAAGGGTGACAAGCTGGGTCTGACCAAAGATTTCATCCTGAAATACTTCGATGCAGTTCACCTGGAGTCAATCAACAGGCAGAACAGAGTAATGAACGAAGGCAAATAGTGGCGTCCTGAGCAATCAGGCACAACCATAAATTATATATGAGAACATTATCTTACCAGTTCCAGCATAGTGCTACCAAATATTACCTGGGAGAAAGCCTCTACCAGCTGGGCAATTACGCCGATCCATCCCGTACCGTACTGGTAGTGGATGAGAATGTGGATAAACACCACGGAATGAAATTGCAGGGTTGGAAAAAGCTGGTGATTCCGGATGGAGAAGAGAATAAAAGTGAGGAAGTACTCGAACAGATCATTGATGGGCTCATAGAGCTGGAAGCGGACCGCAAGACTATGCTTATTGGTATAGGCGGTGGCATGACCACAGATTTAACTGGTTATGCCGCCAGCATATACATGCGCGGGATGCCGGTAGGTTTTGTGCCTACTACATTGCTCGCCCAGGTAGATGCATCCATCGGTGGCAAGAATGGGATCAACCATGGGAAACATAAGAACATGCTGGGCACCATCAGGCAGCCGGAGTTCATCCTGTTTGACTACACACTGCCACTGACTATGCCAGACGACGAATGGCATAATGGTTTTGCGGAGATCATCAAGTATGCCTGCATCATGGATGCAGGTATGTTCACTTACCTGGAAGAAAACCGGGATAAGGCGATGCAAAAGGATGTAGCAGTGCTCGAATACCTGGTAGAACGCTCTGTAGAGCTGAAGACCAAGGTAGTACTGGAAGATGAATTTGAGCAGGGCGCACGTCGCTGGCTTAACTTTGGCCACACCCTGGGACATGCGGTAGAAAAAATAGAGAACATCGCCCACGGTAAAGCCGTAGCTATCGGGATGGTGGCAGCAGCCAAGATCTCTGAGAAACTCTCTGCTTTGCCAGTGGAACAAACAAACCGGTTAATCAGGCTGATCAATGATTACCAATTGCCGGTGACCCTGACTTCGAACAAAGAAGAGATGTACAACATCTTCAAACTGGACAAGAAAAGGGAAAAGGATGCGATCAATTTTGTGCTGCTGGAACAATTAGGTAGCGCGCATACAAAGGCTGTACCCCTGGCAACGCTGAAGCAGTTGCTGGAGGAGCTATAAACAACCAAACACACACATGCAAGTAACAATATTACCCGGCAACATCAATGGCACCGTAACAGCCAATCCTTCCAAAAGCGCTATGCAAAGGGCAGTAGCCGCAGCGTTGCTGAGCAATGGTAAAAGCATTATCCGGAATCCGGGTTTGAGCAATGACTGTCTCGCAGCACTGGATGTAGCCAGCAAACTGGGTGCAACTATCAACCGGCAGGAAGATTATATCGAGATCACCAGCAATGGTATTCATCCGGTACAATCTGCCGATAACGAAATCAATTGTGGAGAATCCGGTCTGGGTATCCGCATGTTTACACCAATCGCTTCCCTGTCTGCACTGCCTATTACGATCAATGGGCATGGTAGCCTGACCACCCGCCCGATGAACTTTTTCGAAGAAGTTTTACCACAGGTGGGTGTAAAGATCAGCACCCGTGAAGGCAAGCTGCCTTTACGTATTCAGGGGCCATTACAGGCTCAGAATATTACGATCGATGGTTCACTCAGCTCACAGTTCTTAACGGGCTTATTGATGGCCTTTGGTGCTGTTGCGGAGGATGTAACCATCACAGTGAAAGATCTGAAGAGCAAACCTTATATTGCCCTTACCCTGCAACTCATGGAGCAGTTTGGTGTAAAGGTGAAAGAGGAACGTTTTGAGCAGTTCCACTTTGGAAAGAAACAGGCATACAAAGCCGGAGAATATACTGTAGAGGGAGATTGGAGCGGTGCTGCGTTCCTGCTGGTAGCTGCTGCGGTAGCTGGTAAAGCAGAAGTACACCACCTCAATACACATTCTGCACAATCTGATAAAGCGATACTGGAAGCACTGGAAAAAGCAGGCGCTGGTCTGATGCCAGGTGTATTCACTGTGAATGTGGAAAAACAGCAATTGAAAGCGTTTGATTTCGATGCTACAGATTGCCCTGATCTGTTTCCTCCGCTGGTAGCATTGGCAGCTAACTGCGAAGGTACTACGAAAATCTTAGGAGTGAGCAGACTGGCGCATAAGGAAAGTGACCGGGGTAAAACCTTGCAGGAAGAATTTGGTAAACTGGGCATCAGCATTGAATTGCATGGTGATGAAATGCTGGTGCATGGTGGTACAGGTCTTACGGGTGGTACCGTAAAATCCCACAACGATCACAGGATTGCGATGGCCTGTGCAGTAGCTGCACTGACCGCGAGTGGTCCGGTAGTGATTGAAGATGCGGAGGCGATTAACAAATCTTATCCTGAGTTTTACGAACATTTGCAGAAGTTAGGTGGTGTGGTAAAACAGGAAGGAGCCACCAGTCAGGTACATTAACACGACATTGATAAATCAGCATACTAATGAACAGTTTCGGTAGATTATTCCGGGTGAATGTTTTCGGTGAGTCGCATGGCGCTAGTGTAGGCGTGAATATTGACGGTGTACCGGCAGGTATTCCGCTGAAGCAGGAAGATTTCCTGCCTGACCTGGACAGGCGCAAGGCGGGCGCCAAAGGCACCACACCGCGTAAGGAAGATGATCTGCCTTACATCAAATCCGGCGTTTTCAATGACCATACTACTGGTGCGCCGATTACAATTTTGTTTGAAAATAACAATACACGTAGTACGGACTATGAGAAGCTGCGTGAGTTTCCAAGGCCTGGCCATGCGGATTTTGTAGCTACCCATAAGTATGGTGGCTTTGAAGATTACCGTGGCGGTGGTCATTTTAGTGGCAGGTTGACATTGAACCTGGTAGCGGCTGGTGTGATAGCCAAGAAAATACTGGGGGAGAGCATTAAGGTGACGGCTACTTTGAAAGAAGTGGCAGGGTTGCCTGATGCGGAGCAGGGGCTGGAAGCGGCGATAGCTGCAAAGGATTCTGTGGGTGGTATAGTGGAGTGTGTGGTGGAAGGGCTGCCAATTGGATTGGGAGAGCCTTTCTTTGATTCGGTGGAGTCTACAATTGCGCATGCGGTATTTGCTATTCCGGCTATAAAAGGGATTGAGTTTGGAGCAGGATTTGCGGCGGCGAAGATGAAAGGAATAGAGCATAATGATGCGATACTGGACGCCAGTGGAAAGACTGAGACGAATAATGCGGGTGGTGTGGTAGGAGGTATAACCAACGGGAATCCATTGGTGTTCCGTGTAGCGGTAAAGCCTACTTCGAGCACGCCTAAAGAGCAGCATACCTTGAATATTAAGAGCGGGCAGGTAGAGGCGTTTAGTGTGAAGGGAAGACATGATTTGTGTATAGCACTGAGAGTTCCGGTAGTGCTGGAAGCGGTAGCTGCTATGGCACTGGCCGATCTGATGATGATAGAGCAGAGGAGCCCGAGGATTTGGAAATGATATAAGTTAATTCAGCATGAAAAAGGCCGGTTCATTATGAACCGGCCTTTTCAATAAAGTGATTTTTAATTTCTTATTTTTCGATGTCAAGTAGCTCAACATCAAAAATCAGGGCACTGTTTGGTCCAATCTTCGGCCCTGCCTGACGCTCACCATAAGCCAGGTCAGAAGGTATAAACAACCTCCATTTAGACCCCACCGGCATCAGCTGTAGCGCCTCAGTCCAACCTTTAATCACCCCACCCACAGGGAAGGAGATTGGCTGACCTCTATCTACAGAACTATCAAACACAGTACCATCGATCAAAGTACCATGATAATGTGTCTTCACCTTATCTGCGGCGGTTGGCTTTGGACCATTACCTTCCTTCAGAATCTGGTATTGTAAACCACTAGGCAGTGTTACCACTCCTGGTTTAGTCTTATTCTCTGCCAGGAATTTTTCACCTGCTTCTTTGTTCTTTTGCATCTTTTCCGCTTTTATCTGTTGGAGATAATTACTGATACTCATATTTGCTACTTCTTTTGCTAGTAATGTTGTATCCTTCAGTGCATCTTCAATCGCATGCTTCAGCACATTCAGGTTCACGTTTTCTAAACCCTGCGTTTTCAGGGTGCTTCCGATATCCTGACCGAGGCCATAGCTTACGGTATCGATTTTAGTCTGCAATAAAGGGGCCACAGGAACAACAGTTTGCTCCTTGTCTTTATTTTTTTTAGATTTTTTCTGCGCAAATCCATTCAGGGAAATGACGCCGAGTGCTCCCAGTAGAAGGGCTTTTCTAATCATAATATAGTAATTATCAATGGTAATGGACTTACGAAATTTACATATTTGAACGCCCGCAAGTTAAAATTTATTTCAACACCGGCAATTCTATCGCGGACGGATGGCCTGCATCATGGTAAATACGGATTGTTGCCTTCCTGAAATCCTTGTCTGTAGCATGGTAGATATCTGTAAACACCTGTGGGTTACGATCTACCAGCGGGAACCAGCTGCTCTGAATCTGTACCATGATCTTATGTCCTTTCTTAAATGTATGTGCTACATCGGGTAGGGTAAAGTCTACATTGGTAGGCGCATCTGGTGTGAACGGAACTGGTTTTTCAAAGCTTTCTCTGTACTTACCTCTCATGATTTCGCCTCTTACCAGCATTTCGTAGCCACCCATCGGATAGGTCGAAGACGGAACTCTGTAGTGCTCGCTCTGCGCCTTGTTTTCGTATTTGAAATCATAAGGGAACACATCAATCAGTTTTACGATGAAGTCAGCATCTGTACCACTGGTACTCACTACCAGTTTCGCAGTCAACGGACCTGCAAGGGTTATATCATCCTTCAATACTTCAGTTGAGAAGGTGGCTACGTCCGGACGGTGTTCCGCAAAACGCTGATCATCTGTCATGTAATTGATGGTACGATAGAAATGTACATCCTCTGTATAAGGAACTGGTTTAGCCGGATCACTTACATACTCAGAGAAGCTACCGCCACCCAGTGGTTTTGAGAAGTCCAGTCTGCCATCAGCCTGCAGGTAGATAGATTTTTCCTGTATGTTGACAGGAGGCCATTGCTGGAACTTACGCCATTCATTTTCGCCGGTGAAGAACACGGTCGCTTCTGCGATATCAGGTGATGCACCTTTGCCTTTCAGGTAATAGTTGAAGAAAGGTACTTCGATATTTTCCTGGTAATAGGCGGAGGTGTTGCTACCAAAATGCACATTCCCTAAATGCGTGCCATCATTGCTACCCCACTGGCCATGGTACCAGGGGCCCATTACGATACGGTTGTTTGCATCAGGGGTGAGTTTTTCGATGGCTTTGTAGGTATTCCAGGCACCGTAGCAGTCTTCGGCATCAAATACACCCCCCACGGTCAGTATAGCTGGCTGAATGCCTTTCAGGTATTGTCTTACATCTCTGGCTTTCCACCATGCATCGTAGTCACCATGGTTCATGAGGTCATTCCAGAATGCAATGCTATCGCCCATTAGTTTGGAGAAGTTAGACAACGCACCGGTTTTGAGATAGAACTCGTAGTTATCTTCGGTAGTGAAGTAATTGAAGCCGTTTGGACCTACAGTGGTAGGTTTAGGTCTTGGCTGACCGAAACTTGTATAGAAGGAGAATGCATCGGCGAGGAAGAAGGCACCATTGTGGTGGAAGTCGTCTCCATGGTACCAGTCAGTAACGGGTGCCTGAGGGCTTACAGCCTTCAGCGCAGGGTGACCACTCAAAGCGGCCATAGTGCTGTAAAAGCCGGGGTAGGAAGTGCCAAATACACCTGCTTTACCATTGTTGTTGGCAATGTTCTTTACCAGCCAGTCGATGGTGTCGTAAGTATCACTTGCCTCATCAATCTCATTCCTTCCCTTTTTAGCGGGATTATAAGGACGAACATCCATGAAGGTACCTTCGCTCATCCAACGGCCACGCACGTCCTGTACGACCATTATATAGCCCTCGTGGAGGTATGTATTCGTATACCTTGCATAGAAAGGTCTGTATTCCCTTTCTCCATAAGGGGAGCAGGAGTAGGGAGTACGTGTCATCAGAAAAGGGTGCTTTTCTGCATTGTCTTTAGGTATATAGATGGCAGTAAACAGTTTTACACCGTCCCGCATGGGGATATATACTTCTTTTTTTGTGTAATGTTCGTACATCCACAGGGAATCTGCATTGAGGGCTTTAACCTTTGAACTAAAGGCAATAACAACCACAAGCAGCCATAAGAAACGTTTCATAAGCATTATAAATTTTTCAATTCTTCTTTTGTTTTTTTAGGTAGTGAATCTACCACCAGGTCGTATGAGTCCCTGATCCACTGATAGATCAGTTTATCAGAGATGCCAGCATGTATATCGACGGTATTCCAGTGTTTCTTGTTCATATGATAACCCGGCGAGACGCCGTCATAGCGTTCCCGCAGCTCTATGGCAATTTCAGGATCGCATTTGAGGTTGATACTTTCGAAGGTATCAAGATTCGTTAATGTAAATAGTTTTCCCATCACCTTGTACACAAGCGTCTCTTCACCAAATGGAAACTCTTCAGTGACACCCGGTAGGGCGAGGCAAAAATCACGAAACTGTTCAATATTCATAAGGCATTGAATCTAAGTGCGTCCAAAGGTATAAAAAAACCGGGGCAGACAGTATACCTGTTGCCCCGGTTATGTATTGTAAAAATTAGTCGTTACATGCAGATGATATGGTTGGTTTTTTTTATGAAGATCAGGCTTTGCTGATGTTGAGAATGATGCGGGAGTAACGACCGTATACAATCTCCACTTCCTGGCCTGACTTGTAATCGTCGAGGCGGCCGCGCATCCAATAGAAGAGCCGTTTTCTCTTTTTCACACCTTCCTGTTTTACGATAAAGCTGGTCTGCAGATCGTTGTTTCCCTGGTATACATGTTCCAGTGGCACTCTGATCTGTCCTTTCTGAAGGAGGGTCAGGTCTTTCTTGATTGTAAAGTATCGCACGTCTGTCACTTTTATCAGTGCGAAGACGAGTACGAGTACAAAGGAAAGCAGCCAGACCCAGAACCATGTATTCCGGTAACTGAACATTGTTGCGTCGATTTCTTCTTCGGAATACCTTCTTTTAAGAAAAAATTGAGGTACATATGCTGCGATGAGCACGAGTGCGAGGCCAATCAGAATAAACTTAAGGATTTGCCTTTTGTTCTTTTTCAACGCATCCTGAAGGAGAAAGATCTCCTCAATGGTCATAAAAGAGTAGTCCTGCATAGATAAGGGTTTTTCTTATTTCTAATATATGTAAAATTTTTCTAAATATAAGTAAGTCTTAATACGGTCAGAAAGTACTTTTAGTATGTGTGTTAACAAAAAAATATTAGATTTTTCTCATTTATAAATAAAAAAACGGCTAAAAGCGAATGCTTTTAGCCGTTTGCGTATATGTTAATTTTTCTCTTAAGCTTCTGCTTCTGCATAAGCGCTTACCGGCTCGCAGGTACAGATCAGGTTTCTGTCGCCATGTGTATTGTTAACACGGCTTACAGAAGGCCAGAACTTATTGAGTCTTACATATTCCAGAGGATAAGCTGCCTGTTGGCGGCCGTAAGGGCGGTTCCACTCATCTGTCGTGATAACGAACTGAGTATGAGGTGCCTGCTTCAATACATTGTTTGCTTTGTCAGCTTTGCCTGTTTCTACAGCGCTGATTTCTGCACGGATAGCCAGCAGGGCATCGCAGAACCTATCCAGTTCTGCTTTGTCTTCACTTTCAGTAGGTTCGATCATGATGGTACCTGGTACAGGGAAGCTCATGGTTGGTGCGTGGAAACCGTAGTCCATCAGGCGTTTTGCCACATCTTCGGCTTCTACACCGGCAGTTGCTTTGAATGGACGGAGGTCTACGATGAACTCGTGGGCACAGGTGCCATTGCTGCCACTGTAAAGGATTTCGTATGATTTTTCCAGGCGTGCTTTCATGTAGTTAGCATTCAGAATCGCAAATTCAGATGCGTTCTTCAGGCCTTCTGCACCCAGCAGGCGAATGTATGCATAAGAGATGAGCAGGATGCTTGCGGAGCCATAAGGGGCTGCAGATACTGCGTTTGAAACATTACCATCATTCAGGTTTACGTGACCAGGCAGGTAAGAAGCCAGGTGTTTAGCTACGCAGATGGGGCCCATGCCGGGACCACCACCACCGTGAGGTATTGCAAATGTCTTGTGCAGGTTCAGGTGACAAACGTCTGCACCGATGAGGCCAGGAGCGGTTAAGCCTACCTGTGCGTTCATGTTGGCGCCATCCATATATACCTGCCCACCGAATTCGTGAACGGTGGCACAGATGTCTTTTACGCTTTCTTCGTAGATACCGTAAGTGGAAGGGTAGGTGATCATGATACCTGCCAGATTTTCTGCGTATTGAGCCGCTTTTGCTTTCAGGTCAGTCACATCGATATAACCATTTTCCAGTGCTTTTACTACGACCACTTTAAAGCCGGCCATTACTGCAGATGCAGGGTTTGTACCGTGAGCAGAGATAGGGATCAGCATTACATTACGGTGTCCTTCATTTCTGCTTTCATGATATTTGCGTATCACGAGCAAACCAGCGTATTCACCCTGCGCGCCACTGTTTGGCTGCAGGCTGCAGGCATCAAAAGCAGTGATTTTACAAAGGTATTCGCTCAGTTCGTCTACAATCTGCTGATAGCCACCAGTCTGCGCTTTAGGCGCGAAAGGGTGCATCCTGCTCCAATGAGACCAGCTTAAAGGAATCATCTCTGTAGCAGCGTTCAGCTTCATGGTGCAGCTACCCAGAGAGATCATGGAAGTGTTGAGAGAAAGGTCTTTATTTTCCAGCATCTTGATATAACGCATCATCTGAGACTCGCTATGATGACTGTTAAATACAGGATGCGTAAGGTATTCGGAAGTACGTACCAGTTCTGAAGGAACAGCTGTAGTAGTCAGCGTGTTGGTATCTGCAGAAAGGCGGCCTGCATCGAAGATGGAGAGGATATCGTTCACATCCTGGATGGTAGCGGTTTCATCGAGGGAGATGATCACCTTGTCAGCACCCGGATAGAAGAAGTTGATACCTTTTCCTTCTGCTTTTGCCTTGATATCGGTTACTGCTTTTACAGATACTTCGAGGGTATCAAAGTAGCTGTCCGCAGTGAGCGCATATCCTTTTGCCTGCAGGGTGGTGCCCAGGGCATTGGCAAGAATAGCTACGCGGGTTGCGATATTTTTCAGACCGGCAGGGCCATGGTATACAGCGTACATTGCTGCCATGTTTGCCAGCAGTGCCTGTGCGGTACAGATATTGGAAGTCGCTTTTTCACGTTTGATGTGCTGCTCGCGGGTTTGCAGTGCCATACGCAGTGCGCGGTTGCCCTGTGCATCTATGCTCACACCGATGATACGGCCTGGGATAGCGCGTTTGAACTCATCTTTTACTGCAAAGAAAGCAGCGTGTGGACCACCAAAACCTAATGGTACACCGAAGCGCTGTGCGGAACCCAGTGCAGCATCGGCTCCCAGGTCACCTGGAGTGGTAAGGATGGTGAGCGCCAGCAGATCAGTTGCCATGGCAACATAAGCGCCGGCAGCATGTACTTTCTGAATAAAGCTTTGGTAATCTTCTACAGAACCAATGCTGTTAGGATACTGTACCAATGCACCAAAGAATGTTTCATCGATAGCAGCAGTTTTATAGTCGCCGGTTACTACTTCGATGTTCAGCGGAGTAGCGCGGGTGATGATTACATCTTTGGTTTGTGCGAACACATTTACGTCCACAAAGAATTTAGGACGGGTCAGTTTATCGTGGTCTTTGTTCAGTGCGCTGAAGAACATGCTCATGGCTTCGGCAGCAGCAGTCGCTTCATCCAGCAGGGATGCATTCGCGATAGGAAGACCTGTCAGGTCGCTGACCATTGTCTGGTAGTTCAGTAAACTTTCCAGACGGCCCTGGGAAATCTCTG
>Ga0182005_1000451_pt1 | contig 21819 bp, 11 predicted proteins | sample Sormic07211103_1_FD_123021 | JGI IMG/M metagenome (GOLD analysis project Ga0182005, IMG submission 123021) | Rhizosphere microbial communities from Sorghum bicolor, Mead, Nebraska, USA - 072115-103_1 MetaG | ecosystem: Host-associated > Plants > Roots > Rhizosphere | place: USA: Nebraska...
GCATCTTTCTGGCTTACGGCTTGCTCCAGCTGTTCCAGGTTAAGCGGCATATCTTCCAGGTAGGGCGTCACCGCTTGCTGCAAGCTGGGCCCTAATATCTCCTGCAGCTTATCGAATACAGTCCGATCCAAAGGACTGGCCTCAGTCTCGCTCAGGCTGGCTGCCATCGATGCCGTTTCGGATTCCTTTGACCTGCCGCCGGCAGCGCGAATCAGCCACTTCTCCAGCTTATGCCGCAGCTCGATCAGCGTTATCGGCTTTGCCAGGTAATCATCCATTCCTGCCGCCAGGCATTTCTCCACATCGCCGCTCTGGGTATTGGCGGTCATGGCGACGATCGGCGTGTGCCGCAACCCAGGCCCTTCGATATTGCGGATCCGCGCAGTGACCTCATATCCATCCATCTCAGGCATATTGCAATCCATCAGGATCAGATCAAAGTGGCTGCGCTGAACGGCCTCGATCGCCGCCCAGCCGTTGTCGACGCATTCGCAGAAACAATCGCTCATGACAAGCATGCCGGTAGCCACCACCTGGTTGGTGCGATTGTCATCGACGACCAATACCCGGTATTGTTTCGCCTTGGCTGGCAGTGTGCCGGGCGATTGCGCGGCAAGGATTTCGGCGGCGCCTGGTTGCCGGTCCGGCCGCGGCTGGCGGATCGCCTCCAATAGACGTTGCAGGCGTAACGGCTTGTCCAGATAGGCATCGACGCCCTTGAACTGCGCGTCTTTCGCTGCGCCATAGTGCTGCAACAGCAGCAGACGTGCCGTCGCCAGCGCCGGCGCGGCGCGTATATATCGCAGCAAGTCGGCGTCCTCGCCTTCTGCCTGCGTGCATTCGGTGATGATCAGCGCATATGGCGTTTTCGCCGCCCGCTCCAGTTCTTCCCGCGCTTCCCCGGCACTGTAGGCTATGCGGCATTGCATCCCGTGACTTGCCAGGCTTTGCAGCAGGAACCTGCGTACGATCTCGCTTTTCGCCGCAATCAGGACATGCATCCCTTGCAAGTCCGGCTCCGGCGCAACTGCAGCCTGCTTCTCAGCCGGCTGGCAAACAATCGTGAACCAGAATGTAGCGCCTTGGCCCGGCGCACTGACCACCCCAATCCCGCCCCCCATGAGCTCCACCAGCTGCTTGCAAATCGCCAGGCCGAGGCCGGTCCCGCCGTATTGGCGAGCGGTGGCGCTGTCGGCCTGGGCAAAAGAATCGAATACATGGAGCGCCGCATCATGGTCCATGCCGATGCCGGTGTCGCTTACTTCTATCCTCAGGCCGAAATGTTCGCCGCTGTCCTGACTGCGGGAAATGCGGACAGCCACCTCGCCATGTCCGGTAAATTTCAAGGCGTTTCCCACCAGGTTGGTGAGAACCTGCCGCAAGCGCATGGAGTCGCCTTTGATCAGATCAGGAACGTCGGCTGCCAGCAGATAACCAAGGTCCAGCTCTTTTTCCCGGGCCTGCTTGGCGAACAGATCGAGGACTTCTTCCACCAGTTTGCGCAAGTTGAAATCGATTTCTTCCAATATCAGCTTGTTGGCCTCTATCTTGGAGAAATCGAGGACATCGTTGATCAAGTCAATGAGCGTATGGGCCGAACTCCAGGCCACTTCGACGCATTCCATTTGCGGTTTGGTGAGCCGCATTTCCCTTAGCATGTCCAGCATTCCCACCACGCCGCTCAACGGTGTACGCACTTCATGGCTCACCGTCGCGGCAAACTGGGCCTTCATCATTGCTGCGTGCAATGCCTGGTCGCGTGACTGCTTCAATTCGAGCTCGCGCTCTTCCAGTACCGCCATCATTTTATTGAAGGCTTTGGCCATGTCTATGATGTCGCGCGGCCCCTCGCCCGCTGCGCGCATGCCCGATTCGCCTGACTCGGCGCGCCCCATCAGCTCGGACAAGGCATTCAAGGGCCGGATCAGGTTGCGCGCCAAAAGGCGCATGATTCCCAGCAAGATGAGAGCGAAGGAAAGCGTGATGGTCAGATTGACCATCAGCAAAGAGAACACCAGGTGATTCATGGTTCCCTTGCCAAGCACGATATACACATACCCAAGGAGCTGCGGCTTGCTTTCCTGCAGCTCGAACGGCGACGTTGCCGCATGGCCTTGATAGACCGGCGCGCCGAAACGCCATTCCTTATCGTTTTCCTGCTCCAGCATGGCCCTGGTCGGAGCGATGCCAGTCTGCGGCCCTTGAATCGGCCCTGCTACCTTGCCTGCCTTGGTTTCAAACAGCAGAACTTTGTTAGCGGTATCGGTAATCTCCACCTGGAGCACGTCAGGAAACGCAAGCGTGGTAGCGACCTCCTCACGCACATTGTCGGCGGAATGGTAAAGCAAGGCCAAGGTGCTTTGACGCGCCAGGTTCTCTGCGATATGCAGCCCTTGCTCAATCAGGTAACCCCGCACGCTGCGATTGGTTTGCCAGGAATTCATCAAGGACGAAAACAACGCCAGGCCCAGGATCGAGATGGTGACAATCGCCATCAGTTGACGGCGAAATCCGGTGCGGCGTAAGTAGGATTGCAACATGATGGGCTCGTCAAGATGAGGAAAAAAAAGCATCGCATACCGGCTGGCCACGCGAATTGCACCTGTACTGAATGAACATGCTCGTACGCTAAGGCTCCGGAAAAACAAAATCAAAACTGCGCTGCTGCTGATAATCGAGATTTAACCCGACGTGACTGGCAGTGCGCAGATTGACTGCCGTCAGCACCTCGCGCAGCGGCGACACGCCACGCTTGCGTGATTCTCCTGAAAGTACGCCCAAGGCGGAACTTGCCAGGTCGCGTCCCAGCCCCAGGTTGTTCGGATACAAGGCGAACATGACACCTTTTTTGACATGCAGGAAGCTGCTGGAAAAGACCGGCAAGCCTCGACTCCAGGATTCCTTCAGGACCAGCGGCAAGATGGTTTCATCATCTACCGTCGTAGCATCCTGAGGCAGCCAGATTGCATCCTGGCGGCTGTCAGCGGTAGCGAAAGCAGCGTCATAGAGGTGCGCCGCCGAGGCCAGGTCACGGGCTTCGCGGGCGACCAGTTCCAGGCCTTGCGCCTTGGCTGCCTCACGCGCCAGTCTGATCAGCCAGTCGTTATGCTGCGGATCGTAGATCACGGTCACCCTTTTTATGCCTGGCAGCAGTCTTTTCAATAGTACGAACAGCAGGGCCGGATCCGGCGTCAAACTGATGCCGGTCAGGTTGCGGCTTTCGTTTTCGGGTATCGACAGCACACCGCCAACCACTACTGCTATCTCCGGCGCCAACCCGGATGTAGCCTTCAGTCCTTGGCGCCCCAGCGCTATCACCACCTTGACGCCGCCGCGCGCCAATTGCGCGCCAAGGTCGCTGGTGTTGGTGTTGGGACCGACGGCGTAAGTGTTTATCGGCACTTTTGCTTGCTCCTGGATGCCTTCGATAATCTTCGAAAAGATGCTGCGATAGGGTTCACCAATGTCCGGATAAATGACAGCGATCGCACCTTTGCCATCCAGGATCTCCTGTCGCCTTGGCGCGTCCAGCGCGGCCATGGCGGCGATGATCAGCGGCTGGAATTGGCTGCGCGCAGCGCGCATCCCCGCCGTATTTTCGTACCAGTCCGGCAAGTGGCTGGCGCCGGCGCGCCCGCCAGGCTCCTGGTAGACGCTCCCCTGGGCAGCGTAGCCGAATGTACACGCCAGCAAAAGAAGCAAGCTGGCTTCGATCCGCAATACAACCGCACAGGAGACCCTGGGCAGTTGAATCAGCACGGATGACTCACAGTTTGTGCTGGAACTGTACATAGAAAGTACGGCCTGGCAGTGGGAAATCGAAAGGAATATTGCCTGGGGCGAAACTGGGCTCCCTGGCATCTCGATTGAACACGTTCAGCACCATCGCGCTGACGCTCCAGTTGCCGATCAATTTCTCCCTGCGCAAATTCAAATCGACGGTGGTGTAATCGGGAATCTGGGGGCGGGTGTCGCCAGGTTGCCGCTTGCGGTCGACTACGCGATTGACGGTGGCGCCAAATTGCCATAATGATGCGAAACGCCAGTCAGCGCGGCCGAACCAGCGCTGGCGCGGCGCCAGGCCGGCGTCCTGTCCTGTGGTCTGGTCCGTGGAGTGCTGCAAGGAATAGCTGCCGGAAAGCCGCAGGTTGCGCGTGGCGTCCCAGGTTGCTTCCAGTTCCAGGCCGCGGCCGGTCTGGTCGCCCGCATTTTGCGCGGTCGAGCCGGTCGAGGGGTCAGGATTCGGCACAAACTGGATGATGTTGTGCATACGGTAGTAGAACAGGCTCAAGTTTGTTTGCAGCGTCTGGGTGGGCTGCCACGTGAATGCCAGCTCACGCGTGTTGATGGTTTCCGGTTCGAGATGGGGATTGCCTATGGTGACCGGATTGTTGATGCTGTATTGCTCGGTGAAGGATGGTGCGCGGAACGCGCTGCCGTATAAAGCCTTGACGGAAAAGTTGTAGGCAGCATCCCAAACCAGTGCCAGGCGCGGATTGACCGTGCTGCCGAAATCGGAATAGCGGTCCACCCGCACCCCCGATGTCAGCGTCCAGTCTTTCGCCAGGGTCCATTCATCCTGCACAAACGCATAGCTGATCGTACGTTTGTGCGGGGTCAGGTATACATCGCTGGTGCCGCTTACATCAATGACGCTCGGTAGCGGAACGAACTCGACCCCGACCCCGGGAACCGCCACGATCTTGAAATTCTTGCTCTCGCTGGTCTGATACAGGTTTTCAATCCGATAGCCGGCGCCGAGCCGGATCCGATGCTTGTCAAACCCGGTATAAAACCCCGACAGGCTGAATTGACTGTCTCGTTCGGCGTGGCCGGGATTGCCTATCACGCCATCAGGGAAAGATCCCGCGAAAGCTCCCGGCGGAAACAGCACCGTCGGCGGCGATGCCGGCAGTTCGTTGATATTTTTCACCGACGCTTGCGCCGTGACATCCCAATTGCGGAAAAAATTGGGATTGGAATAGGTCAGGTCGGCATTCCAGCGCTGCGCCCGCACTCGCGCACCGGGATCGAGGCTGTTGGCCAGGCCGACGCCGGTGCCGGTTTCCTGGTTCTGATAGCCGGCGCGCAGACGCCAAAGGTCATAGGCGACATCGACCTGCATGTCCAGGTTGTTGCGCATCAGTTGCTCGTGCCCAGGGGCTAGCGAGGCCTGCGTTCCGAAAATCTTGTCCAGGCTGGTTTGCGCATCGGCGTCTATCGTTTTATTCGCGCCGCTGGTGTGGCCCGCTCCAAGATAGAACGCCACATCCAGCGGCCCCATCTTGCCGCCATGCTGGAACCAGGCTTCGTGCGTATCGAACGATCCCGCCCGTGCGCCATACGCGGTGCCGTTGATATCAGCCGCGGTCTTGGTAATGATATTGATGACGCCGGCGAATGCGTTCGCGCCGTACAGCGCCGATCCAGGGCCGCGGATAACCTCGATACGGGCTATGTTCTGGACCGGCACACCGCCCCAGGCAAAGTCACGATTACCGAGAAAAGCATCGTTGATGGGGATACCGTTCACCAGCATCAATGCCTGCGGATTGTATTGCGTGGTGATGCCGCGGAACGAATAGATGGGATCGTTGTAAAGGCCCGAGTAAGACACGTGCAAACCTGGCACGCTTTCCAGCGCCTGGTTCATGCTGGTCGCCCCCATGGCCTGGATGTCCTGGGCGGTTATCACCGAGGCTACCGCCGGCGCCCGGGAAATATCTTGCTGGCTGCCGGTGGCGATGCTGACGAACGCTTTATTCCCGTAGGAAAGCACCAAGTCGTCTTCATCGGCATTTTGCTGTGCTGCAGCCGAAGCGGCGCCCAGGAACAGGATGGCGGCACACGGAATTTGAGTTTGCCAACGGTTTTTCATTGCTGCCTCATTCGATGGAACCCAGGTATCACAGGATGCCGAACCACTGCCCTTCATCCTCTCGCATCAGCTACCTTATTCTTGCTGTCTTATTCTTCCTGCCAGAGCCGTCGCCCGGGTCCTTCGTAACGCAGCTGTGAGCAGCGCAACGGAAATGTCGCTCCTGCCGGGCGTTCGCTGGCCTCCAGATAACAAGGAGGCATGCCTGCCATGAACGAGGGAAGCAGGAATAAATAACATTCGCGCGGAGAAAAGCCCAGATCCAAGGGGATGGCCACCACTACAGCTGCGTAGTTAATCGGTAACCGGCGCCCCATTCGAGACAGCTCCCGCTCAATATCAAAAGCCAATCGCAGATACGGACCCTGCGCCATTTTTTCGCTTTCCATGCGCGCGAGAATCGCCGGAATGCGTTCATCCACCTGCAACGTCGCCACCGGGCGGCCGTACCCCAGGATGCGTCGATGCTGCAGCAGCTCCTGCTGCAGAACTGCTTCCAGCGACTCCCCGGCATTGATGCGGTCATGAGCGCGGACCAGGAAATCTGCCGCAGCGAATTCCGGCTGCCACCCATAAATGCTGGCTTCCGAAACCGCGATCGCGGCGGCAATGCCGAGCGCGCCGGTACTGCGGGCGCTACCTGCCAGGGCGGCAACGCGGTTGTTCCACAATCGGGGATCCGGGTAACTGGTATAAGTCCAGAGTGCATGCAGGACGGTTATCTGCTCAGGCGAGTAGCGACGCCCGGTGATGCCGAAGGCATATAGTGCGATCCAATCCATGTCCTTCAGATCGGCATGCAGATCGTGTCCGCGAAATACCGCTCGCTCCCCCGGGAAACATGCGCCCATCGCGGTGCGCAGGGGACCTTCATAGTCCAGCAAGATGTTCCTCATGCTTGCTCCTTGGCGCAGGCCGGGCCGGGATCGTTTTCCAGATCCAGTTCAAAGAAAGGAAACTGGCGAAAACCCTGCCTGCCTTGTTCCAAAGCATGGATGGCCGCGCCCGGCAACCGCAACAGCAAGGCCAGCATCTCACCTTCGCTGGCAGAAAAATCGATATCGGCAAGCGCCGCCGCGGCCACGCCGGTCATCGCCAACGGGTGGCCGGCCATCGATTCCAACGCCTCTCTTTCTTGCGACAGCCACCCCAGGTGGCCTGCGGGCATCATCGCGGCCAATTGCGAGAGGGTCTGGCGTACCGGATTTGCGCAACTCTTGCCGTAGGGATCAAACCCTGGAGGGTGGCCTGGCTCAGGCCATACTTGCAGGCGGGTCGGCGCGGCCGGGCTGGCAAGAGCGGAGCGCCAGTTTGCGAGTTCGTTCCCATTCTTCTTCCATGCCTCCAATGCCAGGAAGATTTCTCGCGCCCCGCCGTGCGAACCGGCGCCGACAGCCAGCGCCGCCATGAGCACCGAGGCAGCGGTCGAGCCGCCGACGCCGGCCGCCATCGCCGCGTGTACAGAAGGATCGCGCGGGCCGGGGTTGGCCAAGGCTACGGCTAATGTCTCCAAGACCGCGGCCACGGCCGGTTGCGGGCGTTCGCCCTTGAACAGGAGATACAGGTATTCGATGTAGCCGATCTTGCCGAGCAAATCGCCATAGACATCGTAACCTCGGCAATAGCAGGCTGCGGCAGCAAAAGGGTTGTCCGCTTCAGCGTCTTCTTGCCAGACGCTGCTGCGGATGCTGTGCGGGCTTTCTTTATCGTTCATCTGGTTCCTTATTCGAAAGAAACGGCTAAAGCAGGCTCATGCCGCCATCGACAACGATTTCCTCGCCGACCACGTAAGCAGCGTCGTCCGACGCCAGGAACAGGGCAACCTTGGCTACCTCTGAAGGAAGGCCGAAACGTTTGCTCGGCGACTTTTGCGCAATCTCGGTTTTTATGCCGTCGGCTACGGCGGGCGGCAGGCCGAAGCGGTCGAAGATCGGTGTGGCGATGGGGCCAGGACTGATCGCATTGATCCTGATCCCGCGACTGACCAGCTCCAGCGCCAGCGACTGCACCAGGGAGCGCAAGGCGGCTTTGCTGGCGCCGTAGACGCTGAAATTTGGCGATCCCAGCTGGTTGGCGATAGAGGTGGTGACAATGATGGATGCCGCCCCGCTAAGCAACGGCAACGCTTTCTGGATGGTGAAAAACGCTCCCTTGAAGTTGATTCCCATGATGTCGTCAAACTGTGTTTCAGAGACCAAATCCACGGGCGCCGCCGTGGCGATGGCGGCATTGACGAACAATACGTCCAGACGCGTGAAGCGGCGCTCTACTTGCTGCATCAAGGATGCGATTTCGGCGAGATTCGCCGTATCGCTGCGGATCGTCAGGACGTCGCTGCCCAGCTCCTCCCGGACGCGCGCCAAGCCATCCGGATCACGCCCGGTAATCGCCAGGCGGGCGCCGTGCTCAAGGAAAAGCTTGGCGCTTGCCAAACCGATGCCGCTGGAACCACCTGTGATGAGTACCGTCTTGCCGTCCAGTTTGCCCATGTCCATTCCTTATAAAGTTCCGGCGAGAACCCGCATGCGAAGATTTATTGGAGGCACCTCGTCGCGGTCTATCAGCACGTCCAGCAGCGTCGGCCCCGGTCGCGCGCACATCGCAGCGATATCCAGCTTGGCCAGATCTTCAGGCGCATGAATGGTATGCCCTGCGGCTCCCATGGCCCGCGCCAGGGCAGCGAAATCGGTAGGCGGCAAATCGCAGCCGATATGCTCGGCTTCTGCCAGCCGCTGGCCATGCTTGACCATTCCCAAGGCCTGGTCGTTGAGGACAACAAAAATCACGGACAGCTTTTCGGCGACGGCTACCGATATTTCCTGGCCGTTCATCAAGAAACTGCCGTCTCCGGTAATGCATACCACAGGCATTTTTGGATTGCCGATGGCGGTGCCGATGGCCCCGCCGATAGCCCAGCCCATCGGTGCAAAATTCATGATGACGCGCAGCCAGCCGCCGTAGGTTTTGCGTCGTCCCGGCGCGCGGACGCTCCCTCCCCCGCCTTGGCGTCTTTCGGATATGCGCCTGTCCCGGGGTTGCAAATAATGAATCGCCCAGGCGGCGCTATTGCCGGTGTCGGCAAGGAAACGCGTGGTCGGCGGAAACAGCCGGCTCAATTCGCGCATCAGCCGTTGCGGCAAAATCGGTATGACGCTGCTCTCGTATTTTTTGGGAGCAATCAGCATGGTCTCCGGCTCCCATTGGCTGCTATGCTGCTTGCGGACGAAGCGCCTCTGTTCATGCTCGAAATTGCCGGAACGGCGAACGTCCTGCATATGCTTGACCAGCCGATTGAAAATTGACAGGATCCGTCCCCGCATGTGGAAGCGCGCCATCGGGGTCTGGCTGAGATGCTCCTCGGTATCGTCGATGTGCACCAGCCGGGAATTGAGCAAACCGTCGCTCCAGCCGCCGCTGCTCCACTCGCCCATCCCGGTGCCGATCGCCATGATCAGGTCGACCGACTTGTCTCGTATCGCCGTCTCGGCGGAGGCGTGGCCGGCAAAACCGAATACGCCGCGAAAAAGCGGATGCCGCGGGCTTACCAGGCCCTTGCCGTCTGGCGTTGTAATCACCGCGGCGCCGCTCAGGTCGGCGAACTGGAGTATCGAGCCGATAGCTTCGCCGCACCCCACGCCAATTAGCAAAACGATATTTTCGGCCCTGGCAAGCATCAGGAGCAGCGTTGCCAGCGCTTCGTCGTCAACCGACGACGACGGTTGCAACAGCGCTTGTAAATCGTAAGAGGGAGCCAACTGCGTATTCGGGCTGCGAAACACATCGATGGGTATGCTTAAGTGCACCGGCCCGACCGGCGTGCGGATGGCGCGCTGCAGAGCGGTCATGAGCTTGTTTTCGAACTGCTGCGGATGGGACACCAGAGAATTGTAGTGTGTGCAGTGCTGCAGCATGCCCAGCGTATCGACACCGGTGCAAGTCGACTCTTGCAGCGGATGCTTGCCGAAAGTAGGCAGGGCGGGCTGCGCTGTAATCACCAGCAAGGGAATATTGTTATCGTAGGCGCAGGCCACGCCGGTGATCAAATTGGTGGAGCCGGGGCCGGAGGTAGCGCAGCAGACGCCGATTTTGCCGGTTTCACGGGCATAACCGTCAGCCATGTAGGCAGCTCCCGCTTCGTGCCGCGCCAGGACATGGCGCACTCCTCCCCTGCGGCTGCTTCTGGCAAGGGCGTCGAAAAAAGGCTCGATGGCGCCGCCTGGAACCCCGAAGACGCATTCGATTTCCATCTGGTCAAGATAGGCCACCAGCAGGTCGGCTACTACCATAGGTGGCTCGGAAGGCCGCTCCCAATTCTTCCTCGGCATATCGTCATATACCGGAAAATTATCAGCACCCATACCAAATCCCTCTCCTGATGGCAGGAAGATTGCAGCGGCACGTCAATGCGCACCGTTCATCCTCACAGGGCCAATGGGCAAGAAAAAATCTTCCCACATGGAAATTAAGTGTAGTCTTGTCTTAACAAATCACAAAGCAAAGAATCCGGTCGACGCACTTCAACAACGATCCAGACCAAGAAGATATGCATCGCCGGCATCCAGCGGCCAGCAGCCGAAGATAAATATGCAAAAAACCACAGGCGGCAAATGCTGGTCAGGTCTTGATCGCTTGATGTCAATATTGCCACCTTATTAATACATTGCCACCTATCAATATTGACAGCTGTTTTTGTGACATCTAATGCATTAATGTTAAAAAAGCGATTAATGGCTATTGAACTGCCCAGCCGTCGGACGCAACCTGCCATTCACCACGGGAAAATCGGCCACGGTCATTGCCATGCCATATGTGTGTGGGGGACTATAGGTCGATCATGAACTGCCTTGTTATTTCTCTGGCCAGCTATAGAAAAAAGGCAACTATTGCTATTGCTATGGCCGTACGGACAGCCTGATGTCAATTTTCTCCGCCATATTTACAGAACCGACAACGGATTTAGGAGGCAACTGGTGGTAAGGCAATCGCTTATCTTTTTCATGTTCAGCACGATGCTTGCAGGCCAGTCATTCGCTGCGGATCCGGGAATTTCCGACACTGAAATTCGCTTGGGCATGGTTAATGCGCAATCCGGGGCGGCCGCCGGACTGGGCCAAGGCATGCGGATCGGCGCCATGGCGGTTTTCAACGACGTCAACACCAACGGCGGGATTCACGGGCGACAGATAAATTTACTGGTGGACGACGATGCCTACGATCCCGACAAGGCAATCGATGCAACATTGAAAATGATCGACCAGGAAAATGTTTTTTCTCTGTTCGGATATGTCGGCACGCCAACCGCCAACGCCGTCCTGCCTATCATCAAGGACACCAAGATACCCCTCGTAGGCATCTTCAGCGGAGCGATGCTGTTACGCAAGCCGGTCATTCCTGAAGTGATCAATCTTCGCGCCAGCTATGGCGACGAGACGGAAATCCTGGTCGATCATTTCATCAAGGACAGAGGCGCCAAACGTTTTGCAGTGTTTTACCAAGACGATGGATTCGGCCTGGCGGTCCTGACCGGAACCGAGATGGCATTAAAACGGCGCGGCATTGATATCGTGGCAAAGGCGACTTTCCAACGCGGGACGACTGCAATCCAGGCTGGGCTTGCCACATTAATAGAGAGCAAGCCCGACGTTGTGATCATGGTCGGACCCTATACGCCGCTGTCGACATTCATCAAAAATGCGAGAACCGAAGGGTTGAAAGCCAGCTTGGCGACCGTGTCGTTCGTCGGCACCGACAATCTGGTCAGGCTGGTCGGCGCCGACGGCGATGGAGTCGTCATATCGCAAGTAGTCCCATTCCCGGAAAATCATGACTTGCCGCTCGCCAGGGAATGCGCGGCGCTCGTCAATAAATATGCTCCGGGAGAAAAACTCGGATTTGTCAATTTCGAAGGGTGTATCAGCGCCAAGGCCATGGTCATCGCCTTGGACAGGACCGGGCCGGCGTTGACGCGGCCGGGACTGATCCACGCCTTCGAATCGATCAAGGGGTTGGATATCGGCGGCCTGCAGTTCAATCTCGGCCCGGATAATCACCAAGCATCCAATTCGGTATTCTTGACCAGAATATCGCAAGGGAAAATAACCTCGATCGACACAATTCCAAAGTAGCACACAAGACAGCCGACTTGAAAAGAACGAACCGCGCGTTGCAAAAGTGAGGCCTTGGTGAAAATCAGAACAAAGCTGTTTGCGAGTACAGGATTGCTGCTGCTAGGAGTGATCGCGATCGCGGCGGCTAGCCTCATCGCCTTGAACGGCGTTTCTTCGAGCGTGTACCGGCTTACCAAGGAATCGCTGCCCCTGCAATTGAAAACAGGCGAACTGCAGCGCACCATCGAAAGAACGTCAGACAATTTTTTCAAACTCGGCATGTCGACAGATCGTCAACAGCAAGAACAGTCGTCATCGGCAATCGCCAGCAATATCAAGTCGATCAGAACTCTTACGAGCAATATCCAAGAAATGGATCGGCAAGGGATTGACATCGATCCTGCATTATATGAGGCGATGCAGGGAAAGATGAATCTTGCGGTCGGCGACCGTCTGCGGGATACCGAAATATTCAAGGACGAGGCTCACAACATCAAAGAGACGCTAAAGAACATAGAGCGCTCGATAAGCACCATCAAGACCAGTATCGGCACGCTGAATACCCAGGCCGAAACAGTGGTCGCGGCGGCGCAGCAGGCAAGTCTTTCGTCGAACAAGATCATCAAAGAATTCTCCGGCATCAGAATGCGCGTGAAAGACATGATCATCATCATCGATGAGATTGAAACAGTAAAGAATCGCTATCGGCTCACTCCCTTGAAAGAACGCATGAGAGCTGCTGAAAATGCGATTAAAGGGCTTGCTTATGCGCAGGACGGCACGACAAAAATGAAGGAAATAGGCGACGCCATTTCAGCATTGACTGAACGTGTTCTCAGCAATAAAGGCGGATTGATCGCGTTGCGCTCCAACGCACTGTCGAACACCGCCTCAGAGGCCGACTATCTTTCGGAAAAAACAAACATCATCCAGGAATTTGAATCCATTGATGCGAAAGTATCCGAGGCTATCGATCCGATTGAAATGCAACTGGTCCGCGACCGCCACAAACTTGAAGACGCCGTTGCATTCTTGCAAAAGGCGACGCGTGTGAAAGACGCTGGAAACGCCATCACCATTGATGTCAACGAGTTGAATAGCGCAATCGGGGGAGTGATCCTGAGCGAATCGGAGCCTGAATTAAAAACCAACGTGGCCGCTGCACGGATCCAGGCAAAAGAACTGAAAGAGAGCGATTCTTTGTTCAGGAAGGAGCTGTTGGGCACGCAGCAGAACGAATACATTGCAGAGGCAAATGCCATCAACCGGCTTATCCAGATACTCAATGAAGGCTCCGAAAGAATCATCACGGCAAAGATGCGTGTGCTTGCAAGCGACGCCGCGTTACGCGAAATCGTCGGACAGGTCAATGCCGTCTCGATGAAAAAACTGGCTTACAGCGACTTGCAAGTGGAAAAAATCGGCAAGCAACAGCAAGGCGTCGTATCGAATTTGCAAAGTTCGGTAAATAGATCGTTTGTCGTGATTGTGATCGCAACATTATTACTGGCTTGCGCCGGCATCGCTGTCAATACCAAGATCGGAACATCGATCGCGCACCCGCTTTCCAGCCTGTCCGCCACCATCGAACGCATACGAGGCGGGAAGGATCTTTCTTTGCGGGTGCCTGGGCACGGCACGGGCGAAATAGGAATACTGATCAACGGTTTTAACAGCATGCTCGAGAATATCGAGCGGCGTGACGCGCAGCTCAAGCACGCGACGGCGGAAGCAAAGGCCGGCAACCAGGCCAAGTCGGAGTTTTTAGCCAAGATGAGCCACGAAATCCGCACGCCCATGAACGGCGTGCTGGGCATGACTGAACTATTGTTGCGCACCAGGCTGGATGCCAAGCAGCGACGCTTCGTCGACTCGGTTTACCGCTCTGGCGAGTCGCTCCTGACAGTTATCGACGACATTCTCGATTTTTCAAAAATCGAAGCAGGCAAGCTGACATTGGAGAAAATCGGATTCAACTTGAGACAGACGATCGACGATGTCGTTGTCCTGCTTGCTCATGGCGCTCAACGCAAAGGCCTTGATCTCATCCTTCTCATGGCAGAGGACCTGCCGCAAAATGTGCGAGGCGACTCGGTCCGGGTGCGCCAAATCATCACGAATCTGATCAACAATGCCATCAAGTTCACTGATCGCGGAGAAATTGTAGTCGATGTGCGCTGCGACGATCGCGACCGTGTCTGTTTTTCGATCTCGGATACGGGCATAGGCATCGCACCGGAGGTGGCCGCGAATCTTTTTCAGCCCTTCCAGCAAGCGGATAGTTCAACTTCACGGAAGTACGGCGGCACCGGACTAGGTCTGGTCATCACCAAGCAGCTCGTCGAAATGATGGGAGGAACAATCGAATTGAAGAGTTCGCCAGGCCAGGGGTCCATTTTTTCGGTCACCTTGCTCCTGGAGCGGCTGGCCGACGAAATATCGTCCCATGCTCCTGCCGTACGAACATCCCTGGCTGGATTGAGGATGCTGATTGTCGATGACAATGCGACCGACCGCAGTATTCTCCTGGAGCATGCGGGTGAATGGAATATGGATGCCGAGAGCGCATCGAGCGGAGCGGAAGCTTTGGATCAGCTGCGCGCCGCAGCAGCCGGCGACAAGCATTTTGACGTAGCGATCATCGACGTTCGCATGCCTGTCATGGACGGCATTGCCCTGGTACACGCGATCAAAGCCGATACTTCTCTCTTTCAGCCGAAGATTGTCATGCTCACTTCGTTCGACACCGTCGACGACATCAATCTTGCCCGCAAGCTGGGCATCGAACACTGTTTTAACAAGCCGGTACGTGGAACCGATCTCTACAACTGCATCATCGCCGCAACAGGAGCCGGCACCCCAACTACCGCACAGCCCATGATAAAGGCGATCGATCCTGCATCAGCTCCGGCAACCAATCTGCTCCCCGGGATGACGGTTCGAGTGCTTTTGGCTGAGGACAATGCAATCAACCAGGAAATCGCCACGGCGATGCTTGAGGACACCGGATATCACGTCAGCGTCGCCGAGAACGGTCGCGTGGCGCTATCCATGCTTGCGAGCAGCGATTTTGATGTTGTATTGATGGATTGCCAAATGCCGGAAATGGACGGCTTCGAAGCGACCCGCGAGCTACGCCGGCGAGAAAACGAAACCGGCGGCCATCGCATTCCCGTTATTGCACTGACTGCAAATGCCATTGGCGGCGATAGGGAACGCTGCCTTGAAGCGGGCATGGACGACTATATTTCGAAGCCGTTTCGCCGCGACATATTATTAAAGACACTCGCGCACTGGACTCGAGATGAAAAAAAGGCGCCAAGCTCCGCTCCTGTCGCCGACGCGGCCCCGGCCATGGCAGCCACGCCGGAAGCCGTCACCATCGATCCCAAGGCGCTGGAAGTCTTGCGCGCACTGCAAAAGCCGGGCCGCCCCGACGTACTCACCCGGGTTGTCGACATGTTCAACCTCGATGCTCCCCGCTTGCTTTCCGCAATGCGTGACGCCATTGCGGCGAATGACGCTGATGCTTTGCAGCGTGCTGCACATACGCTGAAATCGACTAGTGCAAATGTCGGCGCCATGCTGCTTGCGGCGTACTGCCGTGAAATCGAACAACTAGCGCGCTCTGCGGATGTGGCGGCAACCGCCGCTCCATTTGATGGTGCAATGGAAGAACTTGATCGCGTCCTTGTGGCGCTTGCTCTGGAAAGGGTTGCCGCATGACTAAGGAAACTAAAGACGTTACCGTGGTCCTCATCGTTGACGACGATGCGATGACCCGCATGCTTGTTGTAGAAGCGCTGGAACCCGAGGGTTTCAAGGTGGAAGAAGCCGCAAGCGGCATCGAAGGCATCGAGGCGTTTCAACGCCTCCAGCCTGACATCATTCTATTAGACGTCAGCATGCCCGGAATGGACGGATTTGCGTGCTGCAAGCACATACGTGGACTGCTTGACGGCAAGCGCATACCGATTGTCGTCCTTACCGGAAACGACGATGACGAGTCGATTACGCAGGCATTTGAGGCTGGGGCTACCGATTTTCTCTCCAAGCCCATGCGCTGGAAATTGCTGCCGCATCGAGTGCGATATCTGTTACGGGCCAGCGAAGCCCTGGAGGACCTGGCGCGCAGCGAGGCGAGCCTGACGTATGCCCAGGGATTGGCCCATGTGGGAAACTGGGAATATAGCCCGGAAAGCGCCGACGGTTACTGGTCCCCGGAAGTCTACAGGATCCTGGGACTCGACCAGAGTAATAGTCCGCCACGGTTTGAATCGCTGCTGCAACTGGCGCCCAACGATGAGCAGCCCAAGCTGATTTATTCCTTCATGAATTTACGCACTGAAGGCATCAGCTATAGCCTGGAGCACCGCATTACACGCCCCAACGGAGACGAGAGGATTGTTCTCCAACAGGCGGAAGCGTTGCGCGAGCAAGGCCGGATCCTGACACTCCGAGGCACTTTGCAAGACATCACTGAACGTAAGATGCACGAGGCGCGGATCGAATACCTGGCCAACCATGATGCGCTTACAGACCTGCCCAACCGCAACTTGCTGAGCGATCGCATTACGCAGTCAATCGCCCATGCGAACCGTGCCGGCCAGCACATGGCTGTGATGTTTCTCGATTTGGATCGATTCAAATTTGTTAACGACAATTTCGGCCACCCCGCGGGCGATAATTTGTTGAAGGCTGTTGCCGCCAGGCTCAAAACAGCGACGCGCGAAGAGGATACCGTAGCGCGAATAGGAGGCGATGAATTCGTCATCATGCTGCCGGCTTTCAGCACCCCTGACGATACCGATACCGCAGTGCGAAGAGTGTTAGATGCGTTTTCCTCCCCATTCCTGGTCGGCGATCATACGCTGCATGTCACGACCAGTATCGGAGTGAGTATTTATCCAGAAGATGGCGGCAATAGCGAAACATTGCTTAAAACGGCAGATGCCGCGTTATACAGTGCGAAAGAAAAGGGCCGGAATTGCTTCCAGCTCTACACCCGTGAAATGGGGGTTCAGGTAGAGGAACAGGCAGAGCTCGAAAATGCGCTGCGCCAAGCTGTCGTACGGCATGAATTCGAGCTCTTCTACCAACCCAAGGTCGATCTTAAAAGTGGACAAGTCAATGGCGTTGAAGCGCTGCTGCGCTGGCGTCGCCCGGGAGTCGGCTTGATCCCCCCGGACAGCTTTATTCCCTTGGCGGAAGAGACGGGATTGATCGTGCCGCTGGGCGAGTGGGTATTGAGAACGGCTTGCGTCCAGGCAAAGGCCTGGCAAGTTGCAGGACATCTTGAGCTGAGCATGGCTGTCAACGTATCAGCGCGGCAATTTCGACAACAGAATATTGTCGAACTCGTGCGTAGCGCTCTGCTTGACAGCGGCCTCGCCGCTGAATATCTGGAACTGGAACTGACGGAAAGCGTACTCATGCGGGATCGACAGACCGCGGTAAAAACACTGCGTCAGCTCAAAGAGATAGGCGTGGTGTTAACGCTGGACGATTTCGGCACCGGATATTCGAGCCTCTCCTATCTCAAGGAATTCCCCTTCGATGTAGTGAAGATCGATAAATCGTTCATCACCGATGTGACCAATAGCGTCGACGGCGCCTCGCTCACAAAATCCATCATTGCCATGGCCGAGTCCCTCCATATGACGACAGTTGCCGAGGGAGTAGAGACAGAAGGCCAATTGGGATTTTTAAGCAGCAACCGATGCGACACCATGCAAGGGTATTATTTCAGCCGCCCATTGCCGATAGAAGAAATGGATGCGTTGCTTAGCGCAGGAACACATCTCCTTGATGACAATCAACGCAGCGAGCAACTCAAGCGCACCCTGCTGCTTGTCTGTAACGATGAGGAAATACAGGCTTCCCTCAATCGTCTTTTTCTACCGGACGGCTATCAGGTTTTCAGCACAAACAGCCCGCTTGAAGCGTTGGAAATGCTAGCGATCCATCCTGTCGGCGTCATTGTATCCGACTTGGGCAAACCCGAAATACCCGGAATCGATCCCTTAAGCCGGGTCAGGGGACTCTATCCGCATATAGTCCGCATCATGCTTTCCGGCTATTCCGAAATACAGCTGGCGACCGGTGAAATTAACGAGACAGCCGTTTATAAATTCCTGACAAAGCCGTGGGATGACCGGTTGCTGCGGCAGCATGTCAGGGAGTCGTTTCGTCGCTACGAAGCACGCACAAGGGGTAAAAATCCGAAACAGGAAATCAAGCCTGTCAGCGCACCCGCTTTGAAATAAGGAATCGCCATTCGCTGCGCGCTGCGCGCTGCGCCAAACGATAATTTTTCTTGGAATGCGACAGTTTTTGAATCAAAACGGAGAAGTCTATGGATACCGATTTCGGCTGGCCGCTGCCGCCACACTTCGAATCAATCTCTGCAACCCCGGCTGCGGATGATGGCAAGGCGCCATGCATCGTTACCATGAACGACGGCAACCGGAAAGTCGGAAATCTGCTGGGTTTTGACCTGCAAACCTCGTCGATAGAATTTCATCCGGAACGTGCCGGCGGCAACTTGCGTATCGGCTTTTCCAATTTCAAAAGCATCCGCTTAACGTCGCCGATAGAGTTAAAAAAAATGGAATTGCCTTCAACGGTCGAAACACAAGGGGATTTACCCATCCCGATCCGGCAAAAATGCGTGATTTTGTTCAAGGATGGAGAACATCTGTTATCCGAAACGATAGGTTACGTTCCGCGTGAAATCGGGATCTTTCTATTTCTTGTCGGCGTCGGCAACAACGTTTTGCGCTGGTTTATTCCAACAGAAGCAATTGCCAGTTATCAAATTGGCGACAAGCTTGGCCAGATGCTGATAGACACGAGGATGGCGTCGGCGGACGCTGTCGATGCGGGCTTGAAGAAACAAAGCCAGCTGCGGGAATCCAAGCTGGGCGAATATCTGCAGCTGGAAAGCCTGGTCTCAGAAGTGGAAGTGGAAAAGGCGTTGCAAAAACAAAGATCGATGCCTCACCTGAAGCTTGGGGAAGCATTGGTTCAAGAGAATTTGATCACCGTTGAACAGCTGGCACAAGCGCTCAAGAAGCAAAATGAAGACAGAAAGCTGCACCTGGGCGAAATTCTTGTCGGCATGGGCTTTGTCACCAAGGAAAGCATTAAAAGAATATTGGCGAAAAAACTTGGCATCCCCTTCGTTACCCTGCCCCAGTTCCAGTTTGACTTGAATTTAACCAAGGTAGTGCCTGCCGACCTGGCGCGAAAATACATTGTGATGCCGCTATACCGAACCCAGTCACGCATGGTGGTGGCAATGGAAGATCCGCTGTCGTCGGAAGCGCTGAAGGCATTATCATTTTTCGCCAAGCTGACGATCGATCCCGTCATGGCGTCGGAGACTGACCTGGCCGAGGTCATTTCAAAATTTTATGGCCGGCTGGGGGAACGCCAGGATATCGCAGAGTTTGTTTCTAAAATGGATGATGGCGGCAGCGCCGAACCAAGCCAGGTTGGCAGTGAGGTCATTACCGAATCCGACAACGCCACGGTTCGCCTGGTCAACAAGATCATCCTCGATGCATTCGAACAAGGCGCCTCCGACATCCATATCGAAGTCATGAAAGGCAATGAACCCACCCGGGTCCGCTTTCGCAAGGACGGCATCATGGTCGATTATTCGAACATTCCGGCCAACTACCGTAATGCCTTGGTTTCCCGCCTTAAGATCATGAGCCGCCTCGACATTTCCGAGAAGCGCCGCTCACAAGACGGAAAACTGAATTTTGAGCAGTTTGGTCCTGCGAAAATTGAACTGCGAGTCGTCACCATGCCGACTACGGAAGGCCTGGAAGATATCGTGATGCGCATACTCGCAGCGCCAAAGGCCTTATCCCTGGACGCACTAGGCCTGTCTACCGCGGTGCTGGAAGGACTCAAGAAACTTGCCCTGAAACCTCATGGCCTGCTATTCGTCTGCGGCCCCACCGGGTCAGGTAAAACGACGACTTTGCATTCCTTGCTCAGTTATATCAATACCAGCGAACGAAAAATATGGACGGTCGAGGACCCTATAGAAATTACCCAGAAAGGCCTGCGGCAAGTACAGGTTCACGCAAAAATCGACCTGACATTCGCCGCTGTATTGCGGAGCTTTTTGCGAGCCGATCCCGATGTCATCATGGTAGGAGAAACAAGGGACCCGGAAACGGCCCGGACCGTGATTGAAGCTTCACTGACCGGGCACCTGGTATTTTCTACCTTGCATACCAACAGCGCAGTCGAAAGCGTCGTCAGGTTATTGGATCTCGGCCTGGATCCGTTTAATTTTGCAGATGCGCTGTTAGGCGTAGTCGGTCAACGGCTCACGCGCAAATTGTGTACAAGCTGCCGCCAGCCTTATTCCGCCACCGCCGAGCAAATCAAGATGCTTGCTTACGAATATTGCCTGGAAACCGGACTCCGGGAAGACGACGTGGTAGCGCAATGGCAAAAACAATATGGCCACGACGGTACTGCTCTCAAGTTATACAAGGCCGTGGGATGCGAAAAATGTGACAAGAGCGGTTATAAAGGCAGATTGGGCGTACACGAATTACTGGTCAACTCTCCCGCCATCAAGAAAAAAATCCATGCCAAAGCGAATGTCCCGGAAATATTGCAAACCGCCATTGGGGAAGGCATGCGTACCTTGAAACAGGACGGGATCGATAAGATATTTCAAGGCCTGACCGACTGGGAGCAAGTAAGAATGCTCTAAGATGAATAATGGCAGGCCTGCCAGATCAATCCCCTCCAAGGAGGTGGATGATCCGGCGTAATCAAGCGTTGTTTGCCTTTTCCAGCGGGCTCGGCTGCTTGGCAGCTGGAACTTTTTCTGTGTCGTAATAGAGCTTCAAAGCCATGATTTCCCTGGAGACATCTGCAGGAAAACCTTTGCGGGTGCCTCGTTGATCCAGCAAGAGTTCAGCAAACAGTTTTTCACTGGCGGCATGCCGCGGCCAAACTTCGGCAAATTGATTGGCGATACGCGGATAATGTTTGATGAGCCATAAAGGCCAGATTTCCGTGGGCAGCGACAGCAGCCAATTGTATGTCCGTTCCTGCAACTTCAAATCGGCAGGCTCATGCAAGCGGCGCAATTGTTCCCAATTCTTTTCTTGCTTTCTGCGCTGCTCTGCATCGAGTACGGCTTTTGCTTCCACGACCGAGACTTTTTCGAATGGGATTGAGTCCATAACACCTCCTAAAAGAGGGAATGCCGAGTTGAAATAGCTGTTCTATTGGCACCGGCAAATGATTGGCGTCAGTCTTGACGTTCGACAACAACCTACAAAATGTTGCCATTTGGAATCAATTCTACACCTATTTAATCGTTACGATCACCTGTAACCGGCAGCTGATGGGGAAATTTTCTTGCGGGCAAGGTAGCGAACGGGCAACGCAGCACAGGCCAACGCGGCGGCGCCAAGCAATTAATAAATAACTATTGCATTGATCTATGCCGCCCTATGATCAATAATAGTTTCCACATGAAAATATTTCCAGCATCCGCAAGCGTGTGGTTATGTGACAGAAGAGAGATACGCCGATTTTTAAACTTGTCATCAGCTCCTCCATAAAATCATGAACGGTCTTCGAGACACATTGGCGCGGCAAACAGAACTAGTGACAAAACGGATACCAATTACGTCGTTGGCCTTTATTTTCGTCGTTCTTGTCTGCCTATCCTTGGTATTCATTGATGGCTGGCGAAGCTGGACCGCCCGCAATATTCAGCTGCGCGAGATGGGAATTTCCACGTCTAACATGACGCGAGCCATAGCACAGCACGCCGACGATACGATCAAA
>Ga0182005_1000452_pt1 | contig 21756 bp, 34 predicted proteins | sample Sormic07211103_1_FD_123021 | JGI IMG/M metagenome (GOLD analysis project Ga0182005, IMG submission 123021) | Rhizosphere microbial communities from Sorghum bicolor, Mead, Nebraska, USA - 072115-103_1 MetaG | ecosystem: Host-associated > Plants > Roots > Rhizosphere | place: USA: Nebraska...
GCCATGTGATCCGCCAGCGCTTCCGGCAGGTGATCAGCGTTGACCAGGACCTTGCTTCGGCCCACCGGATTCGGCGCTTCGATATGGCGCCGGCACAGCAGATCGTCGACCGACCCGGTCAACCATTCTTGACCAGCCTCCGTATCGAGAAAATCGTCTTCCGGGATGAGCTTGCGTAGAGCTGACATGGTCGCCTCCAGGGTGGCGGGGTGTTGATCCAACAAAACTCGGATGCACTCATCCGCTCCGCTGGTTGCCGTTGGGCGCGGAGGGGAGTGCATTCGGGATTGGTCGGGGTATTGATGACAAGCTGCGCAGGATCATTGCGATGCGACGCGCAGAAAAAAGCCCGCGTGAGAGGCGGGCTTCAGGGGGCAGACTTTAGAGGCAGTCGGATTTGCCTATCTGAAACTCGGCTACCGGTGAACTGGTTGAATCTTTGTACAGGAGATCAACGGAAAGACCCGATTTCACGAATTGCCCTAACCCTTTTTCATTACAGAATGCAGTAGCTGCAAGCGCCTTTGCGTCCTTGGTGAATTCATCAGAATCGATTTCGTCTTTCGTGACTTTTGTGAGTGTGTAAGAGATACGCATGACCTCATCGCTGTAGGTCACAGAGTCGACGCGAGTTGAATCGTCAGAGACTTTTCCGGACTGAGCGCCCATGATGAGCGCGAGCCCTTTGAGCTGGCGTTCCCGCTCCTCCTTTTTCTCTTCTGGGGCAGATCGTGTGTGCCATACCTGGGCCAAGACAAAGAGCAACGTCGTTGCCGAAAAAAAGATTATCAATCCGCGATATTGCTTCAACTGAGATCACCGTAGCGAAAGGCCATCATCTATTGGACCATGCCGGTTGCACCATCTCAAGTTGGAAAACGTCGTAGCGAAGCGGTGGGGCCGGCGGTGGAGTCTTATTCCAAGCCACCGGCAACGAGTATGGTCACTCTACGGTGCAGATCCAGAGATGGTTATGCCGGTATGGCGCGCGGGTAAAGTGGACATCTGAGACCAGATTCATTCCGCGCTGCTGCAGCGCCTCGGTCAGTTGTACGAGTGTCTCTGCTTGGATAGTCATTGCTGTCACCTCGTCAGATTTACTGCGTTAATAATTCTTGACCGAGCGGGCAAGTGGCTAATTCATTTTTTCTACTTCGGCGATTGTTCAATCCATACCGCAGAGCGCTCCCTGACTGTCCCCTTCATCTGAGATTTAGGGCAAGGAGAGCTCTGCGCTATGGATTGATGCCGCATAAAAAAACGGCATCAATAAATTTACGGAAATTGCTCGCGCCTCCTACCAGGTCATTCGCCAGTTCGGTCAACACCTCGTCCGCCGTCGCAGTTCTGCGCGTTGGTAGCCTTTCGGGGCTATCGGATCGCCGGTCGCCAGTAGTGGCAGCGCGATTTTGTTCACCTGACTTCATCTCGCCCCACAGGTGTGGCCGGGGCTGACCTCCCAGCGTGAACCGGGTAATCGTTTATGGCGCGGGTTGTTAAAGAGCGGCGGGTCTCTTGAGGCCCTTCGCAGTGGCTGTGTGTCGCTGCGATTGGCTTAAGCTACAACCTAAAATTGTAATGCGCAACTCAAAATTGTAATTATGGGCAGTCAAAATTGTAGTCCCTTTAAAATCAGTGGGTTGGGTCTAGGCGGCGCGCTCAAAATCAATGATTGCTGCAGCAGCCTCTTCCGCACCGTAAAAGACATGAGGCTCTATACCGTCCTCGATGCTCTGACGCTGGAGATCTTCAAGGTTCTGCTCGTACTCTGTGATGAGCCCAGGGTCGAAGCGATTGAGGTCCTTGGGCGTCCAAATGAAGAGAGTGCATTTGCTTTGAGGGGCATCTGTTACTTTGTGCTTCACAAAGTGCAAGTCCCACAGACGGCTCTTCGCTCCGTCAACGTGCCGACTGATCTGTTTTGATGGTTTGATCTTGGCTAGGCTAGCCGCCATGCGATTGCCTGCGAAAAACAAGCTTCCGCGAGCACCCTGCATTGCTTGCGTGTGAAGGGGGAGATTAAATCGATCGCGTAGCCGCGGGAGAATGCCTAGGACTCGCTCTTGAATGTCGGCCCGGAGTTGTCCGAGATTTAATTCGTAGGCTACAGGATCGTCGTCAACCTCATCTTCGTCCAACAATGCTTCTGAGTGTACAGAAGAAAGGCTAGAGGTAAGGCTGGATGCCTGCTGCAGGATGTGCGCCATGCTTTTCCCAAGGCCTCTTCGACGACGCCCAACAGAAAGCCCATGCATGCCACCTGAAAACGCGCCTTCAAAGCTAGATTCCGCATATTCCAGTGCCCGTTCCAAAGCGAGTGTCATCATACGGTGCATTCCCCCGGCTGACTCGCCATAAAGGCACTTAAGGGCCTTTTCACTGATCGTGAGGCATCCGCTCACTTGGTCATGAGATTTCGCGACGACGGCTATCGTCAAGCGCTCCCCCGACTGAACTATTGGCTCCAGGTAAACAGGAGCCCAATCAGCCTCGTAATCAGGGAAGCTTGGGAATTCGGATAGATCTGGGAGCATCCTTTACACCGCTAATGTTTTCTGATTCATGCCAAGCGCGCCATCCATAAGCGTGCTCATATGATGTACCCGAGACTCCAGGAATTCCACCACTCGGTTTACATGATCAGGCTCTACCTGACAGTATTGGGGCTGGCTTGCGGCTGCGTGCCGTCGGAAATCAGCTGTGTAAGCCGGGGCCGACTTATCCTTAAGCTTTCTGGACGCCATGTGACGTTCAAATTCGCTAACCTCTCCGATCACCATTCCCAGTAGGTGGTTCCGGATGTTTTCGCTGGCTTGCAATGCTGGTGAGGCGAGAGCTTCTTCATGGTCGATGAGCCATATGGTGCCATCCCCGCCGATCAGCAGATTACGAAGATTTCGATCGGTATTGGCCAACAGTTCATCGAATACAATGGCTGCATGAAGATGAGACCACTTGTTGAGCAGGTGCGATACTTTATCGAAGCTGATAACTCTGCTAATTGGCACGGCATTGGTATCGACGCTAGCTAGGACGATGCATTTTCCGGAGCCCCGACCTACATCCTTTCCTCTGGCAATGGCGAGCGCAGTAAGAGGAATCGGTAAGCCGAAATACCTTCCAATACTGGCGCTCATGGTTTCGGCGAAAAGCCGCTCTGCAGGTAGGACCTTGATGTAGGCGTGCATGTCACGCTTGTAGCCTTTGAGGCCTGAGATAGTTCCGTAGTACAGCGGATGCTGACCCCTTACATCAGGATCTTCAACAGCTTCACCCTGAAGGTACAGGGCTAGGGGAATATCAATCGGTTCCGTTTTTCCGTTTTGCATTTTGCGAACTGCTTTCCTTGGCGCCAGACTTCTTAAGTCCGTGACCGATCATGTTGACCATATCTTCCGAATCGCCACCACTATCCGCATTCACAAAGGCGGATTCAGCGAGGGCGTCCAGCTCTATAGGAAGTCGGGGTACTTCGTTCTTGGGGGATGCTCCGCGCTGAGCGAATGCATCTGCAATCCGCAATAAGATGCTGATCTCCCCACCGCTAAGTCCTCCAGAGTCCTCAGGCTTTCGCAACAGCTCGATTAGACTTTCGAGGAGTGGTTGCCGTAACTCTGGACGCCGAGCTACAGGGTCCGACCTAAGCCTTGAAACTGGAGAGTCCAAGACAGGGTTGACCCTTACTGGCTCGATCAAATCCATTATCGGTATGCCGAGAAAGACTGATATCGCCTCGATTTTCTTATGGCGGGGAACGTTGCGGCCGGACTCCCAAGCCTGCACCGACTGTGGTTTCACGCCCAACGCCCGCGCCAACTCGGACTGGTTAAGACCAGCCTTCTCCCGCGCCTTTGTAATTCGCTTGCCAATATTGCTCATAACCGAACTTTACAACCTCGCGTTGTAGATGGCATTGCAATTCTCGGTTGTAGTTTTCGTCTGAAAATTGTAATTTGCGTTGTAGTTAAAAAATTCAGAGGTAGTCATGAGCCAGAACGCCGCAATACGAGCAGCAAAGGCAGCCGGAAGCCAGTCCGCTTTGGCCCGCGTTCTCGGCTGCACGCCACAAAACGTACAGAAATGGTGTGCCAGCGGCCGGATCCCGGCTGAGCGAGTTTTGCGGATTGAGCAAGTGACCGGGGTACCGCGCCATGAGTTGCGTCCAGATCTGTACCCCGCTGAATCACTTACTGCCGCCTAAGCGACATCCCTGTCCGCCGATCCATTGAGCAAATGATCGCCCCTGTATCAGCAGGGCGCCACGTAACGAATTTCGAGGTGTTACATGCAGGAATTGATGAAGGCGATCTACGACGTGGTTGACGACCATGGCACCAAAAGAATCGCCGAAGGTGCGGACTTCAAGTCGCGGACTCTTCTTTCCCAAAAGGCAAACCCGGACTACGACACCCACCGCATGAACGTGGAAGAGCTGCACCGAATCATGAAGTTCACCCAAGACTTCCGCCCGCTAAAGGCCTGGGCAGAGGCGTTCGGTTTCGCCCTGGTTCCGAAGGAGCGGCCGGAAGGGATAAATCTCAACGCCGCGCTTTTGAGACTGCACGCAGATCTTGCCGACGTTACCCGACTCGCGTTCGACGCACAGGCTGATGGTCGAGTCTGCTCGGTCGAGAAAACGAGCCTGCTCAAGGAGGCTGAGGAAGTAATCGTCAGCCTGGAAGTGTTCAAACAGTCCGTGAAGGCAGCCTGAATTTCAGACACAAAAAAGCCGACGTACGAGGTCGGCTTTTTCAACAGCGGTAAAACAAGTGGAGCCGATTATGCACGCACAACCACAACTGGACAATACCGGAAAGGTCGCGACACGTTTTTCGAATTCTGAAAACGTGTCGCGTAGTACGATGTCTTCCCGCGAAATCGCGAGTGTCACCGGCAAGCGCCACGACAACGTAAAGCGCACCATTGAGGACTTGGCCGCTAGCGGGTTGGTCCATCCTCAATCTGAGGATGAATGGTCCAGGGACAAACTTGGTCGCGCGCGCGCAACCCGTATCTACAACATCTGCGAGCGTGACAGCTACGTAATTGTCGCTCAGCTCTCGCCGGAGTTCACATCGAAGCTTGTGGATCGCTGGCAAGAGCTCGAGCGTGTTGTCGCAGCACAAGCCGCTCTTCCCGCCAACAGCTCAAAGATTGTCGGCGAGCTCGCCATTCTGGAGTGCTTCGATCGCCTCCTGAAACCGGCACCGTCAAGCAAGATGATGATGCTGGCAAAGATCGCCGCCAACAATGGACTAGATGCCAAGTTCCTGCCTGGCTACGCCGTCGACGCTGCCCCCGATGCAACTGGCGGTACCTCCATGCCGACCAAGGCCGTTACTGCTCTCATCAAAGACTTCGACCTGCGCACGTCCGCACCAGCCTTTAACAAACTGCTGGCAACCCATGGTTTCCTCAAGCAGCTCCAGCGCAAGAACTCAAAGCAAGAAATGGTCGACTTCTGGTCGGTGACTGAGAAGGGTCTGGCCTACGGTAAGAACCTCACCAGTCCTCAATGCCCCCGCGAAACACAGCCGCATTGGTACGTGGATCGTTTCCCTGAGCTGGCCAAACTGGTCGGGAAGGCCTGATATGCAATTCACCGTCACGATCAATCAGGTGAAGGCGCTGGAGTGGGGGCTGAACTCTCAGCAGGCCCTGCTGTTCGCCTTCGTCTACGGCTGCCCGAGCTGGACCAAGCCAATCAAGACTGACGACGGGATCTTCTTCGCGTTGAGCAAGGCCAAGATCATCGAGGAGCTGCCATTGCTCACCGACAAGCCAGACACTGCTTACCGCATGCTCAAGGCGCTAGAAGAAGCAGGTTTGATTGAGCTGTCCAGCACGTCGAACATCACTCTTTTTCGCCTGACCGACAAGGCGATCGAGTGGAACCAGAAGCTGGACGGGTCGGAAAAATATCCGACCCCACCGAAGAACGAAGGTCGGAAAAAAATCCGATCTACCTCGGAAAAAAATCCGAGCAAGGTCGGAGAAAAATCCGAGCCAGGGTCGGAAAAATCTCCGACAAATCAGGATACCAATCATCAGGATACCAATCAGGAAACAAGTCAGGACATGCAGAGCGGCTCCGGCAAGCCGGCCCGCAACTTGGTGCTGGTGGTTGATCGCACCGATACGCCACGGGTTGAGATTCCCGCCGACATGCCTGGCCCCAAAGACCAATCCTGCAAAACCTTCAAGGTCTGGGCGAATTACGCCATGGCCTACCGCAAGCGCTACAGCACCTGGCCGGTGTGGAACGCCAAAGTCGGCGGACAGCTCGGACAACTGGTCGACCGTCTCGGCGCCGATGTTGCCCACCACGTCGCGGCTCACTACCTGAAAACCAGCGACGCCGGCGTCCTGCGAAAGTGCCACAGCCTCAACGAGCTGCTCGCCAACGCCGAGAGCTACCACACCCAGTGGGTGACTGGTCAACGCATCAACGGGACCACCGCCCGCCAGATGGAGCGCACCGAGGCAAACGTCTCCGCTGCCGAGCAGGCCGCGCAAATGGTCTTGGCCAAGCGCAAAGGGGGAGAGCGCAATGAGTACCTCTGAAATGAATGATCAACAGGTTGCCGGGCTCGCCGCTGCGATCTGCGCCACTGCCGAGGCCATGGGTCAGGAAATGAACCCAGGCACCGCGGCGATGATGGCTGAAGACCTCTGCGCTTACTCGGTGCCCACCGTGAAGGCTGCGCTGAAGGCCTGCCGCTTCGAGGTGAAGGGAAAGTTGGCGATGGCCGACATTCTCCAACGGGTGCTGGCCGCTGACGGGCGTCCGGGCAAGGACGAAGCTTGGGCGATCGCAATGACCACGAACGACGAGTTCGAGACCGTGGTGCTGACCGACGAAATCCAGCTCGCGCTGGCTGCCGCGAAACCTGTCCTTGATGCCGGCGATAAGGTTGGTGCGCGCATGGCGTTCAACAGCGCCTATGAGCGGTTGGTGGGGCAGGCCAGGGAGGACAACAAACAGGTGAACTGGCATGTCTCTGTCGGTTTCGACTCCAACCGCCGCACGCAGTCGATAACCAAGGCTGTGCAGATGCAGCGGATCCCGCAGGAGCGCGCCCAGCAGTACCTGGCCGACTTGAGTGTCGTGCCGGTCACTGAAGACGGGCGGGCGGTTGCGGCTCTGCTCACCGGCGAAGTCGCGCGTCCATCTTCGAAGCTTCGGGAAAAACTCGCAGCGGTGAAGGACTCGATGCTCGCCATGCGTAAGGCATCAGCAGAGGAACAAACAGAACTGCGAATTCTGGCAGCCAACGAGCTGGCCGATCGCCGGGCGCTGCTCATTCAGCAGGCCGAACAATTGAAAGCAAGGAGCGCGGCTCAATGACCGATATCACTGAACAGAAAAAGCAGGCTGAGGCCGGCTTCAAAAGCTTCCACCGCAGCCTTTGCGAGCGCTTCGGTTACTACCACGATGAGATCGACTGGCAGCGTGACCAGGTTTCGCTGGAGGAACACATCGCCACGCAGTTCAACCACGTCAACGCGGAAAACGCTGCACTGCGCGGGCAGGTGCAGGCGTTGCAGCGTGGTGCAGGCCAGCTTCAGGAGCAAAACGAAGCTTTGACCAAGGATGCCGAGCGCTATCGATGGCTTCAGCATGAACACAGCGGTCACATCGAAGTCGTCGAGTGGATCGGCCCGCACGCTACAGGAATGACCGGCAAAAACCTCGATGCGCTCGTCGATACCGCGATGAGCAAGGCGGTGAAGCCATGACCGACAAGATCAGCGTTAACTGTCCGGCGAAACTCTCTGAAGCAATCACCGCGCTCAGCACTATGTACCGCGACAAGAAATTCGTCGTGGTGTCGCTGCGCCCGGGCAAGGACCGCACGCTCGACCAGAACCGATTGTGGTTCGCGATGTACAAGCGCATCGCACAAATGACCCAGATCGGCGACGAGGCTGACGCTCGCCGTTATTGCAAGCTGCACGTCGGTGTGCAGATCCTGCTGAATGAGGATGCCGGGTTCCAGGCGGAGTGGTATCGGGTGATGCGTCACCTGCCGTACGAGACGAAGCTGGCCATGATGGGCGGCTGCCATCTGTTCGGCCCGGACGGTTTCCCGGTAACCAGTCTATTTAATCGCGCCCAGGGCGTGGCGTACACCGACCGTATCGTCGCGCGCTTCGCTCCAGAGGGTGTGTATTTCGACGATCTGCTGAGCCAGGAGGCCGCATGAAGCGAACTCCACTACAGCGCAAAACCCCGATCAGGTCTGGCAGTTCACGGCGAAAACGCTGCCCATCCTGCCGGGTCATGTTCACGCCGGCGCGTAACGGCCAAGCCGTGTGCGGAGAGATCGAGTGTGCCATCGCTCACGGCCAGTCAGAGAAGGGGCAGGCAAAAGCTCGCAAGGCTCTGGCAGATTTTGGGCGGCGCGAGATCGAAGTCCGAAAGGAAAAGCTGAAAACTCGTACCGACCACCTCAAGGATGCCGAAAAGGCAGTTCGCGACTACCGGCGCATCTACGAATTGAGCATCGGCAGCGGCTGCATCAGCTGCGGCGAATCGCAGGATTCGATTCTGGCGGCGCAGGGCTGGAAGACTGGCGGCGCGTTCGACGCCGGCCACTTTCTCGGCAAGGGCGCAAGGCCGGAGCTGCGACTTGTGCCAAACAACATCTGGTTGCAGTGCAAAAGCTGCAACGCCGGCTCGTCCAAATACGCCCGAAAGGGTCAGACAGTTTCGCAAGGATTCCGCACCGGCCTTGTCGCCCGCATTGGCCTGGAGGCTGTCGAGGCGCTCGAAGCAGATCACGAACCACGCAAACACACAGCAGAGGAATTGAAAGCAATCACCGCTGAGTTCCGGGCAAAAACCAGGGAATTGAAGAAGGGGCAGGCAGCATGAAAATCAACTCAGCGCGCCAGGCGTGGCATGACTGCAAATACAACCCGGCCCCCGGCCAGTCCTCCGACGTCGTTCAGCTCGGCGTGGTGGTCCAGGCCACTGAGCGCGGCCCAACGGCAAACCACGCGGTGCACGGCGCACTGGCTGGACACATCCAATCGGCGATCGCGCGGCTGCATCCGCAGATCCGCGTGTTCGGCGACTTCATGTACGCGGCGGAACAGAACGACGATATTCGTGAGGCGGCGGAGGAGGTGGTGTTCGGGCTGGTGCAAAGCAGGTCGCCGCGCATGACGGCGGCGAAGCGAGAAAAGCTTGAGTACGTGGTAAAGGGCGTCATGAGGCGGTATCGATACATGCACCAGGGCGGACAGTCGTCAAACGAAGACCCGCTGGCCAACGCCGAGAAGTTCCGGGCGTGGATGTGGCAGGTGTACGAGGTGCGGCTGGAATCGTGTAACTGGGAGCGAGATTGGGGCGGTGTAATCCAGCTGATTTTCGAGTGCTGCGAGGATTTGGATCGCCGCGCATTGAGCCCGGTTGCTGCCGTGATTTACGAAATGCGCGAGGCCGCTTGAGGGCCTATTGCGTTCCCGTGCGGCTCATGGCATGATTTCGCCACTGTTAGAGTTTTGCCTCCGGCAACTTACTCTCGAAACACTAAACCCGGCCACCGCGCCGGGTTTTTTATTGTCTCGAATTTACCTGTAGCCAGGGCAGCCCTCGGGAAGGCCTGGACGTCGATAGCCGGATAGTGCGACGTACGGAATTAACGCCGGCAGCCCGCGCACCCTGACCTCACCATTTGCTTCAGGGTGGCGCGAGACTGGATCAGCGAGATCGATGCATAGGGGCGTCGACGTTGAGAAGGCCTTTGGCGGACAGCGCGGAAAGACGCGCGCACCTATTTTCGCATTGACCGCTTTATCCTCATCCAGTCTTGATAGGCGGCCGTGCGGCAAGCGTCAGCGCAGGCCTTGGCTTCGGTAAACCGCACCCAAGCATCTGCATTGTCTCGATCATTTTGGATGATGTTGTAGGCGGCTTCGTCAAGTTGATCTGCTTTACGAAACAGCTCCGTGTTTGCATCAATCTGGTCATCCCATGAGTGTTCATCGGGTGGCCCAACGATTGCGTCAATCATTTTCTCAAACCTCCTCCCACGTGACGGCGGTAGTTTCCCGCCACTTCACGTCGGTGATGCCGAATCGTTCCGCCATTGGTTTTGAAAACCGTTTGAGAGGAGGTCGTCCCGGCTTGGGAATTGGAGCGATGCCGGCGTCACAGCTCGCCCATTGCCAAGCTTCCGCGTTGTTCATCAGTTTTGTTCGGATGACAAACGACATGGGTCTTCCGTGGAGCTTGTACTCAATAACAAAAATATTTACCTGACTCACGAGTACTGCTCCTTCTTGGCTCATGAATAAGTGATTTTTGCTGTTATAGAAAATTCAAAGAATTGTCTGACAATTTCTAATTTACTGATTTTGCTGAAATTTATATGAGCTTTATCTATACAAGACCTCTGAATTTGTAGAGGTTTTTTGTTTCCATCATGCACACGGAGTCGAGCGCATGGAGTATTTGCAGCGCCTGCTCGACAAGATCGACAGGTTTGAATTGCTGATCGCAGGACTGGTCGGCGCTGTCGTCGCGAGCTGGTGGCACAAGGACGATCTGGCCGACTGGCGCGCCTGGATGATCTTCCTCATCACCGGCATCGCTTGCTCGCTGTATCTGACGAGCATGGTCAGCACTTATCTGGGAGTGACCGAGCCGAAGATCGTCGCGGGCATTGGTTTCCTGCTGGGCACCTTCGGCGGATCGCTGCTCGCGGCTATCAACCGAGCCATCAAAGCCGCTGACCTCTGGGCGCTCATTCGCCAGCGGTTCGGGGGAGGCAACCCATGAATCTTGAACTGATCAACTCCATCGCCTGCGGCTTGATTGCCTTCTGGGCGACCTGGTGTGTTCTGAGCGGTCGAGTGCGTGATGGCGTCATCGGAAAACTGATCTATTCGGCGATCGCCATCAGCGGTTTCGTTGTGATGAGTCGGGAGCAGAACATCTTCATGATGGGCCCGACCACGGCCGGGATCACGCTGCACGTTTCACTGGCCCTGGCCGGTATGCGCCACATCTTTATGGTCATCTGGTGGCAGCGGGTGAAGGCCTGGCTGTGCCGGACGCTAAACTGCGAGCAATGCCTGCGCTGTGACAAGGCGCCGGGCGGAATCGAACGGCGAGGCAAGTAAGTCGCGACACGTTTCGCGAGTCAGCAAATTGTGTCGCGACATGCGACGAGGAGAGCAGCATGGATAACCAGCACAAGAAGATCACTGGCTACCGCGACCTGACCCAGTCCGAAATCGACGGCATGAACTCGATCAAGGCTCTGGAAGCCGACGCCGGCGAACTGTTCAAGCAGATCGGCCAGATTGAAGGTGTTGACCCTCGGCTGCTGGCATTGGCCAAGACCAATCTCCAGCAGGGCTTCATGTGGTTTGTTCGCTCGATCGCCAAACCTGCTGACCCTTTCAGCTGATGAGCGACGTAACTCGCCTCCGCCACGCGCTACCCCTGAGCCAGGACATCAACAAGGTATTGACCGAGCTGGATAGCGCGATCGCCAAGGCCATCGACGCTGCCAAGGCTGCCGGACTTCCTCAGGGCCTGATCGTCGCCGAGCTGCACGGGCACGCCCAGGTGCAGACCAACATCATGGTGAGTTGAAGCGGGAAGCAGCAGTAGAGTGATGAGGGTGATTGTTCGAATGTAGTTACGCATAGGTATTGCCTGAAAAGTGGGTACCTAACCAGCATCGGGTATCGGCCTTTTCAATTCATCTCAACCCTGTGCAGTTCCTCTCACCCTCCGACTTCGTGGAGTTTCATCGCATGACGACCATTGCCTACAAAGACGGCGTGATCGCCTACGACTCCCAGATCACCAGCGGCAACACGATCATCTATGACGACTATCAAAAGTGCCATCAGGTGAAAGGCGTCAGGTTTTTCATGAGCGGTAAGACCTGTGACTACACCGCGCTGCAGGATGCTTACTTTGGTGGAGTCGTTACCCGGGAAGTCGATGCCTCAGCAATCGTTGCCGACGGTGAAGGTCTTTGGTGTATCGGTGCTGGGATTCAGGAAGGATTCTGGAAGAGTCCGATCATGCTCGACTCAATCTATGCAATCGGCTCTGGATCGGATCACGCTATAACTGCCATGGATATGGGCGCCTCTGCGTACGAGGCAGTCCAGATGGCCGCAAGGCGGGACACTGGTACCGGCGGAACTATCCGTGCGGTGACAGTTGGCGTTGGCAAGGCTGGGTAGGTGTGCCGCAGGTGAGTGCGGCACGGATAAGTCACTCGACTTTCAATGCCGCCTGAATCTGGTCTGCGTACAGCGAAAGTCGTTCCATTTCTTCTTTCAACGCCAAAGTCTTCTCTGGTGTATTGGCGACTTTTGAGTTGATCAGCACAAGCGCTGCACCGACTGCTGCCTCGCGAGTGTTTATTGGCGCACCAACCCCGGACATGCCGGATCGGTTTAGATTTTTGAATAGCTCTGACATGTTGCTTTCCTTGCGTAGAGTGGATCCTCACCAATACCGGCAACGCGCCACTATTTCAAGCTGGAGGTGACCTGTGGACAGGCCATACCCGCCTGCTTCATTGCTTGAGCTGTCCGATCTATCCGACTTTGGTATCCGCCTGACCCCGGCGCCCGAGGTGTGGGAGTGGCTCCAAGCCGAAATCCTCGCCGACACCGGCAGCATCCACAACGAAGAGCATGCCCATCTGATCGATGCGGACATCCGCGTGATGTGGGCGTCTGCTGCCTTCACGAAGAAGGGTCGGACTGTCGTGGGCCAGGCCGAGCAGGTGGCGTTCCGCGCCGGCGGCTGGCAGAAGGCCCGGATGGAGCAGCAGATGCTGGATTGGTTCGGCGACGTGCCTGCTTACATCATCACTCTGGCTGCCGACTACTGCGCCCAGTGCTCCGACGCTGACTTCTGCGCACTGGTCGAGCATGAGTTGTATCACATCGCCCAGGCGAAGGATCAGTACGGCGCACCCAAGTTCACTCAGGAAGGATTGCCCAAGCTTGAGATGCGCGGACACGACGTTGAAGAGTTCGTCGGTGTAGTGCGTCGGTATGGGGCAAGCCCTCAAGTGCAAGAGCTGGTGGACGCTGCAAACAAGCCTGCTGAGGTAGGAAAAATGAACATTGCGAGGGCCTGCGGAACCTGTCTGCTCAAGTCGGCCTGATTCTAGACAGGCCCTAGACGGATAAAGAATTTATGGCAGCCCTGAAAAATGAGGTGAAGAGCTTCATCGTTCAGGCCTTGGCGTGCTTTGACACACCATCTCAGGTGGCTGAGGCCGTCAAGAACGAATTCGGTGTGGTTCTGACCCGCCAGCAAGTGGAAAGCCACGACCCGACCAAGGCATGCAGCAAGGGATTGGCGGCGAAGTGGCAAACCCTATTCAACGACACCCGCCAACGCTTCCGCGAAGAAACCGCCGAGATCCCGATCGCCAACCGAGCATACCGCCTCCGGGCCATGAACCGGTTCGTCGAGAAGGCGGAGACGATGAAGAACATCGGCCTTGCCATGCAGATCCTCGAGCAGGCTGCGAAGGAAGTCGGCGACGTGTATGTAAATCGCCGCCTCGAACAAGAAAAGCCCTTGGGCTCCCAGGCGGACCAGCAGCACGCAGTTGCTGAGTACACCTTGGAGCCTGACGAGAATGTCCCCGCTACCCCGTACCTTTGACCCACCGGTAAAGCTGACGCCGAAACAGGCGAACATTTACTGCTGGGGCTTTCAGCCAGAGGCGCGATTCCGCGATGCGGTATGTGGCCGACGGTTTGGCAAGACATTCCTCGGCAAGGCTGAGATGCGCCGCGCGGCTCGGCTCGCAGCCGAGTGGGGCGTGAGCGTCGAAGATGAGATCTGGTACGGCGCGCCCACGTTCAAGCAGGCCAAGCGTGTTTTCTGGCGTCGCCTGAAACAGGCGATCCCCGAAGCGTGGCGTGCACACCGCCCGAACGAAACGGAATGTTCGATCACCCTCAAGTCTGGCCACGTCATGCGTGTGGTGGGGCTCGATAATTACGACAACTTGCGCGGCTCCGGCCTGTTCTTCGTCCTGGTGGATGAATGGGCAGACTGCCCATGGGAAGCCTGGGAAGAAGTCCTGCGGCCCATGCTTTCGACCTGTCAGTACACGATTCCCGGTGCGGGGGCTCGGAAGGGTGGCCATGCACTGCGCATCGGTACACCAAAGGGCTTCAACCACTGCTACGACACGTTCCAGGACGGACGTCCGGGTCATGAGCCTGATCACAAGAGCTGGCTATACACCTCGCTCGATGGCGGCAATGTTCCGGCTGAAGAGCTTGAAGCGGCCCGTCGCAAGATGGACCCTCGAACCTTTCGGCAGGAATACGAGGCCAGCTTCGAGAACTACGCGGGTGTCGTCTATTACACGTTCAATCGTGAGGCGAACCGTACCAGCGAGACCATAAAGCGCGGTGAGGCGCTGCATATCGGCATGGACTTCAACGTTATGAAAATGGCGGCCGTCGTGCATGTGATTCGCGATGATTTGCCACTGGCGCTCAGCGAATTCTCAGATGTGCGGGACACGCCCGAGATGATCGAGAAGATCAAGCTGCGCTTCCCCGACCACAGCATTGCGATTTACCCGGATGCCAGCGGCCAGAACACCAGCAGCAAAAGTGCGAGCGAATCGGATCTGTCGCTGCTCAGGAAGGCCGGCTTCACCGTGGTGGTGGATTCGACCAACCCGGCCGTGAAAGACCGGGTCAACGCCATGTGCGCGATGTTCGCCAACACGTATGGCGAGCACCGGTACCTGATCAACGTCGACCAGTGTCCGAAATACACGCAGTGCCTGGAACGGCAGATCTACACAGACAAGGGCGAACCCGACAAGAAAGCCGGTTATGACCACCTGGTGGACGCCCCCGGTTATTTCATTGCCAAGCGGTACCCGATCAAAACACGCACAGGCGGAACACGCCGAATTGGAGGCTTGGCCTGATGCCAGTGCAATCGACAAACCCCGACTACGACGCGCACATTGCCGAGTGGGAGATGATGGACGACGCGCTCGAGGGTGAGTGTGCCGTGAAGCGTAACGAGCGCAACCTGCCCAAGCCGAGCGGAATGGTTGAAGCAGAAAAGCTCGACGGTGCGGGCAACAAGTACCTCTACGAGAACTACACGGCCCGCGCTCAGTACGAGCACTGGGTACGCGACTCGCTGCGTTCGATGATGGGCCTGGTTTCTCGGTTGATCCCGGAGATCGAACTGCCCGCCGGCCTGAAAGGACTGGAGGACAACGCCACGGCGGACGGCTTCGGTCTGAAGCAACTGTTCTTCCGCATGGTGCGTCAGGCTATCTCGCATGGTCGGGTGCCGCTGGTAGTGAACATCGATGATCGCGGCGAACCGTATTTCTCGACGTATGCCACGCGCAACGCCATCAACTGGGACACTGCTGATCAGGGCGGCCGGCAGGATCTGGTCCTTTCGGTGTTCCGCGAGTTTCGCAAGAAGGGCGGCGATCGCTACAGCCACGACTGCGACACGGTTTACCGTGAGTTCTTTATGCAAGGCGATACCTGCTATACATCGGTGCGTAACGAGGGTGGCGAGCTCGTCGAGGATGAGAAACCGTTGGGCACCACCGGCACGGACAACCGGCTGCTCAGAGGCCTGGCCTACCTTCCGGTGATCTACTGCGGCTCTACCGACAACTCGCCAGACGTTGACGAGGTGCCGTTGCTGACCATGGCGCGAGCCGCGTTGAAGTCGTACCAGCTGAGTGCCGACTACTTCACCGCATTGCACCAAACCAGTCATCCGCAACCGTGGGTGTCTGGCCTTGATGACTCCGTAGAGCTCAGTGTGACGGGGCCATCGGCGGCGTGGGATCTTGGGCCCAGCGGACAGTGCGGCTATCTGGAGTTCCAGGGTGCCGGCGTCGAGGCTGTTCGCAAGGCCATGGATAACCAGAAGAACGCCGCGCTTGAAGCGGGTGCCAAGGTCATGGATGTCGGCGGAACCGAGTCGGGCGAAGCGCGCAAGACACGTCAGAACGACCAGCACGCCACGCTACACAGCATTGTCGTCACGGTGGCAGAGGCAGTGGAGCAGGCGCTGCGCTACGCCGCTGAGTGGAAGGGATACGACCCCAAGCAGGTCAAGTTCAAGGTGAGCCCTGAATTTGTGACCCCTGTGGTCGATGCCCAGGTGCTTGCTGAGCTGCTCAAGGGCGTGATGGCCGGCACGATCAGCGCCGACACCTACTGGCAGTACCTCACCACCGGCAAGTTGCCGGAACGCCCATACGAAGACGAAGCCGATCTGATCAGCGATGAGCGCGAGTCGGCCGGCATTAACCTGGACAAAGAAGATGCCAACGACAAGCCAGGCTCAGGCGGACAGCCAACTGCTGGAGCAGACGACCCGTCACTCGGTAATGCTGGAGCGGCTTAAGGCTGGCGAGGTTAAAAAGTTCGAGAAGTACCTGCGCCAGATCGACAAGTTGGCGCGCGAGCAGTTGACCCGCAAGGAGCTGACCACCTACAGCCGGGACCGCCTTGAGCAGTTTCTGGCCCGAGTGGATGGCAAGCTGCTGGAGATCTACAAGTCCTACGGTGATCTGGTTCAAGCCGATTTGGTCGATATCGCGCTGTACGAATCGAGTTTTGAGGCCAAGAGCCTGAGCAATGCGCTCTCTATCGATGCGGTTGTGCCGACCAACACGGTGATCCGCGCTGCGGTGTTCTCCTATCCGCTGCAGGTGAAGGGCATCGACGGCGGCAAGTTGCTGAAGAGCTTCGTCAGTGGCTGGACGCGCACCGAGACGATGCGGATCACGAACACCATCCGCCTCGGCTTCGGCCAAGGCCAGACCAACGCCCAAATCATCCAGGCCCTTCGCGGCACTGCGGCGCAGAACTTTACGGACGGCGCATTGGCGGTGAGCAACCGCAACGCCGCATCTGTGGTACAGACTGCGATCCAACATGTTGCCACCACGGCCCGGATGGAAACGTTGAAAGCGAACAGCGATGTGGTGCTGGGTTATCGCTGGGTGTCGACGCTCGACCGCAAGACCTCGCAGCAGTGCAAGGGCCTGGACGGCATACGCTTCGATCTGGGTAAAGGGCCTTTGCCGCCGGCGCACATCAACTGCCGGTCGACCACGGTGCCGACCACCAGGCTTTCGGAGACGTTTGCCAAGGACGCCACGCGCGCTTCGGTGGGCGACAATGGCGGGGTGCAAGTCGATGCCAGCCTGAACTATTACGAGTGGCTGGCAACACAGCCGGCGAGTTTCCAAGATCATGCGCTCGGCCCGGTGCGGGCCAAGTTGTTCCGCGATGGCGGGCTGACGCCGGAGAAGTTCGCCAAGCTGCAGCTCGACAAGTCGTTCAAGCCGTTGACACTGGTGCAACTGAAGGCGGCTGAGCCTGACATGTTCATCCGAGCAGGCGTTACACTCGGCGCTCAACCAGGCTGAGATAGCACATGCAGATCATTGTTGAGGACGGGAAGGGTAGGCCGGACGCGAATAGCTTCGTACCGCTGGAGAAGCTGACCTTCTATCGCGACTACTACGGGTTCCGGATACCTGAAGCAGAGGCCGAGCAGGTGGAACTGCTGCTGCGCGCTGCGGCCGACATCAACTGTCGACAGTGGAAGGGTCGAAAAGCCAATTCTGATCAGACTATGGCTTGGCCACGGCGTGACTGCAAAATCGAATACCAGACGCTCTCCGAGACATTCGTGCCTTTTGAGCTTGAATGGGGGCAGGTGCGGCTGGCTGTCGAGCTGTATGCTGCCGAGCAAGGCTTCGAGATCGTAGAGCCAACGCATTGCACGGAGCCAAACGGGCGACGAACGCGGCTCAATCGCGATACACCGGGTTTTCGCATGCGCCCACCGCCGTATGCACCGAGCAGGACTCAGTTCGCGGACTACCTTAAAATGCGCGGATTATTTCTGGCTAAGGGATAGCTGATGTTCAGATTTCTGCGTTGGGTGTTTTTGCTTGTTGTGCTGATCACTATGATCGGGTTGGCCTTTTTGCTGGGACTGTCATATGGCCTCGGCAATAATCACGAAAAGTTCATCGCCGAAACCGTACCTGTCCTTTCTATGCTTGGCGGATGGGTCTCAGGCATTGGCGCGCTAGCAGCCGTCCTCACAACTCTCTGGCTCGCAGATAAGCAGCGAAGGGAAGATGTCGAGCACGTAAAAGTTACTGTGAATATGGCGCTAGCAGGGCACAGTGATCCTTGGTTTATTTCCATCCAAGCTGTCGCGGATGGAAAGCGTCCGGCCACATTAAGGGCGCTTACATTTACGTCGCCCCACGCAAAACATGCTGCCCACATCACTGGGTTCATGCCTTTCGGGGACCAGTTGCCTATACAGCTCAGCTACGGTGAAAAAGCTGATTTTCATCTCGAATACGGTACTGAGGAAATGCTAAGAAATTTTGTTAATCAACACTGCAAGGGCAACTCAGCAGGATTGAAAGCTGTGATTTCAACAAACCTTAATTCTTTCACCGCCAACGTTGATAAAAACTTTCTCACTCTAAATACCTAACTGCTACCGAAACAATGAACCCGCCAATGGCGGGTTTTTTTATGCCCGTCAGGCGGGCCAACCAATCCCCAGGGGATAACCATGCCATTTGAATTCGACCCGGCCGCCGCTGGCCTCACCCTCGACGCAACCCAAACCGCAGCCCTCCAGGAGGCGCTTGGCGGAAAGGTTCAGGAGTATCTGGACAAAGAAGTAAACGGGCTCAAGTCCAAGAATCAGGAATTGCTCGGGTCCAACCGTACCATCAAGACCGAACTGGACAAGCTGAAAGGTCAATTCGAAGGCTTGGATATCGACGCGGTGAAAGGCTTGCTCGCGAAGGTGGGCCAGGACGAAGAAACGAAACTGATCGCCGAGGGCAAGCTCGACGAGGTTATCAACCGCCGCACTGAGCGCCTGCGCACCGACTCCGAGAAGCAAATCAAGGCCGCCAACGAGCGCGCCGACAAGGCTGAAGCATTCGCTGCCAAGTACAGCGACAAGGTGCTGGCCGACTCCATCCGCGCTGCTGCCATCAAGGCCGGCGCGCTCCCAGAGGCTGCCGAGGACATCATCCTGCGCGCCCGGGGTATTTTCAAACTCAGTGAAGACGGCGAGGCGATCGCCACTGACCGGGACGGCGAGGTCGTTTACGGGAAGGACGGGAAAACCCCACTGTCGCCGCTCGAATGGGCTGAATCGCTGCGTGAAACAGCAACACACCTGTGGCCAAGGGCTCAGGGCGCCGGGCAGATCGGCGACAACGGTGGCAAGGCCACGAAGAAATGGGGCGAGTACACCGAGCAGGAGCGCGCCGCGCTGGCCCGGGACAACCCCGACGCATTCAAAAAACTCCAGGCCACCAAAGGAACCTAATCCATGGCAACTACCCAACTGACCGACATCTTCGTCGGCGACTACTACGCCTCCCTGGCGCCGGTTAACAGCCCGGAAAAGACCGCTGTTTACGAGTCGGGCATCGTGACTCGCTCGCCTGTGCTGGATGCGATCGCCTCCGGCAGTCAAGGCACTGCTGAGATCAGCTACTGGCAGGATCTCAACGCTGATGAAGCCCCGAACATCAGCAACGATGACCCGAACGACCAGGGCGAAGTCGGCAAGGTTGAGCAGGACAGCATGCGTGCCCGCGTCCTGTACCTCAACAAAGGTTACGGCGTAACCGATTTGACCGCGGAACTGGCCAACACCGAGCCACAGCAGCAGATTCGGAACCGCTTCGGTACCTACTGGACTCGTCAGTGGCAGCGCTACACCTTGGGTGCTGCTCGCGGCATCATCGCCTCGAACATCGCCAATAACGGCGGTGACATGGTCATCGACGCGGGCGCGACCATCAACGCCAATGCCTTTCAGGATGCCGCGTTTACCGCCGGCGATGCTGCTGATCAGTTCGGCGCGATCGGCGTGCACTCGGTCGTGATGAACCAGATGGTCAAGCAAGACCTGATCGAGTACCTGCGCGACTCCGACGGCAAAATCATCTTGGCCACCTACCTGGGCAAACCGGTGTTTATGGATGACGGTCTGGTCTATGGCGCTGGCAAATACCTGTCTGTGTTCTTCGGCCAGGGCGCATTCGGCTACGGCGAAGGTGCCCCGAAGGTGCCGGTCGAGCTGGAGCGTAAGCCGGGCGGGGGCAACGGTGGCGGTGCGGAAGTGCTGTGGGAGCGGAAGACCTACATCCTCCAGCCTGCTGGTTTCAGCTGGAAGGGTTCTGAAGCACAGAACGCCAGCCCGACCGCGACCCAATACGCCGCCGCAGCCAACTGGCAGCGCGTGTTCAGCCGTAAGCAGGTTCCATTCGCAGCGGTGATCAGCGGTACCACCACGCCGTAACTCGGCCCACACAACCTGGCGCCCGTATGGCGCCGGGATGCTTTTGAGGTGACTTATGAAAGTGATCTACACGCACAAGCCAGGCAAAGAGCGCGGCGTGTGCTACCGCCTGCTGAGCGAATTCTTCGGTGTCATCGGCTCCGCTACCGAGGTGGTCGTCGATGGCGATGCCCCGGATATCGTCGATGCCTACCAAGCGGCCGGCATCAAGGTATCCGACGGTAACGAACAGGAAGCCCCGGAAACCGACCCTCTGAAAATGAAGGTTCCCCAGCTAAGAGAATGGCTGACCGAGAAGGGCATCACCTTCGATCCGACCGCCAAGAAAGAAGACCTGCAGGCCTTGGTGCCGGCGGAATAAGGAAAAGCACATGACTGACTTCATCACCGTCGCCGATGTTGACGCCCAGCTCGGTCCTGGTTGGGCCGGCACCGGTGATCCGGTCCTTGCCGTGACCATGGCCAATGCCTGGCTCACGACCAAGATTAAGCGGGCTGTTCCAGATCCGGTTCCGGCCGAGATCAAAACAGCCGGTGCTCAGGTCGCCAAAGAGGCGGCGGCGGGCAAGCTGTACACGTCCACGCAAAAGGAAGTGCAGAGCAAGACCGTATCGGCTCAGTCCGGTACGTCGGTGAGCAAAACCTACGTGGCGGGCTCTATCGATCAGTCAGCGGGCGTGAATTTCGCCGTGGCGCTGCTCGATCCGTGGATCAAGCGCTCCGGTGTAATGATGCTCAAGAGGACCTGATCATGGGCATGCGGGAAGAGATCCAGGCCGAAATGGCTGAGGCATTCGATGATCCTGATGGCCTTGCCGACGCGGTGAAGCCAGTGACAGGTGTGCGCAAGGTTGTGGGCGATTATGACCCTGACTTGGGTGGCGCCCCCGAAGTGACCACCACCTACGGCGGTCGTGGAGTATTTGGCAGTTACCTGGCCAAAGAAATCGACGGGTCCTTGGTCCAGACGACCGACGAAAAGCTGCTGGTACTGCAAAACGAGCTATTCATCACCGTGATGGGAGAGCCAACAGCAGAGGCTGCCACTCCAAAAATTGGCGACATCATTGGCGGCAAGCGCGCGCTCAACGTTGCTGAGGATCCTGCAGGTGCCACTTGGACCATTCAGTTGAGGGTCTGACGTGAGTAAATACACAGGCCTCCACGGCAGTTTCGCCGAGAACATCCGTCAGTTTGCCGAACAGGCCCAGGCAGGGCTCGACGCCACCTTCCGCGAAATCGTGATCGAGATCGGTAGCAGCGTCATCCGCATGTCACCGGTGGGTAACCCCGAGATCTGGGCCGCGAACGTGGCGCATCGCGCTACCAATACCCGCGCTGCCGATCACTACGACTTCAAGGTCGCCGTGCGCAACACC
>Ga0182005_1000455_pt1 | contig 21519 bp, 7 predicted proteins | sample Sormic07211103_1_FD_123021 | JGI IMG/M metagenome (GOLD analysis project Ga0182005, IMG submission 123021) | Rhizosphere microbial communities from Sorghum bicolor, Mead, Nebraska, USA - 072115-103_1 MetaG | ecosystem: Host-associated > Plants > Roots > Rhizosphere | place: USA: Nebraska...
ATCCGCTTTGACCAGCCGCACTTCGCAATCTGTCAATGCGGAGAGGCGCAGCCCATTTCAGGGCCGTAGTGCGCCATGGATGGCGCACTACGAGCCTACATGGACGTACTTGCGGCGGGCCCAGAAATGGGTTGCGCCTCTCCGCAAACGCACGGAAAGTGGAAACGCTGCTGTTCGCGTTGTTCTGTAAGGCGTCAGAGCTTCAAAGCTCTAGAGCGTCAAAGCGTCAAAGCGTCAAAGCGTCAAAGCGTCAGCGCTTCGGCAACCGGACAACCCGCGTCCCGCTGGCCCGGTCATGCCAGGTCAGGCGCTGTGGATCCCCCAGCGCCCACCAGAACCCCAGGCCGGCCGCCAACACCGACAGCGAGCCCACCGCATACCGCAGCCACAACTGCCTGCGCGTCAGCACCGTGCCGTCCAGCGATACCACCCGCACCCGCCACGGCCGCATCCCCAGCGTCTGCCCACCGCGACGCCAACTCATCGTCGCGTACACCCCCGTCACTCCCCAGCAGCAGGCCCACAAGGCCCACTGCCACGCACTGAACGGCGCGATGTTCTCCCGCTCCGCATGGCCGCTCAACGTATAGATCGCCACGAACAGCGCGCCCAGCAGCATCCACAGCGCCAGCGCCGGGAAGAGGTCGTACAGCAGCGACAGCAGCCGCCACAGCAGCAATGACGCAGGACGATCAGCGGCAGTGGACGACAGCGGGGCATCGGTCATGTCCCGGAGCATACCCGGCCCGCCGCCCACGTTCGATGGCCCCCGATCATTCCGCTCCGTATGCTGTCCGCATGTCCGACGCCACCACCCCCGCACTGCGCCGCCAGCTCGTGCAGCACCTGCCCGAGCTGCGCGACGACGACAACGTCCGCATCCAGCGCTTCCTCGACACCGCCTGGGCCGAACACGGTCTCGCCCGCGCCAGCCTGGACAGCTATCGGCGCGACCTGGAAGGCCTCGCGCGCTGGCGCGATGGTGCCGCAGGGGGGCTGGCCGGCCTCGACCGCGCCGGGCTGTTCGATTACCTCGCCTGGCGCTCGCGCCATGGCTGGTCGCCGCGCAGCACCGCCCGCCTGCTCTCCGCGCTGCGGGCGTTCTTCGCCGATGCCGTCCGCCGCGGCGAACGCAGCGACGACCCCAGCGCGCTGCTCGATCCGCCCAAGCTGCCCCGCCTGCTGCCCAAGGCGCTCGCCGAAAGCCAGATCGACGCGCTGTTGGCCAGCCCCGACATCGACACGCCGCTCGGCCTGCGCGACCGCGCCATGCTGGAGCTGATGTATGCCGCAGGCCTGCGCGTCAGTGAACTGGTCAATCTGCCGGCCAATGCCGTCAATCTGCGCCAGGGCGTGCTGCGCGTCACCGGCAAGGGCAGCAAGGAACGCTTGGTTCCGCTCGGCGAAGAGTCGCAGCATTGGCTCGAGCGCTATCTGGCCGAATCGCGGCCCCAGCTCACCGGCAAACGCAATGTGCCCACCCCGCAGGACGGCGCGGTGCCGATGTTCCTGGAGCCCTCCCTGCATCCGGTCAGCCGCCAGCAGTTCTGGGGCCTGGTGAAGAAGTACGCGGTACTGGCCGGGATCGACCCGGCCCGGATCAGCCCGCACGGCCTGCGCCACAGCTTCGCCACGCACCTGCTCAACCGGGGCGCCGATCTGCGGGCCCTGCAGATGCTGCTGGGCCACAGCTCCCTGTCCACCACCCAGATCTATACGCTGGTCGCGCGCGAACACCTGCAGAAACTGCACGCCAAGCACCATCCGCGCGGCTGATACCGGGCCGGGACGGGTCGCGCGCCGCCGTTCCACTGCGGTCCAGCTGCGGGGGCAGGCAGCTGTGCGAGAATCCAGTCTGACTCCTTACACCGGAATGCTCGATGCTCCGTGTTGCCATTGCGGCGCTCTTCGGCGCGCTCAGCCTGACTGCCTGCGCGCAGCAACCGTCCGCTCCGGCGGCCAAGACCACGGCCGCTGCTCCGGCCGCTGCCGGCGATGCCGACCAGCGCGTGCGCACGGCGCTGCAGCAGCTGGACCCGACCTTCAAGCCCGATTTCATCGGTGCGGCGCCGTTTGCCGGGTTCCGCGAAGTCCTGGTCGGTGGCCAGGTGCTGTACGTCTCCGATGACGGCCGCTACCTGATGCAGTCCCAGCCGTACGACATCCAGAACAAGGCGCCGGTGAGCAGCCAGGGCCTGCTCACCTACCGGCGCAAACTGCTCGACGGCGTGCCCACCAACGAGCGCATCGTGTTCGCCGCGCCGAACGCCAAGTACACCGTCAGCGTCTTCACTGACATCGAGTGCGGGTACTGCCGCAAGCTGCACCAGGACATCGCCGAGCTCAACCGCAACGGCATCACCGTGGAATACCTCGCGTTCCCGCGCATGGGCCTGGGCAGCCAGGACTATACCGACATGATCTCGGTCTGGTGCGCGGCCGACCGCAAGCAGGCGCTGACCGCGGCCAAGACCGGCAAGGCCGTCACCCCGAAGAACTGCACCAACCCGGTGGCGATGCAGTACAAGCTCGGCCAGCAGATGGGCGTCAACGGTACGCCGGCGATCTTCGCCGCCGACGGTACCCAGCTCGGTGGCTACCTGCCGCCGGCCCAGCTCAAGGCGGCGCTGGAGCGCGTCTCGGCAGGCGGCAGCCGCTGAAAAAAAACGCCCCGGCCAGGCCGGGGCGTGTTGTTCACTGAGCGGGGTGCTGCTCCACTCGATCAGCCGGGGCCGCGTCCCGCTCGATCAGCCGGGCAGCGTCCCGCGCCACGGCGTCACTTCAGGCCATCACTGATCGCCTTGGTCAGCGTGCCCTGCGCATCATCGCCGCTGAACTCCCAGAAGAACGCACCGCCCAGGCCCTGCGTTTTCACGTAGCCCATCTTCTCGGTGACCATGGCCGGCGTATCCACGCTCCAGAACGTGGTGCCGTTGGAGATCCACGTGGCCTTGGCGACGTTGTCGGTGTAGACCGGCCAGTTGAGGGTCTTGAGCACCTTCCAGTCTTCGATGCCGGCTTCGTACGTGCCCGGTGCCGCGCCGCCGGCGCTCTTGTAGAGCCCGTTGTTGCCGGCGGCCACGCCGGTCCAGCCACGGCCGTAGTAGCCGATGCCCAGGTTCAACTTGCTGGCCGGCACGCCGCGGCTGAGGAAGGCCTCCATCGCATCGTTGCTGTTGTAGAACTTCTGGTCGCCGGTGGAGGGATCGGCCGGGGAGTCGAACAGGGCCGAGTGGTGGTTGGTCTGCGGATCCCACGCGCCGTGGAAGTCATAGGTCATCACGTTGATGAAATCCAGGTACGGGTGGTAGCTGGCCGGATCGGTCACACGGATCTTGTCCACGCCTGCGCCCACCGCCACCGTCAGCAGCAGGCCCGGGCGCACCGCATCGAGCTGGCGGCGGAACTCGGCCAGCAGCGCGGTGAAGTTGGCATTGTCGGCCGACGTGCCGCAGCTCAGCCCGCAGGCCACCGGGTACTCCCAGTCGATGTCGATGCCGTCGAACACGCCGAGCGCCGCACCCGCGCCGCCCGCCCCATCGGCGACCGGCAGGTTGCCCTTGATGTAGGCATCGATGCACGAGGCCACGAAGGCCTGCCGGTTGGCCGGCTGCGCCGCGCTGGAGAATCCGCGCGACCAGGTCCAGCCGCCGAGCGAGATCAGCACCTTGATGTTCGGGTGCTTGGCCTTGAGCTGCTTGAGCTGGTTCCAGTTGCCACGCAGCGGCTGGTCCCAGGTATCGCCGACGCCGCTCACGCTGGCCCCGGCGGCGAACGACTTGCCGTAGTCGGCATACGCATCGCCGCCTGCGCCGGTGTTCGCGTCGGAGGCCTGGGTCACGCCCACTTCGCAGCGGTTGTTGCGCACGTTGCCGAAGGCGTAGTTGATATGGGTCAGCTTCGCCGCCGAACCACTGGTGTCGATGTTCTTCACCTGGTAGTTGCGGCCATAGATGCCCCACTGGGTGAAGTAGCCGATCACCCGCTTGGTGCCGCCACCACCACCGCTGGCGGCCGTGGTCACACTGATCGAACCACTCTGGGCCGACGCGTTGCCCGCGTTGTCGCGTGCACGCACGGTGTAGGTATAGGCCGTGCTCGCGGCAAGGCCGCCATCGGTGTACTGGGTGGCGCTGGGCGAGCCGACCAGGCTGCCATTGCGGTAGACGTCATAGCCGGCCACGCCGCTGCCGCCGCTGTTGTCGGTAGCTGCGTTCCAGGCCAGGTTCACCGTCGTCGCGGTCCTGGACGGAGACGCCAGTCCGCCCGGGACGCTGGGGGGCGTGGTGTCGTTGCTGGCCGCGGTGACGGTCACATTGACCGTGGCCGAAGAGGTCACCGCGTTGTTGTTGTCGGTGGCGACCGCCTTGAAGGTGTGGCTGCCGGCCGTGGCGTTGCTCCAGACCACGGTGTAGGGCGCGCTGGTGTCGATGCCCAGCGAGGTGCCGCCGCGGAAGAACTCGACCTTGCTGATGCTGCCGTCGGTGTCGCTGGCATTGGCGCTGACCGTGATGCTGCTGCCGGCGCTGAAGCTGGCCCCGGCGGCCGGGGAGGTCAGCGCGACGCTGGGCGGCTGGTTGCTGGCGCTGCCATCGCAGGCACCCAGGTTGGTGTAGTAGGGCGCGCCGGCCGGGTGGTCGGGCGGGGCGTTCCAGATGTCCTGGTTGGCGCGGTACAGCACGCCCCCCTTCTGCAGGGTCTGGCCGGCCAGATAGATGGCCGCGCCGTTCCATTCGGGGGCCCCGGTACAGTTCGCCGCCTGTACAAGCGTGGGCGTGCCGGCGGCCGCGGCCAAGGCCAGGGCGAGCAGCCAGCGGGGGCGGCGGAGGAGGGCGGCGGGGGAGGAAAACGATGTCACTGCACGGCGCGCAATCGGGTCTGGCATGGTCGGTCTCCGATCAGGTGGGCGCATGCCGCCGGGATGGCGGCATGCGTGCAGCAGTTCCGGACGCCGGTGAGAGAGGCCGGCAACGACATGGGGGACGGACGGCACCTGGCCGCAGGCCAGGTGGTGATAACGTTGTCATGTAATCCGGGCGCAATCCGTGAACCAGCGCATGGTTCTGATGTGAACGCGGTTGCCCCCGGCCCGGGCCGGCCGATCCCCAAGGCCGGGCCGCGGCGGCCGACTTGGGTACAATAGTGGGCCCCGTTCCCAACCACGGTTCCCCGGACATGATGGTCCTCGAGGGCGCATCCGCCCTTTCGCCGTTCCGCCGCGAACGTCTTGAATCCCGCCTGCAGTCCCTGGCCGCCGATCTGCGCATCACCGGTGCCTGGCATGTCTACTTCATCCAGACCGAGGGCGATGCGGCCCCGGACCCGGCGATCCTGAGCCGGATCCTGGAAGCCCAGCCGGCGCTGGCCGGGCGTGAGGACGGGGCGGTATCGCGCTTCGTGGTGCCGCGGTTGGGCACGTTGTCGCCGTGGTCGAGCAAGGCGACCGAGCTGGTCCGCGGTGCCGGGCAGCCGATCCGCCGGGTCGAACGTGGCCTGCGCATCGATCTGGCCGGCTGGCCGGCTGATGCGGCCACGCAGGAAGCGGTGATCCGCGCGCTGCACGATCCGATGACCCAGTCCGTGCTGGCCGAGACCGCACAGGCCCAGGCGCTGTTCAGCGCCCCGGCGCGCGGCGAGCTGGAGCGGATCGCACTGGATGACCTGGAAGCGGCCAACAGCCGCCTCGGCCTGGCCATGGCCCAGGACGAGATCGACTACCTGCGCCAGCGCTTCGGCGACCTGGGCCGCAAGCCGTCGGACGTGGAACTGATGATGTTCGCGCAGGCCAACTCCGAGCACTGCCGGCACAAGATCTTCAACGCCAGCTGGACCATCGACGGCGCCGACCAGTCGCACTCGCTGTTCCGGATGATCAAGAACACCCACCAGCAGACCCCGCAGCACACGTTGAGCGCTTACAGCGACAACGCCGCGGTGGTCGCCGGCTTCCCGGCCGCCCGCTATCGCCCGGACCCGGCCACCGGCCAGTACCGCAGCGAGGCCGTGGTCGATTCGGCGTTCTGCATCAAGGTGGAAACGCATAACCACCCGACCGCGATCGCCCCGTTCCCGGGCGCGGCCACGGGCGCAGGCGGTGAGATCCGCGACGAAGGCGCGACCGGCCGCGGCGGCAAGCCCAAGGCCGGCCTGACCGGTTTCTCGGTCTCGCACCTGCGCATCCCGACCCTGCCGCAGCCGTGGGAAGCGCCGCGCGCGCTCAACCCGCGCATGGCACCGGCACTGGACATCATGCTGGACGGCCCGCTCGGCGGCGCCGCCTTCAACAACGAGTTCGGCCGGCCGAACCTGCTCGGCTACTTCCGCAGCTTCGAACTGCCCGAAGGCGAAGGCCTGACCCGCGCCTATGACAAGCCGATCATGCTGGCCGGTGGCCTGGGCGCGATCGACCAGAACCAGGTCGAGAAGCTGCGCCTGCAGCCCGGCGATGCGGTGATCGTGCTCGGCGGCCCGGCGATGCTGATCGGCCTCGGCGGCGGTGCGGCCAGTTCGGTGGCCTCCGGTGAAAGCGCCGAAGACCTCGATTTCGCCAGCGTGCAGCGCGACAACCCGGAAATGGAGCGTCGCTGCCAGGAAGTGATCGACCGCTGCGTCGCGCTTGGCCTGGACAACCCGATCCGCTGGTTCCATGACGTCGGCGCCGGTGGCCTGTCCAACGCGATTCCCGAGTTGCTGCACGACTCCGGCGTGGGTGGCGTGATCGATCTGGGCAAGGTGCCCGCCGACGATCCGTCGCTGTCGCCGATGCAGCTGTGGTGCAACGAATCGCAGGAACGTTACGTGCTCGGTGTGCCGCAGGCGCGCCTGGCCGAGTTCGCCGCGCTGTGCGCGCGCGAGCGGTGCCCGTTCGCCGCGGTCGGTGTCGCCACCGCCGAAGAGCGTCTGGTCGTGGCCTATGGCGCGACCGTGGGCAACACCCCGGCTGATGCCCCGATCGATCTGCCGATGGACGTGCTGTTCGGCAAGGCGCCGAAAATGCACCGCGACACCGTGCATCCGGCCGCACCCCGCTGGCCGGCGCTGAAGACCGCGGGGCTGGACCTGCACGAGGCCGGTCTGCGCGTGCTGGCGCATCCGTCGGTGGCCTCGAAGAACTTCCTGGTCACCATCGGTGACCGCAGCGTCGGTGGCCTGACCGCCCGCGAACAGATGATCGGCCCGTGGCAGCTGCCGCTGGCCAACGTCGCCATCACCCTGGCCGGTTTCGATACCGTTGCCGGTGAAGCGATGGCGATCGGTGAGCGCACCCCGCTGGCCCTGCTGGATGCGGCCGCCTCGGCGCGCATGGCGGTCGGTGAAGCGATCACCAACCTGTGTGCGGCCCCGGTCGATGCGCTGGAAACGGTGAAGCTGTCGGCCAACTGGATGGCCGCGGCCGGCCACCAGGGCGAAGACGCGCTGCTGTATGACGCGGTGCGTGCGGTCGGCATGGAGCTGTGCCCGCAGCTGGACCTGAGCATTCCGGTCGGCAAGGACTCGCTGTCCATGCAGGCGCAGTGGCAGGCCGACGGCCAGGCGCACAAGTCGGTGTCGCCGGTGTCGCTGGTGATCTCCGCGTTCGCGCCGGTCGCCGATGCGACTGGCCAGCTGACCCCGCTGCTCGACCGCGATGCCGACAGCGAGCTGTGGCTGATCGGGCTGGGAGCCGGCAAACAGCGCCTGGGCGGCTCGATCCTGGCCCAGGTGCACGCCGACCATTCCGCACTGCCGGCTTTCGCCGGGGCCGTGCCGGACCTGGACGATGCGCAGCGCCTGCGCGCCTTCTTCGAACTGATCCGCGACGCGCGCCAGGCCGGCCTGCTGCTGGCCTACCACGACCGCAGCGATGGCGGCGCGTTCGCCGCGCTGTGCGAGATGGCCTTCGCTTCGCGTCTCGGCCTGGACATCACCCTGGATGCCTGGGGCGATGATCCGTTCCGCAGCCTGTTCAATGAAGAGCTGGGTGCGGTGGTGCAGATCGCCAAGGAAGACCGCGCGGCGTTCGCCGATCTGGTCGAGCGTCATGCCCTGACCGAATGCGCGCAGCGCATCGCGCGCCCGACCACCGCCCCGGTGGTGCGCGTCTCGCTGCAGGGCGACAGCCTGGTCGAGTGGCGCTGGGAAGCGCTGTTCGATGCCTGGTGGTCGGTCACCCACGCGATGCAGAGGCTGCGCGACAACCCGGACAGCGCCGACCAGGAGCGTGCGATCGCGCGCAACTTCAACGCGCCGGGCCTGAAGCCCAAGCTGACCTTCGATCTCAACGAAGACGTGGCGATGCCCTTCATCAACACCGGCGCGCGTCCGCGCGTGGCGGTGCTGCGCGAGCAGGGCGTCAATGGCCAGATCGAGATGGCGAACGTCTTCGAACGTGCCGGCTTCAGTTCGTTCGATGTGCACATGAGCGACCTGATCGAAGGCCGCGTCGCGCTGTCCGATTTCACCGGCCTGGTGGCCTGTGGCGGCTTCAGCTACGGCGATGTGCTCGGTGCCGGCCGCGGCTGGGCCACCTCGGTGCTTGAGCGCAGCGCGCTGCGCGATGCCTTCGCGGCGTTCTTCGCCCGCGAGGACAGCTTCGCCCTGGGCGTGTGCAACGGCTGCCAGATGATGAGCCAGCTCAAGGACATCATCCCCGGTGCCGAACACTGGCCGCAGTTCCGCCGCAACCGCAGCGAGCAGTTCGAAGCGCGCACCGCGTTGCTGGAAGTGGTGGAATCGCCGTCGATCCTGCTGCGCGGCATGGCCGGCTCGCGCCTGCCGGTCGCGGTGGCGCATGGCGAGGGCCAGGCCGTCTTCGCCACTGCGGTCGATCAGGCCGCAGCCCGCGTGTCGCTGCGTTACATCGATGGCGATGGCAACGTGGCCACCCAGTACCCGCTGAATCCGAACGGCTCGCCCGACGGCATCACCGGCCTGACCACCACCGATGGCCGCACCACGATCATGATGCCGCATCCGGAACGCACCCCGCGTGCGATCAACCACAGCTGGCATCCTGACGACTGGAACGGCGATTCGCCGTGGCTGCGGATGTTCCGCAACGCAAGAGTATGGTGCGGCTGATACTGCGCAGCGCATCGCATTCGATGCAGTGAAAATCGCGTGAAGAAACCGCCGGCATGTCCGGCGGTTTTCTTTTGTATGCGCGACAAAATGATCGGCAGCAAGGAGTTACATCGCGTTACAACGTGGAAACGCGTTATGGCGATTGCTCACATGCATCTAACAACTTCACGCGATAACACGTCGATTCTGTGACGCAATTCGCGGTCATATGAATTTCAATGTCAAAGTCTTGACGTTGTTCAAACTGTACGTTAACACTGCATCCTCATTTCGACAGCGTTCAGTTCCACAGTAACCGCATGGATGGCGTGCACGCTGTAGGTATCTGCCAGCCATTGCGCACAACGCAGTAAATCAAGCGAAAAAACGCCCCCAGGGGACGTTGGACCACGCGGTCCGGCGTTGGCGTCGCTTTGCCTAAAACCAGCCTAATCAGGAGCCGCATCGATGAATCGGATTTATCGCAAGGTCTGGAACAAAGCACTGGGGCAGATGGTCGTCGCCTCGGAATTGGCCAGCAGCCAGTCCTCGGGTGTCGTCATCGATCAGCGCCGAACCTCTGGCGGACGCAACACCGCACTGCTCTCGGCCGCCATCGCGTTGACGCTCGGATGGGGCACGGCAGGCGCCGTGCAGACGGCGCACGCGCAATCGGTGGAAGTGGGCGGCAATGCGAATTGCGTGGTGCTCAACAGCGGCATCGTCGACAGCTGCGTGGTCGATGGCAACGCCACGGCATCGGGCACCAACGCGGTCGCCATCGGCAGCAACAGCACGGCCTCGGCGGCCAACAGCGTGGCGCTCGGCGCCGGCTCGAAGGCCAGTCGGGCCAACACCGTGTCGGTGGGGGATGCCGGCAAGGAACGCCAGGTCACCAACGTCGCCGCCGGCACGGCCGCGACGGACGCAGTGAACAAGGCGCAGCTGGACAAGGTGGCGATCGCCGCCGAAGGCGCGACCCGCTACTTCAAGGCCGACGGTGACGGCAGCGACGCCGATGCGGCGAAGATCGATGGCGAGGGTGCACTGGCCGCCGGTGCCAGCGCCAACGCCGATGGCGATGGCGCAACTGCGCTGGGTCGCAGCAGCCAGGCGGTCGGCAATGCCACCACTGCAGTAGGCAGCGAAGCGCTCGCGATCGGCCTTGGGGCGAGTTCGTTCGGCCAGGGCAGCATGGCCTTCGGGGATGCCAGCATCGCGCTGGGCCAGAGTGCGGCGGCCTTCGGTCTGGGCGATGTCGCCCTCGGTGCATCGGCCGTGGCGGCCAGTGAAAACGGAGCCGCCACCGCGATCGGTGGCCTGGCGGAAGCCAGTGCCGATGGCGCGACCGCGATCGGTGGGGGGGCCTTGGCCATCGGTCCGGGCAGCACCTCGCTGGGCCGCGGTGCGGCCAGTGGCGGCGAAGCCTCGGTCGCGGTCGGCGCGTTCAGCGTCGCGGTCGCGGATTTCAGCGCGACGCTCGGCGCGAACTCGGCTGCGGTGGCGGTGGGCAGCGTGGCGCTCGGCGCCGGTTCGTATGCCGATCGCATCGATACGGTCTCGGTCGGCAATGCGGAAAACGGCCTGCGTCGCCAGATCACCAATCTTGCCGATGGCACCGACGACAACGACGCGGTGAACAAGGCGCAGCTGGATCAGGTCGGTGCGGTCGCGGCCAACACGGACAAGTACTTCCAGGCCACCGGCAGCAGCGACAGCGATGCCGGTGCCCTCGCGGCAGGCGACAACGCGACCGCGATCGGTGAAGCCGCCAACGCGCTGGCCAACGGCGCCACCGCGCTCGGCAGCGGCGCCACGGTCACCGCGCAGAACGCCACGGCCGTCGGCTACAACGCCAGTGCCACGGGCCAGAACAGCGCAGCGTTCGGCACCCATGCGCAGGCCAATGGTCCAGGCAGTGTGGCGGTCGGCGGTGCAGCGGTGGATGCCGATGGCAATCCGCTGATCACCAACGGCGGCGTGCCGGTGGATACCGGGGCGACCAGCGCCGGCGTCGGCGGCACGGCCGTCGGTGCGAGCGCGGAAGCCTCGGGTTTCGCCGCTTCGTCGTACGGCGTCGGCGCATACGCGGCCGGTGCGCAGGCCGCGGCGTTCGGTGCGGTGGCCAATGCCACCGGCGACTATTCCACCGCCGTCGGTACGCAGAGCGTGGCGACCGGCAACAGCAGCACGGCCATCGGCGGGCCGGCGGATCTGCTGCCGGGCCTGGGCTTCTTCGTGCAGACCCAGGCCAGTGGCGAAGCGGCCACCGCGGTGGGTGCGGGCGCGATTGCCAGTGGCGATTACGCGGTGGCCAACGGCACCCTGAGCGAAGCCTCGGGCACCGAAGCGACCGCCGTGGGCTACTTCGCCTACGCCCCGGGCGAGGGCGCCACGGCGCTCGGCGCGGAAACCTGGGCCAGCGGTGAACTGAGCACGGCGGTGGGCTTCTACAGCACGGCGCGCGGCGCGAACAGCGTCGCGCTGGGCGCCAACTCCACCGCCACCCGCGACAACACGGTCTCGGTCGGCGATGTCGGCAACGAGCGCCAGATCACCCACGTCGCCGCGGGCAGCGAAGCGACCGATGCGGTCAACAAGGCGCAGCTTGATGCAGTGGCCAGCTCGGCCTCGGCGACCTCGACGCAGTTCAAGGCCAACGGTGCGGCCAGCGGTGCGGTTGGTGCATTCGCCGATGGCGAGGATGCGCTGGCGGCCGGTGAAGCCAGCAATGCGCTGGGCGCCGGTGCAACGGCGGTCGGTGGTGGTGCGACCGCCGTCGGCGATGACACCGTCGCGCTGGGCCGCAACAGCAGCGCCACCGGCAACGGCAGCGTGGCCATTGGTGGCCTCGGCCAGGCGTATGACGAGTACAACCAGCCGCTGGTGGATGACCAGGGCAATGCGATCCTGATCGGTGCCACCGCCGCGCCGAACAGCGTGGCGGTCGGTGCCGGTGCGCAGGCGACGGGCACCACCAGCAATGCATTCGGCAGCGGTGCACAGGCCACCGGCAGCAACAGCCTGGCCAGCGGCTACAAGGCGCGCGCCACCGGCGATTACAGCGTGGCGCAGGGCGACAACGCCTTCGCCAGCGGCGAGGAGACCACCGCGACCGGCGCATATGCGTGGGCCACCGCGGATGGCGCCACCGCCTTCGGTTCCAGTGCGTGGGCGACCGAAGCCAACGCCACGGCGGTGGGTCAGTCGGCCTGGGCCAGCGGCACCGGGTCGACCTCGATCGGCTACAACAGCTGGGCACGAGGCAGCAGTTCCACCGCGCTCGGCCGCGGTGCTTTCGGCTACGGCGACAACAGCGTGGCCCTCGGTTTCCAGGCATTGGGCAACAGCATCAACACCATCGCCATCGGCACCAACGTGGTCGCCGGCGGGGAGAGTGCGATCGGCATCGGTGCCGGCAGCAGCGCAACCGCGTCCAATGCGGTCGCGCTGGGCGCGGGCGCGGTCGCCGACCGTGCCTACACCGTCTCGGTCGGCAACGATGACCGGCAGCGCCAGATCACCCAGGTGGCCGCCGGTACCGAGGGCAGCGATGCGGTCAATCTGGATCAGCTGACCGCGGCGACCGACGCGTTCCAGGCCAGTGGCGAGGGTGTTGCCGTCGCCGGTGGCCAGGAAAGCGTGGCCGCCGGTGCGAACGCGGCCACCGATGGTGATTACGCCACCGCGGTCGGTTCAAGCAGCTTCGCGGCAGGCACGGGCGCGTCGGCGTTGGGCAGTGGCGCCTTCGCCCTGGCCGACAACGCCAGTGCCGTCGGCTTCAATGCGGTCGCCAGCGGTGCCAATGCGATCGCGATCGGCGCCAATGCGCAGTCCACTGCCGAATACGCGACGGCGACCGGTGCCGAAAGCCTGGCCTCCGGCGAGCAGAGCACCGCGACTGGTGCGGCCAGTGTCGCCTCCGGCGCCGGCAGCCTGGCCGGCGGCGCGCTGTCGGAGGCCGCCGGTGAAGAATCGGTGGCCCTGGGTTACTTCAGCAGCGCCAGCGGAGAGGGTGCGACCGCGGTCGGTGGGGAAAGCGTGGTCAGCGGGACGCTCTCGGCCGGTTACGGGTTCGCCTCCGAAGCGACCGCCAACTACACCACCGCGATCGGTGGCTACGCGGTGGCGTCGGCCTTCAACGCGACCGCACTGGGCAGTTTCGCGCAGGCGACCGGCTCCAACAGCGTGGCACTCGGTGGCGATGCCGAAGCCTCCGGTGCCTACAGCACCGCGACCGGCCAGGGCAGCCTGGCCAGCGGCATCAACAGTGTGGCCGTCGGTGGTGCGCTGTTCGGCCTGCTGCCCACCGAGGCCGCCGGCAACTACTCCACGGCCGTCGGCGGTGGTGCATGGTCGCCGGGCGTCAACAGCACCGCGCTCGGCAATGCGGCCACTTCGAGCGGGGCGAACAGCGTCGCCCTCGGCGCCGACTCGATCGCCGACCGCGATGACAGCGTCTCGGTCGGCAGTGCCGATGCGCAGCGGCAGATCACCAACGTCGCGGCGGGCACCGACGGCACCGATGCGGTCAACGTGAACCAGTTGAATGCAGTGGCCGATGCGGCCGCCACCACCAGCAAGTACTTCCAGGCCAGTGGCAGCGCCGACAGCGATGCCGGTGCGTACGTGGAAGGCGACAACGCGCTGGCCGCCGGTGAGGCCTCCAACGCCATCGGCGACGGTGCCACCGCGCTGGGCAGCGGCAGCACCGTGATCGGTACCGAATCCACCGCGCTGGGCTTCAACGCCACGGTCACCGGGGACAACGCGGTGGCGATCGGCAGCAATGCGAGCAGCAGCGCCGCAGGCGCGGTGGCCATCGGCGATCTGAGCGCGGCCTCCGGCGCGGCCAGCGTCGCCATCGGCGGCGGTTCACTGTCGCAGGGCTTCGGTGCGGTGGCGATCGGTGCCGGCTCCGAGGCGGCGGGCCTTGCCGCCACGGCAATCGGTTACGGCGCCTGGGCGCTGGGGCGTGAATCCACCGCGATCGGCAACTTCGCCACCGCGGACGGCTGGCAGGCCAGTGCGTTCGGCGCCAACGCCAATGCGGGCTTCTTCGGCACTGCACTGGGCAGCAATACGCAGGCGGCCGACGTGGCGACCGCGGTAGGCCAGGGCACGCGTGCGGATATCGCCGGTGCCGCCTTCGGCGTGCAGGCCAATGCAGGCCTGTATGGCGTGGCGGTGGGAAACAACGCCGCCACCGGGGAAGACGGCGTGGCCGTCGGCTTCAACGCGCTGGCCGGTGCGGATGCGGGCAGTGTCACGCAGGGCATCCAGACCACCGCCATTGGCAGTGAAGCCTGGGCGACCGAAGACGGTGCCACCGTCGTCGGCTACAACAGCTACGCGCAGGCGGTGAATTCCACCGTGGTGGGCAGCAACACCTGGACCACCAAGGACGCCGACAACAGCGTCGCGCTCGGTGCCGGTTCCCTGGCGGATCGTGCCAACGCCGTCTCGGTGGGTGCCGCGCAGGCCTGGACCGACGCGGCGGGCGTAGTGCATGAGGCCATTGACCGGCAGATCACCAATGTCGGGGCCGGTACCGAAGACACCGATGCGGTCAACGTCGCGCAGCTGAAGGAGGTGGCAGCAGCGGCTGAAGCTACCAGCAAGTACTTCCAGGCCAGCGGCAGCGCCGACAGCGACGCCGGTGCGTACGTGGAAGGCGACAACGCCCTGGCCGCCGGTGAGGCGTCCAACGCCATCGGCAACGGCGCCAGCGCGCTCGGCAGCGGGGCAACGGCCGTCGCCGACAACGCCACCGCAGTCGGCTTCAACGCCTTGGCAAGCGCCGAAGGCGCCGCGGCCCTGGGCAGTGACGCGCAGGCGACCGGCGAAGACAGCGTGGCGGTCGGCAACGGCGCCAGTGCCAGCGAGATCGGTGCCAGTGCCACGGGCGCCGGTGCGCAGGCCGGCGGTGCTTACGCCACGGCGACCGGCAGCCAGTCCACGGCGGCGGGCCAGCAGGCCACCGCCAATGGCTTCCGCGCGAATGCCTCCGAAGCCGGTGCATCGGCTTTCGGCAGTTACAGCGAAGCGACCGGGCAGCTCTCTTCCGCGCTGGGCTACGGGGCGGTTGCCTCCAACGCCTATGCCGTGGCGGTGGGTGCCGCCTCGACCGCCTCCGGCGCGGGTGCGGTGGCGGTCGGTGAGTACTCCGAAGCAACCGGCGATGAGAGCGTGGCGATCGGTGGCACGACCTTCTACGGTCTGCTGCCGTCGCGCGCCTCCGGCACCGGTGCGTCCGCCTTCGGTGCAGGTGCGTGGGCAACCGATGATTACGCCACCGCGATCGGCTGGAACGCATGGGCCGATGCGGGCAATGCCACCGCACTGGGCGCCAGTGCCAGCGCGGAGGGTGTGAACAGCGTCGCGCTCGGCGCCGGTTCCACCGCAGATCGCGACAACGCGGTCTCGGTCGGTACGGCCACCGCGCAGCGGCAGATCACCAACGTCGCTGCCGGTACTGAAGGCACCGACGCGGTGAACGTCGACCAGCTCAATGCGGTCGCCGATGTCGCGGAAACCACCAGCCGGTACTTCCAGGCGTCGGGCAGCGGCAATGGCGATGACGTCGGCAGCTATGTCGACGGGGCGTATGCCACCGCGGCGGGCGAAGCGGCCAATGCGTTCGGCACCGGGGCCTCCGCCTATGGCAGCGGCGCCCTGGCCACCGGGCGCAATGCCTCGGCGTCGGGCTTCAACGCCTCGGCCACGGCCGGTTCGGCGACCGCCATCGGTGGTGCGCTGTATTACGAAGATGACAACGGCAATGTGCTGCTGGACAAGGCCACCAGTGCCAGCGCCGTCGGTGCCACCGCACTCGGTGCGGGGGCGCAGGCGGACGGCAGCTTCAGTACCGCCACCGGTGCCGGCGCCACGGCAGCAGGGCTGCAGTCCTCGGCCTTCGGCTACAGCGCCGAAGCCGGCAGCGACTACAGCACTGCGGTCGGTACCTTCAGCGCTGCCAGCGGCGTGCGCACCACGGCGTTGGGCTACGGCGCCGAAGCCAGTGGGGATTACGCGTCCGCACTGGGCTGGGGCAGCACCGCCTCGGGCAGCTACGCCAATGCACTGGGCTACGCGTCGCAGGCCAGCGGCGACAACAGTGTCGCTGCCGGTTCCAACGCCTGGGCTACCGCGGCACGCACCACGGCGGTCGGGCAGCTGGCCTGGGCCACCTCCCAGGGCGCCACCGCGATCGGCCAGGACAGCTACGCATACAGCGGCATCAATGCCACCGCGCTGGGCACCAGTTCGTCGGCCAGTGGCGCAGGCAGCGTCGCGCTGGGCGCCGGTGCCCGCACCAGCGAGGCCAACGTGGTCTCGGTCGGCGGCGGCAACGGCACCACCGGCCCGGCCACGCGCCGCATCACCAATGTCGGGGAGGCGGTCAATGCCAGTGACGCGGTGACCAAGTCGCAGCTGGATACCGTGGCTGCGGCCGCCGATGCGGTCGGCAAGCACTTCCAGGCCAGCGGCAGCGGCGTGGCCACGGCCAGCGGCAGCGATGCGCTCGCCGCCGGTTCCGGCGCGACCGCCAGCGCAACCCGCAGCAGTGCGCTGGGTACCGCCGCCGTCGCTTCGGCGACCGGTGCCACCGCGGTCGGCGCCGATGCCTCGGCACGCGGTGCCAACAGCACCGTGCTCGGCCGCCAGGCCTCGACCAACGCGACCAACGGTGTGGCGATCGGCAACGGCGCGTTCGCCAGCAACGGGGCCAACAGCATCGCGATCGGTTCGGCAGCGGGCGTCTCCGCTGCCAACGCCGTGGCGCTGGGTGCCGGGTCGCGCGCAGTAGAGGCCAACGTAGTCTCGGTGGGTGGCGGCAATGGCACCGACGGCCCGGCCACGCGCCGCATCGTCAACGTCGGCGCCGGCCGCATCGCGGCAGGCAGTACCGATGCGGTGACCGGTGGCCAGCTCAACACCACCAACCAGCGTGTGGGTGCGGTGGAAACCCGGGTCGGTGATATCGACACCCGGATCGGCTCGGTCGAGACCGTCACCGCCAATGCGCTGACCTACGACCACAGCAGCCGCGACACACTGACCCTGTCGGGTCTGCAGGGCACCACGCTGGACAACGTCGGCAGCGGTTCGATCGCATCCGGCAGCCGCCAGGCGATCAACGGCGGACAGTTGTTCCAGTCGCTGACCGATGTCGCCACCTTCCTCGGCGGCGGTGCCAGCGTGGGCATGCAGGGGGTGTTCGTCGCGCCGAACTATGTGATCCAGGGGGCGACGTACAGCAACGTGGGCGACGCACTGGGTGCGCTGGACCGCAAGGTCACCGACCTGGACCAGCGCGTGGCCGGTGGCGGCAGTGGCGGTGCACGTGCACGCACCGCCGCAGTGGCCACCGCCAGCGTCGCACCGGACGCCAGTGTCATGCGTGCTGCCAGCGAGGACGCGATTGCGACGGTACAGGGCGCGCCGACCGCGGCGAGCGTGGGTAGCGGTCAGCCGCTCAGCGCGCCGGCCGCCGCACCGGCCGCGGTCAATGCGGTGGTGATGGGCGACGGTGCCGTGGCCAGCGGGGCGTCGGCCACGGCGATCGGCCAGGGCGCGACCGCCTCGGCCGCCAACTCCGTGGCACTGGGCCAGGGCTCGGTCGCGGATCGTGCCGATACGGTCTCGGTCGGCAGCGTCGGCAACGAGCGTCAGGTCGCCAACGTCGCGGCCGGTACGCAGGCCACCGATGCGGTCAACAAGGGCCAGCTGGACGGTGGCATCGCGACCGCCAACAGCTACACCGACCAGCGCTTCACCTCGATGGCCGACAGCTTCGATATCTACAAGGGCGAGATCGACCAGCGCCTGCGTCACCAGGACCGTCGTATTGATCGCCAGGGGGCGATGAGCGCGGCCATGCTCAACATGGCCACCAGCGCCGCCGGCGTGCGCACCCAGAACCGCGTCGGTGTCGGCGTCGGTTTCCAGGGCGGCGAATCGGCGTTGTCGCTGGGCTACCAGCGCGCGCTCAGCGAGCGCGCCACGGTGACGCTGGGTGGTGCCTTCAGCAGTGATGACAGCTCGGTCGGCGTGGGTGCCGGCTTTGGCTGGTAAGCCGTTTCAACGCGGGGCCGTGCGCGGCCCCGCTGCAACGCAATGCAAGGCCTGAGGGGGCGGGTCACGGGAACCCTGGCCAGGGCCGGCCAGGGAGCTCGCATGGAGTGTTGGCCTGAACAGTCGTTTGATCCATGACCTTGAAGAGGACGTCAACGTGACCAGTAAGCAGAACCTTCGCATCAATGTGCTGGCAGCCGCCGTGCTGTCGTTGTCCGCAGGCGCCAGCGCCTATGCCGCGGGCCTGCCGGCCAAGGAGCCGGTGCGCCAGCCGGCGGCCGCCCAGGGCGCAGAGCGCATCATCGTCAAGTACCGCACGGGGACCGCGGCGGCCACGGATCGTTCGGCCAAGCTGACGGCCGTGCAGTCGGCGGTCGCCCGCGCCAGCGTCGGTGGTTCCGCCGCAGGGCGTGCCAGTGCGGTGAACCCGCAGATCGTGCGCAAACTCGGTGTCGGTGCCGACCTGATCCGCCTGCAGGGCCGCCTGAGCCCGGCCGAACTGCAGACGGTGCTGGCCGAGATCAAGGCCGATCCCTCCGTGCAGTACGCCGAAGTGGACGTAAAGCTGCAGCGCACCGACGTGCGCCCGCGGAATGCCACACCGCAGCTGGTGCCGAACGATCCGTACTACGCGCAGTACCAGTGGCATCTCAACAGCGCCACCGGCGGCATCAATGCGCCGGCTGCGTGGGACGTCGCCCAGGGCGAGGGCGTGGTGGTGGCGGTGCTCGACACCGGCATCCTGCCGCAGCATCCGGATTTCTCCGGCAACCTGCTGGCGGGTTACGACTTCATCAGCGACGCGGAGACCTCCCGCCGCGCCACCGATGACCGCGTCCCGGGTGCGCTGGATTACGGCGACTGGGTCGAGAATGACAACGAGTGCTACGCCGGCTCGCTGGCCGAGGACAGCTCCTGGCACGGTACTCACGTGGCCGGCACGATCGCCGAGTCCACCAACAACGGCGTGGGCATGGCCGGCGTCGCGTACAAGGCGCGCGTGTTGCCGGTGCGCGTGCTCGGCAAGTGCGGCGGCTACCTGTCCGACATCGCCGACGCGATCACCTGGGCCTCCGGTGGCACCGTCGCCGGCGTGCCGGCCAATGCCAATCCGGCCGAGGTCATCAACATGAGCCTGGGGGGCGGCGGCGCGTGCGATGCGCTGTACCAGGATGCGATCAACGGTGCCGTTTCGCGGGGTACGACCGTGGTGGTCGCGGCCGGCAACTCGGCGTCCAACGCGGCCAACTTCCGTCCGGCCAGCTGCGCCAACGTGGTGGCGGTCGGTGCGACCCGGATCACCGGTGGCATCGCCTACTATTCCAACTTCGGCACCGTGGTGGATCTGTCCGGCCCGGGCGGCGGCGGCAGCGTGGACGGCAATCCGGGCGGTTATGTGTGGCAGGCGGGCTACGACGGCGCGACCACGCCGACCTCCGGTGCCTACAGCTACATGGGCATGGCCGGAACCTCGATGGCGTCTCCGCACGTCGCGGCGATTGCGGCCCTGGTGCAGGGCGCGGTCACCGCGGCCGGCAAGGATCCGCTCAGCCCGGCCGCGCTGGAAACGCTGCTCAAGCAGACCGCGCGCGCCTTCCCGGTGACCATCCCGACCGCCACGCCGATCGGCTCCGGTATCGTCGATGCCAAGGCCGCGCTCGACAAGGCGCTGGAAGAAGAGTGCACCGAGAACTGCGGCCCGGTCGCCACGCCGCTGACCAACAAGGTTGCCGTCGGTGGCCTGAGCGGCGCCGGTGGCAGCGAAGCGCTGTACAGCTTCGAGGCACAGGCCGGCAAGGTGCTGAGCCTGCTGACCTACGGTGGCAGTGGCAACGTGTCGGTGTACGTGAGCCAGGGCAAGGAGCCGACCGCCACCGCGTTCGACGCCAAGTCCACGCGCCCGGGTAACAGTGAAACGGTGCGCTTCACCACGCCGGTGGCCGGCACGTATTACATCAAGGTGGTCGGCGAGTCCGCGTTCAGCGGCGTGAGCATTCTGGCCAACCAGTAATACCGCAGCACCCCGAACGGGAGTCCGTCATGTGACGGGCTCCCGTTTTTGCATCTGGACGGTGTGCAATACCGCGTACGATCGCGGTGAACTGCTAAAGTCGCAGCGGTTGCCAGGAGAATGTTCTTGAACGCGGTTGCCCAGGATTCCACTGCAGCATCCCCGGCCGAATCCCGCATCGTTGCGGTATTGCTGGAGAAAGGTCGGCTCAAGGACGGCGACCTGGCCCGTGCGCGCCCGCTGCACCGTGAATCCGGCGGCAGCCTGCTGGGCTTGCTGGTCCGGCTGGGGCTGGTCTCCGAGCGCGACCATGCACAGACCAGCGCCGAGGTGCTCGGCCTGCCCCTGCTCGACGCCAGGACCGTGCCGGAATCGCCGCCCGAAGCCCTGCTCGATGGGCTGCCGCTGACGCTGCGGTTCCTCAAACAGTTCCATGTCTGTCCGCTGGCGCTGCACGACGACGCGATCGATCTGTGGGTGTCCGATCCGCAGGACCCGTATGCAGCCGATGCGGTCCAGCTGGCGATCGGGCGGCCGGTGCGCCTGCACGTCGGCCTGCGTTCGGAGATCGATGACCTGATCGAGCGCTGGTTCGGCCAGGGCCGCAGTGCGATGGGCGCGATCATCGAGACCGCCGACGGCGAGGGCGCCGCGGTCGACGACATCGAACACCTGCGCGACCTGGCCTCCGAAGCGCCGGTCATCCGCCTGGTCAATCTGGTCATCCAGCGCGCGGTGGAACTGCGCGCCTCGGATATCCACATCGAGCCGTTCGAGAATCGCCTGAAAGTGCGTTACCGCGTGGACGGCGTGCTGATCGAGGGCGAAAGCCCGCCGGTCAACCTGACTGCCGCGGTGATCAGCCGCATCAAGATCATGGCGCGGCTGAACATCGCCGAGCGCCGCCTGCCGCAGGACGGCCGCATCATGCTGCGCGTGCAGGGCAAGGAGCTCGACCTGCGCGTGAGCAGCGTGCCGACCGCGCACGGCGAAAGCGTGGTGATGCGCCTGCTCGACCGCGATACGGTGGTGTTCGATTTCCATCGCCTGGGGTTCACCGACGCTTTCCTGCCGCAGTTCCGCAGAGTGCTCGAACAACCGCACGGGATCCTGCTGGTCACCGGCCCGACCGGCTCGGGCAAGACCACCACGCTGTACACCGCGCTGAGCCAGCTCAATACCGCCGACGTCAAGATCATCACCGTCGAGGATCCGGTCGAGTACCAGATCGAAGGCATCAACCAGATCCAGGCCAAGCCACAGATCGGGTTGGATTTCGCCAATGCACTGCGCAGCATCGTCCGCCAGGATCCGGACATCATCATGATCGGCGAAATGCGCGACCTGGAAACCGCGCGCATCGCGATCCAGTCCGCGCTGACCGGCCA
>Ga0182005_1000457_pt1 | contig 21420 bp, 14 predicted proteins | sample Sormic07211103_1_FD_123021 | JGI IMG/M metagenome (GOLD analysis project Ga0182005, IMG submission 123021) | Rhizosphere microbial communities from Sorghum bicolor, Mead, Nebraska, USA - 072115-103_1 MetaG | ecosystem: Host-associated > Plants > Roots > Rhizosphere | place: USA: Nebraska...
CCCCTAGCACCCCATAAAGGTGAATTACCGTCCAGTGGCATCCCACAAAATGCTAGACACTCTCATACATCTTTGTAAACACTAAACATTATTCTAACCAATGTCCATTAGCATCCGATATCATCCGTCTAAAGCTCATCTCAATTCACTACCAATTCACTACCAAGGATTACTACCGTGGCCAATCTCACAGATAAGGCGATGAAGGCGAAGCCTGGCCACACTCATAAATGGATGAGTGAGGTAGCAATTTGGGGCCATGGGTCGCTTCTGGCTCGAATCACCCCAGCCGGCGAGCGGCTTTTCTATTTCCAATACACCAACGACGCAGGCAAGCGATACGCCTTGCCGATCGGAACCTATGGACCTGGAGACGATGCCGCGACCATGACGCTGTCGGACGCACGACAAAAATCTATGGAGCTCGCTAGCCTACACAAAACAGGTATCAAAAATATTCGCGAACACCTTGAGGCTGAAGAAGCCGCTCGCATCGCTGCCCGTGATGCCGAGCTGGCACAACTGGACGCTGAGAAAGCGAATGCCGCAACCGAACTCGCCCGCCATGCGGCCAGAAAGAGCGTGACGGAACTCTTCGAGCACTGGGCCAAAGTTGACCTGATCAATCGCAAAGATGGTGGTGCGGAAGTGCGCCGAATGTTCGAAAAAGATGTACTACCTTTTCTTGGACCTATGGCCGTAGCAGACGTGAAGAAGGGTCACATCACTGAGGTAACTGATGCAATGCTGTCACGTGGTGTCAATCGTGCTGCAAAAATAGCCTTTTCCCTGGTGCGTCAAATGTTCCGATTTGCAGTGGATCGAGACTTAATCGAACACGATCCCAGCGCAGGGATTCGCAAAGCCAAGATTGGTGGTAAGGATGTCGAGCGCGATCGAGTCTTGAATGATGACGAAATTCGTTCTTTGGCCCAGAAGGCTCCAAAGGCGGGCCTACTGACCACCACAGAAGCGGCGATCTGGATTGCACTCTCAAGTTGCTGTCGTATCGGGGAGCTGCTGAGCAGCAAATGGGAGCATATCGATTTTGATCAAAAAACCTGGTTAATTCCTGGCGAAAATAGCAAAAACGGCAAGCCACACGTGATCAGTCTATCGGGGTTCGCAATGGCACAATTCGAGCAAGTTCGGCACATCAACGGCAAATCATCCTGGTGCTACCCAAACACGGACAGCAGTGGTCCGGTCTGCTCCAAAACAGTGACCAAGCAACTGGGTGACCGCCAACGTCAGCCGGAACAAGGAACCATGAGTCGACGCAGTGCCAAAGCTCAGGCACTCCTACTCCCGGGGGGCAAGTGGACACCCCACGATCTTCGCCGCACCGGCGCAACGCTGATGACTGCTCTTGGGGTTCTGCCGGAAGTAGCTGAGCGCTGCCTCAATCACACTGAAGACAACAAAATGAAACGAATATATCAGCGCCACAGCTACTCCGCCGAGATGGCTACGGCTTGGAAATTACTTGGCGAGCGCTTGGAGGTTCTTACAACCGTCAAACTGATAGATTAGGCGCAACAGATTTAGTCATCGTGAGCTAACCCGGCTCATTGGCGTGGACACCTCTATAAATTGCTCCCGCCCCGCTCGAAGGTTACAACCGTGGGTCATCCCCCTGCCCTGCCTTGGGTTGAGATGCCAGCCTTCATGAAAGAAATCGCCAAGCATGATGACCTCAGCTACAAAGCAATGCAGCTGACCATTTTGACCACGTGCAGGACCAGTGAAGTACTCGGAGCGACTTGGGATGAGCTGGATCTGGAGAAAAAGGTCTGGTAAATACCCCCCCATCGGATGAAGGCTACAAAGGAGCATCGCGTGCCCCTGAGTCAAGCAGCACTGGACCTGATCAATGGGTTAAGACGGCTTAAGGGAAATGTCCATTTGTTTCCTGGAGCCAGAGAAGGCAAACCGCTGTCCAATATGTCAATGCTGATGTCGCTCCGACGCATGAATCGTACTGACCTGACCATGCACGGCTTTCGCTCCACGTTTCGTGATTGGGCAGCGGAGTCGACCCAATATCCGCGAGAGGTTTGTGAGTTGGCCTTGGCACATACGCGGCAAGACAAGGTGGAGGCAGCTTATTTTCGCGGGGATCTGTTTGAGAAACGTCAGGCCATGATGTCGGATTGGGCTATATTCGTGACTCAACCTTTCGGTGAGTAAATTGCTTGACCTCCCCTGCATCGAATAACGATGCGGGAGAGGTGAACTCCATTTCGCGCACGAGAATTACTAACGCGTGTGTCCACTCTTGAGTTTGCAAGCCGATGTTGCGCCATGGTATTTCACCGACTGTACATTGAGATCTTCCATTGGCCCCTTTTTGATTGACTTCACCTAGAGACCATTGCCCGAATAAGACTTAAGAATTAGACGTTAAAAAGTGCGATAAGAAAAATATAAACCCTATCCTTGGCGAAAATATCTAGCAAGATTACTCACCAGCTAAAATTTCTTCAAGCCGCTGCTGATAGTAGTTTTCTAGATATCGTTCGGCTTCGATAAACCAAGCTTTAGTCATCTCAGAATAGCATTCAGTTGCAGCAGTCTTGCGTTTCAAATCATCCAGTTTACCTACTGCCCTAGCGATGCTTCGGGATCTATTTTGACCGCTTTCCGACAAAGCCGCCTCAATATCATCCTGAATATATCGCAGCAAAACCCTTAAATCTAAAAGATGCTTAGTTCTCTGCTCCACCAAGCCTTGTCTGTTCAATGCGAGTGCGGAAATTGTCTCGACGCCGTATATATCTTTTACGCTTCCATGGCTGACCGGCTGAACCAGGGCTGGACACAGATCAGGGGTAACTGAAAAGTCAAAAACCCAGCGCAGGTGCTGAGTCGGATCTCTACGCGTTGGGTCAATTAATAGCGGATCCTCTGAGTCGAGGCAGTCCCCCGACTTTAATGCTCGAACTTTATTAACTGCAAATGAATCTTTTTTGCCAATAGATCTTATTGTTGCGGTAGCGATCGCGGTCAACGCCATACCTGGTGCATAGACCCTATGGCGCCGTCTACGATTACAGTCAATACAACTGTACAGAAGATTTGTCCAATCACTAGCCAACCACCAGTAACCAGAGTGCGTTTTTTCTTCCTGAACAGCTCCCTTAGGGCGGTAATGTTCAATATCCGCGGGGCCGGAGGCAACAAAGTCAGACTCGCAATATGCACACTTCTTATGAAATAGATCCTTCAACGCACTAACTACATCATCACCTTTGTACGCAAGAAATTTGAACTTCTTCCTAGGAGTTGCACCCGCAACTGGAGGAGGTAATGCAAAGTAAGCCGCTGCTAATGTGCGTTCATTCGAACCCGCTCCAGTTTTCGATGTCAACGAATCTGGTGCGGTAACAGCACCTCTATCCACGTTACGCATTGCTACTCCTTGCGCGAAGAGCCATTAGCACGTCTTCAACAGCATCGCGACGCAGTGCACCACGTTTTGCTGCGTCGGCGGCTCCACGCTCAATCAGATATTCACGATAAGCCTCGGACACAATCTGCTGAGCGGGTGTATCGCCGATAATCGTAAGAGTTCCGGTGGAGCTTGTTAACTCGTCGAGTCGAGCCTGCCTGTCGGGCGTCAAGTCAGAACCTGACGAAAGTAGCGCATATTCCTCAAGTTCTGCTTCAGCAAGCGGATCCGATGTACTCACAAGGCCGAAATAGTCCGAAGTAAGAAGCTGTTCAGCACGTAACGATGATAACTTAGGAAGATCATCCAGACTCTGAATGACTTTATCATCATCACGAAATAGTACTGTTACTTCCTCATCTCGCATTCCTCTAAGACATAATGGATCATGGGTGGTGCATATAAATTGAACTTGAGGCATAGCACGACGTAGCGCTGTTACTACTTGCATCTTCCATCTAGGATGAAGGTGTGTCTCAATCTCGTCGATGAGGACGACCCCACGAGCGTACTCAAGATTCCCCCAAACACTAACCATCTCCCGCATGATATCGACAGCCATGGCGAAAAGTGATTTATAGCCATCGCTCAGACGATCAATGGGTGTCAGTCGTTGATGTGCAGCTACATAAATTCGCCCGTCTTCATCTCTCTGAATCTCATCATCAGGTTGCAGTAGTAAAATGCCTCGCATTGCCCGTGCGATTGCATTAAAACTTTCCTCTGGCTGGCGTTGGAGCCAACGCTCCGGATGAGATATCGTCGCAGAAGGCTCAAACAATGTACGCAAACCAAAATGAGTAGCAGACTGCTTTCTTTTCCCATCAAAATATCGCCTTGCGCCGTATCCGAGCACCACACCTGAAGGTTCTTCACCTCCTTGAAAAGATGGTCCTGCGCAAGGAATCACCAACTCCGAAACGTCGCCTGAAGTAAAAAAAACTTTTATCTTTGCATCTTTCGTCCTTGTATGCCTCCACCCTTCAATCTCTCGTGAAATAAAATCCTCGGCATTTATCTTAAGCATGTTTCTGAGATCTGCGCCCATAAGACATAATGCAATTGCTTGCAAAACACTACTTTTACCAACCGAATTCTCTCCGATCAGCATCGCACATCCTTGCTCTTTTTCACCTTCAGACGTCTTAAAAGTAAGATCAAGATGTTCTACATCTTTAAAATTCTTAATTTCCACGCGACGAATCATCGCTACAGCACTGGAACTACGAAAATCTTTGAATGCACCTGCTGATTTCAGCGACGGCACCACAAGCTGCTCACTATCGCTTACAAATGAATCTCTCTTCGAAACCAAATTAGCGTGTTGCTCCAGAGCATCTAAAATATTTGTCTCATCAAACAGCTTCGTGTCTCGCCACATCTCCCGACCAAAAAAACTGTTGAAACTAGGAGAACGTCGCCCTTCTGCTTGTAAATATTTCCTGTAGGTTTGATAAAGTAATATCCTTGTTGCTCCTGAGTAGGCCGAAGCGCCCTCAAGCTCCCTCATCAAAATAACTGATATATTTTCACTGCCTTGACGTAAGGCCTCCAACATATCTCCACAACGCTGAAACTTCTCACGCCGCGCGTCAACAAGATCTAGTCGATTTAGGTTTAGGACATCTATAGTAACTTGCCCCCTCTTCGTCCTACTAAATACTCGCCCAGCATGATCGAAACGCAAATGGCGCTCGGGAAAGTCCAAGCACGGATCTAATAGGAAAGCCGACTCGCTCCCACAAGCCTCCTCCCATGACGAAAGAACAGGGGCGCGCGGCCCATCTACAGGAAAAAGATTTCGCTTGGAGCGATTGCAGGAAATACAAGCTAGAAAGTGATTTTTCCACTCATAAAAAAACCAACCATAATGGTCTGAGTTTTGTTTATCTCCCTTCAGATTACTTGCGGCAGATTTAGGTCTGAAATGATCTAGTTCCCCTCCTTGTCCTCGGAGATCTGATTCACAATATGCGCATTTTCCATGGAAAAGTTCTTTAAGCGAGTCTTTTACGCGGGGCATTGGGAGCTCATTAATCGGCGCGCGCCTGGTAGACCGATAGTCAACGTCTGCGCTGTAGAACTCTGCCAAAATGTTTTGCGCGTTGGCAGCTTCGCTTCCACGAAGCCATTCTGGGTAATTCACACCAGATCTATCGACCTTTAACAAGGGATCCATCTCCTGATTTTTTTAAAGTCCATCTCGAACCTACAGTCCGGATAGATCATGATGCAGAGCCTACCAAAAGACGCGTTTCAAGCGTCAGTCATTTGAGAACGACCAAAATACTCCCACAATTCGGCTCATCCTGTGAGCCGTCGTTCACTACCCCTCTCCCCCAAATTTCCTAGCTCACCCTCAATCTCATTGCGCTGTTAAATTTCGGCACCAACTAATCGCAATCAAAAAAATCCTAGTCATACATTATGGACCTGTACCTCTGCGCAATAAGTATCAGAGCGCCAGACTCGGCAATCAATCACCCAGGCGGATCGCGAAGGCGACCTGCTAATGGGATCTATGTCTGTGCATTGAATGTTCTCTCTACTGGAGCCCTGTAAATGATCCATCGATGTCCTAGCTGCCAATCAGTCTCTGTAACAACCAAAAACTTTGCCAGGAAATTTGGCGCTCTAATCGGCGCCGTCAGTGGTGCTGCACATGGAGCAAAAGGAGCCAAGGCTGGCGCTGAGGCCGGGGCTGTCATCGGACTCGCGGGCGGTCCCATTGGCGTCACTGCTGCCAGCATGACCGGAGCCATTCTCGGCGGGCTGATCGGTGCAGCGACTGGCTGTATCACTGGAGCCAAACTCGGCGAGATCATCGATGACCAGATTTTAGACAATTACTGTTGTCTCGAATGCGGGCTGTCGTTTAGCTGCCGTCATCGCGTTTGAACTGCTCGCCTCTCGATTGAAGCATCTGCTTCAAGCTCGCTGAATCGCATCCCCTCTCAATAAATACTCCGCATGCCGACTGACTTCCACTGATATCTCAGCGGCCTCACCGTGCGCAAATGAAAAGGAAAATCTCATGGCACATCTCATCGATCAAATGGCTTATGTCGGCACCACCCCTTGGCATGGCCTCGGCAATCAGCTCTCGCCCAATCAACCGCTGGAAGTCTGGCAGCGCGAAGCCGGCATGAACTGGCACATTCAGGACAGCCCAGTACATTTCAAATCAGACAGTATCGGCACCCTGGGCTCGATACACTCCTTTCCGGAACAGAAGGTGCTTTATCGTTCCGATACCAAATCGCCATTATCGGTGGTATCTAATCGCTATCAAGTGGTGCAGCCGCGTGAGGTTCTAGAATTCTACAGAGACCTCACCGAGGTCTCAGGGTATGAGTTGGAAACCGCCGGAGTACTGAAAGGTGGGCGCAAGTTCTGGGCGCTCGCCAGGACGGGCCAAGCGACAGCGCTGAAGGGGAATGATCAGGTGAATGGTTATCTTCTACTGGCAACTTCCTGCGACGGCACACTGGCCACTACCGCCACCCCGACTACAGTGCGCGTGGTCTGCAACAACACCCTGACAATCTCCTTGAATGGCGCTGCCCGCGCCATCAAGGTCCCGCACAACACGCGCTTTGATCCACAAGCAGTAAAAAAGCAACTCGGCATCGCCGTCTCGCAATGGGACGAATTTATGTACCGGATGCGCGCACTCGCAGAACGTAAGGTTCAATGGCCTGAGGCCATGAGCTTCTTCATGGACGTGCTGTGCGACACCAGCGCACATGACCCCATCCCCAATGTACTGCCCAACAAACGAGCTATGGAGAGAGTACAGAGCCTGTACGAAGGTAATGGCCGAGGATCTGAAATGGAGTCAGCTCGCGGAACAGCATGGGGCTTACTGAACGCCGTGACTGAATACGTGGATCATGAAAGGCGCGCCAGGAGCCCTGAGTATCGAATGGATTCAGCATGGTTTGGGCAAGGCGCAGTAATGAAACAGAAGGCTCTCAATGCAGCCTTACAACTTGTTGCGTGAACCATCGAACCACAGCACTGCAGAGCCCTCTCGCCTAAAGGGGCGTTCGGAATCATTTAATCCCAACATCCACCTTCCAGTAACTGAGCCACCCACCCTTCATTGCGTTCACGCGTTCGTGATAGGAATATCAGCATGAAATATCCCAAGCTCAAAGCCGGTGAGTCGCCCGACACTTATTTCACGGAGTCACCGGTCACCGAGGCCGACATCCTGCAGATGGTTCAACAACTCGCTATGTATCGTCTGTCTAAAGGGCGAGCGCTGACTGAGTGCAGACTCGTCTTCAGTCATCTACAAACACTGCTGCAATTCCATGAATACGAAGTCTTTGCTTTGTTGCTTCTCGATACCGAGCACCGGGTTATTGGATTTAGGGAGCTGTTCAAGGGCGCTTTGGAATTTGCCTGCGTGTCTCCTCGGGAGGTGGTCAAGATCGCCTTGGAACACAACGCTGCCGCCGTGATCCTGGTTCACAACCATCCCTCCGGCGACCCGAAGCCCAGTCAAGCTCACCGCGCGCTGACCGCAACCCTTAAAAATGCCCTCAACATGATTGGCACCCATATATTGGATCATGTCGTCGTGGGCCATGAAGGCTGCGTATCGCTGGCAGAACGGGGACTTCTGTAGGTGCTTTGCCCTTGGCATACGCTAGGCAAGCCGATCCAACAAGTGGATGCCGCTACGTCCCTGACATGAACCAATCGCCTCAACACCAGGAGATTACAATGGAATTGATACGCTTCCTGATCGCACTTCTCACCTTCATCGGCGTACTGGCAAGTGCCTTAGCAGTCGTGCTGGTGGTGGTCCTAATGCTGCGATTTCCGCCGATCTTGATCGCAATAGCCCTTGCCTTCCTGCTCTTTCACTGGGTGCTCAAGCGCCTCCCCAGAATAGGGTAAACGGCATAAAGCAGTCGGAGGCTGTTCAACAGCCGCTGTCTGCTTTGATTTTTTTCTTTTTTTTTCACCGCCACGTTACGAGTAACGTGATTTTCGTTAAATGACACCCATCATCTAAGCCCACTCCGGTGGGCTTTTTTGCGCCGGTTGGACGCCAGGGGTGGGGTCTGGTCTACCATATTCACAGTCGCTGGCTTTTCCGTCGGGTTCGACCTTTCGCCGCTTATCGCGGCAGGAACATGGCGGCCAAGTCAATGCACAAGGACATCACGGATTTTTTCAGCGGAGGGATGCAATGAGTAATGAATACGACAATTTGGTGCGCTCGCTAAGTGAGGAGGTCCAGAATCTGGCGGCAGTGCCGGAGATTCTGGACCGCATGAAGCGCGTGGAGATCCGCACTACCAACATGATGCGCGCCCTCGGGTTGCTGCCGATCGTCGAGCCGCCGAGCGCCGGCGATCCGGTGGCGGTGTACCAGAAGGGCAAGGTTTACGTTAATAGTCCCAACGTGTCACTGGCTGAAGTCGGCCGTGTGGCGGTGTTGGGTGTGGGCAGTAAAGGGGGCACAGTGGAGATAGTTATGCTTAACCACAAGTGGGGTGCGATCACCATCCAAGGGACAGAAGGACTCACGCCATGACCCAAGATGAAGCGACCAATACCGATCAGCCAGAACGACGGCGAGGCCCGTACGGACTTCATCAAATACTTTGAGCAGGCCTCAGCCACGGCCAACGAGTTGCTAGAACCCGAGCGAGTTGGTTCTGCGGTCGATGTGTTCGAAATTCGCGTGTAGCACTGAAAGGAATCCCTACGACGTGACCAATACCGCCCCCCCCCGAGCAGCTTCGAATCTTTCATGAGCAGCCACTATGAATCACCCTCTGCCGGTTACCATAACGTGAAGTCGGCATCTATAACGACCAATCTCCCAGCAGGTTTGTACCTGCAACACATCCACTGCACGTAGCGCCTGTTGGCGGGCCTGCCAAGCCAGCTCGGCCAGACTGCCGAGCAAGGGTGGTAGCCGCTGCGCCTTATACTTCGATAGAGGCGGCTGGAATAACCAACAGCAGTTCAGACTCGTCAACTAGTTGATAAGTTGGACGAATACCGGATAAACGCTCGCTACTATCCAGAATAATCTGAACGCCCTCACCACGTTTATCCATCATGGCGCTGCGCCTTGAAAGATCCCGCTCTTGGTCTGGAACATTACACTTCGCGAGTAAGCTAGTAATTTCCTCGTTCCTTGCCGCCTGGCGATAGGGCAGGCTATCCACCGTCATTGTGTTCGGAATCATGCCTGGAGAGTAAAGCTCTAACCTGTCAGCAAACATGCGTAATCGAATCTTTGCGCCGTGGATGGCATAGTCTCGGTGAGCGACAGCATTCACCAAGGCCTCGAAAACTGCCGTAAGGTCAAATTGCGGCACATCGTGACGACCTTCTTGCTTGCTGGCGACAACACGCATATTTCTTTTGACGAAGTGACATGCCCCCAGTACCTGCTGATCGAGCGGGCCAGTAATATCTTGCGCGTCGAGTTGATAGGCCTGATCACCTTGCGGCAATATCTCTGTCCCTCTATACGCGACAGCCTGGATAAAAGCATTAGGCAACCAGCGACGAGGATCTTGAGTTGCCATCAATACGCCGGTAATTGTGGGACGTAAGACTTCATCAGTATCTATACGGGCCATAGCAAGCTTGTCGAGAAGGACCTCTCGACTATCGTTTACACGCGGGCTGGCGAAACGCTTCCAGAGTTCAGGCTGCAAGTCGTCGAGAGTAGCTCCGGGGACTGGCTGCTCATCGAAGCGAATAATGCGCGCTTGACTACGTTGTTGGAACTGCCGCGCTAGATACTCTGGTGCCATCTCACGCTTGGCACTACCAACCCGGTGCATATAGCCTCCTGGACTTCTATGCACGAAGAGGCTGCGAGGTATCTCTACCTTTATGACAGGTAGCTGCTCACCTGTATTTGATGGAAGAGTCAGACGCTCAATGACAGGGTTGAGCGATGGAGTGACAGAGTTAATGCAAATCTCGCGAATAAAATCCTCGACAACGTCGAGCCTATCGAGAGCAATGCCTACGACCTCTCGCCGATCGTCCACGCCCATGACGCATACACCACCGCGACTGTTCGCGAATGCAGCCAACTCGTCAGCCAACGAATCACGATGGGGAGCGGCGACTCTATTACCGGAGAGGCGAACCTCCTTCAATTCCAAAAAGGAATCCTCACCCAAGCGAATTTTCTCGATCAGGTCAATGGGGTTGTCATACATCGTTAAACCTCTCTTCCCAGGCGTTGGTAACGTCGCTCGAAAGCGTCTTTACCTCCCTCCATCACCTTGCAGATTTCCACTCGCATGGCCTTGTTCTGCAATGATCCTGACTGGCTGACGAAACACTGATGGTTAAAGTCGAGCACGTGAATCATCTCAGCGTCGCCATTGACTACGATATTTGGATTGTGGGTCACAATGATGAGCTGCCGTCTTTGCTTGTTGGCGCGAATTTGTTGCACGACCAGATCATAGATTAAATGGTTGTCCAAATCGTCTTCGGGCTGATCCAAGACCAGAGGCTCGTCTCCGTGAGCAAGCAAGAAGGCCAACATAGCTGCGGCGCGTTGACCAGCCGAAGCCTGCCCAATCGACTGAAAATCTTTACCGTTGCCTTTACGACTGTACTCTACCTGCAAGCCATCCTCGGGAAACCAGCACTGAATGTGGTTGATCAGCTCGGGGCGTTTTTCGGTTTCGCCTGTCAGGTATTTGTTGAACCAACCACCAAACTCAGCTGAACCGCGACATGACGACACCAAGCGGTTTTGCAATTGCTTGATAGCCTCTTCAAGGTGCTGTGTGGCTGACTCATCTGGCGTCTCAAGCAAATCAGCTGCCAGAAGCAAATTGGCAACTAGCCCCTTAGCCGGGGTGTCACCTTGTGATTCGGTATAAATATCGTCTTTGAACTTGTCTGGAACCCCGAGTAAATCTCGTAGCGAGCGATCCATGGCTTGAGCATCGCGGCCATAAGGAATCAAATTCATCCGGACAAAGTGGTTTTCTGCCAGCGTTTCCTCAAGGAATTGCATGCGCGTCGCACTGATGGCTCGGCGTGCATGCCAAACGTGTTCGAGCTGCGATTTGGCATGCACTCTCAAGTCATCGAACTGTTTTTTCAGTGCATCCAAACGTTTGACTTCTGTATCTAGACGTTGTCGCTCCTGCACCAAACGTCCATATTCACTAGGGTCATTTACACCCTGAGTCTGCAAATCGGTTTTCAGGGCCTCATAATCGACTCTTGCCTTCTCAACCTGCGCTTTCCAGCGACTCTGCAACAATTGCTCTTTGAGCGCGGCGCTGTTGTCGACTAATTGCTGTGCTATGGCCTCTACCTGAGCTTGGGCTTGTGCAATGGACGAGGCTAATTGCAGAACAATCGTCAGCGCATCGCTGTCGGCGGCGGGGTCGAATACGCTTTCGGGTAAATCTTCAGCCAGTAAGTCCCCCGCCAACTCACGCAAACGGGTTGCCGTTTCAATCACCGTATCAAACTGTCGGTCCATCTCTCGGGTTTGGCGGCTAGTTCGCTGATAAGCCTTCAGTACTTCAGCGTGGTGAGCATCCTCAAAGCGCGCTAGCTTACGTTGCACATCCTGCAGGGTTAGATTCAGTGCCTCACGCCCTTTGAGCTTGCCATTCAGCTCGCGCAATTTGGCGCAGGTACTGAAGAATCCACTTTTGGCCTCTTCGAATAGGTTTTTTGCAGTATCCGTCCCAGCGGCTTCGTCTATTACTTGTAATAGAGCCTGTTGGCTTTCGCCTGCCAGCGCTGCGATTTGCCCCTGGCTGAACAGCCGCACAGGAAAGCGTTGTTCGGTAATTGCCTGACTCTCGGATGTTTTCCATTGAGAGGTAATTTCGTCCCACTCTTCGACGGCTTGCCCTTGCCCATCTTGTTGCCATAACAAACGATAACGGACGCCATCGCGGCTGAGAGTAAGCGTAATGTGCGTAGTGACGAGCAGGCCTCCCAAATCATTTCGGGATCTGGCAATTTTGTTGAAGCGCACAAAGGTCTCGCTGGCCTCGCCGCTTGCCCCCAGCTCACGCTCTCGTCGGTAAGCTAGCCGTAGAGAGTGCACGATTGTGGACTTGCCAGTGCCCCGACCACCAACCAACGCATTGAAATAAGGGTTGAACGTCAGTCGGGTGGGTTTGTTGCCGCGCCCCATGAAACGAGCATCGGCTATTTCGATGGCCTCGATGAAGTGCTCAGGTCTGTCGAACGGGGAAAAGGGCTCGACGTCGTCGCTACGACGCACTGAAATACCTTGCCCATCCAACAGAGCCAAACGCAGCCCTTCCAGAGAAGGCTTGGCCATCTTGATCCAGGTATAGCGCGAACCAGGTACGGCTGGGCCTTGGAAGGTATGGCAGTCGGAACCAATTACTTCAGCCCAGTTCAATTTTGACTGGATGTAGGCTGATGGCTTAGGAGCTGCGGGGGTCAACACCTCCATGGCCAACACGCCAGGATTACTCAATAACAGCTCTACGGTTTGATGGTCGAGAACAGACTGGATGGAGCCTTCTGCTTTGAGTTGCAGCAAGCCCTTACTAGCGTCGGCATGGGCAGGAATAGGCAGTGCTCCAGCCTCTAGTACGGCCTGCACCACATCTGCCGCACTTCGACGGGTTACACCATCACTATCGCCTTTTGTACCGCTGTAATCGACTCTGCCCAGTAGGGAGTCAATGTCACTGGTCGTGGCGTCGGTACCGAAAATCGCTAGTAGGTGGAAGCCCCCATTGACGGAAAGCTCCACGCCAGGAAACAGATGTAGTTCGCGAAACCCCTCAGGTGGATCTTCCTGCATGGTCGCGTAAGCGACCTTTAATTTGTCTACCCAAGCGCCGCAGTTGTGGTCAGTGACGGCCACGCAGTCAATACCTGCCACCATGTATTTCAGGAGCCATTGCTTAGCTGTTAGCTCGTCAACCGTCCCCATCGCTCGCTGCCAAGCGTCCGTATCCTTGGACGCCGGCGTATGCGTATGGAAGTCAAATTTCCACCAGCGGGCGCCGGGATAAGTCCATTGAAAACTCATTGAAACTCCTCAGTCCGAGCACACATGGTGACTCTGCGGATTCTTCTGCTACTTCTTGCTGTGCATAGAGCTACGTTGGTCGTTGTAGTGATCAACACTTTCACCACCCCTTGCGCATCAAAGTATCAAAGTCACGCCGAGAGAGGACATTTGCGCAATCGCGCCAGTCGTTATCGGTTGGCCGCAGAGTGGCGTTGTAGCGTAGATCGAACCCTGTCTCTTTTTTCTGGGCATTGATGTACTGATCCATCAATTCGCCTAGGTGTTCGATGTCATCAATCCATTCGTCTTTGATTGTGTCCGGCAGGGAGCCAAACAGATCGAAGCGATCTTTCATTCGCTCGGAAAGGCGACCATATACCTTCTCGTCGACCGTCTGCTCATTGACTAGATTGAGCATATCCACCCTGTCACGGACCTGGCCAAAACGCTTGATACGGCCAATTCTTTGTTCCAGTTTGGTAGGGTTCCATGGCAGATCGACGTTGATAAGTGTACCCAGCGTTTGCAAATTCAAACCTTCACAAGCGGCGTCAGTAGCCACCATTAGGCGCAGCTTACGATCCGCCACCATGCGTTTGAGCGTTTCCCGCTCGATACTTACGCTATCACCCTGGCGATAAAGGCGGCTACGGCCAGCACCAGCGTATAGGCCAATAGCTTCATCCGGGTAAAGGGCAGCTAACGACTCAGCAACCCAGCGGGCGGTGTCATAATACTGACTGAAAATGATGCAGCCTAACTCGCGCCATCCCTCAACACCCAGGTAATGCAAAATCGCCTTGAGTTTGGGGTCTTCCTTTACGCACTGGAGGCGATCCAATAGGCGCTGTAGAGCAAGTTGTTCATCTGAGCTCTGCACTGAAACTGAGACCTCACCTTCATCGCTTTCCTCAGTTACTGTTTCGCCCTGCAATAATTTCTGTGCCGTATTAATTCCAGCAACAATGCTGCTGCAGATACGCTGCTCCATTAGATTTTTCATGAAGCCACTACCACTACCATTACTGGCCAATGCCTTGCCGAAGGCTCGCGCTTGGCTATAGGCCTCTCGAAAGTCTTCGCTGGAGCGCAGGGCAAGCCCCTCGAACAATGCATTGAAACGGTGAACATCCTTAACCAACCCTGCCTCGGGATGCACATCCACGCCGATGGGCTTAAGCAAACCCGCCTCCTCCAAGGTGGTGCGTTTGCGCAACACCACATGGCGGACAAAAGGGTTCTCACGCTGAAAGAAGCTTGCGCCAGAAACACGGCGTCCCAACTCATCTTCCAACACCTCACGAGCATCTTCGCTCAGTTCCGTATAAGAGCCGGCCAGCCAAACCTTCTGCTGTAATCCAAGATCCTGTCGCACCATGCTGTAGAGCTGGCGGGCTCGCCCGTCTTGAGTTGAGTTGACCGTTGGTAGGGGCGACCGAAGTAATCGCCACGCATATCCGGGATCACTTACACCCACCTCACCCGACAATATTGGAATTATCTCCTTGGGTTTGTGCCATTCGGAGAAGTCACTACCTAGTACGAAATTGCCTTTGCCCTGATGGAGCACTCCCACCAGATCCCATAAGTCTTCACGCTGCGTCTGAATAGGTGTTGCCGTGCCTAAAAGGACGTGATCTGAACAAGCAGAAATTTTGCGGATGAACGCTAGCAGCTCATTGTGAGTGCCCGCACCCTTACCCATCCCCTGCCGCGTACGTGCCTTGTGCGCCTCATCAAGGATGACCAAGCCGTAACCACCTCGCAATCCAAGAAGATACTGCTTCTCCAACGAGTCACGCAGCATCAGGCCAGTGGATATGATGCCAATCCGAAGTGGACAACTGGTGACATGCTCTGGACCTGCAGGTGAAATTACTCGTTCCTTATCGTCGAGCCAAACCTTTTGCTGAGTCTGCCAACGGGCACAAGGGACGCCTAGCTTATCCATCATCTCAGTCTGCCACTGCTCACACAGCGTTGCAGGGGTGAAGATGATCACTGGCTTACTCCGCCCCTTCTGCTCGGCCAAAAGAGTCAACGCCAAAGCAGCTGTCCCCAGGGACAGAGTTTTCCCCAGTCCAACTTCATCAGCCAGCAGTAGACGCACATAGCCGTATTCCTGGTAGTGTTTCAGACATTCGCTGACAAATCCCTGCTGCCAGGGCTGTAGAGAGAATCCCTCCCGGTACAGCGGCGACTCGATCAACACCGCCGGCGCTAACTGCTCAGGCTCATCTACTTCGTCGATACCAATCTCGCGACGCCGACTACATCTAGATATCTCCCGGCATACTGCATCCGGTAGAGGTTTAGCGGCATTCCAGAGGAAGTCGAACTCCGCTTCGATCCAAGCCACCCCTTCCGGAGAGTCGTCCGACCACAAAATTTCGTAGTGTGATTGCCACCCATTGCTGGTTTCATTCATTGATCCCATAAAACCAAGCTTTCGGCCATCCGCGAGGTCGATCACCCCAGCTTTACCATGAACGAACCCGCAGGCGCTGTCTGGCGCTACGCGAATAACCTGGCCACGCTTATCCAGGAAAGCAGCCAACCGTTGATAGCGCTCGCGATTCATAAGTGCTTCGGCTTCCACCGAATGCTCATTCCACTTGCCCAGCAGCTTGGCTTCGCACACCTGGGCCACCCGCAGATCCTCACCCTGGATGTCCGCGTTACAGACAATCTGAACCTCAGGAATCTGCTCGATCAGCTCCCCGGCCACTTCGAACAGCGAGCTGGTGAAGTAACCGGCAATGCGTCGATAACGCAGAGCGCCCTTAAGGTGTTCTGCAAGGAAGCTCTGGTCCAGCGCATGCGTACGCGAGGACATGCGGGTGATCGTCATGCGGGAACTCCCTTATTGATCAAGTGCCCGCTGATTTTGCATCCGCGCTGCCAATATCTCGGCCGCTGAGCGCACTGCTTCACTACGTGATTTGCGCGAAAGAAAGGTGGCCAGATCAATCAATTTCAGACGAATTTCCATGTAATCCGACAGATCAGCGGCCAGCGTTTTCAGCACCGTCTGCGGCTCGACTTCGCCCAGTAATTGCTGCAGGGCTATGATCAATTGCCCCAGCCAAGTCGGACCAATTTCGGTACTGTCGGTCAAGTCACGAGAGGAGAACTCGTCCACCTGCTTCAGGCGGGCATTGTTGACCACCATGCTGGTCATTACCTTGGTGTAATCCTCTACACGAAAAGCCTTGGCGAAGTTCTGGTAATTGTCCAACTTCGAGGCACCGACAGACTCCATATCCAACATGCGCAAGTAGAAGCGCTGTATGCCACTAAGCGAGTGCCAAGTATCCAGCTGCACACCTTCTGGCACCAAAAGGCTGTTGGCTGCCTCGGAGGCTTGTTGCACGATCTCATCCACCACGGTGACTTCGCCCTTGGTGCGCGGGCGCAATGCGAAGGTCGTCACGTCTGTCTCACCGATCTTGGTATAGCTGGTAAGAACCTTGAGCGCAGCAGCGTAGCCGGCCATCTGAAGATCCGCATCATTGAACACCGGCTCACCCATGCGAGCCTTAACCTCATCATTGAGGTTCATCATCTGATCGATTTGCGAAGCCACTTCCTTACGTACTACCGGCAGAATGCGCTGTTTGAAACCCACTTTCTCGCCTGCTGGGCGCTTACGCAGCATCAAGGTCACCGTACCCTGAACATAGCCACCTTTTTTCTGCTCGGAAGTCGTCTCTGTGGCTATATACCAAGCCGCTACAACTTGAAGGCTCGCCGCCCAGAAAATGCCTACCATATCCGACCAGACCTCAGTGCTCTGGTGGGTGAACATCACGCACTGCATACCGTTATCTGGCATGTGATTAGTCATGGCCAAGTAGGCCTCAATCATGCCGCGACGGAAATCATCACCATCGCCCTTGATCGCCAGCGCTCGACGGGAATCCCATGTCCAATCATTAAATGGGGCCGGCGGATTTTTGCGCAACCAAGCAATAAAGAATTCGGTTATTTCGTGGTAATGCACTGCATCAGCGTAAGGAGGGTCTGTTATATACAAATCCGCAAAACATGAAATCTTGTCAGCAGGGCACGAAACAACATTTGCACTCGTCAGTACAGAGAGCTCGTTATCATCTAAGTCGATAATCGAATGATTTTCCAGGTTCGGTATAGCACGCACGCCATAATTATAAAGTGTATTTAATGCCTGGTTAGAGAACGTATTGACCTGATTCTCATGCCGTGTCGATGTGGCCCACCGGCACAGCTTAGTATTCCACTCAATAGACTTAGACTGGACTGCAACCAAGGCAGGTTTAATATCATCATCAGGAAGATCGTTTAAATTTCTCTTATAGAAGCTAAATGACAACAATTGCCTCGGACTGAACAAATGATGCCAATATGTCCAGCCACGCTCACGAATTGGCTGATCCGTGTTATATCCAGGTTCGATTGCCATATCAGGGACTAGACCTTTCGCCTGCCAGTCACTCAAACACTGCAGAACCAAGCCTTCAACTTTACTCTCCCGTTCTAAATCCTCTTTGGTTACTGCGGCAAAAAAAGTCTCTTGCCGAGGCTTTTTAAGCGTTTCTTTCGTAATCCACTGGATGCAGTAGAGTCGTTCCTGAAAGATATCATCTTTACGCGGCCTGAAATCTGAAATTACCCAAGGACGCAAACGGTTAGATATCTCTCCGGTCTCGGTACGATAGTCTCCTCGCAAAGTCTTAACTGGCGTTCGATAGCTCTTCCCATCTATCTCATAGACTAAGGCACCATCCTGAACAGTACCCCGTGCGGCCTGTTTCATTTCTCCTGGAGTGGCATTTGAAAACACTTCGATATTGAATCGTTTATTATCGTAGTCAGGAATCAACCTAGCCACGACATTGCGCTGCATAGATACTACCCAGCTTGGAGCTAAAGGCACCAACCATCCAGTTTCTGGACAACGCGCTTCCACACAATAAAGATAAACTTTAGCGCGATTACCTTGTTCATCGTGCTCGATGCCCAGGGCTGTGATCTCTTTATCTACCGCTTTAGCAACTTCGCGCTGGGCCTTTTCGATCCTGCCACGACGTTCAGGGGAGGCTCCAATGATATTAATCGCACCCCATGTCAGCATGCAGGCAATCGGGTTTAAGTCAGATGCATAAACGTCGCACCCCATACGAGCTGCTTCAAACGGAATGGAGCCACCACCAGCAAAAGTATCAGCCACCTTAGGGCGATGGCCAAAACGCAGGATGCCCAACTGCTCGACCAATTGATCCATAGAGTGAGCGTTGACACCCAAGTAACCCAGCCGCTCATTGACCTTCGGCCAAACCGGAGCCAACAGGAAGGTCTGATCCATCTCCTCCGGACGTTTGCATAGCAGCGACCGCTCCTCATAGCTCGGAAGGGTGGCCAGCGCCTGAGCGTATATATCGGCCTTAGCCTCGTCGTTAATACCACGCTTCCAGCTCAGTTTGAGGCCTTTTTCCTCGGCATCCAGCGGGAACCCCCAAATATTCACATCCTGTTCGTGTAACTCACTGCCATTTGGAATTTTAAAGTCGAAGTAGTCCCAGGGATTCTTCAACATGATCATCCTGGCAATATCAGCAGGTTTCAGAACCGCTTGGACCACTGCACGGCGACCGAGACCATGTATATCGAACGCCATTAACGCCTCGAAAAGCTCAAGATCCTGCTCCGCATCATCAGTATGAGGAAGCAAGCTACCCAGCAGAATGGCACGCACCAGGATCAGGGGTTTCCGCCCCTTCCAATAGGAACCTAGGGCTGTCAGCGTTTGGCCAGCACCCGCCTTCCGCTCTCGCTGTGCCTCGAACGACACCTTCTGTACCGGGAACACGGTTTCGATCAGCGCCGGCGCATCCTTCAGAAAGAAGGGAATCAGGCGTACGGAAGTCATTGCAGTCATGTCGGTTCCTTAATCGAACAGGCCCAGGGTCGGGCGCTCGGTGTCTTGTTTGCGAGGCTTCACGGTATGAGGTTTGAACAGCTCGTTTTGAGCCACGTCTCCCATCGCGTGACGTAAAGCCAAACGCCAGCCCCTGTTACCATCATGCACGCCGCCAGTACTCATGGCCGTCATGCCAAACAACCACCAACGCTCCTCAGGGCGCAAAGCAAGCCAATTACGTACAGCGACCGGAATATTCTCCATCGCCATGCCTTCGACCGCCCACGCAATAACACATAGTTCCTTACCGAGCAGACGATCCACCGGGTTTTCGCCCACCTTCCAGGCGCTGACACGCAGGTTGTGCTCCTTCAGGCGAGCATTGAAAGCACGCTGCACTTCGCTGCGAATCGCCGTCCAACGGGATCGCTCCAGTACGACGCGCTCAATGATGCCCGCTTGCTGATCCTGGGCCTGCAGGCCAAGGCTCTCGATGATGCTAACGGGTCCAGACGAGTTTTTTGGCACGTCAACAATAAAGTGATGCGGATCAGTGGTAGCGGGCACGCCGAATCCAATCGTGGGGCGTTCCGGTGCCTTGGTTACGCGGGCCGGCTTGCTCGGCGAACGGGCCATGTCATGTTCCTCGAAAATACGTTGTGCAAGGCTCATGATCATTCTTCCTGAATCACATCGCCAGGGCGAAGCTCGATACCGCTGAGCTTGGCGAATTCCTTGGCGGCATAGCCGTTTTCGAATACAGCACCACTACCAATCTGCACTGTCACGACGTCTTGATCGTCACCGAGCGCTTTACGCAGTCCGTTGATCGCAGCCTCTATTATCGCGGCGGTCACCTCGCGCTCCTGGAAGCGCACGGTGACCGTGTTTTCGCCCTCACCGATCTGAATGCGAACGCCCTTAAAGATGGTATTGGTGCTGCCTTTGAAGTTATTCAGCACTAGAAAAACTTTGTCGGTGCTATCCAGCGAAACCTTCTTCGTTTCGGCCAATCGCGCCGGCTTGCTGTCATCAATTTGCACCTGTTTATCGCTAGCAGCCGGGATCGTATAGTCGGCGTTGTGCGATGCCTCCCCAGCGCTGGCATAAATCATCAGTCTGGCCGCCTGCGAGCTAATAGCGAAAGGTTCGATATATAGCTCACCATCCTTTGGGTTCGATCCATCCAGTGTGTAACGCATCTCGGCCGCTGGTAAGCAAGACAGGGTAACTATGCGTTTGTCTGCTATTGCCTGTACCTGATGACGGACACGCAGATCGGCAACCCAACGCTGTGGCTCGCCAGTCTGATGTCGGCCTTCACTGTCGATGGCGAGAAAATAAAGCGTTGCTGCGCTAGTGATAAAATTGTCCAAATCCTCGACTTTAGTATCAATAGCACTGACCTTGGCAGTCGCTGCGTAATGCACTACCGGGCTCTGGCCAGCGTTACGCGGAATAATGGCTAGTGTGGATTCGCCGGTAGACTCATTTAACGTTTGCAGAGTAACGTTTACTGTCGTCTTCTCAGCAGGGAACGGCCCCTTCTCAATATATCCGTCAGTACCCTGCCTCCAGCGCCCCTGTTTCAAAGCTTCGGCTTTGAGGGTTTCCATGCCGCTAGACCCAGGCATCCAAGCCCAGGCTGCGTTGCTCTTGGCACGCATTAACACATCTTTCCAGGGGGTGCGACGGTCAATTGCCGGCCACAGGTCGCTTTCAGCCATTGCCCAATAGTCGCCAATTACCGCTGACAGATTGAGTATCAACTTGTAGTTGGCGCGCGGACTAGCCAGCAATTGCTCAATCTGATACTCGGCAGAGTTGTTACCCTGCCCCATGTTTAGGCCATTATCTATGGCAGCCTGCATCAATTGGGCAATACCGGTCATTGCATCAATAGACGGAAAGTAGAGGCGGTTGTAAGCACCCGATAGAGCCTTATGGAAGCGCTGCTGAGCATCTTCCATACGGTCGCGAGCTTCTTCGAATAGACTGTCCCCATCTTTCAAGCGCTTACAAATAGCCTCGATGGCATAC
>Ga0182005_1000458_pt1 | contig 21410 bp, 24 predicted proteins | sample Sormic07211103_1_FD_123021 | JGI IMG/M metagenome (GOLD analysis project Ga0182005, IMG submission 123021) | Rhizosphere microbial communities from Sorghum bicolor, Mead, Nebraska, USA - 072115-103_1 MetaG | ecosystem: Host-associated > Plants > Roots > Rhizosphere | place: USA: Nebraska...
CACGGCTACCCCCTGCACCCGCTGCACGGCTTCTGCCGCGTTACGGTCAGGTAGTTTACCAATAGCATCAGCAGCAATTACGTCCATAATCGCGAGGGAGTTCTTCTTGATACTGAGGGCTTTCATCTGGGAAGGTGCCATGGTACCTTTTACCAATACCTCTCCCAGGCTTCCACCTGTAGGGTCTAGGGCAATACTACCCAGATCAGTGATGCCGGAGGGGATGTTCATTTCGATCTCACGGGTAGTATGTCCGATATAGGATATTAAGATCTTCACCTTACCGGTAGTATGGGTATTCAGTGTAAAGTTGCCATTCAGGTCGGAAGCAGTTCCCTGTTTGGTACCGGGTGCCTGGATGGAGGCACCGGGTAGCTGGCCGTCCTTTCCTGTTACGGTGCCTTTGATGGTTTGTGCATAAGAAAGGGATGCCGGCAGGAGCATGCCCGAAAAAATTAGTAGCCTGCACTGCTTAAAAAGGAAATGCATATAAAGGTAATTTTCCTCAAAAGTCTACCCTGGAAGTTTCTCCTTCGACCGGCTCGAACAAATAGCACCTGGCATCGTATTTTTTAGCCTAAACGAACGTACAAATATTGATATTCAAATGATTGGATGGGATTAAGGAATTGTTACCAATGCTATTTAATATGGAGGTAACATTGGATTTTTACATTTGTCGGGCATGATCTACGTTATCGCCATAGGCACCTTCCAGGCATTTACTGCTTCTCTGTTACTGCTCACGAACAAGTTGAGGAGTAAGGCAGATGGTTTATTGATACTATTGTTGTTTTGTATCGCGGCGCACCTGGCAACCAAGTTTTACATTTTCAATTTTGTGCAGGATGGGCATGTGCGGTACCAGATGAATACGTTTATAGGGTTTTGTTATGCACCATTATTGTATTTATATGCGTTGAAGATAAAGAATGAAGCGTTTATACCTGCAACCCGGTGGTATGTGTTTTTGCCTTTTATATTCGGTGCAGTAGGGTACCTCACGGTGATTTGTGTGTTGTCTTTTAGCCAGCAGGCGGGGTATGCAGCGTTGAATATATATAATAATGCGACGACGTGGACGACGGTTTCCTTTTCCGCCCTTTTGACATTTTTGGCATTGAGGATCGCTAAGAAGCACCTGCAGGAGGGATCGCAGGAGCGGAGGTTGATAGAGTGGGTGTCATATCTGTTTATAGTTTCTTACCTCGTTTCATTGTTCTTTTTGAACCTGGGTTATTTTAAAAAGACAGGTAATGCCGAAATGATCCTGTGCCGGGCGTTGATTTATAGTTGTCTGCTAATAGTGTCAATTATAATCATCAGGTATAAGATCATTGCCATCCAACCGCCGCCTGTATTTATTGATGAAGCCCCCGCAACAGTTGCCGTTGTCACTAAACCTGAAATTTTCCCCCGCAAAACCACCCTCTCTGCCGCCGATCACCAGGACATCCTCAACAAACTGGACCAATACCTCCGCCAAACCCGCCTATATACAGACGCAGACCTGAACCTTGACAAGCTCGCTGCCGGCGTAGGCATCAGCAAATACCACATCTCCGAAGCCCTCAATGCCTTTGCCGGGAAATCCTTCTACCAGTTCATCAACGAATGGCGTATTTCTCACGCCATCGAACGCCTCCAGTTCATGACCAGCAAAAACCTACCGGTCAATGTGCTCACCATCGCCTTCGACTGTGGCTTTAAGGCCAAGTCCAGCTTCAACCAGTACTTTAAAAAGATTACGGGACAAACGCCTACTGAATATATGCGTAATCTGGCAGGGGTGGTGTAAATTTGCCCCATGTTTGAAGCATTAGATCAATTTGTCTCGAAATACATTCGCCTTACTTCCGAAGAAACAGAAATCTTCCACTCCCTGTTGGAATACAAAAAGGTGAAGAAGAAACAATACCTGCTCAGGGAAGGGGAGATCTGCCAGTTTGAAGCATTCATCCTGAAAGGATGTATACGTACTTTCTATGTAGATAAAAGCGGTACTGAAACAATATTGAACTTTGCTATTGAAGGATGGTGGGTGAGTGACCTCAGCTCTTTCTCAGAACAACTGCCTTCTTCGCAGAATATAGAAACACTGGAAGACTGTGAGCTGCTGCTGATCAATTATGATAACAAGAAGATCTTATTTGATGTGATTCCTGCGTTTGAAAAGTTCTTCCGTATTCTGGTGCAGCGTTCACTGGGGGTATTGCAACAACGGTTCTATGCAGGTATTTCACAGACTGCAGAAGAGCGCTATCTGGCTTTTATTGAAAAGTACCCTCAAGTCGTACAGCGGGTACCACAACACCAGATAGCGCGATATATTGGTGTATCGCCGGAATTTCTAAGTAAGGTACGGAGCACGATGTACAAGAAGCCTTAGTAAGACCTGCATTTCGCTCCGTCTTTACCTGAATACCAACCTATTCGCCGTTTCTACTTCATCCTGGCTCACCGTATGCCCCATGCCCGGATATACTTTCACCGTAATATCCGCACCCATATTCTTAATAATTGTCTCACTCTCCCGCACACGCGTCACTGGCACATGCATATCAGGATCGCTGCTGCCAATAAATACCGGCGTACCATTAAAGTCCCCGTTATAATTAGCAAGATTCAGCGCTGCGCCAATCAATCCACCTGTGAAAGCCACCACACCACCATAAGGTTGTGCATGGCGGGTCACATATTCCAATGTAAGACACGCACCTTGCGAAAATCCCATGAAGTAAATATTGGAAGCCGGGATTCCTGCCTTTAAAATATCGTCTACAATCGCATTGATCACCTCAATTGCCGAACTCAAACCCGGTTCATTCTGCGCAACCGGTGCCATAAAAGAATAAGGGTACCAGCTATGCCCACTTGCCTGCGGGGCAATTAAAGCGTAATCTCCTACATTCAGATAGGTACCTAACGAAATGATATCCTGTGCACTTGCCCCACGTCCATGTATCATGATCAGGGCCTTCTTTGCCTGTGCCAGCGGCACACCTGCCGTCACAATATTTTTCTGATGTGTCATGTTTTACTCCTTTTTTGAAAAAGAAGAAATTCAACAACAGGGATGAATTTCTTCTTCCTTTTTTTTCAGAAAGAGGCATTCACATTATGCCATGAATCCCTCTTTCATAATTAATTCTCCTGCTGCAACCAGATATCCGCATACTCTTCCGGATGCCTTTTGAACTGTGCATGCACATAAGCACACAATGCCCTTACTTTCAGCTTGTGCTCCCTTGCATACGCCACCATACCATCCAGCAGGTGCTTTGCCAGCCCTTTGCCTTCCTGTGTATAGTGAATCTCCGTATGATATGCAGTGAGCACCCCATTTTCAATCCCAATCACCATTTCACCCACCTGTTCATTATCCAGCATCAGGTAAAAAGCACCATGATTTTTCTGGTTAAGTCTGATTACTACTTCTTCCATAATAAATACCAATTATTGTAAAGGTGGTAATACTTTTTCAATTTCACTCTTCATACCACGATACTGCGCAGGGAGTTTCAGATTCTTGCCTAACTCTTCCAGTGGCTCGTCCACGGTGAAACCCGGATTGTCTGTTGCTAATTCAAACAGTACTCCACCTGGTTCTCTGAAGTATAAAGAGAAGAAGTAATCCCTGTCAATTTTCGGTGTAATGTTCAATCCTTTCTTCATCACTTTCTCACGGAACTTCATGAGGATCTCGTCATTTGCTACACGGAAAGCTACGTGGTGGTTAGTACCCGCTGCATTTCTGCCTGCTGCTTCTTTCGGAGATTCAATCAGGTCTACGATATTCGCATTCCCGATTGCATCCGTTACAAAACGGTGCCTGTTGCCTTCCACGCCCTGTGGCTGGTAGCCTAATATTTCAGTGAGCACCGTCGCAGTGGGGCCTATGCTACGCAGGTTCAGGGTTACATTGTGAAAACCTTTCGTTGCATGTGCCGCTTTTACATCAGCAGTTTCCCATGCTTTGCGGTCATCTGCATTTTTAGGAACGATCAGGTTCAGTTTCAGCCCATCCGGATCTTCCAGTGGCAGGTACAGTTCACCAAAGCGTTCAGCAATTTCACCATGTTGCACACCCTTCTCTTTGAAGCGGGCAGCCCAGAACTCCAGGCTACCTTCAGGTACAGCGTACCCGATTTCTGTGGCCATACCGGTACCGGCAGATCCCTTACCGATGCCTTCCCATGGGAAAAAGGTGAGAATAGTACCCGGCGTACCCGTTTCATTACCAAAGTAGAAATGGTAAGTACCCGGGTCGTCGAAGTTCACGGTCTTCTTTACGAACCGTACTCCCAATATATTGGTATAAAAATCAAGGTTCCGTTTAGCATTGTCCGCGATTGCAGTAATGTGGTGCAATCCTAAGATTCTATCTTCCATAAATGTAATTTTTTAAAAGTTGAATATGTTGTAACCTTCAGCCAGGCATAAGAGGTTGGACTGGCAGCTTAATTAGCAGCCATTACGACGAGTAGCTCAGTAAACAAGGTGCCTGAATTAGTAGTTCAAAGTTCCAAAAAGGCCATTTTTATAATCTTCAATAGCCTGGTCTGCTTCGGCCATTGTCGTCATTACGAAGTTATCCTTCGCTGCAACAGGTTCGTCAATCACTTCGCCTGAAAGGAAGAGTAGTTGTGTATCTTCCGTAGTGGTAATCGTAAATTCGTCACCTGTTTTGTCGAACACGATCAGGTGATGTTCAGCTACTTCTTTACTATCATTCACCTGTACATTTCCATGCGCGATATATACTAAAGTCCAGTAATCGGGGACTACATTAAATTTCAAAGTCTTACCTGCGGGTACTTCGCCCACCGCTGCAATCACGGGGGTATATGAAATATTTACCGGTCCTGTTTGTCCATCAAAACGACCGCTCACCAGTCTCAGGTGATCCAGTACAATAGGCATCTCAGCCTTGTGCACGAACTGGTATTTCGGATCATCCCACTTGTTCGCTGCTGGTACATTCACCCACAATTGCAGTATTTCTTCCACTCCACCCTCCAGGTGTTCCTGTTCAGAAGGGCCTTCACTGTGGAGTATCCCTTTACCTGCAAACATCCATTGCGCATCACCTGCATTCAGCAACTGGTCGTTGCCAAAACTGTCTTTGTGATGTGCCTGGCCCTGCAGCTGAAAGGTAACAGGGGCAAAACCTCTGTGAGGATGCGGATGAATACGGCTGTCAGATCCTTTCGCTATGACGTCAGGGCCGCCATGGTGCAATACGATAAACGGGCTTGCAAACCGGAAGTCTGCATGTGGCAGGGGTTGCAGCACCGTTTGTGTAGCGGTGATGTTTTTGCTCCTGCCAGCCAGGATATGGGTGATGTCCTTTTTCATAATTATCGTTGATCTAAAAGTTATTAATATTGTTCTCATCCCCGTCCATCTAAAACGACGGACTTTCACGCTCCAAACTTGTGTTTATTATTCAAAAGATGCAATATCTCGTTTCTCAGCAACCCGCTGCCACCACCATAATGTCTGGTGATGATGGCAGCAGGAGCAAGTGCTGACAACCGTTCCCTCATCGTGGTCTCCTCTTCGGCAGTAATGCCTGCACACAATAATATGATGTCGTAGGGTGTCGCCTGCAAGGCAGCATATGCTTCATCATCCGTTGTCACAGCCTGTCCGGACCAGTCTTCAGGAGCATTCAGCAATCGCTGCATCACTTTCATAATCTCCTCATTGCGCCCGATTGCGAGTATCTTGGTATGCCCGGTTGTCATAGTGCAATGTTTTAAACCTGTTTAGTAAATTCAGACAGTGGCTTACGTGTTCTTGGTGCCAGCTCTCTTGATTTATACGGTTCTTCCAGCTTTTCCGCCTCATCTCTGCGGCCCAGTGCAATGATCACCAATGGTTCTTCAGTAGCCAGCAGTCCCAGTGATTCAGCAATCTGCTGCTTGTGGAAGCCTGCCATCACGTGGCCATTGATACCCATGCTATCTGCCTGTAACAGGAGGAAGGCATTACTCATACCCGTGTCGTGTGCATAGTAATGATTCTTCTGCTCCAGATCTGGCAGTTCCCTGATACCAACACTCAGGATCAAAGCTGCTGCATTCTTTGCCCATGGCTGGTTGCCCGGCATCAGTGCGGAATACAGTTTGTCAAAACCCGGCGTACCCGCTAATGCGTATACATAGCGCCATGGCTGGGAATTGTTTGCACTTGGTGCCCAGCTGGCACCTTCCAGGATAGTCAGTACTTCTTCTTCTGTCACTGGCTGAGCGGAATAAGAACGTGGACTCCAGCGTTCTTTAATTAAATCCAATACTTTGTGCGATGTCTGTGCGGTCTTAACTGATGACATAAAAAAAGTTTTACAAAGTTATAGTCCTCCTTTATAGCGGGACTGATTAGTATTTGTATAAATTACGGTTTTAAAGGTACATCCATCAGCAATATTTCTGCATCACTTTCTAATGCTGTCAGCGAAAAGCTGTCTGTATCCCAGATCCCAAATCCATCTCTTGCATCCAGTTCCTGTCCGTTGATGTTGAATTTACCTTTGATCACGAATGCATACACGCCGTTGCCAGGTTTCTGAATATAATAGCTGGCCGTAAAATCTTTATCGAAGCGACCTAAGTTGAACCATGCTGCCTGGTAGATCCAGGTACCTGCATCGTCAGGGTAGGGGCTCAGGATCTGGTGAAACTGATTCTTCTGACTCAGATCTGGAGTGATCTGGTCATACCTTGGCTGCACATTCAGCTTGTCAGGAAAAACCCAGATCTGCAGGAACTTAGCCGGACGATCCTTGTTCGCGTTGTATTCACTGTGGAATACCCCGGTACCGGTACTCATCACCTGGATGTCGCCCTGTTTGATGATGATCTTGTTACCCATATTATCCTTGTGTTCCAGATCACCTTCCAGCGGAATGCTGATGATTTCCATATTGTCGTGCGGATGAGTGTCAAAGCCACGGCCCCCGGCTACGATATCGTCATTGAGTACCCTGAGAACACCGAAGTTCATCCTGTCTGCATTATAATAACCTGCGAAACTGAAAGTGTGGTGGCTATCGAGCCAGCCGTGTGCGGCATGTCCCCGGGTAGCTGCTTTATGAAGAATTGTCTTTGCCATTGTTTGTTTCATTTGTTGGAACAAATATCGAACTTTTTAGTTGAGTAATCCATTAATCTGGATTAAGAAAATGGGTATCTTTAGCCCGTTTCAGCTTATACCTATAGTGAAAATGTAGCATGTTGTTAGTTGCCTTAGGCATGTATATTTTATAAAGTGCTGTTGTACAATAGTTTATAAGGGATGAATCAGGACTTAACCAGGGTAAGTCCGGTTAATTAAAATATATAGGGACAATTTTATACGAGCGTACACCTGTTACATATTGTAAATCAATATTTTAAAGCCCAAATGAAAAAACTTTTACTCGTGGCTGTAGTAGCCCTGTCCTGCATGCAGGCGTCATTTGCCCAACGTTTTAAGCAGGGGGTTGGTACCCTTCTCTCTATAGAGACTGCCGATTACATGGATACCAAAGCAAATTTTGGTTTCACCTATTCACCCGCATTGTTTTTTGCTGAGGAGGGAAATACCTCTTTTTCAGTAGGTATCCCGGTTAGTTTCGGTTTCAATGAAGGCTATTCTTCCGAATACGACGGCTATAGTGGCTATTATGGTAATACCAGTATCGGATTTATGCTGGATGTACCTGTCATTGTGAACTTCAACTATGGAGCCGGCGCCCGGAAAGGTGGCAGGCAGCGATGGGGTTTCTTTGTTGGTGGTGGTTATGGCTATCACCTGTCTACCGACAATTATTATTTTGACTATGATAATAATGGGGATTACCTGACTTCTTCCAACAGCACATTTGGATTAACTGGCAATGCCGGTTTCCGTATAGGCATGGGCCGCCAACACCGCCATAACCTGGAAATCAGGTTTTCTTATATGAAAGGGTTGACAGATTACAGGCCTGACGTATATGGGGTCAATTGTATCTTCAATTTCTAATAGGATTACACATAAAAGAGGCTGTTGCTTTGATAAAAAGCAGCAGCCTCTTTATATATATCTGATCATAGATTAAATGCGGCTCCTTCTGCCCATCACCAGTGAAATCACCAGCAATATCAGGAAGATGAAGAAGATAATCTTTGCGATGCCTGCTGCACTGGCTGCGATACCACCAAAACCAAACAAAGCAGCAACTAACGCGATAATTAAGAATGTGACTGTCCAGCGTAACATAAGATTAAAATTTTATAGTGAGGAAATGTATTGTCACTAACTATAAATCTAAAATGATGCCGGGTATCAAAACCAGTCCCATACAGGGATCTGGGTTGGAATGTGTGACCTAACTTCCACAAAGTATGTATCGTTCCCCCATCAGTACGCTACCGTTGGTCATATTTTTAACGAAAGAAACCTAAGAAATAGCCTGCCGAATTGTATGTTTGAATTTCAATTCATATTTTACAGTTTTAGCAGACTGTAGCAATAAATTGTCAGGGTGTTCACTTCTCAGATATCTATGGTAAGGTGAATGTTGATGTTGGCAGGCATTCCTTTTATAGTTGGTCAAAAGGTAAAGATTTATGCCATTGTCAGGTTGTTCAGTGTGATCATACATAAGCTGTGGTAAAGCCAGGTCCTGTACCTGTTCAAGCGGGTCTTCGCCACTTACCATGTAACCAGGGAATTGGCCGTCTTAAGCCTGTGAAAAGCATGTTTGACAAGAGCAACTAATTTTAGCATTTTTTTAGTTATCTGATTTTTTTAATTTTACGCCCAGCAATGAATAATAAAATAGGCTTCGACGTATTATTCAATAACGCAACTATCGGCATTATTGTAACAGATGACAAGGGCAGGATTATACTCGCAAATCCTTTCCTGTTAAACCAATTTGGCTATGAAGAAAGCGAGGTGCTGGGGCAGCTTATCGAGCTACTCGTACCCACCCGCTATCAACATAGGCACGTTCATCACCGGGATGGCTTTAACAAGCATCCCCGCAACCGTCCTATGGGGGCCGGCCTGGAACTCTTTGGCCGCCGGAAGGATGGGAATGAATTTGCGGTGGAAGTGAGCCTCGGTAACTATAATACCGAAGCGGGGCACTTTGTCATTGCCTTTGTAAGCGATATCTCCGCCCGCAAAGCATCAGAAATGGCGCTGATCACCCTGAATGCGGAGCTGGAAGCCAAGGTAGATGAAAGGACCAAGGCCCTCAGCGAAATGCTGGAAAAAGAAAAGGGACTCAATGAACTGAAGTCGCGCTTCGTCACCATGGCGTCGCATGAATTCCGTACGCCACTGAGCACCATCCTCTCGTCGATCTTCCTGATTGCCAAGTATGAAACTACCGAAGAACAGCCGAAACGATATAAGCACATAGAAAGGATTAAGTCGGCCGTAAATATGCTGACTGATATCCTGAATGACTTCCTCTCTGTAGGTAAGATTGAGGAAGGAGCGATACAGGTTCGTCTTTCTGAATTTGACATCAAAGCACACATCGAAAACATTCTCAGTGAACTCGTTGGCCTGCTCAGACCCGGACAGGAAATAGAATACAATCATATCGGTAATACTATTTTGACCCTGGATCCGGTTCTAATCAAACATATTACCATCAACCTGGTGTCGAATGCAATTAAGTTTTCGCCTTCCGGAAAACCGGTGTTCCTGACTACCACCTATGTAGGAGGGGAGCTGGTCCTATCCGTAAAGGATCAGGGGGTGGGTATCTCTTATGAAGATCAGCAGCATTTGTTTGAACGGTTCTTTAGAGGTGAAAATGTGTCGAATATACAGGGAACCGGTTTGGGATTGCATATTGTGGCGAAATATACAGAATTGATGAATGGAAGGATCGAGTGTATCAGTGAGTTGGATAAAGGAACGGAGTTCAGGATCATTATCAGACCGCATTTATAATATTACATTATTTTAGATATTTTTGGATGAGCCACTTCCTGTAGGAGGTGGCTTATTTTTTGCCCTTCCTGATCATAAGCATTCCTTCTCCTGACTACAATCATTGCTGACCATCGTCAGCCATCCTACATTTATCTCCTGAATACACATGTAACCAGCACTTTACGACCGACGCCAATTTTCAACTCATTAAAGCGACGACTATGCTTTTATCACAGTTAAACTCGTGCACCATGGAAATTTATATCAGCGAAGAAGACCTGCTGCAAAATATCCAGGACAAATTTCAGGAAGCATACCCTCATCTCAGGCTGGAATTCTTTAAACACCCGCATGAGGCAGGTGAAGGATGCCCCCGCAATGAAAAGTGGCCATTGGATACCCCCATCGAAGATATTCGCATGATCCATAGTTTCGGCTGGATCGACATTAGTGAAGATAGAACTGTGGCTGAACTGGAGCGGGATTTTTACAGACAAATAGGCCTGTCTGTTCAGGTGCTGCGTAAGAGCGGCCTTAACTGGCTGCTCACGACACGCACCGACCACCTGACCCTCCGGTTGCAGGAAGATATGGGAGCCGGGGTACTTTAAAATAAGCTAAAATATTTCAGGCGGACTTCCCGAACAGGAGATCCACCTATTTTACAATCCAGGCAAACATAGTCGGCCTGATAGATAATGATATATCAATCAATACGGATCCGACATAACGATCACCACACCATTAACCAACTGTAAGAAAAAATGGGCAGCCCCCCTCGCAGCCATGGTAAGGGCTGAACAGTAAGTACGCACCACCCGGCCCCTTTCCGTAAAACGAAGGGGGCTGACCTTTTTAGAGATCAGCCCTGCATCGGGATTGCACCTTTTTACGATGGATTGGGTTAACATTGCTCGTCGTCGTTGTTAAGATTTAGTCATAGGTATAGTGTAATAATAGGTAATGATTGATTGTTTGATCGTTGTGTTAATTGTTAAAGAGAAAAATTAGTTATTGCAAACAAACAACGCCTGACTCGCCATTCTTTCTGATGGCAACTCATTGTTTACCACGATAAACGCTCTTTCCTTGCAGCCCAGATACTCCCTCAATTCAGGCAGATTATGATGTGTAAACGCCACATCCCGGTAATGGCTCGTAAACCAATTCCCCAATTCCTCCTCATGTGCTGTCAAACACACCACGTTCACCGGCAAATTTTTCAGATCCGGGAACAAATAAGTAAACTGCTTAATTGCATTTATACTTGCCGCTTCACCATCATAGATGAATACAAGCTGGTCTAATCCTTCAAAATGTGAGGGCATCACTACCACCGGACAACCCGCACCATGCAGTGTTAATCCATCGGGTTGCAACAGCACCAGGTCCGCAAATTTACTTTCTGCCAAAATACCCGCACTTGTCAGCGCGGTATCAGGATGTAAAGCACCTATTATACTCCTCGCATCACATGCCTTTTTAAAACTTCCGGCAGCACTATTTTGCAGAAAAACACCCGTCAGTTTTGACTTGGATAACTGACAGATAAAACCCGCAAAATCCATTGCTTTGTTGCTAAGTTGCTGCGCATCCGTTACAAAGAGAATCTTTTCCATAGTATTACTGGTTTTAACAAAGGTATTATGGCAGGGTGCGTTTTTACATGATAGCCGTCAAGCGTAAGGGTGACCTTCGTAAGGGGATTTATCTACTTCAGGGGCTGATTTGTCTGTTTCAGGAAGTGCTGCTTGGAGGTTCCGTCAGGAAGGTGCAATTTTATGGAGAACTTTAAAAAGTGTAACAATAAGCGTATTAACAGTTGTAGGTTTAAGGAGTAAGCCGGGATAATCATATTCCGGCTGTATTTTATAAAAGAAGTACTACATGCCTTCTTTCAGGGATTATAGGGGTTTTCTATAAGCAATTGACTGTATGAAGCCAAAATAAAAGAAACGCTTATGGAGCACTTCGTATTTGCCTTGTCCGAAACAGAGAGACATGTTAAACAGCGACTTTGCTTCTACATTACAGAGTAGTCTGAAAAAGGAGTACATGGTTTTGAGCAGCAACTTATGCCACCAACGGCTTTTTTCCTTGTCATAATAGAAGTCCGCAAATAACCACAGGCCGCCTTTTTTCAAGGCATAATGTAATTGCCAGAAAACAGGTTGTGCCCGTTCAGGCGCAAAATTATCAAACAGAAAGGGAGTAATGATCACGTCGTAATCGCGATCGGGGATAAATTCTTCAACGGGTAGATGTACAAACTGAACAGTATTCTCTTTAATATCCCTCCTTTGGGAAAGGTGGATCATGTTTCCCGAAATCTCTACATAGGTAATAGAGAGACCTTTGTTATGCAACCGGGACAACCGTTCTAAGATCCAGCCGGTGCCACCCCCTACAATGAGAATGTGGCTACCGGCCGGAATATATTTTAATAAACTCACCTGCGCATTTTCCAGCGAGCGGTAAAATACCACTTTGCTTAGCCAGTCATATTGCCTGGCGACTTTGTCATAGTTGTTTGTAGTTTGTTGCATGGTGCAACATAAATGTAAGACATATTCATCAATGATCTGACAACACCACCTTCACCTGCACGCCCGGCTTCTTCTTCCTGGCCAGTAACAACAACGGCAATGAAAACAAAAACACCATCCCTACCATCAGGTACGCGTCATTATAACTCATGAGATTTGACTGCTTACTCACCACAAAATCTACTACCTTCAATGCCTTCTGCTTCGCCTCCAGCAGTCCAAATCCATGTTGCATAAAATACCCCGTATAATCTGAAATCCGCTTCACCGCTGCCGGATTATCCAACGTAATATTACTCACCAGGTCCGTTCTATGCACCGCATTCCTGTTCGTGAGATATGTGTTCACCATCGCCAATCCAAAACTCCCGCCCAACTGCCGCATCATGTTATTCAACGCTGCCCCCTGGGGTATATCTTTCAGCTCCAGCGACGACACTGCCAGCGTAGTCAATGGCACTGTTACCACTGCTAATCCAACCGCCCGCCAGATCAGACTACGCGTAATCATCTCTGCACTTGCATCCAGATTTAAATGCGACATCTGCCAGCTGAAGAGCACAAAGAGAAACATGCCGATAGTGATCATCACAATAGGAGAAACGCCTTTCTGTAACAACGTAGCTGACACCATCAAACCCCCGATCGCCAGTATCGCCCCCGGCAATAACAACAACCCCGTTTGTGTAGGCGTAAACCCTAACAGTCTTTGGGCAAACACCGGTGTGAGAAAAACAGAACTAAACAATCCTACACCTGATATAAAAGTCAGTATCGCCGCCAGACTCAGATTTTTACTCTTCAACACCCGCAGGTTCACCACCGGGTTGTTTGTACGCAGTTCCCACCAGATGAATAAGAGTAGTCCTAAGAAGGCTGTTACACTCAGCATAATAATATAGTTCGCCTCAAACCAGTCGTCCGTTTCCCCTCTTTCCAACACCGTTTGTAAAGAGCCGACACCAATCGCCAGTAAAAATATTCCCAACCAGTCTACCTTCCCGGCTTCCTGTTTGATATCCGGTTCTTTCAATAACAGGTAACAGATAACGGCAACGGTTAACCCAATAGGCACATTGATATAAAAAATCCATGGCCAGTCATAAAACTCCGTGATATATCCGCCTAAAGTAGGCCCGATAGTAGGGCCTACGAATACCCCGATCCCAAAGAGTGCACTGGCCACGTTCCTTTTCTCCTTTGGAAACAACTCAAACACAATCGCCTGCGATACAGACAGCAACGCACCTCCACCTATCCCCTGCAGGAACCTGAAAGCCACCAGTGTCCAGATATTCGATGCTTGTCCGCACATAAAAGAAAAGAACGTAAAGGCAATCACAGAACCGATATAATAATTCCGTCTACCCAGTTTCAACACCAGGAAACTGGTAATAGGAATGATGATCACATTCGCAATCGCATAAGCCGTGATCACCCACGAAGTATCTTCCAGCGTAGCTCCCAGGTTCCCACTCATGTGAGAAAGGGCGACATTGACAATAGAGGTATCGATTAGCTCCATCACTGCCGCAGCAATGACGGTGACTAACAGAATAGTTTCTTTTTTCATACCAGGCGGTATATTTTATGGCAAAAAATTACTCGATGCTGTTAAGTGCCTGTAAGGCATTTTCGGGAGAGGAGAGGTAGAGCTGGTAAATGTCTGCAGTACCGCCTACATGTATTTCGTATATGTCATTTTTAAGCCCTTCCAGCAGTTCTGCGGCCACCTGTGATGCCGGGATACCTTTTTCACCGCCTATCTCCTTAGAGAACTCCGTATTCACCAATGGGGGCATCAGTTCGAATACACGTACAGGGGTATCTTTCAATGTAATTCTCAATACCCGGGAATAGGCGTGTAAAGCAGCTTTGCTGATGCTATAACCCGGAATATTGAGGCTCGGTGCAAAGGCGACAATACTGGATACATTTACAATCGCAGCCTGTGGTTGCTGACTCAATACTGGCAATAACAACTCGTTCAACCGAAGTACGGAGAGGTAGTTAGTTTGTATTTCAGCACTGGCCTTTTCAAAAGCATCTGCGCCGGGAAGCAACCGGTAAGGAGAAGCAGAGAAGCCGGCGTTATTGATCACTATATTCAGCTGCGGGAACTTTTCTTTTAGTTGCGCCACCAGCTTATTGACGTCGTCCGGGCTGCTGACGTCCGATACGATAGCCGTAGTATTTTTTAACTGTGCCGCAGCGGCCTGCAGCCTTTCTGCATTACGACCGGTAATGATCACCTGGTTGCCCTGTGCGCTTAATTGCTGTGCGATTTCGAAACCGATACCGGCACTGCCGCCGGTGATTAATACAGTGTTGTTACTTGTGTTCATCTTGTTAGTTTTAAAATATACCAATCGGTATATTTATATACAAAAAAATAGTTAGAGTGCGTTGATCATATTCTCGAGGGAACCCAGGATCGCGGAACGGTAGTTAAGTTTACAGGTTGCTTTTGTGATCATGATAGCTCCTTCGATGGTGGCGATGATGGTAAGGGCGGTCTGCTCTACATCTATTCCCGGCTTGAATTCGCCTGTTTCAAGGCCTTTGTGCAGGATATCAGAAAGTTTATTTTTCCAGTTGCCAATCGCAGCTGCTGACCGTGCCTTTAGTTCAGGATGGGTATCGTCTGCTTCCACAGCAGTATTCAGCACAGGGCATCCCCCTGTAGGAAATGGCGTATGCAGGAAGTTGTCGTAGATCCGGGTGTAGACAAGCAGTTTGCCCCTGTAGGTCTGTTCCTTCGTTACGGCGCTGTCAATGATGCTGACTACCTTTTTAAAATTGAAGTCGAAACATGCCAGGGCTACCTCATCCTTATTGGCAAAATTGCCATAGATAGAGCCTTTGGTAAGCCCCGTAGCCTCCGTCATATCAGAAAGCGACGTGCCCGCAAAACCCTTGGTATTGAAGATAGGAGCGGTTTTCTCCACTATATACTGCCTGGTCTTTTCTGCTTTGCTCATACCTCTTCTTTTTAGACGATGTAAAAATATACCGATTGGTATAAATTGCCAAATAATTTTTATGGGGATGCCGGTGATGATGAAAACCGGCTATAAAATTTCCCCACTGCAACCTCATGTATACTGTCCTGTTTTAAGTTCGCAATTATGGAGATATCCCGCATATAACCCGCATATATCTCGCATATAACCCGCACATATTCCGCATTTATAAAGAGGCGGGATATCTGCGGGTTATTACCGGGTTACCAGCGGTTCAGGCATATCTTTTCAATTATTTCACACCACAACCATATCTTATGGCTATAAGAAAATCGGTCCTTCAATTTGAAGGCAAACTGGAAGGCTTCAATTCTTACCTTCCTAAAGGCCGGGATGAAGCAGATGGATACATTATCAGGAAAAATGGTGGTCCATCCAGAAAGCAGATTGAAAAACTGGCTTCCTGCGAGCGGGTACGGCTCAATAACAAAGACTTTGGCACCTGCTCTTCGGCTGCCAAAGCCATCCGGAATGCGATTAGTCCCCTGACACACCTGGCGGATAAGAATCTTGCCGCGCAGTTTACCGCCCTGTGTAAACACCTGTTATCGCAGGATAAAGTCGGTGACCTGGGTAGCCGAACGGTTCCTTTTGGTGCCTTCGGAAACCAGATGAGTGGATTTAACCTGAACAGGGGTCACCTGTTTGATAGTGTGGTAAGGCATCCGTTGACCGTGGTATTACATCGCGATACGGCCAGTGCCGGGATTACAGTACCTGTATTGCAACCAGGTGTGAGCCTGGTATTGCCCTGGCAACAACCACTGTATCGATTGATCTTTACATTGGGCATCGTCACGGACATCAGCCAAAAAGTATTTTGGGCCAAATGGCCCCAACCGGCCACTTTTACGTCTCCATGGAATGTGGTGCAGCAAAAAGTAGAAGAAAGTACTGTCACCTTACAGCTGGATAATATGAAGGTAGGGAAAGAGAATTGTCTGATTGTAGCTGCCGGAATAGAAATGGGAACCATCGTAACAGATGCGATCGTGACAACCGTGAAGCATACTGGCTGTGGGAAGATCCTGCTGGCAGGGTAAATAAAAACGAGGCAGGGAAGGGGATGTAATTTATGATTGTTTTGTATCTTCAGACACATGAACGAACATCCTCATCACCACCATGATCATGATCACGCACATGGCTGGAGGAAATATATAGAACTTATATGCAGTCTCACCTGTGGGGCTGCACTGGCTATTGGCTTTGGTCTGTCTTTTATCAAGGGTGTTCCATCCGTAGTTCCGTTGTCGTTATACATCCTGGCCTATATCGCGGGTGGTTTCTTCACCGTCAAAGAAGCCATTGAAAATATCAAAGCAGGTACCTTCGATATCGACTCCCTCATGATCGTAGCCGCCGCCGGTGCCGCGATACTGGGCGATTGGGCCGAAGGTGCCTTGTTACTCTTCCTCTTCAGCCTGGGGCATGCACTGGAGCACTATGCGATGAACAAAGCGAAAAATTCTATCAGCGCTTTGGCTAAGCTCGCTCCTAAAACCGCATGGCTAAAGAAAGACAACAACCTGACAGAAGTAAAGATCGACACCTTACAGATCGATGATATCGTCGTTGTAAAGCCGGACAATACCATCCCTGCCGATGGTATCATCACCAGGGGAAACAGTGCCGTCAATCAGGCGGCTGTTACAGGCGAAAGTATGCCGGTCGATAAACAGGTGGACAGTACCGTATATGCCGGTACACTAAATGGGAGTGGTGCTTTGGAAATAAAGGTGACGAAACCCGCTAAAGACTCCACCTTGTCAAAACTAATACAGCTGGTAAATGAAGCACAATCCCAGCAATCCCCTACACAGCGCTTCACTGATAAGCTGCAGAAATTCTATGTACCTGCTGTCATTATCTTCGTGTTCCTGCTTTGTTTTGCATTTCTAATCATCCCCGAGTCATTCAGTGCCAGTTTTTACCGTGCTATGGGTGTACTGGTAGCCGCCAGTCCATGCGCCCTTGCTATCGCAACGCCCAGTGCCGTACTGAGTGGTGTAGCCCGTGCTGCCCGCGCCGGCATCCTGATCAAAGGGGGCCGTCCACTGGAAGATCTCGGAACCCTCAAAGCCATTGCTTTTGACAAAACAGGTACCCTCACCGCAGGTAAACCAAAACTCACCGGCATCATTCCTGCCAATGGCATGACTAAAGAGGAGTTGTTAAAAATGGTCGTAGCAGTAGAATCCCTCAGCGATCATCCACTTGCCAAAGCGATTGTAGCCGATGCACAACTAAATGATATTACCCCTGCTGAAAACCTTTCCTCCATCACCGGCAAAGGCATTACAGCACAGTGGCAGGGACATAACATTGTCATCGGCAACAAAGCCCTTGTAACAGTATCTCCTGACATCCTCGCCCTCCTCGATGAAAAATCCAAAGCAGGCCATACCACCATGCTCGTAAGCAAGGACGAACAATACGCCGGGATGATCACGGTGATGGATACACCCCGTGCGGAAGCCAAAGAAGCCATCGATGCCCTCAAAGCAGCAGGGATCAAAAAGATGGTCATGCTCTCCGGCGATAACCAGCTGGTAGCCGATGCGATAGCCCTGGCCACCGGGCTTACCGATGCCTGGGGAAATTTACTACCAGAACAAAAAGTGGAAGCCATCAAGACACTTAAAGCAGCTGAACATAAAGTTGCCATGGTAGGAGATGGGGTGAACGATGCGCCTGCAATGGCCAATAGTACCGTTGGCATTGCCATGGGAGCCGCGGGGTCCGATGTCGCACTGGAAACAGCCGATATTGCCCTGATGGGCGACCAGCTGACACGTTTGCCATTTGCCATTGCACTCAGTCAGCAGGCCAATAAAATCATAAAACAAAATCTCGTAATCAGCCTGGGGATGGTGGCTGTCCTGATCCCTTTGACGCTGTCGGGCATAGCAAGCATGGGCCCTGCCGTCATCGGTCATGAGGGTTCTACACTGGTAGTGGTGTTAAATGCATTGCGGCTATTGGTTTTCAAAGAAAAAAAATAATTGCTTACATTCGTTTTCTCAATGTAACCCATGAATACGATTAACCTTTTTTGTTTACCCTTTGCTGGTGGAAATAAATACTCCTTTCGTGAATATGAATTAAATGCAGGCAAATTTGTCAATATCATTCCGCTGGAATATCCCGGCCGTGGCGCGCGTATTAAAGAACCGCTGCTGACAAATGTACATGACATGGCCGATGATATCTACCGTCAGATCCGCCATCAGATCAATGCAGCCCCTTATGCCATCTACGGTCATAGCCTGGGCACTCTCGTCTCCCTCATTCTGACCAGGAAAATAGTCAGCAATGGAGACAATCTTCCCATTCACTTATTTGTAACAGGTACCAGTGGTCCTGCCAGTTATGCGAAGAAAAAAAGAACCCGGCATTTACTGCCGAAAGAAGAGTTTATTAAATCGGTGATTGAATTGGACGGCAGCCCTGAAGGTGTGTTGGATCATCCTGAGCTGGTAGACTATTACGAACCTATATTAAGGGCAGATTTTAAGGCAGCAGAGACTTTTACTTATGAGGAAAACATATTGCCCGACCTGCCGTTGACAGTGATGACGGGTACGAACGAAAGTTATGATAACGAAGATATTCAAACATGGCAAAATGAAACGACCTGGCCGGCGGTGTTTTATAAATTGCCCGGTGGTCACTTCTTCATTCTCAAAAATGCCGCTGCTATTATGAATATCATTACAGGAAAACTGCAGGCTCCTGATAAAATAAATCTCCCACATTGATCAGACTGATCTTCTCCAATGGATGCTGACTGGCTACATGACACAAATACGGAGAGAAATCCCTGATGGTGTACAACTGCCATTCATTGTGCTCAAAGGGATTCAGCAAATGTAACTCATCTGTCAGGCCCGTGCCACTGGCTTTGAGTACGGCTTCCTTGGCCGTCCAGTATTCATAAAAGGTACGCAACGGGTCGGAGGTACGCTGTATATGCGCCCATTCCGCATCTGAAAACTGTCTCCTGAAATCTTCAATAGCCAGTGGGATGGGTCGTTCTATATCGATCCCAATGACGTTGTCATTCGCTATTGCACAAACTACCAGTTTGCCTGCATGCGAAATATTGAAATCATTTCTGTTGCCCGGAAAATACGGACGGGCAGTCGCCGTATACTGAATAGCATCCAGTCTGTGCGATTGCCCGTTTTCTTTTAGCGCGTATTGTAAAGTATGCTTGCCCAGTAAGCTGGCATGCGCATCTTCCCATTTATGGTATGCCATTACTTTTTTTTGCATCGCTTCCGGCAATTGCCTGAGTAATAGCGAAAAGCTATCGTCAGGCAAGGGCGTGGCAAAGTGAGCATAGTAAATTTTACACCAATATTTTTCCATGGGATACTATTGAATTCTTTGCAGGGCATCATTGTTCCCTAACTTCTTCGCCGGTGTGGCAATTCTGGTTCTACCAAAGTTGTATGTAAAGCCTACACTCAATCTGCGGCTATCCATATACCTGTCTTTGGAGGATTTGTATACTCCAAAATCCTGTCCGGACCAGTATACGTTTCTTTTCAGGATATCACTGCCACCGATTCTCAACTGTCCATTTCCCTTCAGGATATTAATCAGCAGGGATGCATCGATATTACCATAACTGCCCAGCGATGTCAGCTCTGAGGTCAGCTTTGAATTATAATACCCGATGATCTCAAATTTTACCTGCTTCGATATCTCAAAGGTGTGGTCTGTTTTCAGATTAAACCAGTTGGACGACAAGGAAAAAGATTTATCCATCACAAATCCATCTGCCTGTGTATAGCCAAAGATAGACCCGCTGTTCTGGCTGGACCACCACTTTGTAATCTGCAAAGGATAATAGAGATCAATATGAAAATCCCTGGCATCGTTTAAGTTTTGCATGGCAAAGTAAGTCGTCTTGCTGTCGAAGTCCTGGGAGATCGGGAACTGACCAAACATACCTTTAGTAACAGTGTAGATAAAGGCAATATTCAGTTTGTTCAGTTTGGTATTTAAAGTAATGATGTTGTCGTATTGTGGTTTCAGTGCCGGGTTACCTGTAAACACCGTGTTCTGGTTGACGAAGATGGTATAAGGTACGAGTTCATTATAAGGGGCACGGCTGATGGTCTTTTTATAAGACAGGGTGATACTGTAATTGTCATTGATCTGATGCTCATATGATACGGAAGGGAACAGCTTTACATAATGCTGGCTGAAGTTGCCGACATAAGTAGCATCTGTATTCTCCGCACGTAACCCCGCCTGTATTTTATCTAAAGTCCAGTTCTTTGACAGGATCGCATACCCACTGGAAATACTTTCTTTCAGGTGATTGTCACTGGAAAATTCAGGTACTTCTGCAAAGTATCCATTCCGGTTATCTTCATACAGGATGCTGTTTTTTGAATCTGTATTCTGGAATTTTACACCTGCGTCTAATGTCCACTGGTGACTGAATTTATGGGTATAATCGGCCTGAGCGATGTAGATATTGATGTCTGTATGATTGGTGTTTCTGTATACTGCCGGTGTACGGATCAAATCTCCGCCGGCATCGTTCAATACAGAATAGAAGGTTTGTTTGAAATCACTTTTATAAGGTGTGAACGTACCTAAGATGGTTAGTTCATTCTTCCCGGAATCGGCCAGCAGGTGATAGTTGACGTTGTAGTTATAGATGGATCCCTTGTTTTCGAAAGGACTGGTGGTATATAATACCGAGTCTACCGGGTTCGCTACTTTGCTGAACTGGTTGTTGGAAATGAAGTCGCCCTTACTCCTGATGATACGGCCGGTAGCCAATACCCCCAGGGTTTGGTTGTTGGTAATATTCCACTCTCCACCGGCCTGCAGGTTATAAAAGTTCTGGTGGAAGGTACGCGTGATGTCTTCCTGTAAGAGGTCTGGTTTATCG
>Ga0182005_1000460_pt1 | contig 21362 bp, 17 predicted proteins | sample Sormic07211103_1_FD_123021 | JGI IMG/M metagenome (GOLD analysis project Ga0182005, IMG submission 123021) | Rhizosphere microbial communities from Sorghum bicolor, Mead, Nebraska, USA - 072115-103_1 MetaG | ecosystem: Host-associated > Plants > Roots > Rhizosphere | place: USA: Nebraska...
CCAGGGACTGGAAGAGCAAAGCTTTCCGGAGCTGGTGAAGGATGCGTCGCTGGGAGGGGGGTACCCGGTGATGTGCGTCACCTGGATGAACCCGCGGACAGGCGGCGTATTTGCCTCGTTCGGCGCGCACCCAAGCCTGGAGGTGGCGCTGGAGCGCAGCCTGACGGAACTGCTGCAGGGCCGCAGTTTTGAAGGCCTGAACGAATTGCCTCGGCCCACCTTTGCAAGCGAAGCCGTGACTGAGCCAAATAACTTTGTCGAACACTTCATCGATTCCAGCGGTATCGTGTCATGGCGCTTTTTCAGCGCCAAAGCGGATTTCGATTTTGTCGAATGGGATTTTTCCGGCCAGGGTGAAAACTCCAATGCCGAGGAAGCCGCGACCTTGTTCGGCATTCTCGAAGACATGGGCAAACAGGTGTACATGGCGGCGTACGACAATTTAGGCGCCGTGGCCTGCCGGATTCTGGTGCCCGGTTATTCCGAAATTTATCCGATAGAAGATTTGATCTGGGACAACACCAACAAGGCGCTGTTGTTCCGCGCCGATATTTTGAACCTGCATCGCCTGGACGATGCCAGCCTAGAAGCGCTGCTCGAGCGCCTGGATAACAATGAGCTCGATGAATATTCCGACATCGCCACGTTGATCGGCATCGAATTTGACGAGAATACGGACTGGGGGCAACTGACGGTCCTCGAGTTGAAGCTGCTGGTTCATCTCGCCTTGCAGCAATTCGAGGCGGCGCATGAACTGGTGGGAGCCTTCCTGCAGTACAACGACAACACGGCCGAGCGCGGATTGTTTTATCAGGCATTGAATGTGGTGCTGGAGGTGCTGCTGGATGACGACTTGGAACTGGACGATTACGCGGTCAATTTCCGCCGGATGTTTGGCGATGCTCGGATGGACGCGGTGATGGGGTCCGTGGACGGCAGCGTGCGCTTCTTCGGGTTAACGCCGACGAGCATGAAACTGGAGGGGCTCGACAGGCACCAGCGCCTGATCGACAGCTACAGGAAATTGCATAAGGCTCGGGCCAATGTGGCGGCTACGGTCAGCTAGGGTTACCAGTCATGGCTGGAGGCGCTGATGCTGTTCATCCCTGTGCGTCAACGTTTCATCTAAAAATGAATACTTGTGCATCGGAGAAACGCATCCGCCGGTTGAATCCACAGCCGGTTGCGGACATTGCGGAATAGCGAGAACGACTGGATCCGCCATCGGCAGGCTATCTGCGCACAGCGATACTGACGAAGATGGACTCGGCATGGCAAAACGAGCAAGGATCGCCTGGCTCACAGGGTTAAACAGCAAACCATCCTGTTGGATATTGCCCGCAAATGAAATCGACAAACGCCCGCACTTTCGGGCTCTGCAGCCGGCGCGACGTGTAGAGGATCCAGAGTTCGACCTCCTCGCCGACCATTCCCCAAGTCGTCAGTCTGCCCTCGTCGACCAGGCCTTGCGCCAAGGATTGCGGCAGCAGCGCCACGCCGGCGCCGGCCGCGGCGGCATCGCGCACCATCAGTAACGACGACAGGCGCAGGACCGGCCGCGGCTCCACCACCAGCTTGCGGTCGGTAGCGGACCACAGGTCGCCGTCGCGGTAGGTCGGCATGACTACCGCCGGCGTAGAGACGGGTTTGGCGGCTCGTCCACCCGGGGCGCGCAGCGATGGGGCGGCGGCGAGGACCAGCCGGTCTCTGGCGAAGCACCTGCCTACCAGAACGCTGTCCTTGCGCGGGTTGATACGGATGGTGACGTCGAAGTGTTCCTCCACCAAGTCGACCAATCGGTCTTCCGCCACGGCCTCGACCTCCACCTCCGGATAGCTCGCCTGAAACCTGGCGAGTATTCCTCCCAGTGCCATCTGCGAAAAGACCAGGGGCGCCGCTATGCGCAGTCGCCCGCGCGGCTTGTCCACACCTTCCCGGGCCTCGGCCAGCGCCTCGGCGAGTTCGCGCATCGGCGCCTCGGAGCGCTTCAGCAGGAGCCGTCCCGCCTCCGTCAGCTCAAGATTGCGCGCGCCCCGTTCGATGAGGCGCACGCCCAGCGCTTCCTCGAATTCGGCGATCCGGCGCGACAAGGTCGCCTTTGAGCGCCCGCTCGCGCGGCTGGCGCGGCCGAACCCGCCGTGAGCCGCCACCAATTGGAAATCTGCCAGCGCGTTAATGTCCATGTCGTCTCAATATCAATACAGTGTGTCTATATTTTATGGTCTTTGTTTTGAATATGAAACACATTATTGTTAGGTCCGTACCCAACCACAAGGAGTTGTCATGAAAAAGATTCGTGCTTTGCAGCTGATGCAGTATGGCGGTCCCGACGCCGCCAGGATTTCCCTCATCGAGGCGCCGGTCGCGGGCGCCGGCCAGGTCGTGGTGCGCGTGCACGCCGCCGGCGTCAACGGGCTGGACTGGAAGGTCCGCGAAGGCTACGTCAGGGACGCCTTCCCTTTGGCGTTGCCGACCGTGCTGGGCATCGAGCTGGCCGGCGTGGTCGAGCAGGTCGGCCCCGGCGTCACCCGCTTCACCAAGGGTGATCGCGTGATGGGGTCGCTCGGCGGGCTGGGCGCCTATGCCGAGCTGGCGGCTGTGGATGCAGCCAACCTCGCTCCCATGCCCGCGTCAATGAGCTTCACCGACGCCGCGGCACTGCCGGTGGCGGCCGTCTCCGCATGGCAAAGCCTGCACTTCGCCGGGCCAGTCCACGCCGGACAGCGCATCCTGATCCATGGCGCGGCCGGCGGGCTGGGCGGCTTCGCGGTGCAGTTCGCGCGCCGCGCCGGCGCCAAGGTGTTCACCACTGCGCTGACCCGCGATTTCGACTACGTGCTCGGCCTGGGCGCCGACCATGCCATCGACTACCAGACCGGCCAGTTCGAGGCTGCTGTCAGTAACATTGACCTGGTGCTCGACTACGTCGGCGCAGACACCCTCGCTCGCTCCTGGCAGGTGCTCTCTGCCAGCGGCGCCATCGTCAGCACCGCCTCCCCGGCGATCCTGCAGAGCACTCCCGCTGGCCGCCGCGGCCTGTGGTTCATGAACAAGCCCGACGCCGAGCGGCTGCAGGAGATCGCCGTAGACGTCGCGCACGGCCGCCTGCAATCCCGGATCGACGCCGTCGTTCCCTTCGATGATCTGCCCGCCGCGATCGAGCGCAACCGCACCCGACCGCAACTCGGCAAGACCGTCGTCGCCTTCTCCCTCTGATTCATCCGTCCGCATCCATTCATAAAGGAAATACGACATGAGCATCCTGATTACCGGTGCCTCTGGCACCATCGGCTCCCTGATCCTGCAACGCCTGGCGTCGGCCAACGTCGAACTCAAGGCCTTGGTTCGTACGCCCGGCAAGGCCGTGCTACCCGACGGCGTGACCGAGGTCGTGGGCGACATGAGCAGCCCCAAATCCATGCGCGCGGCGCTGTCGTCGGTGCGCACCCTGTTCCTGCTCAACGCGGTGACGCCAGATGAAGTGACGCAAGCGCTGATGACGCTGAATCTGGCCAAGGAGGCGGGAATCGAACGCATCGTCTACCTCTCGGTAATCCACGCCGATCTCTACACAAATGTTCCGCACTTCACGGGCAAGCACACAGTTGAGCGGATGATCGAGAGCCTGGAGCTGCCGGCGACCATCCTGCGGCCGGCCTATTTCATGCAGAACGACGAGCGCATCAAGTCCGTGATCGAAGGCTATGGCATCTACCCGATACCGATCGGCGAGGCCGGAGTGGAAATGATCGACGTGCGCGACATCGCTGACATCGCGGCGGCCGAGCTGTTGGCGCGCCATCACACGACGCATGCGCTGCCGCGCCGCATGCTCGAACTGGTGGGGCCCGAGATCCTGACCGGACCGGTGGCCGCCGGCGTGTGGGGCGAGGAGCTTCACCGCGAGATTCACTACGGCGGAGATGGCCTGGACGGTTTCGAGCAGCAATTGGCGGCCTATGGCCCCGACTGGATGGCCTATGACATGCGCCTGATGATGGGACGCATCCAGACCATCGGCATGCATGCCGCACCAGGCGTAGTGGAGGTGCTGGAGAAGATGCTGGGGCGTCCGCTGCGAAATTATCGTGATGCGGTCCGTGATCTGCTGAAGCAGGATTAAGCGCCAAAGCTGAGGGAGTCCATCTTGGTGGGCTCTCTTATATGAAATTCCGGATCGGCGCACCGATAAAGCCGATCCGGAACCGGCGAGATCAGCGATCAGCCCGGCACTTTGCCTTCCACGCCTTGCACGTAGAACTTGATGCCATGCAGGAAAGCATCGTCCGCCACGGCATCCTTGGCCACCACCTCCTTGCCGGTGTTGTCGACCACAGGGCCTTTCCAGATCGGCGCGCTGCCGTCGATGATGGCTTTCTTGCGTTCGGCCACCAGCGCCTTGACGTCGGCCGGCAGGTCAGGATTGAAGGCGCCGAGGTCGATGCCGTCTTCTTTCAGGCCGAGCCAGCTGCTGCCGGTTTTCCAGGTGCCGTCCAGCACTTCGCCGACGCGCTTGTTGTAATACACGCTCCAGTTGATCATCGATGCCGCCTGGTGGGCTTTGGGGCCGAAGCTGGTCATGTCGCTATCCCAGCCGAAGGCGTATACACCCTTTTCCTGGGCAGTCTGCACCACGGCGGCGGAGTCGGTGTTTTGCATCAGCACGTCGACGCCCTGGCCGATCAGGGTGGTGGCGGCTTCGCGTTCCTTGCCCGGATCGAACCACTTGTTGACCCACACCACGCGCGTAGTGGCTTTCGGATTGACCGAGCGCGCGCCCAGTGTGAAGGAATCGATGTTGCGGATCACTTCAGGAATCGGCACCGAAGCGACCACCCCGAGCTTGCCCGACTTGCTCATCTTGCCCGCCACCACGCCAGCCAGGTAGGCGCCTTCATAAGTACGGACATCGTACTGGGCCAGGTTGTCGGCAGTCTTGAAACCGGTCGCGTGTTCGAATTTGACGTCCGGGAATTCCTTGGCCACCTTCAGCATCGCTTCCATGTAACCGAAGGTGGTGCCGAAGATCAGCTTGTTGCCGTCGACCGCCAGCTGGCGGATCACGCGCTCGGCGTCGGCGGCCGATTCAGGCACGTTCTCGACGAACGTGGTTTTCACCTTGTCGCCGTATTTTTCCTCGACCGCCTTGCGTCCCTTGTCGTGGGCGAAGGTCCAGCCGGCGTCGCCCACCGGTCCGATATAGACGAAAGCCACTTTCAGCGGCTCGGCCTTGGCCGGCGCGGCTGCCGCTGCGGGAGCGCTGGCGGCCGGCGCCGGCGTGTCGTCTTTCTTGCCGCAGCCGATCAGCGTGGCGGCAGCCAGCGCTGTGAGCATTGCGAGTGATGCCCTGCGTGAAATCTTCATGTGTATCTCCCTTGGTGGTTGGTCAGCTTGCATCAGGTTTAAAAGGTTTGCCCAGCGACGCCGGCATGTTCAGGCGGATCCAGTCCGGGTTGCGCGAAATCAGCGCCAGCACCACGATGGTGGCCACATACGGCAGCATCGACAGGATTTGCGACGGCAGCGTCACGCCTATGCCCTGCAGGTAGAACTGCAGGATGGTGACGCCGCCGAACAGCAGCGCGCCCAGCAGCACGCGCGCCGGCCGCCAGGTGGCGAACGCGGTCAGCGCCAGCGCGATCCAGCCGCGCCCCGAGACCAGCCCTTCCACCCACATCGGCGTGTACACCAGCGACAGGTAGGCGCCGGCCAGGCCGCAGCAGGCGCCGCCGAACAGCAGCGCGGCGAAGCGTATCCAGCGTACCGGGTAGCCCAATGCATGGGCCGATTCCGGCGATTCGCCGACGGCGCGCAGCACCAGGCCGGCGCGCGTGCGGTAAATGAACCAGCCGATGGCGGCGCACAGCAGCAAGGCCAGGTAGCTCATCCAATGCTGCTGGAACAGCGCCTGGCCGATAAAGGGAATATCCTTCAGCAAAGGAATTGCCAACGTTTGCGAAGGCAAGGCCAGGCCGACAAAACGCTGGCCGATGAAGGCCGACAGCCCGGCGCCGAAAATCGACAAGGCTAGCCCGGTGGCCACCTGGTTGGTCGCCAGCACCAGCGCCAGCCAGGAAAACAGCGCCGCCATCAGCACTCCGCTGAGCGCGCCCGCCAGGAAACCGAGCATCGGGCTATGGGTGGTGTAGCCGACCGCAAAGCCGGCAATCGCGGCCACCAGCATCATGCCTTCCGCGCCGAGGTTGAGGACGCCGGCGCGTTCGTTGATCAGCAGGCCGAGCGCCGCCAGCAGCAGCGGCGTTCCGGCGTTGATCGAGGCGGCGATGAGAGAAGCGAATTGTTCCATATCCGTCAGACCTTGGCTTTGCGGCGCAGGCGATAATCAATCAGGGTATCGCTGGCCAACAGTAAAAACAGCAGCATGCCCTGGAACACGCCGGTAATCGCCGACGGCAAGCCGAGCCGCGATTGCGCCAGCTCGCCGCCCAGGTACAGCAGCGACATCACCAGCCCGCCCAGCACCGCGCCGACCGGATGCAGGCGGCCGATGAACGCAACGATGATGGCGGCGAAACCGTAGCCGGGCGATACCGACGGCAGCAGCTGGCCGATCGGTCCGGCAATCTCGAAGGCGCCCGCCAGGCCGGCGAAGCTGCCGGAAATCAGCAGCGAGGTCCACAGCGCGCTGCGGCTGGAAAAGCCGGCATAACGCGCCGCATGCGGCGCCGTGCCGCCGACGAACAGCGAAAAGCCGCGCAAGCTGCGCGCCACGAACACCGTCATCACCGCCGCCAGCACCAGCGTCACGGCAAAACCGATATGCAGGCGCGTGCCGCCCAGCAGCGCCGGCAGCATGAATTCGCTGGAGAACACTTTCGACTGCGGGAAATTCATGCCGTTCGGGTCTTTCAACGGCCCGTTGACCGCATACATCAGCAGCAATTGCGCAACATAGGTCAGCATCAGCGACACCAGGATTTCGTTGGCGTTGAAACGGTCGCGCAGCAGCGCCGTGATGCTGGCCCAGAAAGCGCCGCCGAGGATGCCGGCGACGACCATCAGGAACAAGCCGAGGCCGCCGGGAATCGCATGGCCGGGCACATCGACCAGCACCAGCGTGGCGCCGGCAAACAGGGCGCCGACGGTGAACTGGCCTTCGGCGCCGATATTCCAGACATTGGCGCGGAAGCATACCGCCAGGCCCAGCGCGCACAAAATCAAGGGCACCGATTTCAGCAGCAGTTCGCTGATGGCGCGCTTGCCGTTGAACGGATCGATCAGGAACACCTTGAGCCCGGCCAGCGGATCCTTGCCCAGCGCGATGAACAGCAAGGCGCCGAGCAGCATCGTCATTACCACCGCCAGCACCGGCGACAGGTAGGTCATGGCGCGCGACGGCGTGCCGCGCAATTCCAGTTTCCATGGCCAGAAATTACGCATGCGCAGCCTCCGGCGTTTCCTGCCACAAGCCGCTCATCCACAAGCCGACCTGCTCGCGCGTAGCCTGTTCGATCGGGATCGAAGGCGACAGCCTGCCCTTGGCGATGACATGCAGGCGGTCGCACAAGGCGAACAGTTCATCGAGTTCTTCGGAAATGATCAGCACTGCACAGCCTTCTTTTTTCAATGCCAGGATTTCGGCGTGGATCTGCGCGGCGGCGCCGACATCGACGCCCCAGGTCGGCTGCGCCACGATGAACACGGCGGGCTTGCGCTCCAGCTCGCGGCCGACGATGAATTTCTGCAGGTTGCCGCCGGACAGGCTTTTCGCCAGCGCATCGGGGCCGCCGGCCTTGACCTTGAAACGGTCGATGATGTGGGCGGCGATCTTGCGCGTGTAGTCGAAATCGATCATGCCGCGCTTGACGTATGGCGGTTTCTGGTGCGACAGCAGCATGTTGGCGGCCAGCGTCATGCCCGGCACCGCGCCGCGCCCCAGCCGTTCCTCCGGCACCAGGCCGAGGCCGAGCGCTCGGCGCGGATTGGGCGCCAGCTGCCCGGCGGCGCGGCCGGCCAGCATCACCATGCCGGGCGCGGCGCGCTGGTCTTCGCCCGACAGCGCCGCCAGCAGCTCCTGCTGGCCGTTGCCGGAAACGCCGGCGATGCCGACAATCTCGCCGGCCCGTACCTCGCATTCGATATCGTGCAGTTCGGTGGCGAACAGGTGCGCCTTCGGCAAACTCAGACGATTGAGATGCAACTTGCGTTCGCTGCGCTGCGAATCCGGATTGCGTTCACGCTGCAGGCGCACCAGCTCGTCGCCGATCATCATGCGCGACAGGCCGGCGCTGGTTTCGTTGCGCGGATCGCAGTTGCCGCTGACCCTGCCGTTGCGCATCACCGTGGCGCTGTGGCAGAGCGCGCGGATTTCATCCAGCTTGTGGCTGATGTACAGGATGCTGCAGCCTTCCGCGGCCAGCTTGCGCAGGGTGACGAACAACTTGTCCACCGCCTGCGGCGTCAACACCGAAGTCGGTTCGTCCAGGATCAGCAGCTGCGGGCTGGTCAGCAAGGCGCGCACGATCTCGACCCGCTGGCGTTCGCCGACCGACAGCGTATGCACATGGCGATGCGGCTCCAGCTCCAGCCCGTACTTTTCGCCGGTCTGGCGGATTTGCATCACCAGTTCCGGCATGCTGACGTCCGAGGCCAGGCCGAGGGCGATGTTTTCAGCGACAGTCAGCGTATCGAACAGGGAGAAATGCTGGAACACCATGGCGATGCCGAGCTTGCGCGCGATATGCGGGTTGGCGATGTGCACCTGCTCGCCGTTCCAGAAAATCTCGCCGGCGTCCGGTTTCACGGTGCCGAAAATGATTTTCATCAGGGTCGACTTGCCGGCGCCGTTTTCGCCGAGGACGGCATGGATTTCGCCGGGCGCGACGCGCAGGTTGATATCGTCATTCGCCAGCACGCCCGGATAGGCTTTGCGGATATGGGCGATTTCCAGACGCGGTATGGTTGAAGTCACTTTCTTTTGCCTGTGCCGATAAAAAGACTGTTGCAAAATGATTCCAGCGTTGCCGCCCTGCCAGCTGCGCCATCCGGCGCGCGCCAAAGCAAGCAACATGCTACATCAATTCCTGTGCCAATCGCCAACCTCGACCACAATGTCTTGTCGGCATTAAGCCCTGACAAAAGCAAACTGCATGCCAGACACGGATGCGCGCGGCGCGCCGCATCTGGCGTGATTCGTGCTACCGGCAAGCTTGTGATCGGCAGCAGGATTTGCGGTAGCATGGCCACAGGCTTGTTATCCGAAACAGAAATGGGACCCATGAGAAAAAAGTCTGGTGACACGGTTTCTTCGCCGGCCAAGCCCGCCGCCAAGCGGGGCAGCGGCATTGTCGACCAAAAGATCTACGACTCCGTGCTGAAGGCGGTGATGAGCCAGCGCCTGCCGCCCGGCACCAAGCTGACCGAAGCCAGCCTGTGCCAACTGTTCGCCGTCAGCCGCACCATCGTGCGCAAGGCGATCCAGCGCTTGGCGCACGACCACATCCTCGAATTGCGCCCCAACCGTGGCGCCATCATCGCCCAGCCGACGCCGCAGGAAACCCGCGAAATCTTCGCCGCCCGGCGCGCCATCGAAGCGGCGATCGTGCCGCTGGCGGCCGCCAACGCCACCCGCGCCCAGATCACCCGCCTGCGCCAGATCGTACGGGAAGAACACGCATCCTTCCACTCCGGCGACCACGCCAAATGGATACGCCTGGGCGGCGAGTTCCATATCCTGCTGTCCGACAGCGCCGGCAACCCGGTGCTGACCCGCTTCCTGCGCGAACTGGTGTCGCGCTGCTCATTGATCATCGCGCTGTACCAGGCGCCGGGCAAGACCGCCTGCCCGAACGACGAGCACGAACAGCTGATCGACGCCATCGCCGCCGGCGACGCCGCGCTGGCGGCCAGGATGATGGACCAGCACCTGCTCGACATCGAACGCGCCTTGCGCCTGAGCGACGACCAGCACGAAGTGGACCTGGCCGACATCCTCGATATCGCGTAACCGGACCGGCTTGCCGGTTGCCCCGTTTCCTCTCTTGGCGGACATTGCCCCAAGCGGTTTAAAGTGTATACAAATTATTAAAAAATGTCGCTGATCCGCGACAGGGATGCGCACTAAACCGGTTCCCGCCGACGGCAGCCATCCCTAATTTGGCGCGGGCCTCACCAATAAATAGCGTGGCCGTTCACCAAAATCCAGCTTTCCGGCGTCTTCGCAATTGCCAATCCAAACGGCGCGGCTCGCCATCGAAAACCGTTTTTCATATGTATACAATCTGTTTTCCACATAAACCGTAATACCGTTTTTTCCTTTCTTCCTGCCCGAAAAAAATCTGGCACGGTCTTTGCGTTACATGAATCCGTTCCGGGCCGATCGCGGGGAGTGCCTGCCAACGGCCCGATCCTTGCGCGACGAAGGCAAAACAAGAATTCAAGCAAGTCCGGTTTATCAATGTCGATAACAGAGGGATGGAAAAAATGGGAAAAAGAGCGAGGGCACGCGCCCGCATTTATTGCGCGCAAAAGATGGTGCTGACATTGGGAGCCGCCCTGCCGTTCAGCGCAGCGCTGGCGCAGACGGCAGGCAGCACGGCGCCCGCGGCAACCGCCGAAGCGCCGCAAGCCGGCTCTTCGCTGCAGCTGGAAACCATGACGGTGACCGCGCAGCGGCGTGTCGAAAAAATCAAGGATGTGCCGATTTCGGTGACCCTGCTCAAGGGTGAAACCCTGGATGTGCTCAATTCCGGCGGCCAGGATATCCGCGTGCTGGCGGCCAAGGTGCCGAGCCTGAACATCGAATCGTCGAACGGCCGCACCTTCCCGCGCTTCTATATCCGCGGTTACGGCAACACCGATTTTTCCACCTTCGCTTCGCAGCCGGTATCGCTGGTGTTCGACGATGTGGTGCAGGAAAACGCCGCCCTCAAGGGCTTCCCGATGTTCGACCTGGCCGGCGTCGAAGTGCTGCGCGGCCCGCAAGGCACGCTGTTCGGCCGCAATACGCCGGCCGGCGTGGTCAAGTTCGATTCGGCCAAGCCGAGCCTGGACAAGGTCTCCGGTTATTACAGCGTGTCCGACGGCACCCACAATACCGCCAATGCCGAAGCAGCAGTCAACGTGCCGCTGAGCGACCAATGGGCGATGCGCTTCTCGACCCTGGTGCAGCACCGCGACGACTGGGTCACCAACAACGGCGGCGGCACGCCTTTTCTGGAGGGCTACAACGAACGCGCCGGACGCCTGCAATTCCTGTACAAGCCGGACGGCACGTTCAACGCCCTGTTCAATATCCACGCGCGTGCGACCGACGGCAGCGCGCGCCTGTTCCGCGCCAATATCCTGGAGAAAGGCAGCGATGGCTTCGTCGCCGGCTTCAATCCTTCGCAGGTTACCTTCAACGGCCTGAACACGCAGGCTTTGCATACCGCCGGCGGCAGCGCCCGGCTGAGCTGGAACCTGGACCAGGTCAAGCTGTACTCGATCACCGGCTATGAAACCATTTCCAGCTATTTCAGCCGCGGCGACATCGACGGCGGCACGCCGACCGGCCCCGGCTTCATCCCGTTCCAGGTGCAGACCGGCGGCGGCGTCGCCGACCACAAGCAGTTCTCGCAAGAGTTCCGGGTCGAATCGAAGAACGAAGGACCGCTCAACTGGCAGACCGGCCTCTACTACTTCTATGAAGACGTAGCAGGCAACAGCTCCAACTTCGACAGCACCACCCAGCTGCAGACCAGCTACCTGCAGAACCGCCAGAAAAACACCGCCTACGCGGCTTTCGGCTCGCTGACCTATGACGTCAACGACAGGCTCAAATTGCGCGGCGGCTTGCGTTATACCCAGGACAAAAAGGATTTCTCCAACGAAGTCGCCAACAACGTGACGTTCACCGGCCCCGGCTCGATCAGCGAAAGCAAATCGAACGTCAGCTGGGATCTCAGCGCCAACTATGCCTTGACCAAGGACGTCAATACTTATGCACGGGTAGCCACCGGTTTCCGCGCACCGAGTATTGCGGCGCCATCGTCGTCGGTGCCGATCACGGTGGCCAACGCGGAGACCATTACTTCGTATGAAGCCGGGATCAAGGCCGACCTGTTCAACCGCCGCGCCCGCGCCAACTTCAGCGTCTACAGCTTCGATGTCAAGAACCAGCAGCTGACGGCGGTCGGCGGCAACTCCAACTCGATCATGCTGATAAATGCCGCCAAGACCGTGGGCCGCGGCGCCGAACTGGACCTGGAAGCCAACCTGAGCGAACGCCTGCGGGTGACCGTCGGCGGCAGCTACAACTACACCCAGATCCGCGATCCGAACCTGCTGGTGGCCGGCTGCGCTTCCTGCACCATGCTCAACACCCAGGTGCGGCCGGGGCTGTATTCGATCAACGGCAATTCCTTGCCGCAAGCGCCGAAGTGGATCGCCAACGTCACCGCACGCTACGGCATCCCGATGGGCAACAACGACGAACTGTTCTTCTATACCGACTGGGCCTATCGCAGCAAGATCAACTTCTTCCTGTACAACTCCACCGAGTTCACCGGCAAACCGTTGCTGGAAGGCGGCTTGCGCATAGGCTACAAGTGGGATGGCGACAAGTATGAAGTCGCTGCATTCGCCCGCAACATCACCAACAAGATCGTGGCGGTCGGCGGCATCGATTTCGACAACCGGACGGCGTTCATCAACGATCCGCGCATGTTCGGCGTGCAGTTCCGGTCGAACTTCTAAGCTGCCTGGCAGTTCAATCGCGCAGGAATTCCGGGAGCGGCGCAGCTGCCGTTCCCGGATGCAGGCGCAAGATTCCATCAGGAGAGACACATGCATGACGCTGACGGCTGCGGCAAACCCTGGCGGCGGATGGCGGCTGCCGCATGTTCGGTGCTGGCGATCGGCATCGCCTTGCTGGCGCCGGCCGGCGCCGCTGAGCAGGCCGCTTTGCCGGAACAGAAGAGCGCGGTCCTGTTCGGCGCCAACATCCGCTATTACGACATCGGCAGCGGTCCGGTGCTGGTGCTGGTGCACGGCCTGGGCAGCAGCGCCAAGGGCGACTGGGGCCAGGTCATGCTGCCGCTGGCGCAAAACCACAGGGTGCTGGCGCTGGACCAGCTGGGGTTCGGCAATTCCGACAAGCCGCAAATCGATTACGGCATCCAGACCTGGGTCGATTTCCTCGGCGAATTCCTGCGCCAGAACCAGGTAGCCGATTTCACGCTGGTAGGCGAATCATTGGGTGGATGGATCTCGGCGCAATATACGATACAAGCGTTGCGCGGCGTCGCCGCCGGCCCGAGCCTGGGCTTGCCCAAGCCGGCGCGGCTGGTGCTGTCCGATTCGGCCGGCCTGCGCGCGACCATGAAGCGCCTGTCCGCGCCTCCTCCGCCCGGCAAGCCGGCAGTTGTCGGCGCCTCGCTGGCCGGCGAGAAACAGCTGCTGGCGAGCGTGTTTCATTCGCCCTCCTACCAGACCGACCAGGCATTGCGCGACGGCCTGGCCTGGAGCCTGGCCAAAGGCGACGCCTGGGCCATCCGCGCAGTGCGCAATCCAGCCTTGCTGGACGAAACCGTGGACCGCCAGCTAGGCGCGATCAAGATCCCGACCCTGGTGATCTGGGGCGAACACGACAAGCTGCTGCCGTTGCAGGACGGCCGCTATTTCGCCTCGAAAATCAGCGGCGCCGAACTGAAGATCATCCCCGCCAGCGGCCATGCGCCGATGATTGAAACCCCGGATGCCTTCCTGGCGGCGCTGCAGCCGTTTTTGCGATAACCTGCGGCGGCAGCGCCGGACATGTTTTTATATTTTCCATTTGAAAGTAGCTAATCGATGAAATCGAATTCAATGCGTCGCCGCCTGCTGTCGACGGTATTCATGCTGGGGCTGGCGATCGCCGCCTTGCCATCGCAGGCGCAGGCCGCCGGCAAGCGCAAGGTCATCATCGACGACGATGTCGGCGGCCCGCGCGCAGCGCAGCTGATGGCGATCCAGTCGCCCGATGTGGAAGTGCTCGGCATCACGATCGTCAGCGGCTCCACTTGGCGCGACGAGAATATCGCCCACGCCCTGCGCACGCTGGAAGTCATCGGCCGCAGCGATATTCCAGTCGTGCCCGGCTCGACGTTTCCCTTGCTGAATACGCAGGAAACAACGCGGCGCTGGGAAGCGCTGTACGGCAAGCTGGTCTACAAAGGCGCCTGGATGGATGAAAAATGGCCGGACGGCACCATCCAGAGCCAGCCCAACTACCACGCCCACGACGTGGTGCCGCAGCTGCCGGAAGGCATGCCGCACACCAAGGCGTCAAACGAAATCGCCGCCAATTTCATGATCCGCAAGGTGCACGAATTCCCAGGCCAGGTCACCATCCTGGCCACCGGCCCGATGACCAACGTGGCGCTGGCGATCAGCCTCGATCCGAGTTTTGCGGAGACCGCGAAAGAAATCGTCTACATGGGCGGCAGCCTGAATCCGCACCAGGTGCTGCCGTCCAAGTCGGCGGAACAGTTTGCGCGCGAATATATCAATACGCCGCGCCTGGAGTTCAACTTCCGCTGGGATCCGGAGGCAGCGAAGATTGTCTTGCGCGCGCCGTGGAAACGGATCGTCATGGTGCCGGCCGATCCGTCCACCGCGACCGAACTCAGCGCCCGCCTGCTGAACGACATGACCAGGTCCGGCACGCCGCTGGCGCAGATGGTGAAGAAGGTCACCGAAACCGGCTTTCCCCTGTGGGATGAACTGGCCACGGCGGTCTGGCTGGATCCTGCGCTGGTCAGCAAGTCCGACCAGCTGTTCGTCAGCATCGACACCGACTTCGGCGCCGGTTACGGCAACACCCTGTCCTGGCCTGCCGCCTACGCGCCGCCGGGCCTGATCGCCAGCCCGACCACGGTGGTGCGTGAAGTCAACGTGCCGGCTTTTGAAAAGCTGATGATCAAGCTGATGAACCTGCCGACGCCGGCAGCCAGATAACGGCATGGGACCGCGATGATGCTTGCCTGGGCCAGGAAAAAATTGCGCGGCGCGCTGCCGGCCTTGCTGCTGGCGCCGTCGCTGTGCCTGCTGTCTGCGCCGCAGGCGGCGCATGCGGCGCCGGCCGAACAGGTGGTCGTCGATACCGACATCGGCGACGATATCGACGATGCGTTCGCCCTGGGCCTGCTGCTGAACAGCCCCGGTTTCGAAATCCTGGGTTTCACCACCGCCTGGGGCGACACCGGACTACGCATGCAGCTGCTGGAGCGCCTGCTGCGCGAAACCGGCCATGGCGCGATTCCGATCGCACGCGGCATCGCCACCACCAGCCAGACGCCGTTCACCCAGGCGCGCTGGGCCCAGCGCGGCAGCCTGCCGCCAGCCGCGCCGCCGGCGGTGGATTTCCTGCTGCAGCAGATCCGCCGGCATCCGGGCCAGGTCACCTTGATCGCCCTCGGCCCCCTGACCAATATCGGCGCTGCGATTACCCGCGACCCCGCCACGTTCGGCAAGCTCAAGCGGGTGGTGCTGATGGGCGGATCGGTCCGGGCCGGCTATCGGAAATCGGAGTATGCGGCGGCGCGTCCGGCGGACAAGGAATACAACATCGCGGCCGATATCCCGGCCGCGCAAAAATTGTTTACCTCAGGCGTGCCTATCGTGATGATGCCGCTCGACTCGACCCAGGTCAGGCTGGATGAAGTGGAGCGCAGCGCCCTGTTTGGACACGGTTCGCCGCTGACCGACGCGCTGGCGCTGCTATACCACCAGTGGGCCGACAGCTACCAGCCATGGTCCAGCAACACGCCGACGCTGTTCGATGCGGTGCCGGTTGCCTACCTGGCCGACCGCCGCATCTGCCCGGCCACGCCGCTGCATATCGTGGTGGACCAGGACGGCTACACCAGGGAACAGCCCGGCGCGCTAAACGCCGAGGTCTGCCTGGCGCTCGACAAGCCGCTGTTCATGGAGCTGTTCATGCGGCGCCTGCTGCAATAGCCGCAGCGCTCACTGGGCCGTCTTGTCCGACGGGTATTGCAGCGAATCGCGCAGCAGGTAACCCATCGGCATGTTCATGTTGGTGCCTTTCGGGCCGTTCGGCTGGGTGAACCAGTAGCTGTAGATTTTTTTCAGTTCGCCTTCATTGATCAGCCGCACCATTTCCTGGTCCACCAGTTTCTTGAAAGCCGGGTCATCCTTGCGGAACATCAGCGAATACGGTTCGATCGACAGCGGATCGCCAAGGATCGTGTAGTCGGCAGGATTTTTCGCCGTCGAGCGCAGGCTGTACAACAGCACGTCGTCCATCGCATAGGCATCGGCCTTGCCCTGTTCGACGAATGCGAACGATTCGGTATCGTCCTGCGCTTCCAGCACCTTGATGTTGAGCGAACGGACGTTGCTGCGGTCGTTCACCAGGTCGATCGTGGTGGTGCTCTTGGTGATCACCATGGTCTTGTTGCGCAGGTCCGACCAGTTTTTTATGCCGCTGCCGTTTTTCACCACCATCCGCACGCTGGAAAAGAAATGCGGCACGGTGAAGCCGACGCGGGTGCGGCGCTCGGCATTGTTGGTGGTCGATCCGCATTCGATGTCGGCCTTGCCGTCGATGATGCTGGAGAAGCGGGTCGCGGAATCGACCGGCAGGTACTGCACTTTCAGGTTCGGCAGCTTCAGCTCGCGTTTGACGGCGTCGGCGATTTTCTGGCAGAGGTCGATCGAATAACCGACGATCTGCTTGTTGTCATTGGTATACGAGAAGGGCGCAGTCTGGCGGTAGGCGAAGGTGATGCTCTGGCTGTCGCGGATCTTGCCGAGCGTATCGCCGGCCGTGGCGGCGAGCGGCGCCAGGATAAGAAACAGGGTAAGGCCGTGCTTGATGGCACCATGCATATCGTAAGCTCCAATGAGTCGCCGCCGCCGGCCCGGCAAAAAACCAGGCCGCCGAAAAATAGTTTAAGGAGCAGATTTCCCCGCGACAAATATATCAGTAGTTCTGGCGCTTGCGGTGCTTGTTGCGCAAATTGATTGCGTCAATCCAGGGCGGCGCTCCTGCCAGGGAATCCAGGCGGAGCGCCGCCGGGAGTTTACGATTTGGCGGAGTAAAAGCGGTATATCGCCGTATAAGGCACGCGCGCTTCTTTCCCCAGCTGGGCCTGGTCGCAGCCATCGGCCGGCGCATTGCCGCCAGCGGTCTGCAGGCGCTGGATGCTTTTCGTCAAGCCAAACACGCCTATGCCGTCGGTCGATTTTGCAGTGAGCAGCAGCCACGGGATAGCCCCGGCCACGGGCGCATCGCTGTGCGCCTGGAGCGCGCCGACCACCTTGCTGCCGTCAGTCGATTCCCAGGTCGGGCCGGCGTAGTGCTTGCCTATCTTCTGGCCATCGTTGTCGAACAGATCAGCTTCCGGCGCCACGAAGCGCCACTCGAACCGGCTGGCGTCGTCTTTGGCCGCGGCGCATTGGTAAATTTGCACGCCGGTCGCCTTGGCCTCGAGCGACAAGGCCTGCGTATCCGCAACCTTCAGGCTGTCGGGAACCGCGATCGCTGTCGTGGCCGGTGAACTGGCGCAGCCTGCGAGCAACAGCGCGCTCCAGGCCGTTGCTGCCGTGACTAGCATTTTTCTTGTCATTTTGCTTTCTCCATTGTGTGGATCGATAGGACCTGCCTGTTTCCAGCGTGCCTATTGTAAAGCGCACCACTAGCCCTTGCTTTTGAACCAGGCTGCGGTGGCGGCGTCGGCGGGAAAGAAAGATTCGATCCGCAGCTCATGCACGGTGACGTCGTGCGGCGTGCCCATGGTAGCGATCGAGGTGAACAGGTTGAGCTCGACGCCGTCCTTCCTGATTGTCATCGCCAGGAACGGCAAGACGCGCGTGTCCAGGTTCGGCGTCTGGCTGGCGGCCTTGATGCCGGGCAGCGCCACCAGCTGTTCCAGCAGCCTGGTGGCTTCGCTGCCGGGACCGTCGCTCATGGCTTCGCGCTGGATCCAGTGCAGCAGGTCGGCGCAGACCTCCTGCCAGTTGACCAGGTGCTTCCTGACGGCTTGCGGATCCAGCATCAGCTGCAGGATATTGACGCCTTCGCGCGGGATCGGCTGGCTGTCCGGCATGTCCAGCAGCCAGCGCATCATCATGGCCGCCGGGCCGTTGCTCATCACCAGGTTCCACAGGCGGTCCACCACCAGCGCCGGATACGGCGCCTGCTGGGCCAGCATGAAATCCAGCGCCTGCTTGACCGAGGCCAGTTCGGGATCGGACAATTTGCGTTCCTGGTAGGCCGGCGCAAAACCCGCCGCCAGCAGCATCACATTGCGCTGGCGCAGCGGGATGTCGAGCACCGTGCCCAGTTTCAGGATCAGTTCACGGCTCGGCTGCGAACGCCCGCTTTCCAGGAAGCTGATGTGGCGCTGCGAGATGCGGCTTTCGGCCGACAGGCGCAGCTGGCTGTAGCCGCGCTTGTCGCGCCAGTAACGCAAGGCCGTGGCGAAGTCGTTGAAATAGCGGTTGTGCGCGGCCTGCTCCATGCCTGTTTTTTCTGCGGCTTGCGATGCGCCCATGAATTGTCTCCAAAGATTTACCGGGCAGTGTAGCCCGGCAGCCAGCGATTTCAAACCGGCAGGTTCATCGCATCCAGGAAACCGGTGACGCTGCTGATGCGTCCGTCCGCCGCCACCACCACGATGTCGGTGCCGATGGCGACCGGCTCGGCGCCGTCGGCGGCCAAGGCCCAGGAAAAGCGCACGACATCGTTATGGCCGTCTTGCTTGCCGTGCAACTTGAAACGCAAGCCGGCAAACTTCTGCCGTACCGCGCCTATCATGGCATCCAGCCCGTCATGGCCGGCGTTGCTCATCATCGGGTCGACGTAGGTTGCTTCAGGGGTAAACGCCGCCGCTATCAATGCGCGACGGCGCGCGGCATCAGGTTCGTCCCAGGCCGCGATGTAGCGGCTGGCGATGGACGCGGCTTCATTGGCGATATGCGTGGCGCTGACGATGCTGGTCATGGTCGTGCTCCTTCAAGGATGGGTTGGGAGAGTTGCTTTGTCGTTGACGACAAGAACATTCTCCGCCCGGCATCGGGCACGGTCGATTACGTCCCAGGTAATCAAATGGATGAAACTAGGGCCTAGGGCGCCGGCACCACGCCCGCCATGGAAAACAGCAGCACGCCCTGCCCGTGCGGCGCCTTGAGCAGCGCCGTGATCGGCTCGTCGCCGGTGCTATGTTCCAGCGTGAAATGGCGGCCGCCGTCATTGCTGCGCAACACGGTGCCGCCCATGCCGCCGGCCGCCAGCTCGCGACCGGACAGCTGCGCGATATCGGTCAGCGACTGGGTCGTGCCGGAAGCCACCGCTTGCCAGCTCTTGCCGTCGTCGGCGCTGCGTATGACATGGCCGCGCATGCCGACCGCGACCACGGTGCTGGCGCCGTTGTCGGTAAATGCGGTGGCGCTCCAGAGCGATCCCTTTTCTCCGCTGTCGATCACATCCCAGTGCTTGCCGCCGTCTTCCGAGCGGAACACCGTTCCGGCTTCGGCCATGATCAGCAGCGTGCCGCCGGCGGTTGCGACAATCCGGTACAGGTGGCGGTCGGCGGCGTCGCCGTTGCTCAGCTTGACTTCGGTCCAGGTCACGCCGCCATCGCTGGTGCTGAGGGCCATGCCGAACAGGCCGACTGCCAGGCCACGGTCGGCATCGGCGAACCAGATCGACAATATCGGCTGCTCCTGGCCGTACTGCTGGCGCAACAGCTTCCAGTGCTCGCCGCCGTCGACGGTCTTCAGCACCACGCCGTCATGGCCGGCGGCCCAGCCGGTGTTGCGATCGATGAAAGCCACGCTGGTCAGCATGGCGCGGGTCGGCACGCTGCGCGCCTGGCGGTATTGCTTGCCGTCGTCGGACAGCAGGATGACGCCATGGTCGCCGACGGCAACGATCCTGCCGCCGGTCGTGCTCACTGCTGCCAGCATGGCAGTGGCCGCGGCTTGCCGGCGCGGCTGGGCCGGCCGGCTGGCGGGCCAGCCGGAGCCGGCCGCTTCCGCCGCGAGAGGGCCGGCGCTCGCCAGCAAAAGGCACAAGGCAGCAGGAAACACACGCAGGTTATTGAATGTTGAAGGCATGGGCTTCCTCAATGAGCAATGGACGACGACATGCGCGGCAAGCCGGCGCGGCGCGGGAAGATGGTCTCCAGCACCACCGCGAAAGCCGGCAGCAAAGTCACCGCCATGACCATGTTGACCAGGAACATGAAGGTCAGCAGCTTGCCCATGTCGGCCTGGAATTGCAGCGGCGAAAACGACCAGGTGGCGACGCCTATCGACAGGGTCAACGCAGTAAACACGGTCGCCACGCCGGTCTCGTGCAAAGTGCGCTCGACAGCGTCGCTGATCGCCATGCCCGCTCCCAGGTGCAGCTGCAGGCGGTTATAGATATAGAAAGCGTAGTCGACGCCGATGCCGGTAGCCAGCACCATCACCGGCAAGGTGGCCACGGTGAGGCCGATATTCAAGTCCTTCATGAACCAGTAGCCGAGCCAGGTCGCCACCGTCAGCGGCAGGCAGCAAGCCAGCATCGCGCGCCAGTCGCGGTATGCCAGCAGCACCAGCAGCAGGATGGCGGCGTACACATACAGCATCATCGGCAATTCGCTGCGCTCCAGCACTTCATTGGTGGCGGCCTGGACGCCGGCGTTGCCGCTGGCCAGCCGGATATTGACCCCGTCCAGCCGGTTCGCCAGGCGAAACTGTTCGACCGCCGCGACCACGCCCTTGATGGTGGTCGCCTTATGGTCGCTCAGGTACAGGTTGACGCCCTGGGCACGGCAATCCGACGAAGAAAAACCGTGCAGCTGGTTGTTGGCGCTGCCGAACTGCGAACCCAGCCCGCGCGCATCGCGCGTGATGGTCGCCATCTTGGGGTTGCCTTCGTTGAGGCCGGCATTCACGCCCTTGAGCACGTCGGCGACCGAACGGGTCGACAGCACGCCCGGCACGCCGCTCATCTGCTGCGCAAAATCGTCCATGAACAGTTGCGCATCGGGACGCGAACAGGCATCCAGCTTGCCGGCCGGCGCCACTTCGAACACCACCGTCAGCCAGTCCAGGCCGACATCGAAACGCGCCGTGATATCGGCGGCGTCGCGGTTGAAGCGCGCTTCCGGCCGCAGCTCGGCGGCGCCGGCCTGCAGGCTGCCGACGTGGCGCCCCTGGCTTTGCCATACCGCCACGGCGAACAAGGCGGCGCCCAGCGCCACCACGATCCACGCATTGCGCGGCCGCGCCACCAGCGCCAGGCCGCCCAGCCAGCGGCTGTGCTGTTCGCGGCGGCCGATGGCGCGCTGTGCGTATTCCTGCGAAAAACTGAAATACGAAGCGGCCAGCGGCAACATCACCAGGTTGGTGACGATCTTGTAGCCGAC